>Ga0209257_1001489_pt1 | contig 27496 bp, 23 predicted proteins | sample AraplaCvi_mCL_r2_FD_184277 | JGI IMG/M metagenome (GOLD analysis project Ga0209257, IMG submission 184277) | Arabidopsis root microbial communities from North Carolina, USA - plate scrape MF_Cvi_mCL_r2 (SPAdes) (version 2) | ecosystem: Host-associated > Plants > Roots > Endosphere | place: USA...
GACGCCAGCGCCTCGCCGGTGCGCATCGGCCTGGACCTGGACCGCAAGAATCCCGACCAGTACCTGGTGAGCCTCAACGTCGGCGGCCTCGGCCTGCCCGACAAGGACTACTACACCAATCCGGACGCGCGCTTCGTCGCGATCCGCGAGGCCTACGTCGCGCATATCGCGCGCATGCTCGCCTTCACCGGCGCGAAGGACGGCCCGGCGCGCGCGCAGAAGGTGCTCGAACTGGAAACCGCACTCGCCAAGCCGCAATGGGAACGCGCCAAGCGCCGCGATCGCGACAAGACCTACAACGTGTCGACGTTCACCGACCTGCAGAAGCAGTTCCCGTCGTACGACTTTGCCGCGCACCTGAAAGCGCAGGAAATGCCACAGCCCGACCGCGTCAACGTCGTCACGCCCGACGCCGTGCAGCCGGTGCTCGACGTGATCGCCGCGACGCCGTTGCCGGTGTGGCGCGACTACCTCGCCTTCCATGCCGTCGACGGCAACGCCGAACTGCTGAGCCGCGAGATCGACAACGCGTCGTTCGAGTTCAACGGCAAGGTACTCGCCGGCCAGAAGGCGCAGAAGGACGACTGGAAGCGCGCGGTCGCCGTCGTCGGTGCGAAGGATGCGGGCCTGGGCGACGCGGTGGGCGAGCTGTACGTCGCGCGCTACTTCAAGCCCGAGTCCAAGGCGGCCATGGACAAGCTGGTGGAGAACCTGCGCACCGCGCTGCGCCAGAACATCCAGCAGCTCGACTGGATGGGCGATGCCACCAAGGCCGAGGCCTATCGCAAGCTTTCCACGTTCCGCCCGAAGATCGGCTATCCGGAAAAGTGGACCGACTACTCCAGCATCACCATCGTGCCGGGCGACCTGGTCGCCAACGCGATCCAGATGCGCCGCTTCGAGCGCAACGACGAGAACCGCCGCGTCGGCCAGAAGACCGATCGCGACGAATGGCGCATGACGCCGCAGACGGTGAACGCGTACTACAACTCGACGTTCAACGAGATCGTGTTCCCGGCCGCCATCCTGCAGCCGCCGTTCTTCGACGTGCACGCAGATGCGGCCGTGAACTACGGCGGTATCGGCGCGGTGATCGGCCACGAAATGGGCCACGGTTTCGACGACCAGGGCAGCAAGTCCGACGCCGACGGCGTGCAGCGCAACTGGTGGACCGACGCCGACCGCGCGCGCTTCGACGAACGCACCAAGGCGCTCGGCGCGCAGTACGACAGCTATTGCCCGCTGGAAGGCCAGTGCGTGAACGGCGCGCTGACGATGGGCGAGAACATCGGCGACCTCGGCGGCATTTCGATGGCGTACACGGCGTACAAGCTGAGCCTGGATGGCAAGCCCGCGCCAAAGATCGACGGACTCAGCGGCGACCAGCGCTTCTTCCTCGCGTTCGGCCAGATCTGGAAGGGCAAGTATCGCGACGAATCGCTGCTCAACCTGATCAAGACCAATCCGCATTCGCCGGGCATGTACCGCGCGAACGGACCGGTGCGCAACTTCGACCCGTGGTACCAGGCGTTCGACGTGAAGCCGGGCGACGCGCTGTACCTGGCGCCGGAGAAGCGCGTCCGTATCTGGTAATCAAGCTTCCATAGCCCGGGTAAGCGAAGCGCACCCGGGTCGCGAACGCATGACGGCGCGGCGGAGCGATCCTGCCGCGCCGTTTCTTTCTTCAAGCGCCGAGGTCAGGCTCCGGCGGTGGCCGTTCGTCGCGATGGCCGCGCAACACCGAGCGCAACTGGCGTAGCGGCCCCTTCCACGGCAGCGCGAAGCGCCGATAGAAGAACGACAGTACGCGTCGCGGCCACGGCACGCGCCGCGCGAGGCCTTCCTCGATCGTATACACGCACGGCGCGCACAGCCCGCACGGCTTGCCGTTCGCGGGGCGATGGCAGAACCACGTCATCTCCATGATGTCGTCCCAGCCCGCAGCGCGCGATTCGCGTTCGATCCCGCGCTTGTCCACGCGGAACAACGGGAAGCCGAACGCGCCGAACAGCGTGTGCTCCGGTGATCCCGCGCGCGCCGAATCCACGCGCACGGTGCGGAAACCGGCCGGATGCTCCACCTCCAGTACGTAGCCGCGCAGCAGCGCCTGGACCTTGTCGTCCACGTGCACGCCAAGCTCCATGCCGTCCAGCGCATGCTCGCGGCAGAACGCCGGCAGCCACGCGTACTGGCTGCCGATGAACGAGCGGCGTCGAATCTCGCGCAAAGCACGCGCGATGTCGTCATCCACCTCGATGTCCGCAACGGCGGCGCGGCGAATGGGCTGCAACAGCTCGCGCGTGTGCGGGAACTCGTCGTTCAGGCATGCGGCGATGCGCGCCATCGTATCGATCTCGATATCCGTCGACGGCCGCGTGCGATCTTCCAGGTAGTACGGAATCACGCGCACATGATCGCGCAGCAGAAGCTGCAGCAGGCGGAAGGTCGAATCCCAGCCGCCTGTCCAGAGCAGCTTCACGCTCTGCGCGACGTCATCGCGGGTGTCTTCATCGTGCATGGTCGTTGGCGCGCGCATGCATCACCGCGCTTCCTCATTCTCTTCTACTTGTCTTCGAGCCGAGCCTCGCACGCGCTTCGTAAAGGAAGATGAACCCCCGCTGTTCGAAAGCAAACTGAATGCGTTCATGCGTGAAGCTCATCTTCGCAAACGTGAGCGCAATCGCGAAAACGCCTGCATTTACGCCGAAATAGTGAGGTCGTGGTCAACAGCGAGTGAACCTTTACATGATTCCTTCCGAGTATGCTCCAGCCGCAACTCGCCGTCGCAATCGATGATTGCTTCCTTCCACGCGCAACGCTTTCGATGCGTGCAAGCGCCCCAATCGGACCGGATGCATGTCCCTTGAGAACAGCCTGAGCCCGCTCGCAACGCCATCCTTCCCAGTCGCGATGCATGACGGAGAATGGGACAGGCGTAGCTTCTGGACCTTCGCGGACGCGGCAAAGGAAGCCACCGAAGCGCTCGCAGCGCAGAAGATGAAGGCGCTGGAGAACATGCCGGTGGAAGCGCTGCGAGAGTTCTGCACGCAGTACCGCTTCTTCACCATCGAATACATCAGCGATCTCGCACTGCTGCTGGCGAAGCTCCCCTTCGGCGGCCTGCGGAGCCTGCTGAGCCAGATCCTGTCCGAGGAACTCGGCGAAGGCGATGCCGCGCGTGCGCATCCGGCCATCTACGATCGCTTCCTCTCAAGCATTGGCGTCCCGGACGAGCGCATCGATCGCGGTCTGCCCGAGAACCGCCGCATCCTGGGCGCACTGACGCAGGAACTGTGGCAGCGCGATGCGGCATTCGGCGTCGGGCTGCGCGGCATGGGCGGAGAATGCCTGTGCCAGACCTACCTGTCGGTGATGTTCGAGCACCTGCGCGAGCATCCGTACATGCGCGAGAACGCGGATCGCATTGACTGGGAGTTCTGGACGATCCACACCGGCGAGGAAGACATCGTCCACGGCGAGCTCACCCGCGCGGCAATCGACCGTTACATACAGGAAGAGCCGGGTGCGCTGCCGGATCTCGCGCAAGGTTACGAGCGCAGCATCACCGCGTGGAATCGCTTCTGGCAGAACATCTTCGATTCCGTATCGCCAGGACGGCCGCAAGGAAACAGGAGCGCCGTGTCGTGAGCAGGATCACCCAGTTCCATCTCGCTTTCCCCGTTCGCGATCTCGACGAGGCGCGGCGGTTCTATGGCGAGGTGATCGGGTGCCCGCAGGGGCGCACCGACGTGTCGTACCAGGATTTCGATTTCTTCGGACACCATCTGGTTGCACACATCGCGCCGGATGGGACGCCGTTGCAGAGCGGTCGCTTCGACGGAGAGGCGGTACCGGTGCCGCATTTCGGCATGAACCTGGATCGTGAGGCCTGGGAAACGCTGGCCACGCGCGTGAAAGCCGCCGGTGTGGATTTCGCGGAAGAGCCGCACTTGCGCCTGAAGGGCAAGCCGGGCCAGCATGTGACGATGTTCTTCTTCGATCCGTCGGGCAACGCGCTGGAATTCAAGTCGTTCGACGATCCGGAGCAGACCTTCATCCCCTGACGTCACCAAGGCGGTCGATATGCGTGAGGCTTCCCTGCAAGGCGCTGGCGAGGCCGCGTCATCGACCGCGCGTCGCGATGATCGCGCGCATGTCCTGCATTCGTGGTCGGCGATCGACACGCTTGCACCCGCTGTCATCGCGGGTGCATCGGGCTCGCACTTCTGGGACGAGGAAGGTCGGCGCTACATCGATCTGTCGAGTCAGCTGGTCAACGTCAACGTCGGACACCAGCATCCCAGGCTCGTCGCCGCGATCCAGGCGCAGGCGGCGGAGTTGTGTACCGTCGCGCCGTACCACGCGAATGCAGCTACGAGCGAAGCGGCGCGGTTGATCGCCGAGGTCGCGCCGGGCGATCTCAACCGCGTGTTCTTCACCAATGGCGGCGCGGAAGCCGTCGAGAACGCGATGCGCATGGCGCGCCTGCACACCGGTCGGCACAAGGTGCTGACGATGTATCGCAGCTACCACGGCGCGACGGCGGGCGCGCTGACGGCCTCGGGCGATCCGCGACGCTGGCCTTCGGAGCCTGGGACGCCGGGGATCTCGCGGTTCTGGGGTCCGTACGCGTACCGCTCGGCGTTCCATGCGCGCGACGAACAGGAAGAATGCACGCGTGCGCTCGCGCACCTGGCCGACACGATCATGGTCGAAGGGCCGCACACCATCGCGGCGATCCTGATGGAAAGCGTCGTCGGCGGGAACGGCATTCTGGTACCGCCGGAGGGCTACCTCGCAGGCGTGCGCGCGCTGTGCGACAGGCACGGCATCGTGATGATCGCCGACGAAGTGATGGCCGGATTCGGTCGTTGCGGCGAGTGGTTCGCGATCAACCGGTGGAACGTCGTGCCGGACCTGATCACCTTCGCCAAGGGCGTCAACTGCGGTTACGTGCCGCTCGGCGGGGTGATCATCTCGGACGCCATCGCAGCCAGTTTCGCCAAACGCGCGTACCCCGGCGGGCTCACCTATGCCGGACATCCGCTCGCATGCGCCGCGGCGGTGGCCTGTATCGGCATCTATCGCGAGGAAAGCCTGATCGAACGCGCGCGTGCGCTGGGTGAGTCGATCATCGGCCCGGAGTTGCGGGCGATGCAGGCGCGGCACCCGGTGATCGGCGACGTGCGCGGGGTCGGCGCGTTCTGGGCGATCGAACTGGTGCGCGATCGCGACACGCGCGAGGCGCTGGTGCCGTTCAATGCCAGCGGCGAAGCGAACGCGCCGATGATGCAGTTCGCGGCCGAGTGCAAGCGCCTTGGCGCGTGGCCGCTGGTGATGGGCAACCGCCTGCACGTCGTGCCGCCGCTGAACATCGAGGAGCAGACGTTGCGCGAGGGGCTGGCGATCGTCGATGAGGCGTTGGCGGTGGTGGACCGGTATTGCGTGGGCTGATCACGTCATCCCGGCGAAGCATCAACCCGTCATCTGATTCTGGCTCGGTGGGCTGAAGGGCGCAGCGCGGTACTGCACTGTCCATCCGGTGCTTCCCCTTCGTTGCCCCTTACCCCAACCCCTCTCCCGCCGGGAGTGGGGCTGACACCGTTGCCGATCCGGTCCGATCTTGACCGATGTCAGTCTGGCGGCCGCACGCATCCGTACAATGCGACGCCGATGCGCAACCCCGCCTTCCATCGACGGATGACCCTGCTGGCGCTCGCCGCCATGCTGCTGCTCCTGTCGTTGCCGACGGTGGGCCGGCTGCTGTCTGGTTCGTCGGCCGATGCGCAGGACGCATGGGCGGAGATGTGCACCATGGCCGGCCTGAAGCTGGTCAAGCTCGCCCCCGGCGGCGACGCCAACCCGCTCGACACTCCCTCGCCCAGGCACGCCACGCCCGGCGAGGATTGCGCCTACTGCCCGGTGCTCGCCGGGCTCGCGATGCTGCTGGTGTGGATGCTGTTCGCACCACTGCATTCGCCGCGACGCGAACTGCACGCATCGCGGAAAACGCCGCTGCGGGAGTTCCTGCATCCCAGCGGCCTGGGCTCGCGCGGCCCACCGATCGCGCACTGAAAGTCACGTAGATCCATCCAACCCCGTTCCGCGCGCGCAACGTTCGCGCGCGATCCGTGCTTTCGGAGTTCTCCCGATGTCGATCCTTTCGATCGCGACGCCCCGTGCGTCGCGTCTTGCCGTCGCCGTGTGCGCGGCACTCATTCCCGTCCTGCCTGCCTTCGCCGATCCTTCTGTGCCTTCGACCACGCTGGAAGCCGTCGAGGTGCGTGGCAGCCGCCCCGAACTCGCCAGCGCACCATCGCTGCAGGAGGCGCGTCAGCAACTGGACCAGCGGGCCGGCGGCACCGCGCTGGTCGATGCCGATGCGTATCGCGACGGGCGCGTCAGCACCCTGACCGATGCGCTCGGTTACGCGCCGGGCGTGTTCGTGCAATCTCGGTTCGGCGCGGAGGAGGCGCGGCTGTCGATCCGCGGCTCCGGCGTGCAGCGCACGTTCCATGGACGCGGCATCGAAACGCTGCAGGACGGCGTGCCGCTGAACCTAGCCGACGGCGCGTTCGACATGCAGGCGATCGAGCCGCTCGCCGCACGCTACGTCGAGGTGTATCGCGGTGCGAACGCGCTCGAGTACGGTGCCGCGACGCTCGGCGGCGCGATCAACTTCGTGTCGCCGACGGGGTTCGATGCGCCGCTGTTCGATGCGCGCGTGGAGGCGGGGAGCGTCGGCTACAGGCGCGAGCAGGTGGCCGTCGCGGCCAACAACGGCCGCGCTGATGGCTACGCCAGCCTCACCGGGCTGCAGCAGGACGGCTATCGCGCGCACTCGCAGCAGGAAAACTACCGGCTGTTCGGTAACGCCGGATACCGGTTCAGCGACACACTCGACGGACGCGTATACCTGACGCATGTGGATACGCGCTCGGAACTGCCGGGCAATCTCACGCTCGCGCAATCGAAGGCGGATCCGCGTGCGGCAAACGCCGGCAACGTCGCGCTGGACCAGCGCCGCGATTTCACCCTCGACCGCATCGCCGGACGCCTGGGCTGGGCGCCGTCGGAAGGTCGCACGCTGGTGGTCTCGACCTGGCTCTCGGACAAGTCGCTGCATCATCCGATCTACCAGGTGCTGGACCAGGACAGTCGCGATGCCGGGCTCGGTGCGCGCTGGCGCGACGAAGGCGAACTGGCGGGGCATCGCAACGTGCTCATCGCCGGCGTGACCTACACGCGCGGCGACATCGACGACGACCGCTTCGTCAACGTGGCCGGCCGCGCGGGCGATCGCACCAACCGCTTCGACCAGCGCGCCACGAACGCGAAGGCGTACGTCGAGAACCAGACGTGGCTCGACGCACGCTGGGTGCTCGCGCTCGGTGCGCAGGGGCTGCATTCGACGCGTCGTTCGCGCGACGGCTACATCACCGGCGGGCGCGACGAGAGCTTCGACGTCGCGTACTCGGGCGTGAGTCCGAAGCTCGGCATGCGTTACCTGATCGACGACAGCGCGCAGCTGTTCGCCAATATCAGCCGCAGCCTGGAACCGCCGAGCTTCGGCGAACTTACCGGTGGCCCGGGTGTCACCCAGGTGGACGAGCAGAAGGCGACGACGGCGGAGATGGGCGTGCGCGTGCAGCGCGAAACGCTGTCGCTCGACGCCGCGCTGTATCGAGCACGTGTGGAAGGCGAACTGCTCGCGCTGACGGACGGAAACGGCAATCCGTTGGGCACGGTGAATGCGGATCGCACGCTCCATCAGGGCCTGGAGCTCGGCCTCGGCTGGACACTGGCGCCGCAATTGCTCCTGTCGGCCAACTACCTCTGGAACGACTTCCGCTTCGATCACGACGCGGTCCACGGCGACAACGAACTCGCCGGCATCCCGCCGCAGCAGTTGCGGGCCACGCTGCGCTGGTCCCCGAGTGACGCGTTGTACATCGCGCCCAATCTGGAGTGGGTGCCGCAGGACTACTACGTCGATCACGCCAACACGTTCCGCACGCCCGGCTACACGCTGGTCGGCCTGCGGATGGGCGGACGCATGGTGTCGCGATGGTCGTGGTTCGTCGATGCGCGCAATCTGGCCGATCGCCGATGGATCGCCAGCACGAACGTCGTGGCCGACGCGCGCGGGCAGGACCAGGCGAACTTCATGCCGGGGGACGGGCGTTCGGTGTACGTCGGGGTTGAGTGGACCTTGCAATGACGGTCTGATTGCGCGGCTTCGTGACTCCGGCACTCGACGCGAGGGCGATTCGAATCCACGATGTCGCCCTCGCGAAGCGTGCCGCTTCGTACCTCACGGAGTACACATGCCCCGTCTTCCCATTGCGTTGGCGTTGTTCGCCGCGTTGAACGTTTCCGCGCCGGCCGCCGCGCGCGACAAGGCCGAAACGTCCGGCGGCGTCGGTACTTTGATTGACGCCCAGATGATGGATGCGGTTCGCCACAATCCCGAACTGCGCACGCAGCTCGGGATTGCCGGCGACGGCATCGACCTGTCCGCCCAGCTCACCGACGTCTCGCTCCCTCGCCGCGCCGTCCTGCGCGCGCAAATGCAGCACAACCTCGACGAGATCCAGCGCGTCGACGCCACGCGGCTTACCGGCCAGGACCGCTGGACCTACGGCCTGGCCGTGTGGTTCTACCGGACCCAGATCGACCTGATGGCGCCCGAATGGGCGCCGGCGTGGCTGCCGGCGGGCGCGTCGACGTATGCGGTGGACCAGCTCTTCAGCATTCCCGTGTCGTTGCCGGGCTTCCTCGAGAACCAGCACGCCGTGCGCGACGAAGCCGGTGCGGTTTCGTACGTGTCGCGCCTGCATGCAGTGGCGAAGAAGATCGACGAAGTACGCGCGAACTTCGACCTGCAGGCGAAGCAGGGCGTCCTGCCGCCGCAGACCGCAATGGAAGGCGCTGCGTCGCAGATCCGCTCGCTGATCACGCCTGCGCCGGCGCAGAGCACGCTGGTGTCGTCGTTCGAACGCAGGCTGGCTGCGCTCAAGCTGCCCGCACAGCGTCGCGACGAACTGGTCGCGCAGGCCGTGGAGGCCGTCCGCATCGATGCCAACCCCGCGTACGCGCGGCTGCTGGCGCGACTGGACGAAGAGATCGCGCGCAAGCCGGGCGATCGCGGCGTATGGTCGTTGCCCGGTGGCGCGGCGTTCTACGACGCCGCACTGCGCTGGAACACCAGCACCGATCTCGACGCCGACAAGATCCACGCGCTCGGCGTTTCGGAAGTCGCCCGCATCGAACGCGAGATGGATGCACGCCTGCGTGCGCAGGGTCGCGACCAGGGCAGCGTCGGCGAGCGCATGTCCGCGCTGCTGACGGACCCGCGCTTCCAGTACGCCGATACCGAGGCGGGGCATGCGGAGCTCATCGCCGATATCCGGCGCAATCTTGCCGCGCTCGAACCGCACGTGCCCGAGTACTTCGGCCGCACGCCGCCGCAACCGCTCGACGTGCGTCCGGTGCCGAAGGAGGCCGAGGCCAATGCGCCCGGCGCGTACTACCTGCAGCCGGCGATGGACGGCTCGCGCCCCGGCATCTTCTTCGTCAACTTCGGCAACCTGAAGGCGAACACGCGCTGGAGCCTGCCGACGCTGACGTACCACGAAGGATCGCCGGGCCATCACTTCCAGATCTCCATTGGCCAGACGCTGACCGACCTGCCGATGCTGCGCCGCAGCCTCAATCCGAGCGCGTTCACCGAAGGCTGGGCGCTGTATTCCGAGCAGCTCGCTGCGGAGATGGGGTTGTATCGCGACGATCCGTGGGGCGACCTGGGTCGGCTTCGCGCGGAACTGTTCCGCTCCGTGCGGCTGGTCGTGGACACCGGCCTGCATCGCAAGCGCTGGACGCCGCAACAGGCGATGGACTACATGCGCGCGCACACCGGGATGCCGGAGAGCGAAGTGCGCAGCGAGGTGTACCGCTACCTCGTGCAGCCGGGTCAGGCGTGCTCGTACAAGGTCGGACACCTCAAGTTCGTCGAACTGCGCGAACGCGCGCGCGGCAAACTGGGCGATCGTTTCGACATCCGCGCCTTCCACGACCTGGTGCTCGGCAACGGCGCGGTGCCGCTTGCGGTGCTCGAAGCGTCGGTGGACGACTGGATCGCGACGCAACTGCGCGGCGACGCGCGCGCCGCGGCGAAGTGAACCGCAACGCCCGCGCCGGTGGGCGCGGGCGTGCGGGCAGGCGTCAGTCGCCCACGAATCGCACGTTGTAGCCGGCGTAGCCGCCGTACAAACCGAAGCTCATCACCTCGACGTTCATCCGCAGCGTGATGGGTTTCGCGAAGACGCGATCGACCTGGTGGTCGGTCAGGCCGTAGTACTGCACCAGCGTGCGGCGCGTGATCAGACCGCCCACGCAGGTGCGCGAGTTGGCCTGGTCCGTGTTCAGCGTGTCGCCCGCATCGAGCCTGGCGGACAGGCGGGTCGAGGCGGGATAGAGGTCCAGCGTGCCATCCATCGGCTGGCCGGTGTCCGGGTTGGTGAGTGCGAGCTTGCGCAGCACCTCGCTTTCCAGCGTGATCGACGGGTACATCGACAGCGAGACCTCGAGCTTGTACGGCTGCTCGTTGACGAAGCTGCCGCCCACGCTGGGCGAACTCCACTGGCACAGCACGGAATTCAGGCTTCCGCCCGGCAGCGTGATGTGCGCGACGTCGCGATAGGCCGCATACCCGCTGCCCATCGGATCGCTGATCTGCAGGCAACGCATGTCGGCCGGATCGCCCGGCATCGGCGTGCAATCGCGACGCAACTGCACCGCGCGCATGCTGAGCAGGCCCAGCCAGCGCACCGGCCGCCCGAACGAATCGGCATCGCCCACGTCCAGCGCGGCCTGGCGCTTGACGCGTGCGTCCAGTTCGCGTGCCTTCGCGACGAACGCGGCGTCGGGCGCCGCCTGGATCTGCGTTGCGGGTTGCGTGGCGGTGGCCTGCGTCGCTTCCGCCGTGCCGGTGGTGTCCGGCGTGTCCGTCAGTGCCGGTGCGATCCCCATCGCCCAGGCGCCCATGCCCGTGGCGGCCGCGCACGCGACCGCCAGCATCATCTTCTTGCGCATCCTTTCCCCTTCGATTGTGTTGAATCCCCTGACGCCGCGAATGCGACGTCGCGGCGACTATAGCGACGCCGGGCCGGCGCTGAACTCGCCGACTGTGTCGATTCGCCCACCGTCCCGGCCGGAAGCTCCGAAGCTTCGCCGGAACCGGCCCGGGGCTGGCGCGATAGACTCCCCCGGAAGTCGCTGGAGGCCTGATGCTTCGTACGTTCCGCACCCTCGTCCTGGGCACTGCGCTGGCCATGCTGGCCCTGGCGCCCGCGTTCGCGCAGACGAAGACAGCCGCCGTCGCCGCGACACCGGCGGCGTCCGAAGGCCCGAAGGCCCCCGTCGCCATTCCCGTCGCCGACATCCCGCTGCGCGCCGACACCGACGAGCGCTTCGCCGAGGCCGTCACCCTGCGTGCGCAGCAGGAGGACCCGACCGACCGGCTTGCGCCGCAACTGGACGCGATCAGCCGGTCCGTCGACGAGAAGGCGAAGATGTTCCGCGCCAGCGACCTGCGTGCGCTGCCGGTGATGCGCCTGGAAAGCTTCGAGCGGCACTGGAAGTTCGATGCGCGGCGCTTCGCCCGCTGGCAGGACGAGATGCGCACCGCGACCGCGCCCTATGGGCAGAGCGCGGCGCAACTGGCGCAACGTCGCGCCGACTGGGAGGCCACGCAGGCGGTGGCGAGCGGTGGCAACATGCCGGCGGCGCTGGCGAGCCGCGTCGATGCGCTGGTCGCGCAGCTCAAGGCCGCCGAGCAGGCATTGTCGAAGCCGTTGGCAAGGCAGATCTCGCTCGGTCGCCGCGCGAACCTCATCGATGCGCGCATCCAGGTCGGCCTGCGTTCGGTGGCCGACGCGATCGAATTCATCGACAGCCGCCTGATCCGCCTGGATTCGCCGCCCTTGTGGAAAGCCCGCCAGGGCACCACGGATTCCGACGACGGGCTGACGTCGATCAAGAACGGCATCGGCATCGAAGCGCGCTTCCTCGCCGAATACGGCGCGTCCGACTTCGGCAACCAGCGTGCGTTGCACGTGCTGCAGATCCTGCTGTTGCCCGTGCTGTTGCTGCTGTCGTGGCGCGCGCGACGTGCGCGACGCGAGGCGGCGAAGGCGGGCATCGAACCCGAGCCGATGGACGCGACCACGCGCGTGCTGCAACGGCCAATCTCGTCGTGGCTGCTGCTGTCGATGATGGGCGTGCTGGCGTTCGAACCCGATGCGCCGCTGCTGGCGCACCAGTTCGCGATGCTGGTCGCGCTGATTCCGGTGCTACGCCTGCTGCCGCCGCAGAGCAAACGCCTGCTCGGCCTCTGGCCCTATGTCGCGACCGCGCTGTACCTGCTGGAACGTATCGCGATCTTCTTCCTCGCCAACGCGCTGGTGTACCGCTGGTACCACCTCGTGCTCGCGACGCTCGCGTTGTTGCTCACGCTGGGTCTGCTGTGGCGCGCGCGCCAGCACCAGCACTCCGGGCTCGAAGGACGGATGGGCCGTGCGGTGCATATCGCCGCGTGGGTCAGCGTGGCCGCGCTGGCGGTGTCGATCATCTCCAACGTCGTCGGCAACGTCTCGCTTGCCGAGATGCTCACCAGCGCGGTGATCGACAGCGGTTACCTGGGCCTGGTGCTGTACGCGGGCATGACGGTGGCGGTGGCATTGCTGCAGTTGCTGCTCGCACGCGGTGGCGACGCGCGGTTGCGCGTCGTGCGCGAGAACGCGACGCCGCTGTTCACGCTCATCGTGCGGCTGCTCACGCTCGTGGCGATCATCGGCTGGGTCGTGTTCGCGATGAACCGCTTCCGCGTGTTCCGGCCGGTGTACGCGTTCTTCGAATCGATTCTCACGCGTTCGTTCCAGATCGGCGAGATCGGCATCAGCCTCGGTCACGTGCTGGTGTTCTTCGTGTCGATCTACGTGGCGTTCTGGGCGGCGAAGGCGACGCGCTACCTGTTGCAGGAAGAAGTGCTCACGCGCATGTCGCTGCCGCGTGGCGTGGGCAATTCGGTGGCGTCGCTGACCTACTACGCCGTGCTGCTGCTGGGCGCGCTGGTCGCGCTGACGGCGGCGGGCTTCAAGATGACGCAATTGGCGTTCATCTTCGGCGCGCTGGGCGTGGGCATCGGTTTCGGCCTGCAGAACGTGGTGAACAACTTCGTGTCCGGCCTGATCCTGATGTTCGAGCGCCCGATCCAGCCCGGCGATGTGGTGGAGATCACCGGCACGTCGGGCCGCGTGCGCGAGATCGGCATGCGCGCAACCACCATCAAGACCTTCGATGGCGCCGACGTGGTCGTGCCGAACGGCACGCTGTTGTCGGAGAAGCTGACGAACTGGACGCTGCTGGATCGCAATCGCCGCCTCGACATCGATATCGGCGTCGCGTACGGGTCGGATCCCGCGCAGCTGTCTGCGCTGCTGCAGCGCACCGCGTTGCAGACGCCGGGCATTGTGTCGACGCCGGAGCCAGTCGTGCTGTTCCTGGGCTTCGGGGCGAGTGCGCTGAACTTCGGCGTGCGCGCGTGGACGTACGACTACGACAACTCGGCGACGATCCGCAGCGAGCTGGTCACGCGCATGTATGGCGCGCTGAACGAGGCGGGCATCGAACTGCCGTTCCCGCAGCAGGACATCCACCTGCGGTCGGTGTCGCCGGAGGCGGTGGCGCGGTTGCGTGGTGGGCCTGAGAAGCGCGCCGACGATCACGACGGTGCGCAGGCGGGCACCTGACGTTCGAGTCGCACTGTGCCCAGGGTTTTTAATTCCCGTGAAGGCGGGACTCAAAATCTGCAGTTATCACGGGTTCCGCAGGACCTGACGCTTCTGGCGCATGATCCCCGCCTTCGCGGGGACGAGGCCCGGTAGCTGATCACGCGATCGATCTCCGCGATCGGCCTTATGCGATGGCGCGCTACGTCGTAGAAGCAGCGTCGAATGCCACCAACGCACTCGTCGCATTCGGTGAAGCATCCTGCAACGGCGCCGCCTTGCGACTGTGCAGGTAGACGAAGCCGATGATCGCGGCAGCGAGGATGATCGCCATCGCGATCATGATCTGGCGTGAGTTCATCTTGCTTGCCTCATCGACGCTTCTGGTCGCCGCGATCGCCCTGACCCGGCTTCACTTCCGTATCGGCGTGACGCGCGCGATCCTGCGACAGGGAACGGCCGACATCGTCGGATTCCTTGAAACGCCCCTTCTCGTCGCGACGCACATAACGCTTGTCGCCGTTGGGCGCGATGAGTTCGCGTTCGCTCGATGCCATCGGTGGGCTCCCTTCACTGGACGGTGGCTCATGCTTGTCCGGGAGCGGTTAAGAACGGGCGAATGAAGGTGCGCAGCGTTCATGCACGTGATCCACGCGCGAACGCGTCACGGGCCCATCACTGCGACTGCAGGGGTCCGAATGCGATGTCAGCGCGGCGCGCGCTTGCGGTAGACCACGATGATGACCAGGTCCTCGTCGCCGCGTTGCGCGAGCGCATGCGTGCTGCCATCGCGTGTGAGGATCGCATCGCCCGGCCCGACGTCGCGACGCTTTCCGTCAAGCAGCAGTTCGCCGCGGCCGGAGAGCACATAGTAGATCTCGTCCTTGTCGTTGCGATGCTCGCCGATGGTCGCGCCCGGATGCAGTGCGCGCTGGCGGAAGACGATGTCGAAGCCGTCGGCCTGTTCGAAGAACGGATACGCCGTCGTCGTGCCCCGGCCTTCATGCGGGCCGGGTTGTTCGACGGCGATATCGCGCGCGTTCTCGACGTAGGAGTCGCGGCGGGGCTCAGCGGCGTGGGCGGTTGCGCACGCGGCCGCGAGCAGGAACGACAGTGTGGTGCGGATCATGACGCCTCTCCGGTTTGCCCTCCCCCTGTATGCAGAGGGGAGGTTGGGAGGGGGTTCGAGGCGCGGCAGCGCCGAGTTCGCCGTGATGCGGCTTCGCGACCCCTCCCCAACCCTCCCCTGCAAGCAGAGGAGGGAGTAAGTGCGTCAGCGCGCCAGCCAGCCGCCATCCACCGGCAGGATCGCGCCGTTGACGTAGTCCGATGCGCGCGAAGCGAGGAACACGGCTGCGCCGCCGAGATCGGCGGGAATGCCCCAGCGCCCAGCCGGAATGCGATCGAGGATCTGCGCGCTGCGCGCTTCGTCGGCGCGCAGCTGCGCGGTGTTGTCGGTCGCCATGTAGCCCGGTGCGATCGCGTTGACGTTGATGCCCTTGTTCGCCCATTCGTTGGCGAGCAGGCGCGTGATGCCGGCGATGCCGCTCTTGCTGGCGGTGTACGACGGCACGCGGATGCCGCCCTGGAACGACAGCATCGACGCGATGTTGACGATCTTGCCGCCACCGTTCGCGATCATGTGCCGGCCCGCGGCCTGGGCCATGAAGAACGCGCCCTTGATGTTCACGTTCATCACGTCGTCCCAGTCCTTCTCGGTGAAATCCACCGCGTCGGCACGACGGATCAGACCGGCGTTGTTGACCAGGACATGCAGCCCGCCCAGCGCGTCGAGCGTTTCGCGAACGATGCGCTCGACCGGTTCGACGCTGGACAGGTTCGCCTCGATCGCGACGAAGCGGCGACCGAGTGCGCGCACCTTCTCTTCCGTCTCAAGCGGCGCCTGGATGCCGGCGGCGGCGATATCCGCGCCTGCTTCGGCGAGCGCAACCGCGATGCCCTGGCCGAGGCCCGTGTTTGCGCCCGTGACCAGCGCGACCTTGCCTTCGAGACTGAACGGATTGGACATGGATCGTTTCCCTTTCGTGTTTGCTCGTCATTCGCGCGAAAGCGGGAATGAATGGACATCGCGCAACGCGGCGCGCGCTTACTTCAGCTGGCAGATGTCCAGCTGGTTCATGTCGGTGTAGTCGAGGTTCTCGCCGCCCATGGCCCAGATGAAGCAGTAGTTCTTCGTGCCAGAACCCATGTGGATCGACCACGGCGGCGACACGACGGCTTCGTCGTTGGCGATGACGAGGTGGCGCATGTCGGCCGGGTCGCCCATGAAATGCATGACGCGCTGGTCGGCGAGATCGAAGTAGAAATAGACCTCCGAACGACGGTCGTGCAGGTGCGGCGGCATGGTGTTCCAGACGCTGCCCGGCTTGAGGATCGTCAGGCCGAGCAGCAGCTGGCAGGACTTCACCGTCGCCGGGACGATGTACTGGTAGATCGTGCGTTCGTTCGAGGTTTCCAGCGCGCCGCGTTCCAGCGGAACGGCCTGCGAAATGGAAATGTGCTTCGTCTCGAAGCGCGCATGCGCGGGTGTGGAGGCGAGGTAGAACTTGGCGGGGTTCGCGGCGTCGTTCGATGCGAACGTCACGTCCGCGCTGCCCATCGGCACGTACAGGCCGTCCTTCGGTTCGAGCGTGTGCGACGTGCCATCGACCGTGACCGTGCCCGTGCCGGAGCCGACGTTGACGATGCCGAGCTCGCGACGCTCCAGGAACGGCTTGCCCGCGGCGGAGGCCGGTTCGGTCTGTGCCGGCAGCGCCACCGGCGCGGCGGTCGGCGCTGCGCCGCCGATGACGAAGCGTTCGTTGTGCGAGTAGTTCAGGACCACCTGGCCCGGAACGAAGAGCCCTTCGATGAGGTAGCGCTCGCGCAGCTGGTCGTTGCTGGCGCCGGCCATCATGTCCGGGTGGGTGGCGTGGTAGGTCTTGCGGAACATCGGGCCTCTCCGGTGGTTCTGGCCGGCGTGGAGTCGCGCGGCGGGCGGTGTGAGGGGATGATAGCGGGGTTTTGGTAACCGGTGTCAAAAGCTGCCGGGAGGATCGGGGAAGGGACGGAAAGTCAGGTCATCGGGCGTTCGAAGGCGCGGCTCGGATGCGCATCGGATAAAGGTCATCCCGGTAAGACGCCATCCCGGTAAGACGTCATCCCGGCGAGGCCGGGATCCAGGCCCGTACCGCACGGGCACTCCCGATGCGCGGATACCCTACGCCGTCATTCCAGCCGAAAGCTGGAATCCATGTTGCTTGGCGTTCGATGCGAGCGAACCGGTGGTTCGCATCGCAAGCAGCGCCCTCTCACCTTCGCGGGGAGAGGGGCCAAACCTTCAACCCACCTTCGGCCTTTGCGTCGAATCGCGCACCACCAGCTGCGGATTCACGGTGCGCGGTGCGACGGTGGTCGCCTGCGATGCGGATAGCTCCTCACCCAGCAGCATCTGCGCCGCCTGGCGGCCGACGTCCCGCGTCGGCGAATGGATCGTGGTCAATGCCGGCCACAGCTGCGCGGCGAGCGGGCTGTCATCGAAGCCGACGACCGACAGGTCGCCGGGAATCGACAACCCGCGGCGCATCGCCGCCTTGTAGACGCCGGCGGCCATTTCATCGTTGCAGGCGAAGATCGCCGTCGGTCGCGGCGATTTGGCGAGCAGGTACTCCGCACCCGCCACGCCCGAATCGAACGTGTATCCGCCTTCGAAGATGTAATCGGGCGACATCTCGATGCCGCGCGCGTCCAGGCCTTCCAGGAATCCACCGCCGCGTTCGATCGTGGAGCGATACCGGCGCGGGCCGGTGATCAGGCCGATCGTGCGATGGCCCAGCGATTCGATGTAGTTCGCCGCCTCCATGCTGGCCTGGCGATCCTGCGTGACCACCATGTGCGCCGCCGCATCCATCGGGATCGACGCGATGCGCACGTAGCGCACGCCGGTTTCGCGCAGCGCCGCCGCAAGCTGTTCGTCTTCCGATACGCGCGGGATCAGGATCACGCCGTGCAGCTTCTGCTGCTGCACAAAGCGGCGCACGCCGTCGATGTAGTCCTCCTTCGAGGAATCGCACGGATGCACCACCAGCTCGTAGCCCGAATCGCGCAAGGCATCCAGCGCGCCGTACTGCATGTTCACGATGTACTGCGCGGTCGGGTTGTCGTACACCAGGCCGATCAGGAACGAGCGCCGGAACGCGAGCCCACGCGCCTGCGGATCGGGCGTGTAGCCCAGCTGCTTCATCAGCGCGAGGACTTTCTCGCGCGTTTCCGGGTGCACCAGCGGCGAGTTGTTGATGACGCGCGAAACCGTCTTCTTCGACACGCCGGTGAGCCGCGCGATGTCGTTGATCGTCGCCTTGCCGGTCAGCCCGGTGTCCTCCGGCGTGGGCAGCGTGGAGGCGGTGCGGGAACGGCGGGCGCGCGGGACGGAGTCGGTCATGGGCGGGATTCTAACTGCCTTGGCTAGCGGTGTTCGCCGCGCCATCGGTGTCGAGGGCGCTCAGGACTTCAGCACCGCCGGCAGCCACAGCGACAGCGCCGGCACGAACGCCACCACCAGCAGCACCGCGAGGCCGGCCAGCCAGAAGGGCCAGATCGTCCGCATGCTCTGGCCGATGCTGATCTTGCCGATCGACGTGCCGACGAACAGGACCGAACCCAGCGGCGGGCTGATCAGGCTCAGGCCACCCTTGAGCACCAGGATCACGCCGAAATGCACTGGATCGATGCCAATCGCCTTCGCCACCGGCAGGAAGATGGGCGTGCAGATCAGGATCATCGGCGCCAGGTCGAGGAACGTGCCCAGCACCAGCAACACCAGGATCATCAGCAGCAACATGATGTTGCGGTCCTGCGTGAGGCCGGTGAGGAACTCCACCGATGCCGACGGCACCTGCAGGTAGGCCAGCAGCCAGCCGAACACCGCCGCCGTCGCGATCACGAACAGGATCGCCCCCGCGCTGCGCGCTGCGTGCACGACCGTGCCGAGGAACTCGCGCCACGGCATCTGCCGGTACAGCACGCTGGTGACCAGCAGCGCGTACACGACGGCAATCGCCGCGCTTTCCACCGCGGTGAAGATGCCCGCGCGGATGCCGACGAAGATCAGCGCGACCAGGCCCAGTCCCGGCAGCGCCGACACCAGTCGCAGCGCGACCGCGCGCCAGCCGGGGAAGATCTCCACGCCGTAGCCGCGATGTCGCGCGACCGCATAGCAGGTGAACATCAGCACCGCCGTCATCAGCAGCGCGGGCATGATGCCGGCGGCGAACAGATCGGCGATCGACAAACCACCACCCGCCGCGGCCGAATACAGGATCAGGTTGTGCGAAGGCGGCACCAGCAGTGCCACAAGGGCCGCGGTGATGCACACGTTCACGGCGAAATCGCGGTCGTACCCGCGCTTCACCATCTGCGGGATCATCGTGCCGCCGACCGCGGAAACGTCGGCCAGCGCCGAGCCGGACACGCCGCCGAAGAACAGTGACGACAGGATGCTGACTTGCCCGAGGCCGCCACGCATGCGGCCGACCAGCGACGACGCCAGGCCGATCAGGCGTTCGGAGATGCCGCCGCGCAGCATGATCTCGCCGGCGAAGATGAAGAGCGGGATCGCGATGAGGCTCGCCGAACCTGATCCGGCCGACACCTGCTGCACCATCACGATCGACGGCACGTCCAGGTACAGCAGCGTCGCAAGCGATGCGGCCGCAAGCGCGAACGCCACCGGCACGCCCAGCACGAGCATCACGCCGAACACGACGAAGAGAAGCGCGATCGCCATTCAGTGGGCCTCCGCCGAAGAAGCATCAGTCGCGGGGACGTCCGCCGGCGAGACGTCATGGAACATCTGCGACACCGCGAACAGCGCCATCAGCGCGCCGCCGATCGCCAGCGGCAGGTAGTCGATGCTTTCCGGTAGCGGTGCCCCTGCCGTGGGGATGTGCACGCCATCCACGAACAACACGCCGCCCCAGTATGCGAGCATCGAGCCGATCGCCACCACCACCGCCGACTGCAGCAGGTGAACCGCGTGCTTCGCGCGCGGACCCAAGGCGTCGGCGAGCAGCGAGAACGCGAAGTGGCGACGCCCATGCACGCCGGCCGCGGCGCCCATGCTCATCGCGGTGCTGAGCATCAGCAGCGTGACGGGCTCGGTCCAGCTGGGCGAATCGTTGAGCACGTAGCGCGCGATCACCTGCCAGCCCTGCACGAGCACGAGCATCAGCAGCGCGAAGGCCGCCGTCGCGATCGTCCAGCCGGCGAGGCGTTCGCAGGTGCGTTGCAGGATCGAGGAATGAACCGGGGTCACGGTGGCGTCCATGGGAATCCTTACGCGAGGTCGCGGATTTGCCGGTACAGCGCGTCGATTGCCGGATCGCCGCGGTAATGCGCCAGCAGCGGCTGCGCGGCGGCGCGGAAGGCGGGGATGTCGCATTCGTTGAACAGCACGCCGGACTCCTTCACGATGCGCCGCGCGTCGTCTTCCTGCTGCGCCCACAGCGTGCGCATCACCTGCACCGACTCGCGCGCGAGGCGAAGCAGCGTGTCGCGATCGCGCGGTTCCAGCGAATCGAAGGTCTTGCGCGACAGCAGCAGCACATCCGGCGCCCACGAATGATCGCTGTGCGACCAGAAGCGCGCGGCTTCGAAATGCCGGCTCGACTGGAAGCTGCGGATGTTGTTCTCCGCGCCGTCGATCATGTGCGTCTCCATGCCGGAGAACACCTCGCCCAGCGGCAGCGGCGTGGGATTGGCGCCGAACAGGCGAAGCATCCGGATGAAGATGTCCGACACCGGCACGCGTATCTTCAGGCCGTGCAGGTCGGCCGGGGTCGTGATGGGATGCTTGATGTTGTAGAAGCAGCGCGGGCCGCTGTCGTAGATCGCAAGGCCGACCAGCCCGCGCGCTTCGAAGCCGCGCAGCACCTGCGCGCCGACGTCGCCGTCGATCGCGCGGCGCAGGTGTTCGGTCGAATCGAACACGTACGGCAGGCACAGCGCCTGCGTGAGCGGGAAGGCGTTGTTCAGCGCGCCGGTGTACACGCGCGTGATGGCGATGGCGCCGAAACGCGCCATGTCGATCGCCTCCGATTCGCGCCCCAGCTGGCCCGCGTGGTACATGCGGATGCGCAGGCGGCCCTGCGTTTCGCGTTCGAGCTGCTCGCCGATCCACTGCACGGCCTGCACGGTCGGGTAATCCTTCACGTGCACGTCGGTCGCGGTGAGCACGCGTGCCGGCTCGGCCGCGCGCAACGCGCCGGGCCATGCGCCGGCCGCGCAGGCGGCGGTCATTCCGGCGAGGAAGGAACGCCGATGTGCATCGTGATGGCCTTCGGTCATGCGCGCTCCCCGTGCGGCGTCGCGACGATGGCGTTGCAATGGATCTCGCCCCATTCGCCGAAGCTGACGCGTGAACGCTGGCCGGCCACGATGTCGTGGATGCCGGTGGATGCGCCCGTCGTCACCAGCATGCCGCGTTTGAGCGGATGTCCGCGACTGGCGCAGCGCGACAGCGCGAATGCCAGCGCGGCGAGCAGGCCGCCGGCGATGGACGCCGCGCCGCCTTCGCCGACGAGGTGTCCGTCGATGAAGGTCTCGCAGGTGAGTTCATCGGCGGCGCGGCGCTGCCAGCCGGTGATTTCCGCGCCGAGCACCAGGCCGGCGTTGTTGCCGAAATCGGACACCACTACGGGCGGGCCCAGCACGTTGATGAGCGGAAGCGGGCTACCGGCCAGTTCGATGCCGACGTGCAGCGCGGCAACCAGGTCGGCCGCTTCGGCCGGGGTGTACTGGGTCTTGCCGGGTAACGCGTCACGCGCGATGCGGAACACGAATTCGGCTTCGACCGCCGCGAAACCGCCCGGAATCACCGCGAAGCTCGCGCTTTCGTCCGGCTGCGGAAACTGCACGGCGCCTTCGAAGATCGGCCCGACCAGGCGCTCCTCGCCAAGCCTGGCTTCCCAGTCGGCCGGGATCTTGCCGACCTTCCAGCCCACCACCGGGCGATCCCACAGCGCGATGGCCGCGTCCTGGCAGGCATAGCCTTCATCGAGGCCGCGCGGCACGGAGCCGGGATAGTCCGGCAGCGCCTGGGCTTGCCGGCGCGCGTCCACCAGCCGGCGGGCGATCGTTGCGCTGTCACTGCCCGCGTCGGGCGCGTGTTTGTCCATGCGGCGGCGATCCCCTGTTCGACTGATGGATTTGACGGATGGATGTGTTGTATAGGAAACCGGTGTCATTGACAATCGGGGTCTACACTCGGATCACGGCTCGGGGAGGGGACGGATGGGGATGCATCGTCGGAACGGCAGGATTAATGGGTTCGCGCGCGCGCTGGCTATCGCCGCGCTGCTGGTTTCCACCGCGCCTGCGGGTGTTTCCGCCGCGCCGGGCGGGGCCGAAACCTTGTCCACCGGGACACCGGCGCTGGCCTTTCCGGGGGCCCAGGGCTGGGCCGCGCATACGCCGGGCGGTCGCGGGGGGAAGATCCTGCGCGTGACGACGCTCGCCGCCGACGGCCCGGGATCGTTCGCGCAGGCGCTCGCAACGCCGGGGCCGCGCACCGTCGTGTTCGAAGTCGGCGGCGTGATCGACCTGGGCATGAAGGAGCTGCGCATCACCGAACCCTTCCTGACCATCGCCGGCCAGACCGCGCCGCAGCCGGGCATCACCTTCATCAAGGGCGGCCTGACGATCGCGACGCACGATGTCGTGGTGCGCCACATCCGCATGCGCCCCGGTGATGGCGCCAAGCCGAAGTTCTCCGGCGACATCGACGCGATCACCACCGTCCGCGGCGCGAAGGATGTCATCGTCGATCACTGCTCGCTGACGTGGGCGACGGACGAGAACCTGTCCGCATCGAGCACGCGCTTCTTCGGCGAAGACGAGAAAGCGTGGATGGACGCGGCCTCGCGCCGCATCACCTACAGCAACAACATCGTCGCCGAAGGCCTGGCGAACGCGACGCACAAGAAGGGCGAGCATTCGAAGGGCTCGTTGATCCACGACCACGTCAACGACGTGCTGATCATCGGCAACCTTTACGCGCACAACTACGAACGCAACCCATTGTTCAAGGGCGGTGCGCGGGGCCAGGTCATCAACAACCTGATCTACGACCCCGGCCAGCGCGCCGTGCACTACAACCTCATCGCGGAGGAATGGCTGGGGCATCCGTACTCGCGCGGGCAGGTGATCGCGCGGGGCAACGTGATGCGCGCGGGCATCTCGACCGAAGACGTGGCGTTCTTCGAAGTGGGCGGCTCGGGCGACGTCGATGTGTTCTTCGAGGACAACCTCGCCGTGGACCGCATCGGCAATGCGCTGCCGCAGCAGGGTCGCTACACGACTACGCCAATCCACGTGGACGCGATGAAGCGCGCGCCGGCGCTGCCGTTCGGCGTGACGCTGTTGCCTTCGCCGCAGGTGCAGGACGCGGTGATCGCGAACGCCGGCGCGCGGCCGTGGGATCGCGACGATGTGGACCGCCGCATCCTCGCCGATGCGATCGAAGGCCGCGGCCGCATCATCGACAGCCAGGAACAGGTAGGCGGCTACCCGGTGCAGAAGGAAACGCGACAGGCCTTCGTGCCGGCCGACTGGGATCTCGACACGATGGAGCCGCTGAAGGCGCTGCCGCGGCGGGAGCCGTTGAAGTAGGGCGTTCTGCCGTCACGCCGTCAGCGATCGACGGCCGCGTGCTTCGCGCTAGCGAGCGCGTGCCGGCGGCGGCAACTCCAACCCCGACTCCCGCAACGCCGCCGCAAACTCCCGCGTCATCCGCTCCGCACCTTTCGGCGAGAAGTGCGTGTTGTCCTGCACGCCCTGCGGATAGTTCGGGTGTTCCCCGGGCGCGAGCCAGAGGAACAGCGCCTTCGAACCTTCCACGCCTGCTTCCTGCAACACGGCGGCACTTCGACGCTCCATGTCTATCAAGTCGACATGCTCGCGACCGGCGAGCGCGCGTACGAGGCCGGGATACTCGCCGTGGCTGTCGACCACGCGTCCGTCTTCGTCGAAACGTCGTCGCGCGACCGGCGTCAGCAGGACGGGCGTAGCGTGCTTCGCGCGCACGTCGGCGACGAAGCGTTCGAGGTTGCGCACGTAATCCGCCGGCGGCGTGTAGCGGTCGGGCTTCTCGACGGACTGGTCGTTATGGCCGAACTGGATCAGCACGACGTCGCCCGGCTTCGTCGCCTCGAGCAATGCGGTCCAGCGACCTTCGTCGATGAAGGTGCGCGTGCTGCGCCCGTTCATCGCGCGGTTGTCGACCACGACGCTGCCTTTGGGGAACTGTTCGGCCAGGAACTCGCCCCAGCCGGTTTCGGGCCGCTTCTCCGCGCGTTTGACCGCCATGGTCGAATCGCCGGCGAGGTGGATCGTCACCGGCGTTGCTGCGTGCGCAGGGATGGCGAGGACGAGCAGCAACGCGGCTGCGCGGAAGTGCTTGAGCATCGGGTTCACTCGGGGTTGCGAGCCAGGATCCCGGCCTTCGCCGGGATGACGTAGTGGGGGGGGGGTATACGGCATGACGTTCGAGGACGGTCCCGGGATCAGGCGGGCCGCCAGCCATCGAGCACGCGGTCGCGCGAGTAGGCAGCGGCGCGTCCGCGCGGAAGGAGTCGACGCGATGCACCGCGATGCGCGCCCGGGCCGCTGCTGCCATGTTCGAACAATCGCGCATCGCCGGGCTGCAGCATCACGCGCCGGCCATCGCGCGCGGTGTAGCCCATTTCGTCCCAACCGCGTTCGTCGATATGCGCGTCCATCGAGCAATCCACGTACACCGCGGTGCCGACGGCGTCGGGATCGCCGTACTTGCCATCGGGGAACGTGCGACCGGGCCGCCACGCGCGACCGAGCGCGACGCTGCCGTCCGGAATCGCTTCATCGCGCGTGAGGCGGCACTTCACGAAGGTCAGCCCGTAGGCCTGCGCGGACGGCGTGCACGGCACCGCGACGTAACCCTGCCGCTCTTTCCCGGGACGGAATCGAGAATGCAGCTCGCATCGCTCGAACAGCGCATTGCCGCCGCCGAAAATGAAATCGACGCTGCCACTGACGCGGCAATCGTTGAAGAACGCGCGCCCCGCATCGGTGAACAGCGTGTCCTGATGACCGGTGAAATCCACGCGCTCGAACGCGGCGCGGTCGCTTCCCGCGTCCAGCATCAACGCCACCGCCTGCGCACCATTCGGGCCGATCGGCTCGAACTTCGGTGTCGTGAGGTTACCGACGTAGTCGAAGGCGTTCTCGATGGTCAAATTCGTCGCGCGGAAGTCCGGCGCGCGCACCGTCACGCTGGCGCAGCCCCAGGTGCCCCACGGTTCGCCGTCGGGGCGTGGCATGCCGGCTGCGGCGTCGAACGTGAGCACGCTTCCCGCGCGGTCTTCGCCAATCAGATGGATGTGGGGTTTGTCGACCAGCAGCTTCTCGTGCCAGCGGCCGCGGGTCACGAGAATGCGGAAGGGTGTCGTGCCGCTTGCCGGTGCTGCGGCGATGGCTTCGCCGACCGTGGCGAACGTGGGAAGTCCTTCGCGCGGCGTCATGGCGACGATCGCATCGAAAGGCGTGCTTCCCACGGATGTTCCCGCGAGCTGCGCAACCCCTCCCAAACCCTCCCCTGCAAGCAGGGGAGGGGGCAGGAACGCGGCGACCGAAGCCGCAGTGGCTACCAGCAACAACGTCCGTCTGGACGACGAAACCTCATCGACGTGCGAATCGGGCGAAGCCAAGCCATCCCTCACTTGAACGGCCCCGCTCCCAGGATCACCACCAGCGGCACCAGGGCCGTGGAATCGATCCACCGGTACAGCGTCGGCGTCCAGCCGACATCGGTGCCCAGCGATACCGGATTGGCCGCGTTGTAAGCCGCCACCACGTCAACGCGCGCATTGCGCAGCAGCCCGTTGCGCAGCGTTCCCTCGGCATGCAGACCAGTGCCGTTGAAGCGGTCGACGAACAGGTCCGCCGTCACCGCCGCCGGCACGAGGAAATGATTGTTCTGCGCGAAGATCTTCGACTCGATGCCCGCGCCCCAGCTGTACACGTAGGTCTGCGCGCCCTCGCTGGTCAGCGTGTACTGATTGTTGAACACATGCACCTGTCCGTAACGGACGCGCGGCACGCGCTGGCCGACATCGTGGAACAGGTTGTGATGCAGCGTGACACGCAGCTTGTCGCGATCCGCGGTGGCGCTGTCGGAGGAACCGATCAGCATCGCCTTGTCATGGTTCGCCATGAGGTTCCATGACACCGTGACGAGGTCGGATTCGTTGGTGACGTCCACCAGGCCGTCATGGCGCTGGTACAGGCGGCCGAAGTACGTCGGCGCGTCCTCGTCGCGCGTGGCGACGTCGAGCATTGCGTTGTGGTCGATCCACACGTGCGTCGCGTTTCGCACGGAAATCGCGTCGTACAGCGCGTTCCAGTTGCCCTCGGCGCCGTCGGTCGGCGACCACTGCGGGAAGCAGTCGACGCTGTCCACCAGCAGCAGGTTGCGGACGATCACGTTCATCGGCTGGTTGCCGCTGGTGGAACTAGGCCGGATGTCGAGCCACGCCCCGCGCAGTCCATCGCCATGCCCGGCGCCGATGATCGTCGTGTTCGCCGGAACGCGGATGCGCACGCGCGCCTGCTGCGCTGCGGCGGATGCGACCCGCGCGCGTTCCTGCGGGCCGCTGGGATTCACGCGACCCCACGTCGCCGGGTCGTACGCGGTGAGGAAGGCGTCGAGGGAGTACAGCTCGGCCGTCTGCGGGTCCGGTCGTGCGTAGTCGGCGCATGTGAGCGGTAGTCCGGCCGGATCGACATTGGCGTCGATCATGCCTTCGATGCGAATGATCTTCGGTGTCGCATCGGGAAAGTTCAGCGCCGCGACAAGCGAGTTGCGGTCGGACACGGTGAACACATGCGCGTCATCGGCGGCGGACCCGCCCGTCGTGCCGTTCGGCAACGCGGTGGTGGGCTGCGCGGCCCAGCCGTCGTTCGGAGCGATGGGTTGGCGGTCGAGGTCATGCGCCTGGGCACAAAGCGGCAGCGCGAAGGCGAGGGTGGCGAGGGTCGTGCGGATGCTCATCGTTGCGGCTCCTTGAAGGGGGACTGCCCAGGAACGGAAAACGTGAGGCGGACAACGCGATGTTCGGAAGAACGGAAACGAAACGAGTGGGAGCACTGCCCCCACTCGTTCGTTGTGTTGCCCGGTTACGAAACCTCAGAACTTGTAGCGTGCACCGAGGAAGTACTGGCGACCGGTGTGGTGATAGACCGAGGCGCGATCGCCGATCGAATCGACCCACTGGTCCTGGAACTCATCGGTGAGGTTCAGGCCTTCCAGCGTCAGTTCGAAGTGCTCGTTGATCTTGTAGGAGGCCGACATGTCGATGGTCAGCGTCTCGGTCGTGCCTTCCACGTCGTTGTTGTTGCGGCCCGGCACGGTGGTCAGGAAGTCGTCTCGATACGCCGCCGACACGCGCGCGCTGAACTTGTCACCTTCGTAGTAGAGCGTGGCGTTGTAGGCGTTCTTCGAAAGACCCGTGAGGTCCGTGCGCAGCGAGGTCGCGCCGGCCGCGGTCATGTACTGGATCTTCGAATCGACGTACGTGTAGTTCAGCTGCACGCCGAAATCGCTCCAGAAGCCGGGCAGGAACACGAACGGCTGCTGGTAGGTGAACTCCAGGCCCTTGAGCGGACCGCCTGGC
>Ga0209257_1001494_pt1 | contig 27469 bp, 24 predicted proteins | sample AraplaCvi_mCL_r2_FD_184277 | JGI IMG/M metagenome (GOLD analysis project Ga0209257, IMG submission 184277) | Arabidopsis root microbial communities from North Carolina, USA - plate scrape MF_Cvi_mCL_r2 (SPAdes) (version 2) | ecosystem: Host-associated > Plants > Roots > Endosphere | place: USA...
GGCTGGGTCGCGAGATCGTCGACGATGCTGATGCGGTTGGCAAGTTGCGGACTTGCGACCAGGATGCGGACGGAGTTGCCGAGCGAACGCATCGTCAGCGAGGCGTCGCCCTCGAGAGACGTGCGGACGCGCAACGCGACATCGATACGCTCCTCGATCAGATCCACCGGCCGGTCGAGCGCGATCAGTTGCAGGCGCACTTTCGGATATTGCGCCAAAAACTGCGTTACCAGAGCCGTGATCGGTTCTACCAGCCCGGTCGGGCAGCTCATGCGGATCAGTCCGTGCGGCTCCGATTGCGCCTCCGCCACCAAGGCCTCGGCGCGCTCCGCCTCCGCAAGCATGGCCGTGCAGCGCTCGTAGAAGGACCGCCCGACATCGGTCACCCGAAATCGCCGGCTTGACCGTTCAATCAGGCGGACGCCGAGACGCGCTTCCAACCCGGCCACGCGGCGGCTCAGTTTCGACTTGGGTTCCCGCAGAGCGCGGCCCGCGGCTGCGAAGCCGCCATGGGCCACCACTTTGGCAAAATAAAACAGGTCGTTCAGGTCAGGCTGCATCAGCGTTCTCCAGATGGAACGCTAGGTAGCATTTTCGCAGACTGTTTGCATCATCGTTCCGATGGCATCTTCTTTTCAGCGGCAACGGGCCGTTATCGAAGGAGAAAGACAATGACGAAGAAGTTTGAAGACAAGGTCGTAATCGTGACCGGCGGCACGAGTGGCATCGGTCTGGCGACAGCCAAGGCCTTCTCGGAAGCAGGCGCGTCGGTCTTCATCACGGGTCGCCGAAAGGAAAATCTCGACGCGGCAGTGAAGGAAATCGGCGGCCGGATCACCGGCGTGCAGGCTGATATGAGCAAGCTCGTCGATATTGACCGGCTCTATGACGCAGTCCAGCAGAAGCACTCGCAGATCGACGTGGTCTTCGCCAATGCCGGCGGCGGAGAGATGGCGCCGCTTGGTGCGATCACAGAAGAGCATTACCAGAAGACGTTCGATACCAATGTGAAGGGGACACTGTTCACCGTTCAGAAGGCTCTGCCCCTGTTGCGCGATGGCGGCTCGATCATTCTTACCTCCTCGACGACCAGCATATCCGGCACGCCTGCCTTCAGCGTCTATTCGGCCACGAAGGCGGCTGTCCGCAACTTCGCACGCAACTGGATCCTCGACCTCAAGGATCGCCACATCCGCGTCAATGCGGTCAGCCCTGGCGTGACCGATACGGCGGGCCTCAACGAACTGTTTGGCAATGGCGAGAGCGCCGAGAACACCAAGAACTACCTCGCCAGCCTCATTCCCGCCGGTCGCGTCGGCAAGCCGGAAGAGATTGCGAAAGCCGTCCTCTTCCTTGCTTCCGAAGATGCCTCTTTCGTCAACGGTATCGAGCTGTTCGTCGACGGCGGCCAGGCCCAGATCTGATTTTAGAGCTTGAGGAGAGCCATCATGGCAGACATTGCAACACTGCTCGAACGGAACCTTCAGGAGATATTCGGGGAGGGGGATGATGCCCTCCGCCGGCAGGTGGCAGAGGAGATCCTTCTGGAGGACGCCGTGTTCGTCGAGCCCCACGGGATCTATCGCGGCAGGGACGAGATCGTCCGTATCGCCGGGGTTATTCGCGCGATGCACCCGACGTTCCGCTACACCACGATAACCGCAGCGGAGGTGCTGCACGACCAGGCGGGACGCGTAAAATGGGTTGCGGGCGCAGATGGTGAGCCGCCGGCTTATGCCGGTACGGACTTTGTCGTCGCAAGGAACGGTAAGATCGCCGCCATCTACCTCTTCTTCGATGGCGCGCCCGATCCGACCAGCCCATCGATCCCCACGTGATCCACTCGCTTGCACTTCCGCCTGTCGTTCAGGGCCTGCATCGAATCGAGCATATCAAGCGCGGCGGACACCGCATGCATCGCATGGGCCGGATCGTCCAGCGGCGCATTCCAGAACGCCATCAGGCAGTCGCCGGTATATTTGTCGATCGTGCCGCCATGGGCGACACGAAGATGCGGCTGAAACGCGGCATGACATAGCGGCCGAAAAACAGCACCGCTATTGCCGCCGCACCGACCGCCACGGTGCGCCAGCCGGTACCCTGCCAGACGAGCATCGCCGCCGCCAGGACTGCTGCCAGCAGCAGTACCTGCTTCACCGGGGCGCCGGCTTCGGCGGCGGCCCTCTTGAGCCGTAGGTTGTCGAATATGGTCGCCTGTGAATATCGCAGATCCACCGACGCTTCGAGGCCACCACGCTTGCAGCAGCCTCGAACGTTGCAACATCGCCGGCATCTTCGATACGATCAGGCGTGATGGCTCAGACCGGAAGCGAAGGTCAGTCGCGCGGCTGCAGGAGCGCCAAGGCAACCGTCGATACAGCCAGGACGGCAGTAATGCTCATGGGTCCCACGGCGCCGTAATTGTCGACGACATAGCCGCCGACAACGGCGCCGATACTGATGGCGACCTGGAAAGAGACCACCATCAGGCTGCCCGCCGCCTCCAGAGCGTCGGGTGCCCCGCGCGAAAGATTTGTCGGCAGCACCACCGGCGCCATGCCGAAGGCAAAACCCCAGAGCGTAACCAGGGCGATCGCAATGGCGGGATAAGCGCCCCAAAGCAGCAAGCTGATCGCTGCGAATGCCATCAGCGTCGCGGTTACAGCGAGTGCCATGAGGATACTCGTGTCGGCCATTCGGCCACCGGCAATGTTGCCGATTACGGAGGCGATGCCGAAGCCAAGCAGCGCCAGGGCGATCGATCTGGTTTCAAGCAGCGTCACCTGTTCCAGGAAAGGACGCACATAAACCGAGCCGGAAAAATGCCCCGTCATCAGCAGAACAATGGCGAGCATTCCCAGCTGGATCCCACGCCGCCGTGTCAGCCGGAATACGTCCGCGAGACTGTTGCTTGTGCTTGCAGGCAGGGTTGGCAGGCTGAATACCTGCAGCAGCAGGGCAAGTGCGGCAAGTCCTGCCGTCATGGCCATGGCGACGCGCCATCCAAGCCAGTCGCTGATCAGAGCGCCCATCGATGGCGCAGCTATCGTGGCAAGCGAGACGCCGAGGGTAACGATAGCCATGCCCCGACCTGTCGCATTGGCGCCTACCAGCCGCGCCACGACGGCAACTGAAAGCGCCCAAAAACCGCTGAGGGCGATGCCCAGCCCCGCACGGCCCAGCAACAACAGCCAGAAATCGGTCGCTACGGATGCAAGAACATTGGAGCCGATCGCCAAGGCACTAAGACCGACCAGCACCGTCTTGCGGTTCAGTCTGCCGATGAGAACATTGCTCAACAGGGCCGTCACGGCACCGACGGAAGCGGTAGCGGTAACAACCTGTCCGGCTGCTCCCTCGGTAATCCCGAGATCGCGCGCCATGGGCGTCAACAGGCCCGCCGGCAGGAACTCGGCCGATACGAGAGCGAAGCTGGTTGCTGCCATCGAAAGAACCGCGAACCAGGTCTTCGCAGTCCAGGGAGCCAACTCTGCGGTCTCCAATCCACCTATCGGCGCGTCAAGCTGTGATGTCGTGTCCGTCATTGAAATATCTCCTAGTTTTGGAGACGTCATAGACGAACGTTCCGGGATGATCTGCATCCAAAAATCCGAAATCCATGCCCATTCGTCCAAATTTGTGCTCTGCACAATGATCGGAAGGGAGCATGGCGATGCGCTGGAGTTACTGAGGCCGCTGCCAGTAGGAACCGATGCTGCTTCTTTGCCGGTCATGGCCGCGGGCCTTCAGGAGGTCGCGGATTGCCTTGGCTTCCGAGCGCTCGCAGCCTGCCCAGACGAAGGTATCCGGGCTGGCACGTTCGATCTCCGACCTGATCGCCTTCTCAAGCATTCCGGTGGTTCCTGCGGCGGCGCCATTGCGGTGAAGCCAGCGGATATGGAGGGTGGCCGCCGAAACGAGTGGCTGTTCCTCCGCCTCGGTCTCGACCTCGACAAAGGCGACGAGGCGACTTCCGGCCGGCATTTCGGCGGCTATGCGTGAAATCGCGGGAAGCGCGGTTTCGTCGCCGGCAAGGATCATTTCGGAGGCGTCCGGTACACCGCCGCCGCCCGGACCAAGAAGCCCGGCAACATCCCCGGGGCGAGCATTCTGTGCAAAATCGGCGCCCGGCATCGGCAGGCCGCAGGTTTTGTGCAGGACGAAATCGATGTCCATCTCGCGGCGGTCAAGGTCGATGCTGCGGATCGTGTAGATGCGGACGGTCAGTTCGTCCTCGCCCTTCGGCCAGTCTATGCGCCCGTCAGGCCTTGTGCTCGGCCAGACCGGAGCGCGGCCCTTCGGCGGGATCAGCAGGCGGACATGCAGGCCGCCGTCGCGAAAATGCGCGACATCGGCGCAGGCGACGGTGAGCCGGCGCATATGCGGCGTGACGTTTGAGGCGGAGACGACACGGATCTCGCGGAAATCCGGCAGCGCCGAGGGTTTCGGCATGTCGGCCCAGGTCAGTTCCAGCGGTTCGTCGCCGGCGATCATGAAGAGATGTTCGGCGATAAAGTTGCGCACCATCTGCAGCATGGCTGCCGTCGGGCAGGAGAGTTCGATCGACAGCTGGCCGCCCTCGGAGCGGAGGTCGGCCTTGCCCGAATGATTGGCGAGCGTCGCGGTGTTGCCCGATCGCCATACGTCCGAATGTTCGACGAACCGGGCGCAGAGGCCATCCAGCATCCTCGCCGGATCGACCGGAACCGCGGTGCCGGACAGCGTGAAGCGTTCTGCCATCATGCGGTTCTCTCCTTGTATCCAAGCAGCCAGAGAAGATAGGGGCCGCCGATCAGCGCGGCGAAGAGGCCGACCGGCACCTGATAGGGATAGATGACGATCCGCGACAGCCAGTCGGCCATGATCAGCACGCCTGCGCCGATCAGGATTGCCGCGGCAAGCTGATGCTGCAGCTTCCGGAAGCCGAGGAGCCGGGCGAGATGCGGCGCGATCAATCCCGTCAGGCTCAAGGGGCCGACAAGGAAGGACGAGATCGCCGTCATCAATGCCGCAAGGATGGCGAGCGCAAGGCGGGACGGCAGGACGCCAAGGCCAACGCTGCGGGAAAGGCCCGTCCCGAGCGGCAGGATGGTGAGCCAGCGGATCATCAGGAAAAGCGGCGCGCTCAGCACCACGAGTGCGATCATCGCCGTCCAGGCTTCGAAGGCGCCGGCACGGTTGGTCGAGCCGGACATCCAGTTGAGCAGGATATAGCTGCGCATGTCGCCCTGTGCGAGCACCACGCTGACGATCGCCATGCAGAAGGCGCTGATGGCGATGCCGGCGAGCAGCAGTCGTTCGGCCGAAAATCCGGAGCGTCCGGCAATCGCGATCATCACCAGGAAGGCGGCAAGCGAGCCGAGCGCCATGCCGAGAAGCATGATTGCCGGTGAGGGGAAGCCGAACAGGAAGAGCGCAGCCGTCAAACCGGCGCCTGCGCCGCTGGAAACGCCGAGTACTTCGGGGCTCGCAATTGGATTGCCGGTGACGCGCTGCATCACGAAACCGGCTGCTCCGAGCATGGCACCGGCACCGCCGGCAGCCAGGATGCGCGGCAGACGGAAGGGCAGGAGCTCGGAAAAGAGCAGGCCGAGCGCGACGCTCCAGCCCGTATCCGTCAGGCCCAGTATCAGTACGAGCGCGAGGATGATGGCCAGCGCCGCTGCCAGGAGTGACAGCGCGATAGCAGGTTTTCGAAGCAGGCGAGAAGACGTATCCGCCCTTGCGGTGACCGAGGAAAATCCATGGACGCGCGGCAAGAGCAGGAGAAGCAACGGCCCGCCGAGCAATGCGGTTGCGGCGCCCGTCGGTACGAGATCGGAGAAACCCGGACCCAGCAATTGCGTCAGGGTGTCGGCCAGGAAGAGAACCGCGGCCCCCGCGAGAGGAGCGGCCGTCATCACCTGTCCTGTGGTTCGGGCGCCGCAGAGCCTGGCTATAGCGGGAGCCGCGAGCCCCAGGAAGCCGATGATGCCGACTGTTGCCGTGACAGAGGCGGACAGCCAGACCGCAAGGACGAGGATTGAAAACCGGACAGCGTGCAACGCGACCCCGAGGCTCCGGGCACTGGCGTCGTCAAGTGCCAGGACATTCAGCGGCCGCAGCAGGAGTGCCGCGGCGACGGTGCCCGCCGCGAGCCGCGGCGCCAGCGAGATGACGCCGTTCCAGTCCTGCTGGTTGAGCGCGCCTGCCCCCCAGATATGGATCGACATGGCATATTCGCCGCGCGCCAGGATCAGCGTCACGCTGAGCGAGGCGGCGATCAGGCTGACGATCATGCCGGAGATCGCCACCGTGACCGGATCGAGCCCGCGCCGCCAACTCAGTGCCAGTACGATCGCCACCGCACCAAAGCCGCCGGCAAAGGCGATCAGCTCGCGGGAGACGCCGCTCAGGAGCGGCAGGACACCGAGGCCGAGCGTCAGCGCCAGTTGCGCACCCGAGGCGATGCCGAGGGTCGAGGCATCGGCGATCGGATTGCGCAGCACCCTTTGCAGCAGCGCACCGGAAAGACCGAGCGCAGCACCGGCGATCAGCGCGATCGCGGCGCGGGGCAGAAGGCTGTCCCACAGCAGGATCGCATCGAGGGTGGCAGCGGTCGCCGTGTCCCCGGGGACCTGCGGGCTGAACGTCAGGAGCAGGATGAACGAGGCGACGCAGGCGGTGCCGAGCGCGGCTGCAGGAACAAAGCCGGGCAGGCCGGTCGGCATGTGCAGTGGGAGACTAGCCGTTCCGGGCATGGGAAAATCCTTCGGCCAGGAAATCGGCAAACCGGCCTGCCGCCGGCAGAGCCCCGTAGGGATTGATCGATCCGACCGTCAGCACGCGGTTTTCCCGCACCGCGGGCAAGGCCTTCCAGAACGCGCTTTCGGTCAGTGCCCCGAAGGCATCCATCGGATACGGTGGAATAAGGACGATCCGGGCCTCGGGCATGGAAGCCAGCGTCTCGACGCCCATCGGCGCGACGGCCGAATAGCTGGTCGCACCCGTCCAGGCGTTGGCCAGCCCGAGGCGTTTCAGCACCTCGCCGAACATGCTGTCGGAACCGAAAACCCTGTAGTGGCGCGCGTCGCCAAGGTTGATCGGCAGGACAGGACGGCCGTCACCCTTGGCCAGCAGGTTCCTGTAGCGATCGAGTTTATCTGCGAGGTCCTCGACCATCCTGCGGGCTGCGGGGCGTTGCAGACGCTCGCCGATCGCAAGCGTCGCCTGCTCGGCAAGGACGTATGGGCTCTCGCCGGGTCTGTAGATCGTATGTGTTTCGACCGGTGCGATACGGCTCATCAGCGGATCGGCCGAGGCGTAGAAGTTCGAATTGAAGATCAGGTCCGGGCGGGCGAAACGCAGCGCCTCGAAGTTCGGCGATCCACGCAGGCCGAGGTCGGCGACGCCTGTCGGCACGTCGGGCTCGACTGCAACCTGACGAAACTGGCGAAGCTCCGTTGCCGCCACGACATTGGCGCCGATCGCAAGCAGCGTTTCAAGAAGTGCCCAGTCGAGCGTGGCAACCCGTGGTCCCGCGTCTTGCGCCTGCAAAACGCGCGTGGCCGCCAAGGCGGCTACGGTTGAGAGCAGGGTTCTGCGGGTGAATTTCGGCACTCTCGGCATGTCTCCAAAGGCACGGGAAGGCCCGAAACGGGCCTTCCCGCAAAACTTGTTTCAGGTGTCCATTACCAGACCTTGCTGATCTTGAAATTGACGGTGCGTGCCTCGCCGTAACCGCAGAAATACTGCGTGTTGCAGCCTGCGACATATTCCTTGTCGAACAGGTTGGTGACGTTCAGGGACGCCTTCCAGTCGTTCTTCTCATAGCGGATCGCCGCATCGAAGACCGTCGAATCCGGGACGCGCATGGTATTGGCGTTGTCGGCCCAGGACTTGCCGCGATAGCGGACGCCGGCGCCGAAACCGAGCCCTTCCAGCGGCCCTTCCGTGACCGTATAGTCGAGCCAGAGCGAGGTGAGGACATCCGGAACGACATTGGGTGTCTTTCCAATCAGGGTAGCATCGTCCTTGGTGATCTCGATGTCCGTATACGAAGCTGCCGCAATGACCTTCCAGTTCTGGTCCAGGTTTACCTTGCCTTCCACTTCGATGCCGCGCGAGCGGACTTCGCCGATCTGGCTGGTGATCCCGCCTGTGGTGATCGTGTAGTTCTGCTTGGTGATATCGAAGACGGAGGCCGTCAGGGTGCCGTCAAGCCAGGTCGGCTCGTATTTGACGCCTGCCTCGAACTGGTAGCCTTCCTCGGGCTTCGGCGCGGCACCCCCCGTCAGGCCGACGATCGGGCTGAAGAAGCTTGCGGCGCTGACATAGGGCGTCAGGCCGTTGGCGAACTCGTAAGCCAGGCCCGCGCGGCCGCTCCAGGCACGGTCGTTGCTGGAATAATTCTGCGTTCCGGCAAGCAGGTCCTCGATCTCGTTGTGGACGTAGTCGTAACGACCGTTCAAGGTGACGATCCAGCCGTCGCCGAATTTCATCTGGTCCTGGGCGTAAACGCCGACCTGGTTGATCGTGTAGACCTGGTGCAGGTTGCGGTCGACCGGTGGCAGAGCCACGCCGTAGGCGGGGTTGCTCGGGTCGAAAGCGGGCACCGATCCGAAGGCGCTGGCGAACTGGTCGGTATCGAGGCGGTAATAGCGATAGTCCAGGCCGACCATGACCTTGTGCGAGGCGCCGCCCAGGTCGAATTCGTTCTCAATCCGGTTGTCGACGTTGAAGGCATTGGCCTTCGAGGTAATGTCTTCGCTGTAACGGCCGACCACCGCGTCCGTCTGGTCGAGATCGAACGGATAGACGTACTGCTCGCGCTTGAAGAGGTTGGAATAGCGCAGGTTCTGGGTGAACTTCCAGCCGCCTTCGAATTCGTGTTTAAACTCGTAACCGACCATCTTCTGGACGACCTTGCCGTCGTCGAAATTGGGATCTCCGAGGAACATGTCGCGCGGGATCTTGCCATAGCCGGCGTTGACGACCGTGCCGCCGTAAGGCAGCAGACCGTTGGTGGTGTGGACCTGATCCAGGCCGCTGATGTAACCCCAGACCGTCAGGCTGGTGCCCGCGTCCGGCGAGAAGGTGAACTGCGGCATGATGAAGCCGCGCAGGTCTTCGCTATAGTCGGTGTAGTTGTCCCCGCCGGCCAGCTTGCCGGTGAGGCGATAGCTGAAGCTGCCGTCGGGCGTGACCTTGTCGGAGACATCGAAGCCGAAAAAGGCGTTGCCGTTCGTGTTGATGCCGGTCTCGGTATAATAATAAGGCTCGTCGGTCGGGCGCTTGCGGATCAGGTTGACGACGCCGCCGGCATTGGCGCCGCCGAGCAGCACGGACGCCGGCCCCTTCAGGACCTCGACGCGCTCCAGCATGAACGGATCAAGCTGGAAGCCGCCATAGGAATGGCTGGTGAGCGCCAGGCTGTCGAAGAACACGCCGGTCTGCGATGCGTTGAAGCCGCGGACATAGATCCAGTCGGTGTCAGGGTCCGAGCCGTAGGGCTGGCCGAATACGCCGGGCGTATAAAGGAGCACCTGATCGACCTTGCTGACGGCGCCGCGGTCGTCCATCTCCTGCCTGCCGATGACCGACACGGACTGCGGGATTTCCTTGAGCGGCATATCGGTCTTGGAGCCGGTCGTCGATTTCTTCGCGACATAACCCTTGACCGGGCCGGTCCCATCGCCGTCACCTTCGCCGTGAAGGACGATCGGCGCCAGTGTCGTATCGGCATTCTGCGCATGCACCGCCGAAGCGGCGCAAAGGGCGGCCAGTGCCACGCCTGCGCCCAGTCCAAGCCTTGCCCCCAAGGTTGTTTTTCTCTCGTTCATTCCAAGCCCCACTCACACGAACCTTCCGCCGCCGCAAGAAGCGGCGCCGTCATAAGGTGAGCAGTTAACTCATATTTAAAGTTCCGGCTTGGTTCGATCGGCGGCAATTGGACGTTCTTGGGCAAATTCGGGAACGGCGGGCAAATATTTACAAAAATGCATCACTCCTGCCTGGCCTTCCGCCAGCGGGCCGGAGTCGTTCCCATATGCTTGCGGAACACCTTGGTGAAATGCGCCTGATCCGAGAACCCGGTTTCGGCGGCGACGTCCGTCAGAGGATGGGCATCCGATACCAGCAGCTCTTTCGCACGTTCCAGCCGGGCATTCATCTGCCAGTCGTGGGGCGCCATGCCGGTCGACGCCTTGAAGGAATGGCTGAAATGCGATGGCGACAGCCCCGTCAGGTCGGCAAGCTCCTGCAGACGAATATTGCGCATGCAGTTTGCGGAAATGAAATCCGTGGCGCGCTGTAGCTGCGAGGCTGCCAGCGCTCCCCGCCGCCGCGTCGGCGTCTTGACCATCTTCAAGACATCGATGAGAAGCGCCAGGGCAAGCCCGTCCCCATAAAGATCGTGCAACGGCTCGGGATTGCAGATTTCGGCGGCAATCAGTCCGGCTAACGTCATGACGCGTTGGTCGGAGAACAGAAGCTGGGGGTCCTTGAGCTTTTTCGGATTGATGTCTTCCATCAGCCGGCGGCCGAGGATATCCGCGTCGAAATGGATATCGAGATGGCGCACATACTGCACGTCGGCAAAATCCATCCAGAGGTCCATGTCGGCGGGAATGTAGGAGATCGGGCTCTGATTGCTGTCCTGCGGAGCGCCGCGGGATTTCGGCGATAGCTTGACGACGGGGCGTCCGCGGCCGCGCTGGTCGAGCAGGATGAACAGTCGCGGATCCCGCGCCACGTAGTGCCCGCCCGCATAAGCGGCGCATTCCACGTCCCAGAGGTCGGCGGCGATGCCGTTCCAGTATCGGCGCTTCAGCCCGCCCATGATCGAAAAACCCTCGATCCTGTTTTGCATTCGCGGCTGGAAAGTCATGCAGCTATCCTGAATAAATAAACTTGTGTGTAATTATCAACTTCAACGGAGTGTATCAATCCCACCGGTGTTGCTGATGCCACACCATGACGGCCTGCGCGACCGCCAATGAAAGAAGGTTGGGGATCGGAGCGCGGCGGCATGAAGACCGTCAGAGCCGCTTTGCATCAAAATTGACAGCCGTTTCCGGCCAATATAATTTGATGTCAATGACTTAGCGCTGGTTTTATACTTGGGAGTAGCTCCAGTAGCGCTGTGTTTCTTGTCCACTCGTATCGACAACACCGTTGTGGCCTATCGGTGTTGACTTGCCAAACCAAGTGGACGAGGGTCGGCTGTCCGCTCAGATGGCCCGCTTGCCCGTTCTCGCCCACCCGTTTCGCCGCTTTACTCCCAGGAGGCTTCCGATGATGAAATGGCTGAGTTCGCTTGTCATATTTTCAGCCATTATGACCGCGGCTACGGCACCGGCGGCGGATCGGCAGGCTCTGCCTGGCTTTACCGAGGGAGCCGACGTGATCCAGGTTGACACGCAGCAGTCACAGATCGATGAGATCGGCGGCGTTATCTACAGCCAGATCAATTCCCCCCGGTCTGTGCGGGGCCTGCGCATGACGATGCTTGTACCACGCACTGCCGATTTGAAGCCGGCGATCGTCTATGTGCCGGGCGGCGGCTTCATGTCCACCGACTACGAAAAGTTCATTGAGATGCGTATGGCGCTGGCAAAGGCAGGCTTCGTTGTCGCGGCAGCGGAATACCGCGTCGTTCCCGATACCTTTCCATCTCCACTACAGGATGGCAAGTCGGCTGTCCGCTATCTCCGCGCGCACGCTGCCGACTTCAATATCGATCCGGCGCGGATCGGCGTGCTAGGCGATTCGGCCGGCGGCTGGCTTTCGCAGATGATGGCGGCTACGAGCAGCGAGAAGGGGTTCGACGAGGGAGACTGGCTGGACCAGTCGTCGGCCGTACAGGCTGCAGTCTCGCTCTACGGTATCTCGGACCTGCGCAATATCGGCGAGGGCTTCCCGCAAGAGATCCAGAAGGTCCATGAATCCCCGGCCGTCACGGAGGCGCTTCTTGTGCATGGCGCCGCTTTCGGTCGTTTCGCCGGAGCGACGATCGTGAGCGACCCCGCTAAGGCGCTCGCGGCGAGTCCGATGGGTCACCTGTCTGGCCCCATACCCCCGATGCTCCTGATGCACGGCAGTGCCGATCAGGTCGTCTCGCCCGTTCAGAGCAAGCAGATGTTCGAGGCTTTGCGCGGCGGGGGCGGTTCTAAAGTTGACTACGTGCTGGTCGAGGGCGCTGGGCACGGCGACGGCCATTGGTTCCAGCCGAGTGTGATAAATCGCGTTGTGGCATGGTTTGGCGACACATTGGGCGCTCCGATTCGCGACGCAGGCAGGAATGCCGGGGCGGCCGCCACTCGATGACGGCGATCCCTCCAGACCCCCTCCGAATAGAACTCTCTCCGGTCCGCACTGTATGTTTCTGCGGGTAAATCCGCTGGATCGGTGGCTCGCCTTCGTGGCGTGAAACAGGCAGGTGACGATATCACGAGATCGCAGCGGCAAAAAAATCCATCGTTGCTGACATAAAACTCTTACATGCCGAGAGGAAACCTGCTGCCGGCTGGCCCCGGGCCGGGCAAGTGGAAAAGGGCATTCTTGGATGACGACATTGCAGCAGGTGGCGATAAGAGCAGGATGCTCCTTGGCGACCGCGAGCCGGGCGCTCAATCGCAACGGCAATGTCAGCGACCGCATGGTCCGCAGGGTCCGCCGCGCAGCGGCTGAGCTCGGTTATAAGGCGATACATTCCGCGGCCGGCAGGCCGGGGCAGCGGCCGGTCGTCGGCGTGCTGATCCCCAGCATCACCAATCCCGTCTTCGCATCCTCGCTTTCCAGCATCCAGAACCGCATGCTGGTTGCCGGCCATGGCGTGCTGATCGCCCAGTCGAACTACGACCCTGCACGCGAGGCGGATGCGGTTGCTTCGCTTCTCAACGACCGGCCGACCGGCCTGATCCTGACCGTCTGCGATCCCGGCACGAGTGTCGCCCTCACGTCCTCGCTGCCGCCAACCGTGCTTCTCAACAACCTGCCGACCTCGCTGTTTCCCGCGGCCGTGACGGTGGACAATCGCGGCGCCGGCCGCGAGCTGACCCAGATGCTGATCGATCTCGGCCATCGACGCATCCTGTTCGTTTCCGGAGATTTCGCGGCTTCCGACCGCGCGCGTCGCCGGCATGAGGGTTATCGCGATGCGATGATCAAGGATGGCATTGCACCGTTGGAAGCGGTCCAGATCCCTTTCGTCAACGGCTACGATCAGCTTGACCTCGGCGCGGCGCTCGTGGCCGCCACGCCGACCGCGATCATCGCTTCCAACGATCTCCTTGCGCTCGGCGTCATCGGCGCGCTCAGGCGCGAAGGACTTTCCGTGCCGCGCGATATTTCCGTGGCCGGTTTCGACGGGATCGCCATCGGACGGCTGATGGATCCGCCGCTGACCACGGTGGAGATGCCGGATGCGAGCATGGGGGCGGCGGCCGCCTCGCTGCTGCTGGACATTGCGGAAAACGCCGCGCCCGCCCGCCATCTCGATATCGCCTACACATTGCGCCGGGGCGGCACGGTGCGTGCCATCTGAACGTCGCCCCTCGATACAAAAATCGCCACCTCCGGGATCGGAGGCGGCGACTTTCTCGGTCGGTTATGCGATCAGCTGCGCGGCAGCAGGCCTTTCACTTCCGAAGCGGCGTCTTCGAGCGCCTGCTTCGGGGTGGCCTGCTGCTCGACGATGCGCGACAGGTTCTCGACGATCGCCTGGGTGACCTTGACGCCGTTGGTGCCCGGGAAGGCGTACCACGGAACCATGCGGTCCATCTGGCTGAGGCCGGCGACGAACAGCGGATTCTGCTTGTAGAAGTTGCCGAGATACTCTGGCGACTTGGCGGCAAGTTCGTTGTTCGGAACGTAGCCGGTGCCCGGAACGACGACAGAGGCGCCGTAGGGGCCGGCGGCGAACTTGGCGAACTTCCAGGCGGCCTGCTGCTTTTCGGCATTGCGGGCGAGGATGACGACGGCATTGCCGCCGGTCGGCAGCTTGCCCTTGACCGGGTCGATCAGCGGGATCTGCGCGGTGCGCAGGTCGAACTTGTCGCCGACGCTCTTGATCGTGTTGCGCAGAGCGCCGGTCGTCTTGAACTCGATGCCGACCTTGCCGGCGAAGAAGGCCTGTTCACCGGCCTGGGCGGTGAACACGGGCAGGCCACCCTTCTTGACCATCTGGTCGAGAACGTTGACGGCCTTTTCACCTTCCGGGCCTGCGAATGCGACGGACTTTTCGTCGGCGCCCAGCATCTGGCCGCCCGCGCCGAACAGAAGTGCCGAGAACATCCAGTCGTCACCCTGCCAGCGGAAGTCGATGCCTTCGACGCCGTTGCCGAGCGCCTTGATCTTGGCGCCGAGCGCGATGACTTCATCCCAGGTCTTCGGGGGAACATCCGGATTGCCGCCGGCCGCCTTCACCAGGTCGGCATTGTAGTACATGATCGGGTTCGACGTCGCGAAAGCGAGGCCGACCTGCTTGCCCTTGACCTGGGCGAGCTTGAGGATGTTCTCGGAAAAGCCGAGCTTGCCCATATCGCCTTCCTTGGCGATGAACGGAGCGAGATCGACCGGGATGTCTCGCTCCTGGACCATGCGCAGGCGGTTGAGGCCGATAAAGGTCAGGTCCGGCATTTCCGCCGTGCCGGCCTGGCGCATGATGAGCTGGATGCCCTCTTCATAGGTGGCCGACGGATTGGCGAACTGGATCTTGATGTCCGGATTTTCTTCCATGAACTTCTTCGAGATCGTGTCCATCACGTCCTTGAAGAAGCCCGGCATCGGGTAATGCACGGTCAATGTCGTTTCGGCATGGGCCGGAAGCGACACCGTCATGGCAATCGCCGCGGCGGCGACAAACTTGGTGATATGCTTCATCGCATGGTCTCCTGGTTGATGCCGGTCAGCCTTTGAGACCGGTCATTGTGATGCCCTCGACGAAGCGCTTCTGTGCCAGAAGGAAAGCCGCAACGAGGGGTGTGGTGATGATCAGCGTGGCGGCCATCAGCGCGCCGTAGTCGTCTCCCGCCTCGGCGGCGCGGAAATAGAGAAGGCCGAGCGGCGGCGTTGCGTAGGCCTGGTTGGAAACGACGATCAGCGGCCAATAAAGGTCGTTCCAGTGGGCGACGACCGAGAAGATTGCGAAGGCGGTGATCGCCGGCCAGGCATTGGGCACGATGACGCGGGCGATGATGCCGGTTTCCGACATGCCGTCGAGGCGGGCGGCGTGGATCAGATCGTCCGGCATGGCGCGGAAGAATTGCAGAAACAGGAAGATGCCGAACACCGAGATGGTGAAGGGAGCGACCAGCGCGAAGTAGCTGTTGAGCACCGACATGCGGTCGAAGGCGACGTAGAGCGGCAGGGCGGTGGCATGGATCGGCACCAGGAGGCCGAGCATGACCAGCACCATCATCAGCCTTGCGGCGCGGAATTTCAGCTTCGCCATGGCATAGGCGCAGGGTATGGCGATGATCACCTGGAAAACGAAGATCAGGACGCAGACCACAACGCCATTCCACAACAGCGTCGTCATCGAGACGCGGGTCAGCGCCTTGGTGAAATTGGCGACATAGGACCAGTGCTGCGGGACGAGCGACAGCGACGAGGAGAAGATGTCGCTTTGCGCCTTGCCGGCAGTCGAGATCATGAAGATGTAGGGGGCGAGGAAGATCACCGCCCCGAAGATCAGGATCGACAGGCGGACGGCGCGCCCGAAAGTGAAGGCCTGCGCGTTCATGAGTAGTGCACCTGCTTGTCCTGGATCCGGTACTGGAGGAACATCAGCACCACCAGGATGATCAGGAAAACCACCGTCATCGCCGAGGCGTAACCGACCTTCAGGTAGACGAACCCTTCCTGGTAGATGGTGAAGAGCAGCACTTCGGAAGCCTTGTTCGGTCCGCCTTCGGTCAGCGTCTTCACCGTTTCGAAGACCTTGACCGCGTTGATGATGCTGATCGTGGTGACGAACAGCGTCGTCGGACCGAGCATCGGCCAGGTGACCAGCCGGAACCGGTCGAAGGCGGAGCGGGCGCCGTCGACATGCGCGGCCTGATAGAGTTCGCGGGGGATTGCGGTGAGGCCTGCGAGGAACAGGACGAGATTGAAGCCGACCGACTGCCAGATGCCGATGATCGACAGGCTGTAGAGGACGGATGTCGAGGCCCCGAGCCAGTTGGGGCGCGGCAGGCCGCCGAGCGCCAGAAGCGCGTTGATCGGCCCGATCGTCGGGTGGAAGAGATATTGCCAGACGGTCGCCATGGCGACGAGCAGCGAGGCGACCGGCAGGAAATAGGCGGTTCTGAAGAAGGACCGGCCGATATTCTCGCTTTCGATCAGCATCGCCAGACCGAGCGCCATGAAGATCGAGACGGGTGCGACGATCGCCGTGTAGACGGTCGTGTTCCAGAGCGAGCGGCGGAAGGTGCGGTCGGTGAAGAGATCGGCGTAATTGTCGAAACCGACGAAGCGGAAGCCGGCATAGCCGAGCTCGTAGTCGGTGAAGCCGAATATGATGACCAGGGCAACCGGCAGCAGGATGAAGACGAACAGAAGCACCATCGCCGGCAGCGACAGGGCGAGTGCGGCGCGCGCTTCCTGGCGGTCGGCGGCCGAGCGGACGGGTTTCCTGACGATCGGAGTCGCCGTGGCGATCGCCTCAGCCATGGGCCGTCTCCAGCGGAGCGGCGGCGCCCATCGGTTCCGGGCGCAGACGATGACCATCTTCGGCGAAGACGAAAAGCCGGTCTGCGTCGAAGTCGAGACGTACCGGCATGGCGGCGGCAAGACCGGCGCCTTCGGCGGGCGAAAGCTTGGCAACGACCGGTTCGCCGATCGCATCCAGCCGGCAATAGGCGATGATCTCGGAGCCCAGGAATTCGAGGCGGTCGATACGGGCCGGCAGGCCCTGCTGGCCGGATCGATGGACGCGGACGAATTCCGGGCGGATGCCGATCGTCACCGGCGCACCGGCTGAGACCGTTTCGCGGGAGAGGCCGAGGCTGACATCGCCGAGTGTTATCCTGCCGTCGGCACCGACCACGGACTGGAAGAGGTTGATGCGCGGCTGTCCGATGAAGCGGGCCACTTCGACATGGGCCGGATCGTCGTAGATGACCTGTGGCGATGCGAGCTGCAGCAGCGAACCGCCGATCATCACGGCCACGCGGTCGGCCATGGACAGCGCTTCCGCCTGGTCATGGGTGACGTAGAGCGTCGGCACGCCGGCGCGGCGGTGCAATTCGACGATCTCGCCGCGGGCATGGACGCGCAGGTTGGCGTCGAGGTTGGAAAGCGGCTCGTCCATCAGGAAGACCGCCGGGCGGCGCACCATGGCGCGGCCGAGCGCGACGCGCTGGCGCTGGCCGCCGGACATCTGGCCGGGCTTGCGATCGAGCAGGTGGTCGATCTTCAGCGATACCGCCATCTCGCGCACATCGCGCTTGATTTCGGTTATCGCCTTGCGCTGGCCGGGCATCAGCGGGCCGACCAGCGGCAGTCGCTGCGCGCCCGTCAGCCTGCGCATCACCAGCGGCACGGCGATGTTCTGCGCGGCCGTCAGATGGGGATAGAGTGCGTAGGACTGGAACACCATGGCGATGTTGCGGTCGGCCGCCGGTACCGAAGACAGGTCGCGATCACCGAGCATGATCTCGCCGGCGTCGGCGCTCTCGAGGCCGGCGAGGATGCGCAGAAGCGTGCTCTTGCCGCAGCCGGACGGGCCAACGAGGGCGATGAACTCGCCCGGACCGGCATCCAGGCTGACGCCCTTGAGGATGGCATTGCCGGAGAAGGATTTTTCAATGCCGCGAAGCGAAAGAGCGGTCATTCGGCGCTCTCCGTTTGCTTGGAATTGGTCGGATAGACTTCCTCGATGACGTCGTCGAGGACATAGGCCGTCATGCCGGGCACGGCGACGATATCGCTTTGAACGTCGTCGCCGAATTCGTGCACGACGGCGCCGACCAGCCGCTCGCCCGGCATTTCGCGCACCATCTTGTCGAGGATGAAGGCGGCAGACGGACCCCAGGTCAGGGCGGTGTTCTCGAAACGGCCCTGCCAGGCCCAGTGCAGGTGACCGCTTGCGAACAGCGCCACGTCATGGGCGGCGATCAGGTCGTAGAGACGCTTGCGTTGTGCCGGGCGGACGCTCCAGTACCCCGTGTCGCCTTCATGCGGCTCGTCGACGAACAGCGGCTTGTGGGCAAACAGCGCGATGCGGCGGCCGCGGCGCTCCTCGAGGGTTTCGCGCAGCCATTCGAACTGGGCCTCTTCTTCCTCGTCCTCATGACCGAGCAGGAGTGAATTGAGGCCGACGAAACGCCAGTCGGCGGTATCTTCGAACCAGCGGTCCTCTCCGACGAGGTCCCGCCAGCGCTTGAGGCGCCCGGCGTTGACCGGCTGTTCGGAACCCGGCAGGTGGCCGACATCGTGATTGCCCGGCAGGATCAGCATCGGGATCGACGTCTGCCGCATCAGGTCCATGCAGAACGTGATGTCGCCCGGCTTGTCGGCGCCATCGACGGTCAGATCCCCCGTATGGATGATGAGATCGGCCCGGGTGTGCTCGATCCAGGTCAGCAGCGGCGCCCAGTTGCCGTTGAAATGCGTCTTTTCGGGGCTGAAATGGGTATCGGTAATCTGGATGATCTTCACGGCAGCTCTCCGGTCTCGCAAATACCTTTCGCAGGTGCGAAGGTGTTTACGGTTCCTTAGAGCGCTATCGTGTCAGGCCGGTTACAGAGTTTTCCAGCCTTCTTTCATTTCTGTCACAAAACTGCAAAGCAGGCCGTTTTGCGGCCCATCCCTTCACCCGCTGTCGCCGTCGATGAGGGACATCGGCCAGAGCTTCCTGCGCACGACCTGAGGGTAAAGATCCTCATAAGCGGGCATGGTCGACAGCAGGCTTTCGGCAAGCGCGATGCCGAGATCCCTGAGAGAGAGCTCGAAGCCCGTCAGGCTCGGGGAGAGAAACCGTGCCTGCGGGCTCTGGCGGCCGATGATGGCGAGGTCGCGGCCCGGTCGGAGGCCAACCTCTTCGAGGCCATGGTACAGTCCTGTCACCAGGGTCTCGTTGACGAGGATGACGGCCGTGGGCGGCTCGAGACTGTCCCTGATCTGCCGGGCGACCGCGTAACCTCCCGCTTCGTTGGGAGTGGTGCGGAAAATGCAATCTTCGGCAAGCGTGAGGCCGTACCGCGCCAGGACCATCCGGCAGCGTTCGATAAAGACATAACCGAGGTTGAGATCCCCGTGGGGCCAGACGAAGCCTATGCGGGTATGCCCGCCGCGCACCAGACGCTCGATCGACATTTCCGCCATGCCCTCGAAATCCAGATCGATCCATGGCTGGCCGACATCGGTAAGGCTTCGTCCCAGGGTGATGAAGGGAATGGAATGCCGTGCGAGAAGCTCCAGGCGCGGATCATGGCGACGCGTCGCCGACAGGATGATGCCGTCTGCAAAACCGCGCGCAACCATCCGCTTGAGGTAGTCGTCTGGATCCTCCTCGGACGAACACAGAAGCGCGACGAGATCGAGCTTGTGGCGCGCCAGCACGGTCTGCACCCCGTCGAAGACGCTCATGAAGAAGATATCGCCCTGGCCGGTGATTTCCCGGCCGGTCTGCATCATGAAGCCGATCACCCCCGTCGAGCCCTTGCGCAGCGCCCGCCCGGACTGGTTGGCGACATAACCGAGACGTTCGGCGGCTTCGAGGACACGCCGGCGCGTTTCCTCGTTCACGTCCGGCTTGCCGTTCAGTGCGCGCGAGACCGTGCCGATCGAAATGTCGAGGTGTTCCGCCAGCCGCCGAATGCCTTTCATGAGCCCGTCCTATCAGACCGTAATCGTTTTCGGAAATCCTATTGACAGAAACCATGATCTGTAAATAGGATCGTAAACGTTTACGGAAACCGGTGAAGGAGCATCGGCACCGTCTGCGAGGAGGACATCGTGACATTGAAGGCCGTTCTATGCGGGTGCGGAGCTATGGCTCACGGCTGGATGCGGGCGTTGAAGACGACGCCGGGTCTTGCCGAAACCATTACCGTCGTCGGGCTGGTCGATCTCGACCGCTCCGTCGCCTTGGCGCTTGCCAGAGCTTTCGACCTGAAGGATGTGACGATCGGCACGGATCTCGACCGGGTGCTGGAAGAGACCGGCGCCGAGCTTCTGTTCGATATCGTCGTACCCTCCGCCCGCAAGGCCGTCGTCGCCTCCGGCCTCCGCCACGGTTGCCACGTGTTGAGCGAAAAGCCGATGGCCACGTCGCTTGGTGAGGCGAGAGAGCTCATTGCGCTGGCCGAAGGGGCAGGGCGGATCCATGCGGTGGTACAGAACCGGCGCTTCATCTCCGGTATCCGCCGGATGCGCCGCTTCGTCGAACTCGGCGCGATCGGCGAATTGACCGGCGTGCATTGCGATTTTTTCATAGCTCCGCATTTCGGCGGCTTCCGCGAACAGATGGACAACGTGCTCCTGCTCGACATGGCGATCCACACGTTTGACGCGGCTCGTTTTGTCAGCGGGAAGCGTCCCTTGTCGGTCTATTGCCTTGAAACCAATCCGGCCGGTTCCTGGTACGCCCATGGGGCCTCGGCCAACGCCGTCTTCCGCCTTTCCGACGATGTCGTCTTCACCTATCGCGGCTCCTGGTGCGCCGAGGGCCGCCGCACGAGCTGGGAAAGCGCCTGGCGGCTGGTCGGCTCGAAGGGAATGCTGACCTGGGACGGCGAGGAAACCTTCGAGGCAACGATTGCCGGCGGCGGGGAGGGGCTGTTGCGCGGCCATCAGCCGATCGACGTGCCGTCGGCGCCGCGCGAGGAGGAAACGCTGGGCCATGCAAGCGTGATCACCGATTTCCTCGACGCGATCCGCTCCGGTCGGCCGCCCGAGACGGCGGGAGCCGACAATATCAAGAGCCTGGCCATGGTATTCGGCGCCATCGAGAGCGCGCGGACCGGCCAAGCCGTCGCCATTCAAATATGAGGATCGAGCGCATGAGCAACCCAGCCAAATCCATCCGTATCGGCACGATGATCCGCAGCACCAAAGGCGGCGCGGCCGAGCGTATCGCCCAGATCGCCGATATGGGCTTCGAGAGCTTTCAGCCTTTCTTCTGGCAGACGACGAACGGTCAGGATCTGGCGGAACTCGGCAAGCGGTGCCGCGATGCGATCGGCGATCGCGACATCACCATCCAGGCGCTCGGCATGTTCGGCAATCCGCTGGAGGAGACCGAAATCGATCTCCAGACGCTGCAGGGCTGGAAGGATTGCATCGACAACGCCCACCATTTCGGTGCGACCTGCGTTGCGGGTTTTACCGGAAGGCTGCGCGGACGGCCGATCCCGGAAAGCCTGCCGCGCTACCGGCAGATCTGGAGCGAGCTTGCAAAACGTGCCGCCGACAAGGGCGTCAAGATCGCCTTCGAGAATTGCGCCATGGACGGCAACTGGCAGTCAGGCGACTGGAACCTCGCCCACAATCCGGATGCCTGGGAGCTGATCTTCAACGAGACGCCGGACGACCATATCGGTCTCGAATGGGAGCCGTGCCATCAGATGGTCTATCTGATCGAGCCGCTGCCGCAGATCCGCAAATGGGCGTCGAAGATCTTTCACGTGCACGGCAAGGACGCGACGATCCGCTGGGACGTCATCCGGGAACACGGAATTTTCGGCAAGCATCCCTTCGTTTTCATGCGCACGCCCGGTTTCGGCGACACGAAATGGACCGATGTCATCTCGGAACTGAGGCTTGCCGGCTGGTCTGGCTCGATCGACATCGAGGGCTGGCACGACCCCGTCTATCGCGACGAGCTGGAAATGACCGGCCAGGTGCATGCCTTGAACTATCTGAAGTCATGCCGAGGCGGCGATTTCGTCACCGATCCGGTGTGACGCAAACCGCTCCTTGTGCCGGCCTGGAGGAGGCCGTCGCCGGGAGCACAATCTGAAGGAGGAGAGCATGGGTATTCGCAAATTGGCTTTGGTCGGCGCGCTCGCGGTTGCCAGCATGTCGGCATTTTATGTCTCGGCCCGCGCCGAGGATGTGAAAATCACCGTCTGGTCGCTTGACCGCGACATTCAGCCGGCTCCGAACCTCATCAAGGATTTCAACAACCTGAAGACCGGGATCACGGTCGAATATCGCCAGATCCAGTTCGACGACGTGGTAAGCGAGGCGATGCGCGCTTATTCCACCGGCCAGGCGCCCGACATCATCGCCGTCGACAATCCGGAACACGCGCTGTTTTCCTCGCGCGGAGCATTCCTCGACCTGACGGACATGATTTCTCAATCGAGTGTCGTGAAACCGGCGAACTATTATCCCGGTCCCCTGAAATCGGTGATGTGGAAGGACCGCTATTTCGGCATTCCAAAGGCGACCAACACGATCGCGCTCTATTACAACAAGGATATGTTCAAGGCGAAGGGTCTTGACCCGGCCAAGCCGCCGCAGACCTGGGCGGAGCTCGTCGATACGGCACGCAAGCTCACCGATCCCGCAAAGAACGTCTATGGCATCACCTTCTCGGCGAAGGCGAACGAGGAGGGGACCTTCCAGTTCCTGCCCTGGGCGCAGATGGGCGGCGGCGGTTATGACAAGATCAACACGCCCGGTGCCGTGAAAGCGCTCCAAACCTGGAAGACGATCATCGACGAGAAGCTCGCGTCCCGCGATACGCTCACCCGCAGCCAGTGGGATTCGACCGGAACCTTCAATTCCGGCAATGCGGCCATGGCGATTTCCGGCCCCTGGGAGCTGGATCGCATGGTGAAGGAGGCGAAGTTCGATTGGGGTGTCGCGCTGCTGCCGCTTCCGGAAGCCGATGCGAAACGCTCGTCCGCCATGGGCGACTTCAACTGGGCGATCTTCGCCAACTCCAAACACCCGAAGGAAGCCTTCAAGGTGCTGGAATATTTCGTCTCGCAGGACAATCGGATGTTCAAGGATTTCGGCCAGCTTCCGGCTCGCTCCGATCTTGCCATTCCTCCGACTGGCCAGCCGCTCAAGGACGCTGCCCTGAAGGTCTTTCAGGAGCAGTTGAAATTTGCGCAGCCCCGCGGACCGCATCCCGCATGGCCCAAGATTTCCAAGGCGATCCAGGATGCCATCCAGGCAGCCCTGTCCGGTCAGATGAGCGCCCAGGAGGCGCTCGACCAGGCCGACAAGAAGATCAAGGCCGTGCTTGGCTAAGAAGCCGCGGGCCTACGGCCCGGGCGACTTGCCTTCGCTCCCTCCCGTCTACCCCTCGGGAAGAGGAGAAGAAGGCACCATTCCTCCCGGCCGGGGCCGCGATGGCTTGCCACGCGGCTCCGGACCGGAAGATCGGCGCAGATCCGGAGGTGTTATGAGAAGACTGCTTCTTTCCATCCGCGACGGGCGCGGTTTCGATATCGGCCTTGTTTCGGTGCCGCTCATCTTCCTGTTTGCGATGGCCGGCCTGCCGCTCATTTACAACATCGTGATGAGCTTTCAGGAAGTGGACATGTTCAGCCTCGGGACTTTCGCGCGGCCGTTCGTGGGTTTCAAGAACTACATCACCCTGTTCTCGCAGCCGGAGACCTGGCCGATCCTCGGGAATACGGCGATCTTCGTGGTCGCATCGATCGCCGGGCAATTCACCATCGGTTTTGCGCTGGCGCTCTTTTTCTGGACCGGCTTTCCCGGTTCCTCCTGGCTGCGCGGGCTGTTCCTCGTGTCCTGGGTGATGCCCGGTCTGGTCGTCGGCGCCATCTGGAACTGGATCCTCTCCGGCGACTTCGGCGTGCTGAACTTTCTTCTCAAGGAGTCCGGGCTCGTTTCCGCGAATATATTCTGGCGCTCCGACCCGAATTTTTCTCTCTGGGCGGTGGTCATCGCCAATATCTGGCTCGGCATTTCCTTCAACATGATCCTGCTCTCGGTCGGCTTGTCGGCCATTCCCCAGGATCTCTACGAGGCCGCCGAACTCGACGGCGCCAATGTCGTCCAGCGGTTCTACACCATCACCTTGCCGATGATGCGTTCCTCGATCGGCGCGCTCGTTGCGCTTGGCCTGATCTTCACCCTGCAGCAGTTCGATCTCTTCGCGGCCATCACCGCCGGCGGCCCCAACAATTCGTCGAACGTGGCGCAATACTGGGCCTGGGATCTGTCCTTCCGCCAGTACGACTTCGCGCAAGGGGCGACGATCTCCGTCATCATGATCGTCTTCGTGATGTTTGCATCAGTTGTCTATGTGCGTTCGACCCGGCATGAGGTGCGCGGATGAGCATTGCCCTTCGCGACAAGCTCATGCTGATGGTGGCCGTCCTGCTCGCGGCGGTCTACCTCTTTCCGCTCTACTGGATGTACGTGACCGCGCTGAAGACGGGATCGGCGATGTTCGCCTCGCCGCCTTCATTCTGGCCATCCGATCCGCAATGGAGCATCTACGGTTCGGTCTGGCAGAGCCGCAATGTCGGCCGTTATCTCTGGAACTCCTTCGTGATCGCCTCCGGCGCCGTCTCGCTGATCGTCATCCTCGGCACGGGCTGCGCCTATGTGCTGGCGCGCTACCGCAATGCCTGGGTGGATGTCGGCCTTTTCCTGATCCTCATGCTGCAGGTGCTGCCGGCATCGCTGATGATCACGCCGATCTTCGTCGGCTTTTCGCAGCTCGGCCTGCTGGATTACCCGCGCGTTGCGGTCATCCTGGCGATCGCGGCCAAGAGCATGCCTTTCTTCGTGGTCCTGGTCAGGGCGGCCTTCATGAGCGTGCCGATGGAACTGGAGGAGGCGGCGCTGGTCGACGGCAATTCCCGTTTCGGCGCCTTCTTCCACATCGTGCTGCCGCTGGCGCGCAACGGCATTCTCGTCAGCGCCATCCTGATCTTCATGCAGGCTTTCGGGGAGTTCGTCTATTCGAAGTCGATGATCCAGGCGATCGAATATCAGCCGGCAAGCGTCGGGCTAAATTCCTTCATGGGACCGAACACCAACGAATGGAACAACATCATGGCCTATGCCGCGATGTATGTGACGCCGATCCTCGCCATCTTCGTTCTCTTGCAACGCCGGATCGTTTCCGGCCTGACGTCCGGAGCCCTCAAATGACCCTGCATCAGATCGAACTTTCGGGCGTGAACAAATATTACGGCGCGTACCATGCGTTGCGGGACATCGACCTGAAGATTCGCAAGGGCTCCTTCGTGGCGCTCGTCGGTCCGTCCGGCTGTGGAAAGTCCACATTGCTGCGTTCGCTGGCCGGGCTCGAATCCATCTCTGCTGGAGACCTGGTCATCGCGGGTACCCGGATGAACGGCGTTCCTCCCCGCAAGCGGGATCTTGCCATGGTCTTCCAGTCCTATGCGCTGTACCCGCACATGACGGTCGAAGAAAATCTCACCTACAGCCTGCGAATGCGAGGCGTCAGCAAGGAGGAGGCCAGGCGAAAGGCGGAGGAAGTGGCCACCACGACAGGCCTTTCGGCCCTTCTCGGGCGCTATCCGCGCGAGCTTTCGGGCGGTCAGCGCCAGCGCGTGGCGATGAGCCGGGCGATCATCCGCAATCCCAAGGCCTTTCTGTTCGACGAGCCGCTGTCCAATCTCGACGCCGCCTTGCGTGTCCACATGCGCAAGGAGATCCGTGCCCTCCACGACCGGCTGGGAGCGACATCCGTCTATGTCACCCATGACCAGGTCGAGGCGATGACGATGGCCGATCATGTGGTGGTCATGCGTCAGGGCGTGATCGAGCAACAGGGCGCGCCGCTCGAACTCTACGATCGGCCGGCCAACCAGTTCGTCGCAGGGTTTATCGGTTCGCCGGCCATGAATTTCGTGCCCGCTCAGGTGGGAGCGGACGGACGCTCCGTCGTCCTCGATCTGGGCACGCCTCACACCGTGGCGTTGACGAAATCCCTTGAGGCCGGTCGGGTGCTGATCGTGGGAATCCGGCCGGAGCATCTCCAGCTTGCAGGCGAAGCGGATGCCGGGCTGCGCTTGCCCGTCGGAAGCGTCGAAAGCACCGGCGCGGCCACTTATGTCACGACCGCGACGCAACCGGAACTGGTCGTGGTCCTCAACAGCCGCGTCTCTATCCGCCCCGGAGAGACGCTTCCACTTCATCTCGATCCAGCCCACCTGCACCTTTTCGACAGGGAAACGCAGATACGCCTCGCTTGAAATGCCCCCAGCTGCCTTCGCCGATGAGGACAGGAAAGGCGCTCGGTGATTTCCGATCTTCAGGCGTCCACCTCCCGATAGACTGTTCCGGAAGTGGAGCGGCAGACTGATCCGGGGGATGCGCCCTGGATCATGCGAAGATTTCAGGTGCCAAACCTTGCTGCCGCTTGGCATAAAGGTCTTGACCACCTTCTCAGGTCAGGCTGGGACGTGGAACTCATTCATCAATCGAACCGGTCGAGGTCAGACATGAAAATCGCTTCCGTCCAACCCTTCATTCTCCATCTTCCGCTCACCTCGGCCTCCATCTCGGATTCGACCCACAGCATCACCCATTGGGGCGTCGTCGGTACGAAGATCGTCACCACCGACGGTCTGGAAGGGTACGGCTTCACAGGCACGCATGCGCATCTTGCCTCCGACCGGCTGATCACCGCCTGCATCAGCGATTGTTACGCACCGTTATTGGTTGGCGAAGATGCTTCCGATCATCAGCGCCTCTGGACGAAACTCGCCCGATACCCGTCGCTGCAATGGGTCGGCCGGGCGGGGATCACGCATCTGGCGCTTGCGGCGGTCGACGTCGCTCTTTGGGATCTGAAGGCGAAGAAGGCGGAAGTGCCGCTCTGGTCCTGTCTGGGCGGCGCGCGCACGGATGCCCTCGAGGCCTACAATACCGATATCGGCTGGCTCTCCTTCGACCTGGAAACGCTTCTGCGCGGTTCGGCGAAAGCGGTCGAGGAAGATGGCTTCACCCGGCTCAAGATCAAGGTCGGGCACGATGACCCGAATGTCGATGTCGAGCGGCTGGCGGCGGTGCGCAAGCGCGTCGGATCGAAGATCCGCATTGCCATCGACGGTAACGGCAAATGGGATCTGCCGACCTGCCAGCGCTTCTGCGCACTGGCGCGGGATCTCGATATCTATTGGTTCGAGGAGCCGCTTTGGTACGATGACGTCAAGAGCCACGCTGCGCTCGCCCGCAATACGTCTGTTCCGATTGCGCTCGGCGAACAGCTTTATACGGTTGACGCCTTCCGATCCTTCATCGATGCCGGAGCCGTGGCCTATGTGCAGCCGGATGTGACGCGTCTTGGAGGGATTACCGAATATATTCAGGTGGCGGACCTGGCGCTCGCCAACCGGCTGCCCGTCGTGCCGCATGCGGGCGAAATGAGCCAGGTGCACGTACACATGAGCTACTGGCACCCGGCTTCGACGATTCTCGAATACATTCCGTGGATCAAGGATCACTTCGAGGAGCCGGCGAATGTCGAGGATGGCGTTTTCAGGCGGCCGCAGCAGCCCGGCGCCAGCACGACGCCGCT
>Ga0209257_1001498_pt1 | contig 27458 bp, 15 predicted proteins | sample AraplaCvi_mCL_r2_FD_184277 | JGI IMG/M metagenome (GOLD analysis project Ga0209257, IMG submission 184277) | Arabidopsis root microbial communities from North Carolina, USA - plate scrape MF_Cvi_mCL_r2 (SPAdes) (version 2) | ecosystem: Host-associated > Plants > Roots > Endosphere | place: USA...
CAACCTGATCACAAAGTTCAGCAGTCAGGACAGGCCCTCTTACTGAAAGCCTGACGACAATATCGCCGTCGAGCGCAACCAGGAATCTCGACGCTGGAACCTCAGCCTGCCGCCCGGATCTCCGCGCGGTCAGGCGCCTCGCTTCGCCGATAGCCCGCCGTGACTCGACATCGCGACGCACGTCTGCGTCCAGCCGGCGGACGAACATCTCGGTAAGCCAACCATCTGCAGCGGGATCAAGCAGTCGCGTCATCACCTCGCGCGACAGATCGCTTCGCTGCAACCAGTTTTCAAAACGTCGGCCCGACTGCCCTGAAGCGACATTGCGGACATAGCCGAGAAGAGTATCCTTGTTGTCCGGGGAAATACCGGCCCGGACAGCGGCTCTTAAAGCCGAGGCGAGCGGCCCTTGCACCTCAAGTGGAACTGCAGCATTGCCGATCGGCCAGGAAATGTGCGGGAAGTGTTGTTCCCAAGGACTGTCGCCGGGTCGGGCAAGGCCAAATTTCCGGTGCGATAACTCGAAGAAGTGTGACAGATTCGCAGGAGAAATTGACCGCGGATCTAGATCAAGATCTCGCGCAAGCAATGGCCAGAAATCAGTCCCGGTCCCACGATATCTGTATCCCACCTCAGCCGCGATAACGACAAGCGGAAGGTAGCTGACACCCCATCCCACGCCTGCCAGGTCCGGATCAATTTCCAGCTGTCTGGAAACCTGCCGACGGAGCACCGGCAAGGCAGCATCGTCGAGGCCATGCTCGATTGCGAAAACCGGCAGACCTGAGCGGGCAACTGACAGTTGCCTGAAGCGATCACCAAACGCTTCGTGGCAATCCTTCAGGTGCGTATCAACCAGCATGGCAGGCTTCCAACAACGTCGAACTGGCGAGGAGTGACAATTTGCGCGTCCACCAACTGAATTTCATTGACGGGAATCACTCCGGCAGACAATCTTCGCAATGTGTGGTTGCTGAGTAAAGCCCTTGGAATCAAAATCCTTTTACCTTGTCCGACTGGAGAAAATCTATAGGGACAACGAGCTCGACCGGGGCGTTATTGCCGATCTTGTTCGCGCCATGGTCAGGGCTCGAAGGGGGGTCAGCAGGTATTCTGTCTGCGAATGGATCTCTGGCTTTGTCGGTGAAAATCATCGTGCAGCGTGCCGACCGGTAATTGAATCTGTTATCGATGTACTTTGCGGAGCCGGAGACATCGGCACTGGGCTGATGCATGGTGAGAAAGTTCTTGTCGCAGTGCCGCACCAGCGCATTGCGCTACCTGACGGTCGGGTCATCGGGCTTGGCGACCATGGAGAGACAATCAATCGCGGCCCTCACGAGCTTTTCCCGACGGTCTCCGGACAGGCAACCGCGACACTTGTTGATTTGCTTGAAAGACGGCGAACGACGACAGAGGAGATCTCCTCACCCTTCCTGACCGCCGACGGCCAAATCCCTTCCGGTGATGTGGTTCCGTTGGGAACTATCATTGTGCTTTCGCTCTGCGGAAGCTTCAATCCGGGCTCGTGCTCATGGTCGATAGGGGAGCATAATGCCTCCTTCCTGAGGGACTGGTTCGGTGTCCCGTCGAAGAAAGAAACAGAAACCGAACTTGCTCCGGACACGGAGCAGCAGCTTGTCGCAGCAGCCGGCGGTACAGAGCGCATTGTCGTGGAGGCAGGACCAGGCACCGGCAAGACGAACACTGCAGCCGAGCGCGTGATGAGGCTCGTGGCGGAAGGATTGGCGCCTTCCCGGATTGTCCTGTTAAGTTTTACCCGTGTTGCAGTTGCCGAACTGAGAGAGAGAATCAAGAACCGCCTTTCGTCTATCCCTGGCGTCGCAATGGTGCAGATTCACACTTTCGATTCATATGCAGCGCGATTACTTGTCGCCGCCGGCGCCAGAATGGCAGGTGGTCATGATGCGACCGTTCAGGCTGCGGCGAACCTTTTGCGAACGCGAGACCCACTTGTGGGAAATCTCGTCGACCCGCTTGAACACGTAATCATCGACGAGGCGCAGGACCTTGTGGGATCGCGAAAGGCGTTTTGTGAAGCACTGATCAAGGAAGTCCATCCGAAATGCGGGGTAACGGTCTTCGGGGATTTTGCCCAGGCGATCTACGGATACCAACGCTCCCGGAACGAGAACGGTACGCTTCTTGATCATGTTCAGCAGCTATCGGAATTTCGCACGATGCGGATATCGAAGGATCACCGCGCCAGAACAAACAGTCTTCGGGCGCTTTTCCGGGATGCCCGCGATTTTCTTCGCGCTGATGGCCCTGTAACCCGGGACAAGTATTTCGAACTCCGTGACGTGATTGAAAAAAGCGCCTCGGAGACACGGATTCGCGACTACGCCGGACATCCGTCAACCTCCCGCGGCCTTATCCTGACCCGGTACCGCTCGAGCCTTCTTGAAGCTGCAGAAGTGATGCGCATGAAGAAGAGGCCTTTTCGCATTCGCCTTAACGACAGGCCGTTGCGTATCGAGCCATGGATTGGCGCCTGCCTCGGCGGACTGGATCCGGATACAAGACTGACCAGAGAAGCATTCGGCCAGATGTATGCGGGTTACCGGACCTCGATTTCCCGATCGCCCGATGAGTGCTGGGAGATTCTGCGCGAACTCGACGACACAGGCCGCAGCGAGCTTGCCGTTGGCCGAATCGCCGAGGGGCTTGAGTTCCCACCACCAGACCTCATAAGTGATCATGAGGGAACGTCCGGGCCGCTTCTGTCGACCATACACTCGATCAAAGGGCGACAGTCAGATCGCGTCCTGGTTCTGTTTAACGCGGAACGCCGGGAGGAAGGTGTTGACTGGTCAGAGGAGGCACGCATCCTCTATGTGGCCGCCACGCGTGCCAGCGATGAGCTTCGTACGGGATGGGCGCCCACAGGTCGCTTCTACACTGCCGGGGCTCCCGAACGACACTGGCGGGGGCGACGGGATTATCAAGAGATTGAAATCGGCCTTGAGGGAGACCTCATCGAATGGAGCAGATTTATGAAATCTGGCCACGGCGCCCCTCCACAAGATGTTCTCGACTCTATCTGGCGTGCGTCAGCTAATCGATTGACTGCGGATGCGGTACCAATCAGCAGTGACCAGTTACTGGTTCGGTTGCATTCCGACGGAACGCCGATTGGCATACTTGGCCAGCAATTCACTGACGTGCTTCGAGAGATAGTCAGGGCCCCGGAGGGATCCGCGCTGCCGGAGGTATCCGGGATTTCTATTACGGGGGCCACAACGGTTGTGGTGGCGGGATCAGCCACGAGCGGGTCGTCCCTGACACTGATGCCCCTGCTGGGCGGCTTCGCCAGAGTTTCCGGATAAAATTTAATGAGGGGGCAAGTTTATGTCCGATGCGCGAGACACATTGATTGACCGGATGAAAGTGGATCTGATGGGTCCGGAGGCACCCGAAGAGGTGATATCTGACCGGCCTACCGATCGCTACCTTACCGGCATCCTCTTTCCGCCGAGAACGGCGATCCCCGCAGAAGAGGACGATGAGGCCGCCGAGAGTGAGGATGCGGAGATCAACGGCACTGCCCTTGATAGCGTTAAGGCCGCATCCACCTTTCGCCCGAGTACAGCTGGACTGTCCTTTGCAATAGCGCCTGCAGGAGGCAATCCTGTTCTGAGGATCCGGGTTGATGGTGCTCGTTATGTTGAGCACGAGGGAGAAGAAGATAAGGAGCCAGGCGCCCGGAAGCAGCATAGCTGGAAAAGAGACCCGCGATGCGCCGAGATCCTTGTCGACCTTGATGTTGCCTCGCAACCCGGCTTTCCCGGAATAAGCCTTGGCGACAAGGGGCAACCGGGCGTAACGCTCCATTTGCGGATCGCACCATGGAAATCAGTCCTGCTGGTCACGCTCGCCATCGCCAACGACGCCAGCCCGTCAGAGAAGGTCAGCCGCGCTGCGAATGAGAAGGCCGCGCTTTTTCAGGTAGAGATGACGGTGTGGTGTGAGGCCCATTGCAGCTTCGTGCCAAAACCGGCTCCCGCGGGCGCGCCGGATCTCGACGATGACGATCGGTCGAGTTCTGCCCTGCTGTATCGTCAGGCTCAGCAATGGGCGGTGGGGCACACATGTTCGGCAATCTGGGACGAGCCGACTTACGGTACCGTGGGCTGGGTTTCCACCAGCTGGTTTCCGGAATCCACCGTGCACGTTGTCAGCGCAAGCGGCGCCGGCAACTTCCAAACGGTTTCCGTTGAAAAAATCCTGTCCGCATCCGTCCTCGCAGAAACAGATGACGTAAATCTGGTCTCAGGACTGACCTCATTCGTCGATGCCTACGGCGACTGGATAACAGCGGCTGAACGTCGGGTCGCCGATCTGCCGCCGGCTCTCGCTGGACAGGGCGATATTCATATGCGCACCTGCCGTTCTGCGGAAACTCGCATGCGATGGGGGATCGACCTTGTCCGATCGGACAAAAATGCCCTGGCGGCTTTTCGTATGGCCAATGCTGCTATGGCCCTGCAATATTCCTGGCGAAGTGACGCCAGCGCCGACGGACTTAAATGGCGACCCTTCCAGTTGGGTTTCGCTCTTCTGTGCCTGACTTCGATCGCCCAGCCCGGGGATGACGACCGGGAGACCATGGACCTGCTCTGGTTTCCCACCGGCGGTGGTAAAACTGAAGCATATCTCCTGCTGACCGCTTTCACGATCTTCCTTCGCAGACTGCGGGCAGCGGGCGATCCGGCCGGAGGTGGCGTTACAACGTTCATGCGTTATACGCTTCGCCTTCTCACGGTACAGCAGTTCGAGCGCGCTGCAGCTATGGTGCTCGCATGCGAAATGATCCGGAAAGGCCGGGCGCAAGCCGGTGCTGCAGAGGCGCCGTCGCACTTCGCCACCGACACGCCGATTTCTCTCGGCTTGTGGGTGGGTCAGGGCGCCACTCCAAATTTTGTCAAGGATGCCGAGGCAGCCCTTTTGCCCGAAAGCGAGAATTCGCCGGCGCAGCTTCGCACTTGCCCGTGCTGCCACGGGACCCTTGACTGGCGGGTTGCTCGGGACCGCAGCTGCGTGGAAGTGCGGTGCGAGACCACGGGATGCGCCGTCTCTTCCGGTATGGAGCGCCTCCCGGTGTGGACTGTCGATGAAGATGTCTACAACCGGCAGCCAACCTTGGTGATAGGTACTGTGGACAAGTATGCGCAGATCACCCGTAATCAGCACACTGGCAAGCTGTTCGGGATCGGTACTCCCGCGGCGCCTCCGGATCTTATCATACAGGACGAATTGCACCTTATCTCCGGACCGCTTGGAAGCTTGGCCGGTCTTTATGAAACCGCAGTTGACGAGCTTTGCCGTACGTCCGACGGGTGTCGCGCAAAGGTTATTGGTTCAACCGCAACGATCCGGCGCGCGTCCCAACAGATACGCGCGCTTTTCGACAGAACCTCCTTCCAGTTTCCGCCACCCGGTCTGGACTACAGTGACTCGGGTTTTGCCGTCGAGGACAGGACGCTTCCCGGACGCCGGTATGTCGGCATCAGTACTGTCGGCCGGTCTGCCAAATTCACCCAGCAAGCCGTCTCAGCTACTCTCCTGCAGGCTGCAACGGATCCGGCAATCCAGGATCATGTTCGTGACGGTTACTGGACACTGATCAACTACTTTAACTCGTTGCGTGAGCTCGGCGGTGCGCTCGTTCTGATGCGTGATGACGTGACGAGGAGCATTGGCGACTATGCTGCACGCCGCGTTGGCGAAAGCGAGCGCCTTACCGACAACCAGATCGAGCTGACCAGCCGGGTACGCTCAAACGACATCCCACGATATCTCAAAAATCTGGAACGTGGCTGGCAGGATGAAGAGCATGTCGACATCGTGCTCGCTAGTAACATGATTTCCGTTGGAATGGACGTATCACGACTCGGGCTGATGCTTGTGAACGGACAGCCAAAGACAATCGCCGAATACATCCAGGCCACCAGCCGCGTGGGCCGAGATCGGCGCTGGCCGGGGCTCGTAGTCACTCTCTTCAACGCGGCAAAGTCCCGAGACCGAAGCCGCTACGAGACATTCGCAAGCTGGCATAACAGTCTCTACAGAGAGGTTGAGGCGACAAGCGTTACCCCCTTCGCCCCACGCGCCAGAGACAGGGCCTTACACGCTCCCTTTGTTGCACTGGTTCGTCATCTGGTGGCCGGCATGGCAGATCCCGGCGCGATTGACGATCACCAGAAAGAAGCGGAAGCCTTGCTGGACCGCATCGTCGAACGCGTACGAAGAATCGATCCCGGTGAAGCAGACGCATCAAGAGAGCAGCTGGATGAGTTCCTGAATGACTGGTTCGATTTCCAGGGGCTCAATTCATACTGGGACGACCACAATCCGGCTCTTCTGACCTCCGCCGAAACGGCTGCTGCCCGGGGAAACAAAAGCCGTTACCGGTACCAGAGGCCCACACCCAACAGCCTTCGCTCAGTTGAGGCATCGACTCCATTTGTTCTGGTCGAACAGGCCCGCAGTAGAGAGGACAGACAATGAAACCGATCGGGAACATCAGACGGAGCCAGGTCCTTTCCGGCAACGGACCGGGTGCCATTATCGACTTTCGCGGCGACGGAGGCGCGCCACTTTCTGTCGTCGCTGCGGGGCTCGAGGCATGGGATCAGTTTTCAGCCCGGCAAGGGCTGCTGAACGATCAGCGCATCTCTCACGAACCACTTCAGGCTCGACTGGGCGTTCGAGGATTTCGCCTTCCTCCTGTGGGCCAGGAGCGGGTGAACAATGTAAACCGCGACCGGCTATTACCTGCCTACCGGTTTCCCGACTGGCATGTGTGCCCCAAATGCGAGCTTCTGCAACGCAGTCACTCGTGGGGAAAGGAAACCGATCGGCCCGAGCTTTTCTGCTCCAACTGCAGCACGGGTCGCGGACGACGAGCCAGGAAAGCATTTGTCGTCCCCGTCAGATTTGTGGTCACATGCCTCGATGGGCATCTTCAGGACTTTCCATGGGCATCGTGGCCTCGCCATGCCGAAGGGTGCCGCAAGAAACCGCTCAGGCTCAAGGGCGCCGGTTCCGGTCTGAAGGGATTACGGGTTCACTGCACCGAGTGCGCCGCAGAAAGAGATCTCGATGGAGCCTTGAGCCCCGGCACGCTCAAATCCATGAAGATACGCTGCGATGGTCTTCAACCCTGGCTCAAGGGCGAGGGATGCGAATGCGCGAACGAGCCGGTGGCTATCCAGCGCGGCGCGTCCAACGCCTACTTTCCGGTTATTGCCTCGGCACTGGATGTTCCGCCGTTTGGTGGTTCGTTCCGTGACGATCTCGAGCGGTTCTGGGACGATCTGAAAGAGCTTGACGATCCGGAACAGCTGCCCCGTTATGTCCGTCAAAAAATCCATCCTGAATGGCCGGATCAGTCTGTGACCGCGGATCAGCTCACCGCGAAGATAAAAACCTTGCTGACAATACTGTCGAGCGATTCAGCCGATCTCCGTCTGAATGAGCACATGATGCTTTGCTCCGGGCCTCGACGGGACGAGGAATTTCCTGAATTTAAGATCAATCCTCAGCGGGTCCCCGCCTCACTCGAGACCTACTTTTCCAACCTCGTGTCGGTCGACAGACTTCGTGAAGTCCGGGCACTGCGCGGTTTCACACGCCTGAGCCCGGCAGAGGCTGAGGATCGGAACGCAAAAATCGCTCCCCTGTCGCGTGAAAAGCTGAACTGGCTCCCGGCGATCGAGGTTCGTGGAGAAGGTGTCTTTCTGAACTTCGCTCCGGACAGTGTCAGCGAATGGGAAAACAGGGAGGAAGTCAGGGCTCGCGCGGCGGCAGCCCATGCGGCTGCCAAACGCGCCTGGGAAGAGCATAATGGTTCGGACCGTCCCTTTCCGATGGAAATCTCACCGAGATTTCTTCTTGTTCATACAACAGCGCATGCACTGGCCGAGCGTCTGTCGCTCGACAGCGGATATTCGACTGCCTCGATACGCGAGCGGCTTTATGTTTCACCGGGGCCAAGCGGGATGTGCGGCGTCCTGCTCTACACCTCGGCCCCTGACGCAGACGGGACGCTGGGCGGCCTTTCGCGCAAGGGTCGGGCGGACGAGCTGGAGCCGATCCTTGTCGCAGCGCTTCGCGACATGGAATGGTGCTCCTCCGACCCTCTCTGCAGCACCGGCATCCTGTCCCTGTCGGAGGGGTCCGGATCTGCCGCATGTCACTGCTGCGCCTTCGTGCCGGAAACTTCGTGCGAGCATTTCAACCGGCATCTCGATCGGGGGCTGCTTGTAGGTACGCCCCTCGATCCCTCACTCGGCTTCTTCCGAACACTCCTGGAAAAGGGGAACTGAAATGGCTCGCATGCATCCAAGAACGCTGGCCCCGCACATCCTGAATGATCCAAAACGCTCTTCGGAAGTCCGGGTGTACGATCGTATCCGCGACCAGGTTCCTGACGACTATGTCTGCTACTATTCCCGCTCCTGGCATCAGGCTGACACAGACGGCGCCGAGTATGATGGAGAAGCAGACTTCATTCTAGCGCACGCCCAGTACGGGCTGCTGTTTATCGAGGTGAAAGGCGGGCGCGTCAGTTGCCGCGAGGAGGACGAGCAGTGGCTGAGCACAGACCGGGATGGCTTCCGGTTCAAGATCAAGAATCCTATCGCGCAGGCAAGGAGCAGCAAGCATCACTTTCTGAAGAGGCTGAACGACAACAGGCGGCTGGGTCGGCGATTTATCCGCGCTCGCCATGCAGCTGTTCTGCCGGGAAGTGCCAAGCCTGGGCGCGCACTTGGTCCTGACGCACCGCTCGACATCATAGCATTCGGCGATGACATGGACACTCTCGGGAAATGGCTGGTTGACCGGATCAGGGAAGGTGGAGATGCCCGTGAGCAGCCACTCGGCCTCGATGGTATGCATGCGCTGGATGAGCTGGTAACGGGCCATTTCGAACTGCGCGCCCACATTGGAACGAGTCTTGCCGAGGATGCACAGGTGATCGAGCGGCTGACAGCGGAACAGGCGTGGCTCCTGGACTCGCTCGAAGACAATCGTGAGATGGCGATATCCGGTGGCGCTGGAAGCGGGAAAACTGTTCTGGCCATAGAGAAGGCATTCCGGTCTTCAGCTGACGGTCGACGGACGCTCCTGACCTGTTTCAACGTCCCCTTGGCCAACTACCTCAAGGAGCTCTGCAAGGATCGACAAAATCTGGTCGTTGGTAGCTTTCACTCGGCCTGCCGCACAATCGCCGAACAATCAGGAACTTTACTCCCGCGAAATAGCGGGCCGGAATATTTCGAAACCCTGCTTCCGGAGGTCCTTGTTGAAGCCGTCACGACGAGTCCCGAGCTGGGATTTGATACAATTATCATCGATGAAGGGCAGGATTTCCGAGATAGCTGGCTCAACGCCCTCAGGCTATGCCTGCGCGATATGAACGACGGCGAATTTTATGTGTTTTACGATGACAACCAGCGGCTTTTCGCTCAGGACGACACGTTCATCCGTGCTTTGCCGCAATCCAGTATCTCGCTTACCCGCAATCTCCGGAATACGCGTAAGATTCATTCCCTCATGTCGAGGTGGTACCAGGGCAAGTCGAACCGTGCTGCGGGGCCGGAAGGAGAAGCCGTCGGTGCAATCGGCGTGAAAAGACCCGATCTGGCGTTTGCCCGTCTCAACGAGCGCGTTGCACACCTGATACGTTCCGGCCAGGCAACCCCCGGCCAGATTGCTGTTCTGACGGGCCGGACGAGCGATGTTGAAGCCGGCTTGTTTCGTATTGCAGGGGTTGAAACATGCCGGGCGGACCATATCCATCCGGAGCGGATTATTTTCGACACCGTCCGCCGTTTCAAGGGCCTTTCTCGACCGTGCGTCTTTGTTGCAGGCATTGAAGACATCCGGGAACCGGAGCTTGTCTATGTTGCGACCAGTCGCGCCAATTTGCTGCTTGAACTGGCAGGCACTGAACAGGACATCACGCGATTTGGCGTCGCAATTTCTGAGTAGCCGCCAGATCTCTCGGGCTTTGAACCGGCAGTCCTATTAGCAGTGATGGATGGCCGATGAGCCCGTCGCTGCATGTTCGAGCGAACGCGCGAGCCCCACGGAACGCGCGTTGTCAAGTGAATCGCGGACTTTACGGCGTATCTGCATTTGTAATTGCGAAAAATGCTTCGGTATTATTCGCTTTACCGTCGAAAGACGGGACCAAAGTTGGAGAGGTTCCAACCCGGTTCGTCACAAATGGCTGTGGTTAAGACGGCAATGAAGGTTGAAGTGTGTAGCTCCTACACGCGTTTGTCGGTATGGGTTGCCTGCCTCGTCAAAAACAAGAGCAATCATGTCTTTCGGGATCCTTACGCCGACCGGCGAATGTAGCATAACGCCCGCTCCTGGCAGGCCGATTATCTTTATTGGACCGAACGGTACCGGGAAAAGCCGACTTGGTATCCATATTGATAGTCTCGAGGATGCGGGCGCCTCCTATCGGATCGGCGCTCAACGTTCACTCGAGCTTCCAGATGAAGTTTTTTCAGACAAATATGAACGAGCGATAGGACTTTTTCGCCGTGACAGTCGGCGCGGCCAACCCTCCGCGGGATCGATGGAGCAAAACTATGATGAGGTGCTAGTCGCTCTTTTTGCCGAGAGGCTCCAAGCTTTAGAACTGGCGCACGAAAAATCAAAGGGACGCAAGAAATCCAATCGACCCGTCACAATGATCGATCGACTGCAGGTGCTCTGGCAGGAGTTGATCCCTACTCAAAGGCTTTTGTTTTCGGAAGCCACAGTCCGTGCGTTCAGAATCGATGGCGAAGGGGCGTCTTACGGCGCATCCGAAATGAGCGATGGAGAACGACTCGTCCTCTATGTTCTTGGTCAGGTCCTGCTGATCGAGCCAGATAGCCTCCTAATTGTCGACGAGCCTGAGCTGCACATGAACCGTGCGCTGCTCGTGCGTTTATGGGACCTTGTCGAGCGTGCCAGACCGGACTGCTCATTTCTCTATATAACACATGACATCGATTTCGCGGTGTCCCGTCGCAACGCTCAACTCTACGCCGTTCTAAACTTTATTCCGCCGACCTATAAAGAGGTGCTTGTTCGCACACGTACGCGGCTTGAGGAAGATACGCCCGCAATGTGGACAATCGAGCCGCTGCCGTCATCGACCGAGCTGCCGCGCGACCTTCTCGTCCGAATGGTCGGAAGCCGCAAGCCAATTCTCTTTGTTGAAGGGAAGCAAGGCGGCCTCGACGAGACGATTTACAGGGCGATTTATGTCGACTTTACTGTTATCCCGTCCGGATCCTGCGGCCAGGTGATCCAGTTTGTCCGTAGCTTCCGCAGACAGGAAGAGTTGCATTGGCTGCACTGCGCGGGTCTGGTGGATCGTGACAATCGCGATCCGGAGTCGGACGGTACGCTTGAAGAGGGAATTTTCACGCTCCCCGTTCAAGAGGTCGAAAACCTGCTTCTCGCGCCCGAAGTTTTCTTTGCGCTTGCTGAGGAACTTAAGTTTGATAAAGGCGAGGCGGTGCAACGCTTTGAAACGCTGAAGAGTGATGTCTTCGAAGCAGCTGGACGCGACGCAGACCGCATCAGCCTTAAACACACCAGCAACGCTATCTGGGAATCGGGTAAAACGGTTGGTGCTAAAGCCCAGAACATTAATGACCTGTCCCGCATTTACAGCGAGTTGACGGCAAAGATCGACCCGTTTTCGATCTATTCTGAATTTCATTCAAGATTTCAGACCGTTTTGAAACAGCGCGACTTTGAACAACTTCTCGTTCTGTATGATAACAAAAACAAGCTCTTGGACCTGCTTGGAAAAGCATTGGACCTGCAAGGCAGAAGCGCACTGGAGAATCTTGTGTCGCGGCTACTCGGATCGGCAGCCACGAGCTCCATGAGCCGAGCACTCTTGCAACGCCTTCCGACAATTAACGCCGGCATGTCCTAAAAAAGTAGTTTCAGCAACGTGCGCCTTGAAGGGACTTGAACCACCGACCCCTTCGTTTGGCCAAGGCGTTCGCGCCAAATTTAACGTAGAGACAGCTACTTGCTCATGGGAATGGTTATAGGCGCCCTCGACGGAAATGACCGCACCGCCAAAAGCTCCTAATTGAAAGATGGCGGAGCGCCCTATCCCTAGCGCCGACATCGCGGTAGGAGGCCACATTGAAGCTGCCCAGATCCTGCCCACACAACGACCGCAGCGTAGCTTCACTCATCGGGAATAAGGAGGACACAAACGTCGTCGTTGGGCGACATGATCGTTGTGCGAGTCTTCGCGCGCGTCACGCTCACGCGGAAATTCTGGCGAGCTTGCGTCATCGCCCCCGCGCGTACATTGCCGCCCACAATGCGATCCGGGTTGCCGACGATCTTGCCCTTATAGCGCTTCGGCCATCCTTCGAAGATGATAACCTCATCGAACTGCTTACCCTTCGCCTTGTGCATGTTCATCACGACGACACCCGACTCCGGCTTGTGAGCGGTCGCGAAATGCTCCTGCACGAAGGCTTGGCGAGTGACCGCCAGCGCGTTCTTGTATGCGCCGGTATCGCGCCAATCCTGCGACAGGGTTTGCCGGAGCTGCGTGCCGCGTTCGAGGAGCCGGACGTTGCGCGCCTCCTTCGCAACCTCGGCGAGCCGAGTGCAGGCCCCAGCCTCGAGCACCGCTCGAACGGCGGCCCAGTCGCCGTCGGGCTGGCCAGTCAGCGCAACAGCCGTTGCAGCCGCGTGGACCGCGAACGTGGCTTGCAAGACGCTGCTCGCCGGAACGGCCTTTCCCTTCGCGAGGCAGTCGTTCCATTTGCCCAGCGCCGAGCGGAAACGCGCCGCTTCCGTCAGATCCCCCTTCGTCGGCGCCTGGCCTCCTCGGCCGCTGAAATAGCTGCAAAGCACATCAACGAACTCGTCAAAGCAGCCGGCATGGCTTCGCTGCTGGAGAAGGAAGGCAATCACCTCTGCCGCTAGGATCGGGCCTTCCATGTCGACGGCGGCCGTGTGTGCGATGGGAGGCACGTTGCCGAAGGGCTCGCGCAGATTGTCGGAGACTAGCCGGGTCATACGCTTCGTCGGTACCAGAACCGCAAGCGACCAGTCCCGGCGGCCCGTCGCGATTAGCCGCTTACGCGCTTTCAGAACCTGAGCGACAAGCGAGGCGAAAGCCTGATTAGGATTCGAGGCAAATCCCTCGTAATCGATGCCCTGATACGCTTCTTCCCGAAATTTGCCGGTAAGTAGGTGGTTGCCGAACAAGGCAATATCTGTTCCCTTGCTGCGATGGTTGTCCCCGGCCAAATCGTGCTCGGAAGGCTTGAAAGCCTCCCTAAAGTGGTCGAGACGCTCCGGGTCCGCGCCGATGAAATCAAAGATGCGCTGCTCGGGGTCGGCCAGCGCGATCAGCGTGCTGCTCTTCCCGAATGCCTCTACCGCGCGCCACTGTTGGGCGCTGGTATCCTGAAACTCGTCGAGGATTATGAAGGGATACATAGTCGATACGAGATCGCGGACCTTGGCGGAGCCGTGCAACAGGATGGCCACGCGCTCCGCGAATAGGTCGAAACAGATTTTTCCTTCCTCGGTAGCCAGTCGCATCCGCTCGGCAATCTCCAGCGCGGCCTTCTGTACCTTCTCCTCGTCCGAGAGCTTGGACGGCGCCTTGAAGGCGCTGCGGATCGTTGAAAGCGCGATCGCCTCGTTAGGCGGCGTCAGAATTGTCATGCGGCGCGGAAACCCGACCAGATAGCCGTGCGCCTTGAGAATGCGCCAGAAGAACGAGTGATAGGTATCGACCTCGATCCGCTTCTTCTCCTCCTGCGTAACGGACTGCTCTTCGTCGATCGCCTCGAAGACGCGCGAAACAGTTGCACGCGCGAAACTCAGGAACAGGATGCGCTGCCCCGGCCTGAGTTTCTCACGTGCGATCTTCGCCGCCTTCAAAATGGAAACGGTGGTCTTGCCGGAGCCAGGCCCACCCACGACGAGCTGGTGCCCGTCTTCCTTCAGAACTTCCTTCTGCGCGGGAGTCAGATCGACCATTCGTCCCTCTATTCGCCGGGCTCAACGGCGGCGTCCGCGCCATTTCCCTGCGCATGCTCTGGCGGCGGGGGCGGCGGATCGCAGAGTGCCTTGAGGGTTGCGCAGGCGTCGCGAATCCAGGCCGGGATTTCAGCCTCGGAACATTGGCCGAGGAAATCAGCGATGCCCCAGTTACCCTTCGCCCACCCGAAATACTCCTTCAGCGCGGAGATCAGGTTGGCCTTCGGATCGGGGTATTTCAGCGATAGGTGCTGTGGCCAGTCGAGTGCATCGGAAAAGCGCTCAAGTGCGGCCTGGGTCGTATTCTTGAGGATCAGATCCTCAATGCCCTTTTCCTCGTGCATGAGCAGACGCTCGACCTGAGCTTCGATAGCGGCCTTCGCTGGGGCGGTCTGCTTGTCGCACAGTGCGAACGTCCGCTTGCCGAGACCCTTATAGAGCCCGGCGAGATCGGCGATCTGCGACTCCGTGCCCGCATCAATGATGCAAATCCCAAGCGCTTCCAACGAGGCATAGACGCCGGGATTCAGTTCAGAGAGCCGGCGTGCCGCGACGGGAAATGCACTTGCTTCGGTGGCGCCCTCGGCGATGAGGACACGGCGGGACAGCAGGCCTTCGCAAAAGCGCGTCCGAAACTCCTGGCGATAGCGCTTGTGCTTCACGCTGTCGGGAAGCTCTATCTGCGCCTGTTTCAGGACACCGTCGCTCGCCCGTGACAATATCACCGTCTCGTCAAGCTTGAATTCCTCAAGGACATATGGCGAGTGCGAGGTTACGATCGATTGGGCGGCCAGCTTGCGCAGCTCGTGAACGATCCGCTTCTGGGCATATGGCGGGATCGCGGTCTCGACCTCCTCCATGGCGAAGATGACGTTCTGCTTGTCCTCGGCAATCTGCGACAGCATCGCCAGCACCAGCATGTTGATCGTGCCGGTGCCTTGCCGGAAGAAGGGTGCGGCATGTGCGCCATCTCCGGTGGCGATGAAGGCGGTCACGACCTTGCGTAGATGCTCGCGCGTGAGGTTCGAGACCTTGAGATGCGGCTTCACGCCCCATTCCCGCGGCACATATTTCTTCAGCGATTTGTCGATACTCTCGAGTACGCCCGAAATGCCGATCGCGGGGTCACTCGCGACATCGAATCCGGCGAGCGTGCCGATCGTACCTTCCCACATTTGCGGCCGGATTTCCTTCAGCCGCAAGATGATGTCGAGCAGGCTGCCATGCTCCAGGCTTAGTGCGCGCGAGCCCGTGCGTAGCGAGCGCAGGAAGAGGAAACCGCAGTGCTGCTTGTCCTTCTTGGAGAAGGGTACGGGAGTGACTTCCTCCGTCAAACTGCGTGCATAATAGGTATTGCCAACGAAATCATCCTCTTCGCCGTCATATGCGCCGATGAACGTGACGCGTAGCGCCGCCTTGATGTTCGCCGCATCCACGGCAGCGGGATTTGCTTCCGTGAAGAAGTCTCCGGTCTCGACATTTAGCCACTCGATATTGCCTCCAAATCGGGCTTCCTGCTCCTCCGACAGCCCGATGATCGTGACCTCTACGGTGATTTGCGGGGCGGGCTGGGGCTCTGGGGCTGCGCCATCCTCGGCCGGAGTCGGAGCCACGGGCAGATACTCGCCCTCATAGAAATCGTGCTCGTCGACAGGAGGTCGGCGGCTCAGTCGATCCGGCCCAAGCGCAAGATCTATAGCTTCGAGAACGGAGGACTTGCCGGTGTTGTTGTCGCCAATGAGGACGGCATGATCGGGCAGAAGCAGCTTGGCTGAACTAATGCCCCGAAAATTCTCAATCGACACGGCGTAAATCTTCAAAGCGTCCCCCTAACGTCATGCATTTTTATGTTGTATTTTTTCATTCTACACCTGCTTCGTCGAAACGTCATCTGCCCTATTGGCGGCCGCTTCCGGCAAACGCTCCCAGAGGAGAGCGGACGGCACGTTTTGATCGAGGGTCGACCTAGGCCAAATGGCCGCTAAGTGGGCGTAACGTCGACGTGCCTATGATCAGGGTTCATCACGGCGGTCGATGAGAGACAGGCCCCATCATTTGGTCACAGTCCCAATTTGCTGATCCAGCAGTTCCGTCAGTGAAAGATCTTCAATTTCAGCCTGACGAGCCATTCCCTGCAACTTTTCGAAATTATTCAGGAAGAATTGGTACTGACTTTTTCCAACCGCCATCATGTCAGCATGAGGGAGAACACGAATTTGTGCCCGGTGATCAGCGAAGGCTTGAACACGTTGCGGATCGGTATCGAGCTCTTCGATTTCCAAGTCCTCGTACCCAAGTTCTTCGACCCAGTAATCGAAGGCTCGCATTTTCAGAGAGAGATCGCCGGTGATACGGCGGTACAGAAGAGTTGCAAGACCGATGATCGACACACTGCTGAGGGTGGTTCGGCGCCAAAAGCGCGTCCGGATCGCGATCAGCGTGCTTCAGGAAATTTGCGACACCGGACATGGCCTTCCAGCCTTCCTTTTTGACTATTCCGTCGAGCTGCGCGGCAAAGCCGTCCTGATTACGATGCGGGTAAAGATCAAAAAGATCCTTTAAGCTTGCGAAAGCGAGCGTGTGGACTGAAAGGCTGTCGGCATCATCGAAATAGAGGTCGATGGCTGTTTCCAATTGACGGCGGGCGGCTTCGGTTTTGTCAATCGTCATCGCTCTTGCACCGGGGTCGAGAAATTTGCTCCAAGTGAATTAGACACTTTCCATTTCACCGTTGACACTTCAGGCACCTACCAGGCCAATGTCCACTTCGCGGCATCGCAATTCGGTCTGAACCTCGGGAATTAGGGCGCAAAACAGCCGGACCCTCACTTGGTCCCAATGTTTGTTCGAAACTGCAGACCACATTCTATGAAATCAGATCCGTCGGTGTGACGGGATTGGAACTCGGCCCTCGATTTCAAACTCGTTCGATAGCAGCCAGTGGCCTTATGGCTGGGGCGACCAACCCCTGCAGCCGGAAGGCGTCGGAGCCTTTAGGGGTTACGAGTACGATCCCGACTTGGGCCAGATCTTCACTTCCTGAATAAATTAATGCGTATGTCATTGTCGAAGAACCCGCCCTGCTTCCACGACGAAATGAGCCCTCGACTTTTCAACCACGTAACGAATCTCAGGTTCGCTTCGTTGCCTTCAAGCTTAGGCGTAACCCATCCTGGCCTGATATCGGGCAGTGGCGCCGGAAGTGCTTGCAGTATCTCCCGCACTTCGTCGTCTTCGAATTTCTCATGAAGCAAGTTGAACAACTGTATCTGCGTATGGAATGGGCGGGATCTCAGAATGACCTCGCGGGCGGCGTCCACCCCCAAGCTCTCCGCAACAACTTCTGTGCGAGACAGAATCTCTCCAACAAGCGCTGCACGGGCCGGTGCTCCCGCCAGTGAACTCAGGTCCATCGCGCGCATTATTTTCAGTCGATTTTCGTCGGATATATTCGATTCGAGCAACGCTTCTCGGAAATCGTCGTCCAGTTCGCACTCCTCCTCGACCTTGAAAAATTCGTCGATGTTCTTCGCCACAAATTTGACGGCCAACGGAAGGTCGTTGCCGAGATGGGAAAGATTCGACGCTGAAAAGCTTACCCGGTTGCAATCAATCAAGATTCCTGTCTTTTCGGAGCCGAGCCCTTTTGGGAATGCTTTGAAGGGCCTCGGAAGTACCTTTGCATAAGTGGCATAGGCTTCTGCGCTCAATTGATCATTCTCAATGATGAAGTTGCGCAACGAGCGTGCCTGGTCCCCATCTGGAACCCTGTGATCCGCAAGCGCGGCCAATGTAGCGGGTCTGTTTAAGAATTGCGTGAGGATATCTGCGTCGAAGCTTTCGCTGCCGAGGAAAGACAAACAATTATCCCAAGTCGGCTCGACCTTCTCGGTCCTGAAAAGCACCGCATGGAGGTTCTGGGGTACTTGATCCAACGTCGGGAGTGAAATCGTCTGCTTTTCGAGGAAAGCTTTCACCGGCTCGAGATCAACATCTCCCCGACGGATAACACCTAGAATGGCGGAAATGCTTTCAAAGCGATTGTCCGGCAGGCGGAGGAGGACATTTTCCAGATAGTTACCGAAGTGGTCGTTTACCTTGGCTAGAAGCGGCGCGCTGTCTGCCTCGAGCATGAGGGTGTAATTTTGCTCCCGTGGCCTGGCGTCCGCGTTGATACCGAGGACGATTCGGAAAATAAAATCTAGGTTGTCGATGGAAAGCTCATAGAGCCCTCGTTCGAACATGACCCGTATGAAGCCGGGATAATGTTCTATGGCGGACAAATTTGTGGCTTCAATTCCGAGAAGCTCTAAACGCTCTGGAGGGAAATCGATCCCGAGCGCCAAAATGTCGGGCAACTTCTCTGACACGAATTCAGACAGCGCTGGATTTTTGCCGGCGATACTCTTTAAGTTGGTTTCGGGCAGATTAGTAATGATGCGGGCGACATGCGTAAGATTCGCAGAGCTCGCTATCGCATCCGTCACGAAATCCGGCCACGATTGCGTCAGCCTCGTGATCAGCGTAGGCACCCCGCGCCCCCGGACATAGTAGGTTGCAAAAAATCCGCGCAGTCATCAAAATCGGATGCGATGAATTCGAGCAACTTTCTTGTTTGCGCCGCATACAACAATGGATCAGAAAGTAAGCAGTCGACGATCTCAACGTTAAGCACGTAGTTCCGGCTGAAGTCCTCGTCGCGCATTGCGGCAATGACTTCCTTTGGGTTGTCGATCTGGAAATCAGGTTGCGGATTACTGAAACTGCGAATCTGGATCAGAAACTTGTTGTCGCTTGGCGACAGGCGTCCCGAATGGAATAGCGAAGTATACTGATAGTAGGTATCGTCCAAAAATCCCTCGAGAACGAGAAACCGAGCCAATTCGGCGCGATCCCCAAAAACGTCGAAAATGTCATCCATTTCGTCCAAGCCGTCTCGAACTATTTCATTGAATTTCGCCATCCGCACATTGGAAAGCTTGGCTCTTATCTCTTGGATTTTCTTGGATGCCACATTCCTAAATGTCGTGGATTTATTTTCGACATCTTCCTTGCGTTGCTGAAATGTCCTGTTCGGGTTCACGTTTTTCTGGAAACCAGACAGCGCTACTTGTTGCTGGTATCCATTTGGATTTCTAACAAAAACTTGGCTCGCATTAAGGATATCCTCAAGCCGTTCGCTTTTAACCAAATCAGCAACCGGAATGTAGTTGACTTGATCTCTAGAGATATTTCCATAGTTCGCAGGAAGCTGCTCTATTAAAGCCATAGCGTAGATCCTGCGTAATTCGTTCAGGTCGGCCGGAAGTTGTTTTTCGCTAAGGTCCACGAGTTTCATAATCTCAGAGATCTCGGCGGCGTAGCGGGCTTCGCTAGCGGCGATGTAGCGGTCATGACTATGGAGAACTTGTGCGAGGTTGCCTTTGGCACGGTGGAGTTTCTCGAAATCGCTGGGGAACACGTTCTTGTAGATCAAGATTGCTAGCAGCTTATTTGCGTTTAGATTGACTTCATCTGTCTCGAGACTAGCAGCGTATATTGCATATTCGTTGAATATATTTTGAATTAATCTCAGGTCATCTAGGTATCTCGAAACCTCTCGCAGAAATTGTTTGTCTAGCCTGCTGTCAAGCGACAGTCGCTTGCCCTGCTCCAATACCATGTCGATAGAGTTGGAACTGTTGATGATAGGTATGACGGGAATTATGAATTCGAAGAACTTCGTTCTATCCGTATTGACGAAGATGTCATCACGAAGGGCGTAAAGGAAACGGACGGTTCTCTTCTTGCCCAAATTGGTATTTACTAGGCTGTTGATCTCACGAAGAGTAACGAAAATATCGGCATTGTTAAATCTATCCAGATCTTCGATGACCACGAGGTCATATTTCGTCGACTGGAAGAAGTATATGATCTCGTCCATGTGACGATTTAGGATTGATTCCTCACTCGCAGCCTTAGGGGTGATTTCGATATCCTTGAGCGAGATGCTTTTGAGTGAAATCCCGAAACTAGCGACGTAGATATGGTGGAAGACAAGCCATATAAACGCTCCACCAATCGCAAAGGCGGCCAGATTAAACCAGTTAGTCAAGTCGAACGGGCGGAAGTAGTCGCCGGCTATGATCGCGTCGCGCTTCTGTATCAGGTGCCAGCAGGCGAACACGCCCAGGACAATGAAAAATGAAGCAACAATCGACCACCGGCCAGGCGACTGGATACGCTTGAACCTAGAGAGCGGCAGCCGGTTCGCGTCGGCGCCGTAGAGCATTTGTTGGAGTATGCTTCGCTCAATCTCCTGTTTGCTCACTCCGCCGCCCGGGGTTACGGCTTCGGGCAGAAACGCCGCGAGCGAGATCTGTAGAACTGGGCGCCTGTAGAGCTTTAGGAACGACTTAATTATGCTACTCTTCCCGGACCCGTACGGTCCAGTGAGAGCGATATTCATCACACGAGGATTCTCGGTCGCCTCGATCAAGGCGCTTGAATATACACCGGCCGGATCTGCTTTTTCGGTTGGAGCAAGGTCAACGAACCGTGATATGTCACCTTGGTCGTTACGGCGTCGAGTAAATCTCGATGTGATCGCAGCAAGTGTCCTTGCAAATTTTATAAGGTAACCAACCAAGCTCTTAAGGCTCCAAGCTATCAACGACCGTATTCGCAAGATACCGCGCGAATGAATATCGATAGCTTATTTAAAGTTGCGGGCAAAACAGCATTTTTTCCTAGTGATGGGATTCTTGTTGATGGCCCTCTCAGTTTGACGGCGTCCGAGCAACGGATACGAAAAATCCTCAGGAATGCAGCTAGCGGAACCAACGCAGGAAGGGGCATCTTTCAAATAATTCCCCACGCTCTAAACCTCCCCCTCCCGGTCATCTCCCTCAATCCCAGTTCGCCAACAATCCGCCGCGCCGCCTGCGGCGTCACCTCGAGCGTCTTCGCCACCATCCCGGCCGACACCAGCGGTTTCGCCATCACCAGCTCGACCAGCTCCGGCAGTTTTGAAGACGTGCGGCGCCCCTCCAGCTTGCGGTCCATCATGGTTTTGGCCAGCGTCAGCCGGTCATGCTCTTGCATGCCGATCTCGGCGGCCGCCAGAAATCCGTGGGCGATCGCCAGAAGCCTGGTCTCACTCTCGCGGTGGCGGCGCCGATCGATGGGGATGGTTTTCAGGCCAAGATTGATGGCGGCGAGATGGGCACCGGTGGTAACGTCGGCCTGGCGCAGGATGGAGCCGGCAAATAGCCGGCCGAGCCAAGGTGCATGCTGCAGGACGGCAAGCTCGTTCCAGGCATCGAGGGCGACGATCGCCTGCAGCACCGCCGGCAAGTTTTCGGCCTGACGCAACACGCCACGCCATTCATCGAGCCGGGCATCCTCGTCCCAGTCGAGATCATAGACCAGCGGATCGGCCGGAGCCCGGCCGGGCTTTTTGGCTTGTTCGATCGCAGCGTCAGAGCGCGCGAGCAGCGCATCGATAGCCGCATAGTCGACGCCGGGCAGATCTTGGGCGTCGTCGGCGTCATCCCCCTCCCCTTCCGGATCGATTGTGACCGCACGCCGGATGGCACCGATCGTCTGCGCGTCTTCCGTGTCAGCCGTCGTGAACTCTGCGTTTTTCCGCAGCGAGCGGATGCCGTCGGCCGACAACGCCCAATCCGGCAACTGTGCGGCGATGCGCCGGCGGGTGCGCAGCACATCGCGGGCGATTGTCAGCTCGTGGGTAGGCGTGCGAATATCGCGGGTGGCGTCATGGAGGACGAGGTCTTCCAGGTGGACGAGTTCGCCGTCGATCCACAAGGACGCGCAAGCGTCGGTGAAGTGAGATCGCTCGATCCATCCCTGCCCGACTGGAGAACGGGCGATGCGCTCGTCCAGACGCGCGAGAACGATACCGGCGCGAAAAGCCGGTTCCATCAGAGCTGTCATGCTGATTTTCGTGAGATCGTAAGCCATTGAAATCATGGTAAATGATTTCTTATAAGAACTCTAGTTTGATATTAGAGTTCCTCACATGGTACGGTTTTGGGTTGCGTTTCTAACCATCGATAAGAGTATCCCTTATCGGAAGTGATTATCGAGCGAATCAACCGGCTTGCCCAATCAGTATGCCGATGGGGCAAACCACATCGATGACCACGCAGGTTGTAGGCGGAAACTTCGGAGCGTCGCGCTTGAGAACACTGGTGCGGATCCGCGGGCCCTTAACTTCCTGCTCGCCTGGTGGAACGCCGAGGTTACATGACGGCCTCGCCTTTGTATCTACAGATGTAGGTCCGCATATCGCTGAGGAACATGGCGACGATCTTCACCGTTCCTGAAATTCAACGATGTCGGCATCCCGTCACGGTTCGATCCAGATCTTCTGAGGACATTGCCGCCGGCAATAGCCTTCATGTCGATTAAATATTAACCACCTCCTCTATGAGCTCTTCGGCTCGCGTTGACCCAGGCTTACTGAATACTAAGCAATAAAAATTGTCATAATCCGGTATTGCTGCATATTTCGCGAAATTTGCGACTTCATTTGCTGACTCGCCTCCATGGGTAGTTGTTGATATATGCATAATATTCCGGTCTTCGATCCGCGCATCTATTAAATCCTCAAGCCTAGAACTCGATTTCGGCCATATCATTATAAACTGACTGTTGTTAGCGATCGACTCCACAACTATGAAATCGATCTCTTCATGAGATATATCCTCGTCCTCAACGATAATGCTCACGCACCCTTCTTGTATGAAATTTTTATTTGTATTTTTCTCTATTTGTATCTTTTTACATACCAACATCTGGCGCACCATTACGAATTTTCTCAATGTTATTTTGGAATGCTCTTATCTCTCTTTCGAGGTGGTTTATTCGTGACTCCCACTGCTTCTCAATAACAGACTGGGGCTGGTTTTCCATACCCGGCCTAACTGTTGGATTTGCTTTGAAGTCCGTTATCTTTTGTTGATGTTCTTCAATTCTCTTTTCGAGGGACCGGACAGCTCTCTGCTGTTCTGGGGACAACTTTTTCTCGTCGGTTTTGTTGTCTTGTGAGTTTGGATCTTCGGGCGACGCACCGCCTGCCGCTGTGCCACCGGTCCTGGATTTGTCGTCTCCTTTCTTCGATGCTTGATGATCTTCCATCATATCGATGCCAAGGCCAATGACACCACCGAGAGTTGCACCTGCCAGCGCACCTTGGGCCGCTCCGTAAGATGCGCCCCCGGCGCCTCCGGCGACTGTACCTGCTGGCCCTCCAACAGTTCCAACACCTCCCCCAAAGAGGCCGCCTAACAACCCGCCTAATAGACCTCCGAGGAAGCCGCCCCACGTAGCACCGCTCTCAGTATAGTCTGCTTTCCCCGCAACGTGGCCATTCGGATCGCTTTTGTTGATCGGGTCGTTTTCAGAGTAGGCATAGCGATTGGTGCCTACCCCCGGCAGGGTCGGATCCATGGGATCGGGCGAGATAAACCGGGCGTTGGCGGTCGATCCGAACGATACGGACACCAGGCTGCAGATCAGCAGCATGCTTAGAAAGCGAGCCCAAACGCCCCGAACAAATAATTTCATAAACAAGCCCCGCCTGATTCTTCCGTTATTGAATCTGACCATCCTGCGGTCGCCATCCCAAGGCTTCCGCTTTCGCAAATGCTTCCATGTTTCGCCCATACCACTGATCGGCCTTGGCCTTAAGATCGGGTGGAATGTCGTCTATCCTCGTGTACTTCCCGGCCAGTTCCCGGCGCAGCAGGCCGCTATAGGCGCTGCCCTGCTTGACGAGCCCATATGCAAAGTTCGGGTAGTGCCGCAGCAACACATCCGAGGCGACGAGCGCGTTTTCATATTGGTCCTTGCTGATGTAATGTTCGACCAAAAACGAAGCGATGAGCGCGACCATCTCTTCATGCGACAACGCGCGTAGATAGACACCATTGGCGACAGCCTGGTCGGACATCGGTAGTTTCTGCCGGTACCATTCCTCACGTACCGCGCCCCCACCGCTCGTCGGCTCAAGGTTCCAGACCTTGCTGGCATGGTCGGTGTATTTGACGAAGACATGCAGGGGTGCCTCGGCCAGCGTCACGGTTAATCCGATCCGCTGACCTAGCGCAAGGAACAGTATGGGCATGGTGATGCAGTTGCCGCGCCTAATCGTCAGGTAGCGTTGCAGCAGTCGGTTCGCAGGCTTCGTTCCAAGGGGGTCGTCGAGATCATACTGGAACGGCTTGTTGCCATTCCACGAGCCGCTCTCGTAGAGGTATCGCTTCAGGGCCGCGAGCTTGGTGGCACTATCGGCTTCCTTGCCCGCCATGGCGACGATGTCCGCTGCCATCCGGCCGATCATGGCTTTGACGGCGATCGTATTCACAGACGGGTCTACCAGGGCATCGACGGCTAGTTTGACATCCAGAAGGTCACGCGACGGCTCGAACAGGGCTTCCGCCTGCTCTTGGACAATAGTGGTGCCTATTTCGGGCACCTGCGCGAAAGTTGTCGTCGAAAGAATGGATATCATCAAGGCAGTAGTGCAGAAGGCTTTCATGAAACATCTCGTCATTTCAACCATAAGCTCCGTGTCGGCAACGCGCCCAAATCAGTTACGACATTGCCGATGGCCCTTGCACATGAATTACCGCCTATAGGCGTTATTCATCTGCGAAGCCTGTTCATCCTTTTCGATGAAGCGTCCGAAGGCTGGATCGTAATATCTGGCGTTGAGATACATCAGCCCGGTTTCGACATCGAAGCGCTCGCCGATATAGCCCTTCTTGGTCTGCATCGCCGGATTGGTGGCCTCCCCATAGGCGGCATAGCTGGTCTGTTCAGCAACGTTGCCGGCAGCGTCGGTCACCAGACGCACCGATGCCAGATGGTCGCGGTGCAGGAAAAATTTGCTGATCGCACCCGCTGCCGTGGCGACCACCTTGATGTCGGGATGCGGATAATAGGTATAGACCTCCGCTCCCGGTGTGGTGCGGTCGACCTCGATATCGGCGCCGGCATACAGCGTCTTGCCGAATGCCCAGTTCTTCATCACCCGTGATCCGTCCGGGCCATAAGAGAAGGTCACCGCCGATCCGCCTTGGGTGACACTGGCAAGTTGGTTCGAGCGGTCCCACACCAGACTGCGGGTGCCGTCCGAGACCATGTTGCCGTTGGCGTCGTAACCGATCGTCTTGGTGCCGATCTGGGTCGCCGCATGCGGGCGAACCGCATTACCGGCCGGATAGGTATAGGTGCCCATCCGGGTGCGGGAGGTCAGATTGCCGTTGAGGCTGTAGCTATAGGTCTCGTCGAGCGCGTTGTTGCCGAGATTGTCAGCGCTTGCCAGCCGGTTATAGCCATCAGTGGTATAGGTATAGACCCAGTTGTCGGAGGGCGTCAGGCCGGTGATCGTCTTGATCTGGCCGATCGCATTGCGCGTGTACTGATTGTCCATCAGCACCGTGGTGCCCTTCTTCGTCGTCACCCTTGTGAGCCACCGCCGGGTCGGCGAATAAGCAAACTCCGTCGTCACTCCATTGGCATAGGTGATCGACTTCGTCTGGCCATCCGCTTCGTAAAACGTGGAGGTGATGTAGTCGGGGATCGAGTAGAGCAGATCAGCAGAATTATAGACCCAGTAGGGGGCAGTCGTTCCAATATTCACCGGCACGGGACCATACATAGTCCGCTCCGGCTTCCACTGGCGTCCCATTGCCTGGGTCCTCCAATACGGCTGACCATTGATGGTCGCTCCGACAACGCTGTGGCCACCCGCTCCATTATAGCTTCGCCAATATTCAAGCTTGGCATTACCGTTTTCCGATGAGGTCAGCAAACCCACATTGTGGTTATATCCCTCCCTCGTCTGATCGTAGGTATTGGTGGCCACCGTTGTCGAAGAGGCTTCGCCAGGACCCCAGACTTTCTTGGTCAGGAGCCGTCCCATCTGGTCGTAGTCCAGATTCGTCTGCACGCCTCGAGCATCCCGCTGGACCGAAAGCCGATTGGCTCCGTCATACATATAGGTCCAGGTGCCGAGATCCGGATCGCTGGCCGAAAGCCGATTGCCGGCCAGGTCGTAGGTATAGGTCCAGCGGGCACCTTCGGTGTCCTGAACTCCAAGCAGCCGCCCAAGCGCATCGTAAGTCGAGATATGGTAGGCGGTGAAGGCACCGTTCTTGTGGTTAAAGCGGCCGAGTTCATAACCGTGCACATCCGTCACGGTGTTGTACTGCTGGCCGAGTTCGTCGGTGAGCCAGGCATCGAAGGCGGCGATGCTCGCCGAGCCCCACATGACGGCCGCAGATGTGGGGCGCGCCGCGTAGCTATAGATCTTCTGCGAGGTGTCCGGGTTGACGGTTTTCACCACCCGGTCCTGCCAGTCGTAGCTGTTGACCGTCCACTGCGCCGTCTCGTTGGCGAAGTAGGCAAAGCTGGTCTTCGCCGCATTGCCGCGCGGATCGTAGACCGTGTCGGTGACACGGGTGGGACCCGAGGCCGTATCGCCTAGGCTCTGCACCCGCCAGGGCCGGCCAATCCCGTCATAATAGGTCTGGGTGTAAACATCGCCGGTGCCGCTCGACCAGGGCTCGAACACCGCAACCGATTGCTGGGCCGGATTGCCTTCGTTCGCATAGCGCGTCTTCACATATTTGCCGCTGCCCGAATGCGTATAGTCATAGGACCGGCAGAACGGATCGTAGGTGAAGGTCTCCGTCACCCCGTTCCAGTCCACCTTGGTCGCCGGCTTGCCGCACACCACGTCGTTGGTGAAGGTCGACACGAACCGCGCATCCGCCGGCTGCCCGCCGGTCGCAAAATACTTCGGTGCCCGCTCCGTCACGGGATAGAGGTGATAGGTCGCATCGTAGTCCCACTCCGTGCGGCTGCCCATCGGATCAATCTGGACCGTCCGATTGCCGTAGACATCATAGGCATAGGTCGTCAGGTTGATGGTCCACACATTATCGGAGCGGCCATCCTTTCTCACTTGTTCGAACCATGTCACATTTCCCTTCTCCGCCGGCGTGGTGTTGTAATCCCAGATATTGTCATAGTGATAAATGTCCCAGGCCAGATACTCGCCGGTGGTGATATTCATGACCCGCCGCGTGTGAGCGGCGGAAACGAGATATTTCGAGGTATTGGGCGGGGTGTAGTAGAACTCGGTCATATTTTCATCACCACTGACGTCGGTTCGTCCGAGATCGCGGATGTGAGTGATGTTGCCATAAGCGTCGAAGATCCGCTCCTTGCGCGTTGTCGCCGTGTACTGTTCGTTGATCGTCGTCTCGGTCGCCGTGTTCAAGGCCTTGTAGGGCTTGGTGGCGGCATTGACCGCATAGGTCTCGGTGACCGTCTTCGAGGCGGTATTGGCGCCATTGCGGATCACCGTCTTCTCGGGC
>Ga0209257_1001499_pt1 | contig 27430 bp, 19 predicted proteins | sample AraplaCvi_mCL_r2_FD_184277 | JGI IMG/M metagenome (GOLD analysis project Ga0209257, IMG submission 184277) | Arabidopsis root microbial communities from North Carolina, USA - plate scrape MF_Cvi_mCL_r2 (SPAdes) (version 2) | ecosystem: Host-associated > Plants > Roots > Endosphere | place: USA...
ACAGCAAACCGGTGAAGAGGTTCATTGCGCGACTCCATGTCCGTGGGGTGGAGTGCATGGTGCGCCGTGGCCCGCGGACGAAAAAGCGACCATTTCGGAACGCTTGCTTGAATGCGATTCAAGGCTCGCAAAGGACCGGATCCGTAGCGGAAATCTCCACCTTCATCGCGCCAGCAACCGCAGTGTCTCCAGCCGGTCCGCTTCCGGCGCGGGCTTATCGTGCCGCCAGCGCAGGATGCGAGGGAACCGCACCGCGATCCCCGACTTGTGGCGCGTACTGACGTTCACCGCCTCGAAGCCCAGCTCGAACACATGCTGCGGCGTCACGGCACGCACCGGGCCGAAGCGTTCGGTCGTGTTCGCGCGGATCCAGCGGTCCAGCGTGAGGATCTCCTCGTCGCTCAATCCCGAATACGCCTTCGCCACCGGCACCAGCGCATCGCCGTCCCACAGGCCGAAGGTGTAATCGGTGAACAAGGTGCTGCGCCGCCCCGACCCCGGCTGCGCGTACAGCAGCACCGCATCGATGGTCAGCGGATCGATCTTCCACTTCCACCAGTCGCCGCGTCGACGCCCGGTGCGATACGGCGAATCCAGGCGCTTGAGCATCAGCCCTTCGACGCCGCGTTGGCGCGCGCTTTCGCGCAGCGTCGCCGCTTCGTTCCAGTCGCGCGCCTGCACGCGCGGCGACGTCACGATCACGCGGCTTTCGAAACGCGACAATACTTCTTCCAGCAACGTGCGACGATCGATCAGCGGCCGCCCCCGCAGGTCTTCGCCTTCCAGTTCGAGCAGGTCGTAGGCGAGCACGCGCGCGGGCGTATCCGCCAGGGTCTTCGCTCCGGGCTTGCGTCGCTGGATGCGCGTCTGCAACGCGGTGAACGGCAGCGGCTGGTCGCCTTCGCGCCATCCGAGCAGTTCCCCGTCGATGACCGCATCGACGGGCAAGCGCGTCGCCGCGGCCTCGACTTCGGGGAACCGCCCGTCCAGCCGCTCCTCGCCGCGCGACCACAGCGCGATCTCGCCTTCGCGACGGATCAGTTGCAGGCGGATGCCGTCCCATTTCCATTCCAGCAGCCAGTCGTCGACGGGCCCGAGCGTCTGTGCCTCGACTTCCAGCGGCGAGGCGAGGAAGAACGGATACGGCTGGCGGCGATCGCTTTCCAGCACGCCGGGCGAGAGCAGGTCGCCCAGGAACTGCGGCGTGGGCGTCCACGCACCGAGCATGCGTTGCGCGATCAGCGCGATGTCGAGCCCGGACATCTCCGCCAGCGCCTGCTGCACGAGCCGCTGCGACACCCCAATGCGCAGCGCGCCGGTGAGCAGCTTGTTGAACAGCAATCGCTGTTGCATCGGCAACGTGCGCCAGCCTTCGACAATCGCGGCGCGGCGCGCGTCGGGCGCCTGGTTCGCGACGGGAAGCAGGTGTTGTTCGATCCAGTGCGAGAGCGGCCGATCCGCTGCAGCTTCCACCGGATCGTCGAGCAGCAGCGCCAGCGTCTCGGCAAGATCGCCAACGTGCTCATGGCTTTCCTCCACCAGCCACGGCGGCAGCCCGCTTTCCTCGACGATCCACTGGTGCAGCTCGCGCGTGTTCGCGATACGCGAGAGCTTGCCCCCCGAGAGCAGCCACAGCGCCCACGCTGCATCGGCCGGCGGTGCGTCACGGAAGTAGGCGATCAGCGCCGCACGCTTGTCGCCCGTCGCGGTGCTCTGGTCCAGCTCCCGATACAGGTCGGCGAAGCGCTTCATGCTTCGTCGCCGAAGCTGGTGCGCAAGGTACGCGCATCGATGCCGCGTTCGCACAGCGTGCGCACCAGCGCGTCGGTCGTGCCGTGCGTGGCGAACACGCGCCGCGCGCCGGTCTGCTCGATGGTGCGCAGCAGATCGGGCCAGTCGGCGTGGTCGGAGATCACGAAGCCGCGATCATAGTTGCGCCGCCGCCGATTGCCGCGGATGCGCATCCAGCCCGAGGCGAAACCCTGCTGCGCACGGCGGAAACGTCGCATCCACGCGCTTCCCGCCGCCGATGGCGGGGCGATGACGAGGCGCCCGGCGTAGTCGTTGCGCGATGCCTGCTCGGACAGCAGTTCCGTCGCCGCCATCGCCACGCCCGCCGCGCGATACACCTCGACGCCGGCCGCGATCGCCCCGTGCAGCAGAGGCGGCGGTTCGTCAAACCCGGCCAGCTCCGCCAACACACGCTGCGCCTTGCCCAGCGCATAGCAGAACAGCACTGCCGCCTCGCCGCGCGCTTCGCAGGTGCGACGCCATTGCACGATGTCCGTCACGACCTCGCGCGTGTCCGGCCAGCGATAGACCGGCAATGCGAAGGTCGCCTCGGTGATGAAGACGTCGCAGCGCACGACCTCGAATGGCGCGCAGGTCGGATCGCCCTGGCGTTTGTAATCGCCCGACGCGACCCAGACCTCGCCGCCGGCCTCAACGCGCACCTGCGCCGAACCCAGCACATGCCCCGCCGGATGCAGCGAAGCGCGCGTGCCGTTCATGTCGAACGCCTCGCCGTGCGCATGCTCGACGATGCGCGCCTCGCCCAGGCGCCAGCGCAGGATCGGCGCCGTGCCCGGCGTGCAGTGGTATTCGCCCATGCCGGCACGCGCGTGGTCGCCGTGGCCGTGCGTGATCACCGCGCGCGGCACGGGCAGCCAGGGATCGATGTGGAAGTCGCCGGCGGGGCAATACAGCCCTTCGGGTCGCAGCTGGATGAGATCGCGCACCGGCCCCATCGACGCGCTCAATGGCCCGGCCGCAACCGGCCATGTTCAGCAAAATCCGGCGTCCGCGGGTGGCTGCGATACATGCGCTGCGACTGTAGCCACGGCGCGATCAGCGGCCGGTGAACCGTGCTCACGGTCGCGGATGCGCGCCGCATTCGTTACCGCTCACATCGTTTTCACGACCGGATTCGCAGCCTTCACACACATCGTTCCCACATACCCAAGGAGACACCATGAAGGCGGCCGGCGGACTCATCCTCATCGTCGAGGATCACATGGCGATCGCGGAGATGGTCGGCGAATTCCTCGAAGCGCGCGGCTACGAAGTCGATTTCGCGCGCGATGGTGCCGATGCCCTGCGACTCACCGCGGAAAACACGTACGACGCGATCATCCTCGACCGCACGCTGCCGCGCCTGGACGGGCTGGACGTATGCCGTCGCATCCGCGCCGAGCAGCGTCGTTCGACGCCGGTGCTGATGCTTACCGCGCGCGACACGCTCGACGACAAGGTCACCGGCCTTGAAGCGGGCGCCGACGATTACCTGACCAAGCCGTTCGCGATCCAGGAACTGGAAGCGCGCATCGCGGTGCTGATCCGCCGCGGCCGCAAGGCGATGGGCGGCGGAGTGCTGCGCGTGGCCGACCTGGTGCTGGATCCGGAAGCGATGACCGTGCATCGCGATGGCATGGAACTGCACCTGTCGCCGACCGGTTTCCAGCTGCTGAGCATCCTGATGCGCGAATCCCCGCGCGTGGTGTCGCGCCAGGAGATCGAGCGCGAGATCTGGAAGGGCGAATCGCCCGACTCCGACACGCTTCGCAGCCACCTGTACAACCTGCGCAAGACGATCGACCGTCCGTTCGACAACCCGCTGCTGCATACGATGCAGACGGCGGGTTACAAGGTTGCGGATCTTTCGGGATCGTCGGCGCGGGAAAGTGCACCGGCAATGGCGGCGACACCCCGGTATAGCGAGGCGGTGGTCAGCGCGCATTGAGTTGCTGCGTGGTGAGGTTGTAGCCCGACTTCTCTAGCCTCTCTCCCGCTTGCGGGAGAGGGGTTGGGCTGAGGGCGAACGGCTATCGAGCGTTGACACTCCGTCAGCCCTCATCCGCCCTGGCGGGCACCTTCTCCCGCACACGGGAGAAGGGAACGGCGAGGAACGTCACTCCTCCAACGTAAACCCCACCTTGATCGTCACCTGCCAGTGCGCGACCTTGCCATCCTCGACGTGACCGCGCACGTCCTGCACGCAGAACCACTTGATGTTGCGAACCGTCCCGGACGCGCGCTCGATCGCGCGGCGGATCGCATCGTCGGTGCTGGTCTTCGACGAGCCGGTCAGCTCGAGATGCTTGTAGACGTGCTCGCTCATGGTCGCTCTCCGGTGGGGGATGTCGGACGCGCGCGGCGCGCGCCGCCCGATCATAGTCCCCTGCCCGGCCCGCGCCCGTGATGCGCCCAGGCCTCCGACGAACGCGCGCCGGCGAACCGCCTTACATGCAGTCCGGACCGCTCTTCAGGCATCCCGCATTGCGCTCGCCCAGCGCCTTGGCATCGGCCTCGCGACGCGCGCGGCGTTCGGCGGCGGTCATGCACACCGTCTCGGTGCGATTGCTGCCGATCTTGCGCGTGCGCTCGCACACGAGCTTCTCTTCCGGCGCGCGATTGACGATGGCCGAAATGGATTCGAGCGAATTGAACACGACGATGCGATCGGCTTCGGGCAGGTCGGTTACCGCGCTGCGGTCGCGCAGCAACGTGAACACCTTGTCCTGCTCGCGCAGCAGCGTTTCGCGTTCGGCGGCGGGCAGGTCCTTGTAACGGCCGCTGCGCTGCTCGACCTCGACGCGGAGCTGCCGCTGCTGGTCGAGGATCGCCGTGGCGTCCAGGTTCGGATGGATCTCGCTCGCGGCGACGGGCCATGCGGCGGCGAACGCCAGCGCGAGCGTGAAGACGGCATTCCTGACAGCGACGTTGCTGGAAGCGACGAGCCTGAGCATTCCCTTACCCCCGGTCGAAAGTCTGCCGACCGTACCGGCACGGGATTCCGCCGTCCAGTGCAAAGGGGCGCCGGTCAGCGGGCTTTGTCAGCCATTCCCGTGTTCCGCCTGGTCCGGGACATTGGCGACGCGGATCGGCGGCCCCACCTCCGGCAGTGCTCCGGGTGCGGGCGCGCCTTTGCCGGGCAACGTGCCGGGCAGGCTGTCGGCGGGCGGCGCGTTCTCGGCCTCCGGGTTGAACACGACGATGCTGATGCGACGGTTCACCGGCGAGAGCGGGTCGGTCTTGTCGAACGGCACCGAGGCCGCCAGACCCACCACGCGCGAGATGCGGTCTTCCTGCAGCCCGCCTTCGACCAGCGCACGACGCGCCGCGTTGGCGCGTTCGGCCGACAACTCCCAGTTCCCGTAACCGCCGGGCGAGTGGTAAGGCGCCTCGTCGGTGTGGCCGCTGAGCGCGATGCGGTGGTGACCGTCGTTGAGCAGCCCGCCCATCTCGCCCAGCAGCTTGTGCGCGTAGTCCTTCAGGCTCGCGCTCGCGGTGTCGAACATCGGCCGGTTGAGGCGATCGACGATCTGGATGCGCAGGCCTTCGGGCGTGAGGTCGATCAGCAGCTGGTCCTTGAACGGCGCGAGCGCCTGGCTGCGATCGATCGCTTCTTCCAGCGCGCGCTTGAGTTCGTCGAGGCGCCGCTTTTCCTCCTCGCGCGCGATGTCCTTGGCCTGCTGCGGCGAAAGCTTCATCGGTTCGCGCGCGCCGAACTCCGCGCCGTGCCCGCCGGCGACGGCGACCGCGCTGGTGGTCGGAATCAGGCGATCGGCGGCGCCGCCGGGGCCGTTCGCGCCCGGTGCGGGCTTGAGCGACTTGCCGACGACGGCGCTGGGGTTCTTGAAGTATTCGGAAATCGCGGCGCGCTGCTGCTTGTCGGTGATGCCGACGATCCACATCACCAGGAAGAACGCCATCATCGCGGTCACGAAGTCCGCGTACGCGACCTTCCACGCGCCGCCGTGATGCCCGGCGGCCACGCGCTTGATCGGCCGGATGATGATCACCGGCCGGTCGCGATTGGCGGCCATGTCAGCGCTTGCCGCGCAGCTGCGCGTCGAGGTCGGAGAACGTCGGGCGCATGTCGGAGAACAGCAGCTTGCGCGCGAATTCCACCGCCACGCTCGGCGCGTAACCGCGCAGGCTCGACACCAGCGCCATCTTGATGATCTCGAAGGCCTTGGCCTCTTCCTGCGCGTGGTGGTGCATCGCCGCCGCGAGCGGGCCGACGAAACCGTAGCCCAGCAGGATGCCGAGGAACGTGCCCACCAGCGCCGCGGCAACGTGGTGGCCGATCTCGGAGGCTTCGCCGCCGATGGACGCCATCGTGATCACGATGCCCAGCACCGCCGCGACGATGCCGAAGCCCGGCAGCGAGTCGGCCAGCACCTGCAACGCGTGCGCGGGCTCGCCGGCTTCCTTGGAATGCGTTTCCAGCTCGATGTCGAGCACCTGTTCGAGTTCGTGCGCCTCGAAGTTGCCGCTGACCATCAGGCGCAGGCAATCGGTGGTGAACTCCATCAGCGGCTTGTCGGCGAGCAGCTTCGGGTACTTCTGGAACAGCTCGCTGGAAGCGGGTTCGTCGACGTCGCGCTCGATCGCCATCATGCCCTCGCGCCGCGCCTTCATCAGCACGTCGTAGAGCATGGCGAGGATGTCGACGTAATCGGCCTTCTTGTAGTGCGATCCCTTCAGCAGGCGCGGAATGCCGCCCAGGCACGCCTTCACGACCTTCAACGGATTGGCGACAAGGAACGCGCCGGCCGCGGCGCCGCCGATGATGAGCAGTTCGTAGGGCTGCCACAGCGCGCCGATCTGCCCGTGCGAAAGCACGAAGCCGCCCAGCACGCTGCCGATTACGACGATGAAACCGATGATGATGAACATGAGGCGCCCCGGGACACGATTGGGTTAACGGCGCGTCATGGGGAAGGTTGAGTCGGGTTGTCAGCCTCGTGATGGGCTGCTCTGTTCCGAAATTTCGCAGCCTCAGTAGCCCGGGTAAGCGGAGCGCATCCGGGGGCTGTCACGCCTGACCCGGGTGCGCTTCGCTTACCCGGGCTACAAAAGCGCTCACCACTCGAGCCTGAACCACCGCTCCAGCGTCTCCCCCGGTGCCAGCACGCGCGGCTCCAGGTTGAACGCATCCGCCGGGCCGCTCTGCGGCTCCACGCAGGTCGTGCGCGCGGGCATGTCGAAGACGACCCAGTGCGCACAGTCCGACGTCAGCGTGATGCGCGAGGCGCCGCGATGCAGGACGACCGGCGCGTCGTTCAGGAAACAATCGTCCCAGGGCCCCGGCGTCGGCGACACGGTCGGTCGCGTTGCGATGCCGTCGGCGTCGCGCGGATAGATCGCGTCGGGCGTGAAATCCAGGCGGTCGGGTTTCAGGAACCATGGATGCCAGCCCAGCTCGGCCGGCATCGCGCGATCGCCCGCGGTCGCCGACAGCGTCATGTGCAGGCCGCGTTCGAGCACATCGATGCGCTGCCGCGCCGTGCCGCCGAACGGCCAGCGCACGTCGCGCGGCAACGCGAGCGACAGTTCGACGTGATGCGACGACTGCGCGTCCACGCGCCACGGCAATCCGAACCCGACGCCGTGGATCGCATGCGCGCCCAGGTTCGCCGGCAAGCGATGGGTTTCGCCTTCGAACGCGAACTCGCCGCCGCGCACGCGACCGGCCCACGGCACCATCGGGTACGAGCCCCAGCCGATCATCGCGGCGTTGTCGTCGCTGAAACCGGCAAGTTGTTCGGCACCGTCCACGCGGATCTGCGCGATTCGACCGCCGGCCTGCGGCGCGATGTCCACCGACATGGCACCGCGCGTCAGCGTCAGCAGCGGACCCGGTTCGAGCCGGGTCGTCGCGGCGTCAGGCGCCATAAGGATCGATGGTGCGGATGCGGCCATCCGCGTCGTGATGCAGCGGCGCCACCTTGATCGAACGCAGGTGCGTCACGCCGCCCGACAGGATCGAGTCGTGATAGAACAAATACCACCGGCCGTCGAATTCGACGATGGAATGGTGCGTGGTCCAGCCCACCACCGGCGTCAGGATGTTGCCCTGGTATGTGAAAGGCCCGTACGGGCTGTCGCCGACGGCGTAGCACAGCAGGTGCGTGTTGCCGGTCGAGTACGAGAAGTAGTACTTCCCGCCGAACCTGTGCACCCACGAGGCTTCGAAGAATCGGCGATCATGGTCGCCCGCCTTCAGCGGCGCGCCGTGTTCGTCGAGGATCACCACTTCGCGCGGTGCCTCGGCGAATTCCAGCATGTCGCCGCGCAGGCGCGCGATCTTCGGCCCCAGCGCGACCTCGTCGTCGCCCGGTTCGACATGCGCATCGCTGCGCCCGTTGTCGCGGTATTTCTGCAACTGGCCGCCCCAGAGGCCGCCGAAGTACATGTAGCTCTCGCCGTCCTCGTCGGTGAACACCGCCGGGTCGATCGAGTAGCTGCCTTCGATCGCCTCCGGCTGCGCCACGAACGGGCCTTCCGGGCGATCGCCCACCGCGACGCCGATCTGGAACACGCCGTCGGCGCGCTTGGCCGGGAAATACAGGTAGTACTTTCCGTCCTTCGTCGCGGCATCCGGGGCCCACATCTGCCGCTGCGCCCACTTCACATCCTTCACGTGCAGCGCGACGCCGCAGTCCACGGCCTCGCCATCGGGCGAATCCATGCGCAGGACGTGGTAGTCCTCCATGCCGAAATGCGAGCCTTCATCGTCGAAGGGAATGCCCGCATCGATATCGTGCGAGGGATAGACGTACAGCTTCCCCTCGAAGACGTGCGCGGACGGATCGGCGGTGTAGATGTGCGTGACCAGCGGCTGCGAAATGGCCTTGGCGGCCAGCGCGCTCAGGTCCTGGTTCTGCGAGGGATCGGACATGGGGGTCTCCGGAACTTTGAATCAGGCCGCGGATGCGGCGGCCTGCAGACGACGCGTGGTGAGCTCCTGTTCGATGCGCGATTCCATCGGCTTGTTGATCTCGTACAGGAACAGCAGCACCACGCACAGCAGGAACGGTACCGACGCATACAGGCTGACCGCGAGGCGGATGCCGTCGACGGTCTGCGGCGCCTGCACAGCGGCATCGGCGTTGTAGCCGTAGTACGCGAGGATGCCGGCGACCGATGCACCGCCCACGCTCAGGCCGATCTTCAGCCCGCACAGCATCGCCGAGAAGATGATCGCGGTGGCGCGGCGGTGGTTCTTCCATTCCGAGTAATCGGCCACGTCGGCGATCATCGCCCACAGCAGCGGAATGGTGATGCCGTAGAAGAAGCCATGCAGGATCTGCGACAGGAACACCACCCACGTCGCTTCAGGCGGGAACATCAGGAACGCCAGCATGAACAGCGTCGATACCAGCAGCGCGCCGCCGAACACGTCGCGCTTGCCGAAGCGGTCGGCGAGTTTCTTGGAGAAGCCGATGCCGCAGATCATGAAGATGATGCCGCCGGCGTTGAACAGGCTCAGCGCGGAGGTCGGCGCGTCCTTCGGCCACTGGAATTCGGTCAGGCCCATGCCGGTGAGCAGGGAATTCAGGCCGGCGATGAATCCGTTGAAACCGACCTGGTCGAGGAAGCCGGCCAGGTGCGGCTCGCTGAGGTAGTACTTGAAGTAGTAGACATACATGCCGCCCTTCAACGCGAGCGTCACGAACACCAGGATGGTCAGCATCAGCATCACCACCCACGGCCGGTTGCGCGCGAGGTCGGTGAGGTCCTGTTTCACCGTCGACTTCTGTTCGGGCGCCGGAACGATGCGCTCCTTCGTGGTGAAGAAGGTGATCAGGAAGAATACGGTGCCGACGATGGCGAACAGCATCATCGTGTTGTGGAAGCCGCGCACCTTGTCGCCGTCGCCGAGGATCAGCACCAGCGGCAGCAGCAGCGCCTGGATGATGAACTGGGCGACCATCACCGCGACGAAGCGATAGGCAGACAAACTATTGCGCTGCGCCATCGAGCCGGTGAGCACGCCGCTGAGCGCCGAGTACGGCAGGTTGTTGGCCGCGTAGATCATCACCAGGAGCGTGTAGGTGCCCATCGCGTAGGCGACCTTCGCGCCCGGCGCGAGATCGGGCGTGCTGAAGGCCAGCAGCGAGAACACGCCGAAGGGAATCGCGGTCCACAGGATCCACGGCCGGAACTTGCCCCAGCGCGTGCTGGTGCGATCGGCGGCGATGCCGACGATCGGCGTGAACACGAACGCGCCGAGGATGCCGCCGACGAAGATGATCGTGGCCGCCGTCGCCGCGGGGATGCGGTAGACGTCGGTGTAGAAGAACGCCAGGAACGTCACCAGCGTCTGGAAAATCAGGTTCGCGGCGAGGTCGCCAAGGCTGTAGCCGATCTTCTCGGTGACCGACAACGTTTCGGAAGTGCTGTTCATGGACACCTTTGTTGATCGCTGAATCGCCGCTTCATATACACCACGGCCCGCCCGGTGCGATGCACTGGACGGGCCGCGTTTTCCGCCCCCTCAGGAGGGGAGGCAACTGCCTGCAGGCAGGGGGTGGGAGTTCCCCTGCGAGCAGGAAGTTCCTTTCACTCGATTACCGTCAGAACGTACCGCGAACACCGACGGTGTACGTGGTGCCGAAATCGTACATGTCGTTGACCGCGTTCTCGAAGGCGAAGAAGGAACGACGCTCCTCGCCAAGGATGTTGGTCACGTTGAAGAAGATCTGCGGCTTGGACTTAACGTTGACCAGCGTGTAGCTGCTGGACAGGTCGAGCTGGCCACGGTCCTCGCCGTACAGCTGCGCGAACGGGATGCCCTGCTGGTTCGCACCGCTGGCCGCGGAACCTTCCTGCCAGTTGTACGACAGGCGCGCCTGGGCGACGTCGTTCTCCCAGTAGATCGTGGCGTTCCAAAGGCTCGGCGACAGGCCGTAGACGTTGCTCGACAGCGCAGCCGCGTCCTTACCGATGGTCGACAGGTCGATCTTGGAGTAGTTGGCCATGAAGCCCAGGCCGTCCAGCACGAAGCTCAGCGGCTGCACCCAGATCGCTTCCCAGCCGTTGATTTCCAGCTCGGCGTCGGCGTTGACCTGCTGCTGCACGTTCACCGTCGCGACGCTCGGGCCGCCACGGGAGTTGATCGCCTGCTGCTGCGCATCGACCAGGCTTTCGAACGGAATGCCCAGGTCGGTGAACGGGCGGGTGACCACGCCCTGGTAGGTGTAGCCCTTGATGCGCTTGTTGAAGAGGGTCAGGCCGACGAAGCCTTCGCCACCCGTGTACCACTCGCCGCCGATGTCGAAGTTGGTCGAGGTGTACGGGGTCAGGTCCGGATTACCCTGCGTGGCGACCTGCGCCGAGATGTCGCTGAAGGTGGTGGCCGGCAGCATCGAGCTCGGGTTCGGACGCGTCATGGTGCGCGAGGCCGAGGTGCGGATCACCACGTCTTCAGCCACGTCCCACGCCGCGCTGAACGAGGGCAGCCACTCGTTGTAGTCGCTGGTCAGCGTCTGCCACTGGCGCACGCCGCCGATGGTCACCGGGCCGCTGATGTCCTGGTCGGTCTTCGCGTAACGCACGCCCATGTTGAAGCGCAGGTTGCGGTGCCAGATCTCCGACTCGCCGTTGACCATGATGAAGGCCGCCGTGTTGGCTTCATCGAAGCCGCCGGTCGGCGCGCTGGTGTTGGCGCTGTTGGCCTCACCCGCGGCATCGCGGTAGAACGCGTAGTTGGTGTCGGCCATGAAGCGGTCGAAGTCGACCGTCACGAAGCCGAACGGACCCGGGTTGATGTAGTTCGGCAGTGCCGAGCTCGGCACCTGCGAGAACGCATACGGCTGCCAGTTCGTACCGGTGTCGCCGAAGCCGACGATGGTGCGGTAGTTCTCGTCGTAGGCGATGCCGAAGGTGACGTTGTTGCGGTCGTCGCCGAGCTGCAGGCTGGTGTTGAGGCCGCCCGTCGTGGTCACGCGCTTCTCGTTCTGCGCCCACACGCGCCCGCCCGTCCAGGTCCAGCCGATGTTCGGGTCGTTCAGATCCAGGCCGCTCTGCCAGGTCGGGATGTCGCCGTTGTTGGTGTACTGCACCGTGGTGATCGGCGAGTTGAACAGGATCGTCGGCGACTCGCGGAACATCCAGCTGCGGCTGACGCTGGCCTGCACGTCAAGCTTGACGTCCTCGTCGAAGAAGAACGTGAAGCCGGGCGTGAACTGCCAGTACTTCACGTCTTCGGTGTACGGACGCGCTTCGAGGAAGTACTGCGCATTCTCGAACGTGGCGCTGGTGACGACGTTGTTGGCGTCCAGCTGCATGTTCGTGGGAACCATCGCGCCGTTGCGGCCGATCAGGTTCATGTCGATGCGGTCGTTGGTGCGGTGCGCGTCGGTGTACAGCACGTCGGCGTACACCTCGAGGTTCTCGTTCGGGCGCCACTGCACCGAACCCAGGAACGCATCGCGGTCGCGGTCGCCGGACATGTGCACCGGACGGCCGAGGCGCGGGATCAGCGCTTCGCCGATCTGCGCGTTGGTCAGGCCCGGGTTGTGGTCGCGCAACCACTGCGCGTCGATCGTCTCGCCCGGACGGCTGGCGATGGAGGCCGGAACGCGCCAGCCGTTGCCGCCGGTGGTGTTGCAGGGCGTGCCCATCGCCGGGAACGTGGTACCCGATCCGCCGTCCACGCACTGCGCGTTGGTCAGGTTAGGGTTGGTCCAGCCGACCGTCTCGTAGCCTTCCACGCCGATGTGGCCGCGCTGCGAAGTCAGGCCGACGAGCACGCCGAAGGTCTTGTCCTCGTTCAGCCAGCTGCCGATCACGGTGCCGCGCGGGCTGGTCTTGTCGCTGATGTCGTTGTAGTCGCCCTGCAGCGAATAGGTGACCTGCGATTCGGGATTGTCGAACGGACGCACGTTGCGCATGTCGACCACGCCCGACGCGCCACCTTCCGGCAGGTTCGCCGTCGGCGACTTGTACACCTTCAGCTGCGTGAAGAATTCGGTCGGGAACAGGTTCAGGTCGACTTCGCGATTCGCGTTCTGCGCATCCAGGCCGATGGAGGCCGTGGCGACCGACTGACCGTTGATGGTGGTCTTGGTGAAGCTGCTGGGCAGGCCGCGGATGGCGACGTTCAGGCCTTCGCCGTTGACGTCGCGGTTGAGCTGGATGCCCGGGATGCGTGCCAGCGATTCGGCGATGTTGACGTCCGGGAACTTGCCGATGTCCTCGGCGTAGATGGCGTCGACGAAGCCGGTGGACTCGCGCTTGGCCAGCGTGGAGTACTCAAGGCTCTGGCGGAAACCGGTCGCGACGACGCGATCGAGTTCGGTCACCTGCTGCTGCGCGGACTGCGACTGCGACTGCGACTGCGTGGACTGCGCGCCTTCGGTCGCCGACGTTTCCGTCTGCGCCTGCTGCGCGAATGCCGTCGAGCTGGCCAAACCCAACAGCGCCAGGCCCAACGCGCGCGACAGCGCGTTTCTTGCGATCTGCTTCTGCACCGTACTCCCCTCCCGTTTCTGGTACGCGGCCATCCCTTGGGGTTCGCCGCACTGGTTTTTGTGTTTGAAACCTTTGACGCGTTGACCCCTGCTCGGGCAGGACGGACAAGTGGTCCGGATGGTAGCGCTACCATTTTTTTGCCGCACGCTGCGGTGCGACATGAAATTCCGTGGAGCCGCGACGGCAATTTGTCGCAGCGCAGCATGACGTTATGCCCTTAAAGCAGGTTGGATATGGGGGTGGCGCGCATGGCCGGGGACCGGTTGGCGTGCTTCCCGGTGATAGCGCTACCACTTTTTCCGCCCATCCACACCTGCCATCCGTGCAGGAGGACCCGCGCCGATGCCCCACGCCCCTGCCCTGCACACCCGCCGCGAGGACCGCCACGCATGAACGACATGGCTTCGCGCGGCAGCGCACCTGCCGCGACGACAACCGTCGGCAGATACCGCTGGCGCGTATGCGCGATGCTGCTGGCGGCAACGACGATCAATTACGTCGACCGCCAGGTGCTCGGCGTTCTCGCGCCGTTCCTGCAGACCGAGATCGGCTGGAACGAAATCGAGTACGGCTACATCGTCACCTCGTTCCAGGCGGCGTATGCGATCGGCCTTCTGTGCACCGGCGCGATCATCGACCGCTTCGGCACGCGCATCGGCTACGCCATCGCCATCAGCGTGTGGAGCGTGGCCGCGATGGCCCACTCGCTCGCCGGCAGCGTCGTCGGTTTCGCCGCGGCGCGATTCGCGCTGGGGCTTGGCGAAGCAGGCAACTTCCCCGCCGCGATCAAGACCGTCGCCGAATGGTTCCCGCGGCGCGAACGCGCGCTCGCGGTGGGCGTGTTCAATGCCGGCTCGAACGTCGGCGCGGTGCTCGCGCCGCTGCTCGTCCCGGTGATCGCCGCGACGTGGGGCTGGCAGGCCGCGTTCCTGTTCACCGGCATCCTGAGTGCGACCTGGCTCGCCGGCTGGCTGCTCACGTACCGCACGCCGGACAACCAGCCCAGGCTGACGAAGGCCGAACTCGACTACATCCGCAGCGATCCGCCCGAGCCGACGGTGAAGGTGCCGTGGCTGCAGCTGCTGCGCCATCGACAGGCATGGGCGTTCGTCGCGGCGAAGTTCATCACCGATCCGGTGTGGTGGCTGTTCCTGTTCTGGCTCGGCAAGTTCCTCGCATCGGAATACAAGCTGTCGCTGAGCACGATTGGCCTGCCGATGATCGTGGTGTATCTGATGGCCGACGTCGGCAGCATCGCCGGCGGCTGGCTCGCGGGTCGCTTCATGCGCATGGGCTGGGACGTCAACCGTGCGCGCAAGGGCGCGATGCTCACCTGCGCACTGTGCGTGGCGCCGATCGTGCTGGTCACGCAGGTCGACAACCTGTGGATCGCCGTCGCGCTCATCGGCCTTGCGATGGCGGGCCACCAGGGCTGGTCGGCGAACGTGTTCACCCTGCCGTCGGACATGTTCCCGCGCCACGCGGTCGCCTCCGTGGTCGGCATCGGCGGCTTCGCCGGCGCGGTCGGCGGCATGTTGATGTCGGTCTACACCGGCGCGCAGCTGGAACACACCGGCAGCTACGCGCGCATCTTCTTGATCGCAGGCTCGGCCTACCTGCTCGCGCTCGCGGTCGTGCACCTGCTCGTTCCGAAGCTTCAGCCGGCGGCGTTCGAACGCAAGCCGGCCGCCTGAGCTCCATTCCATAGTCGTAGGGGGAATCGCATGAACCACCGTCACACGATGCTCTTCGCGCTGCTCGCCGCAGCACTCTCGCCCACCGCATTCGCGCAGCAGGCCGACACCGCGCCGGGCACCGCGCCCATTGCCGCCGGCAACGCGAAGTTCCTCGGCAGCGCGTACGCGAAGGCGCAGGCGAAGGACTTCACGATCTACTGGAACAAGGTCACGCCGGAGAATGCCGGCAAGTGGGGCGAAGTCGAGAAGCGGCGCGACCGCATGGACTGGCGCGGCCTGGACGAGGCGTACCGCATCGCGAAGGACAACCACCTCCCCTTCCAGATGCACGTGATGGTGTGGGGCAACCAGCAGCCGGAATGGATCGAGAAGCTGCCCGTCGCCGAACAGCGCGAGGAAATCGAGGAATGGTTCGCCGCGGTGGCCGAACGCTATCCGGACCTGGATTACGTCGAAGTCGTCAATGAGCCGCTCAACGATCCGCCGAACAAGGACGACAAGGGCGGCGGCAACTACATCGAGGCGCTCGGCGGCAGCGGCGCGACCGGCTGGGACTGGATCGTCGAATCCTATCGCCTGGCGCGAAAGCACTTCCCCAATTCGAAGCTGCTGATCAACGACTACAACATCACCAACAAGCCCGAAGCGACCAAGCGCTACCGCGAGATCATCGACCTGCTGCGCAAGGAGAACCTGCTCGACGGTATCGGCGTGCAGGGCCATGCGTTCGCGACGACGCCGGATGTGCCGATGTCGGTGCACAAGGCGAACCTCGATCTTCTTGGCGAAACGGGCCTTCCGATCTACGTCACCGAACTCGATATCGACGGCCCCACCGACGAGCAGCAGCTCAAGGATTACCAGCGGATCTTCCCGGTGTTCTGGGAGCACCCGGCCGTGAAGGGCGTGACGCTGTGGGGCTTCCGTCCGGGTCTGTGGCGCCAGAAGGAAAAGGCGTACCTGGTGCGCAAGGACGGCAGCGAACGCCCCGCGCTGAAGTGGCTGCGTGAGTACGTTGGCGGCACGACGGTGGCCAATCCATGACGCGTCCGTACACCGTCGCGGCGCTCTGCGCGTTGTTCTCCTTCGCGCTGCCCGCCGCGGCAGCCGAAGATTGCGCCCAGCCGGCAACGGTGTGCGACGACGCCGTGACCGGCGCGCTCGCGCTGGTCGACCACGGCCTCACCGCGCGCGTGATCGTCGACGACGCCGATTTTCCCGGCGTCGTGCGCGCCGCGCGCGATCTGCAAGGCGATCTGTCGAAAGTCGCCGGCGTCACGGCGAAAGCCGGCAAGGTCGCGATCATCGCCGGAACGCTCGGCCACAGCCCGCGCATCGACCGCATCGTGGCCAAGCACAAGCTCGACACGCGCGGCGTCGACGGCGTTTGGGAAGGCTATCTGCTGCAGGTGGTCGAAAAGCCCGAACCGGGCATCGACCGTGCGTTGATCGTCGCCGGCGCCGACAAGCGCGGCACGATCTTCGGCCTCTACGAGCTCTCGCGCCGCCTCGGCGTGTCGCCATGGAACTGGTGGGCCGACGTGCCCGTGCAGGCGCGCCAGACGCGTTACATCGCACCCGGCCGCTTCGTCGACGCGCCACAGGTGCGCTATCGAGGCATCTTCCTCAACGACGAGGATCCCGCCCTCGGCGGCTGGATGAAGGCCACTTACGGCGGCCCGAACCACCAGTTCTATGAACGCGTGTTCGAACTCGTCCTTCGCTTGAAGGGCAACTACCTGTGGCCGGCGATGTGGGGCCGCGCGTTCGCCGACGACGACCCGCGCAATCCCGAGCTGGCCGACGAATACGGCATCGTCATCGGCACCAGCCATCATGAGCCGATGATGCGCGCGCACGTGGAGTGGGAACGCCACGGCGAGGGCGCCTGGGATTACACGAAAAACCCTGAAAACCTGCGGAAATTCTGGCGCGACGGCATCACGCGCATGGGCACGCGCGAGAGCGTGGTGACGCTGGGCATGCGCGGCGACGGCGACGAGCCGATGACCCAGGGAACGGCGATCGAGTTGTTGCAGAACATCGTCGCCGACCAGCGCAACATCCTCGCCGAACTGACAGGCAAGCCGCCCGAAAAGACGCCGCAGGTGTGGGCGCTCTACAAGGAAGTGCAGGATTACTTCGACGACGGCATGAAGGTGCCGGACGACGTCACGCTGCTGTTCGCCGACGACAATTGGGGCAACATCCGCCGCCTGCCGAAGCCGGGCGACACGCGCGGCGGCGGCTACGGTGTGTACTACCACTTCGATTACGTCGGCGGGCCGCGCAACTACAAGTGGCTCAACACCACGCAGATCGAACGCACCTGGGAACAGATGCACCTGGCGTACGAATACGGTGCGCGCCAGCTGTGGATCGTGAACGTCGGCGACCTGAAGCCGATGGAATTCCCGATCTCGCTCTTCCTCGACCAGGCGTGGAGGCCGGAAGCGTTCGGACTCGATCGCCTCGCAAACTATCCCGCGCAATGGGCCGCCGAGCAGTTCGGCCCGCAGCATGCGCGGGAGATCGGCGACCTGCTCACGCGGTACACGCAATACAACGCGCGCCGCAAACCCGAGCTGCTTTCGCCGGACACCTTCAGCCTGGTAAACGACGGCGAGGCCGACCGCGTGGTCGACGACTGGAGCGCGCTGGCCGAACGCGCGCACAAGGTGGGCGCGGCTCTTGGCCCGCAGTATCGCGATGCGTACTACCAGCTCGTCGAGTACCCGATCGTCGCCAGCGCGAACCTCACCGCGATGTACGTCGCCACGGGACGCAACCGGCTGTATGCGAAGCAGGGACGCGCGTCGGCCAATGCGCAGGGCGACCTCGCGCGTTCGTTGTTCGAACGCGATGCGGAACTCGCGCGCGTGTACGAGCAGGACATCGCCGGCGGCAAGTGGATCCACATGATGTCGCAGCCGCGCATCGGCTACACCAGCTGGCAGCAGCCGGAGCGCAACATCATGCCCGCGCTCGAACGCGTCGCGCCGAAGGATGTCGCGTCGATGGGCGTGGCGATCGAAGGCGACACGGCGGCATGGCCGGGCGCGAAATCGTCGGCCGTGCTGCCACCGCTGGATGCGCTGGCGTCGCAGTCTCGCGAGATCACGCTGTTCAATCGCGGGACGAAGCCGTTCCGCTTCGAAGCGCAGGCCTCGCCGCCGTGGCTGCGCGTGTCGCCAACCAGTGGAGAGGTCGCCGACGAAGCGACGTTGCGCGTCGAAATCGACTGGAACGCGGTTCCGGCCAACACCCGCAGCGCGAGCATCACGCTGCGCGGCGATGAGGGCACGCGCGTCACCATCGAGGTTCCGGTCGCGAAACGCGTTCAGGCCGACGCACGCGGTTTCGTCGAAAGCGACGGCCGCATCGCCATCGAGGCCGCGCACTACGAGCGCGCCGTGAATCGCGGCGATATCGAGTGGGCCACCATTCCGAACCTCGGCCGCACGCTGTCGGGCGTCACTTCGTTCCCGGTCACCGCGCCGGCGGGTGCGACCGATGACACGGGCGCCTGGCTCGAGTACCCGCTCCATCTCGCGCGCGACGGCCAATTCGACGTACGCGTGGTGATGTCGCCGACGCTGGATGTCCAGCATCGCGGCGGGCTTCGCTACGCGGTGTCGATCGATGGAGAAGCGCCGGAAATCGTGACCGTGAAGTCCGACCCGACGCCAGGTCACCCCGATTTCAACGCCTGGACACGCGCGGTGAGCGACAGTGTTTACGTCGGCACCTCGCGGCACCGCGCGAAGGCGGGTAACCGCACGCTGCGGATCTGGCGCGTGGACCCGGGCGTGGTGTTGCAACGGGTCGAGGTCGCGCGCGATGGTGCGCGGACGAGCTACCTCGGCGCGCCGGAGAGTCCGAAGCTGTAAGCGCGCATGCCCGCCTTCGCGGGAACGAACAGAATCAACCCCGAGTCCCCACGATGACCAAGTCCCTGCACCTCCACGAAGACCGCCTCTTCCCCGCCGAGCCCGCGATGCGCGATATCGCACGCCGTCTTTATCGCGAAGTGGCGGCGCTTCCGATCGTAAGCCCGCATGGCCATACCGATCCGTCGTGGTTCGCGGCCAACGCGCCGTTCGCCAACGCGACCGAGCTGCTGCTGGTGCCGGATCACTATGTGTTCCGGATGCTCTACAGCCAGGGCGTTTCGCTTGACGAGCTCGGTATCCCGCACGCGGACGGCTCGCGCGCGGACGTCGATCCGCGTTCGGCGTGGCGCGTGTTCGCGCGCAACTTCCACCTGTTCCGCGGTACGCCTTCGTCGATGTGGCTGAACCACGTCTTCCATGATGTGTTCGGACTGCGCCATCGCCTGGACGAATCCACGGCGGACGCCTACTACGACCGCATCACCGAAGCCCTGCAGACGCCGCAGTTCACGCCGCGTGCGCTGTTCGAACGCTTCAACATCGAAGTGATCGCCACGACCGAATCGCCGCTGGAAACGCTGGAGCACCACCAGCAGATCCGCGACAGCGGCTGGAAGGGCCGCGTCATCACCGCGTATCGCCCCGATCCGGTGGTCGATCCCGAGCACGAGCAGTTCCCGTCCGCGTTGCAGCGTTTCGGCGAAATCACCGGCGAGAACGTCTACACCTGGGACGGCTACCTGCGCGCGCATCGCCAGCGTCGCGAGTTCTTCAAGGCCATGGGCGCGACGTCCACCGACCACGGCCACCCGTCCGCGGCGACCGCGAACCTGCCGCCGGACGAAGCTCGCAAGCTGTTCGACACTGTCGTGCGCGGCGCGGCGACCCCGGCGCAGGCCGAGCTGTTCCGCGCGCAGATCCTCACCGAAATGGCGGCGATGAGCCTGGACGACGGCCTGGTGATGCAGATTCACCCGGGCTGCTTCCGCAACCACAATGCCGGCCTATTCGATCGGTACGGCCGCGACAAGGGCGCCGACATTCCGCTGCGCACCGAATACGTGCACGCGCTCAAGCCGCTGCTGGACCGCTTCGGCAACGATCCGCGCCTCAACGTCATCCTCTTCACGCTGGACGAAAGCACCTACAGCCGCGAGCTCGCGCCGCTGGCCGGCCACTATCCGACGCTGTTCCTCGGTCCGGCGTGGTGGTTCCACGATGCGCCCGAAGGCATGTGGCGCTTCCGCGAACAGACGCTGGCCAGCGGCGGCTTCTACAACACGATCGGCTTCAACGACGACACGCGCGCATTCCTCTCGATTCCTGCGCGCCATGATGTCGCGCGCCGCATCGACTGCGCGTTCCTCGGCAAGCTCGTCGCGGAACATCGCATGGACGAGGACGAAGCGGTGGAGGTCGCGATCGACCTTGCGTACCGCCTGCCGAAGAAGGCTTACCGGCTGTAAACGATGGGAGAGGCGATGCGGTCTTCATGGAGGCATGCCCGCAGCGCGATGCATGCGCTGTTCGTCGCGACGCTGCTGGTTTCCGGCGTCGCATCGGCCGCGGATCGCGCGTCGCCGCGCGAGCGCATCCTGCTCGACACCGGCTGGCGTTTCCACAAGGGCGACCCGGCCGGCATTACCGGCCTGGACTACGACGTGCGCCCCGATGTCGCGCAGAGCGCCGACGGCAAGGACGCCGACGCGCGACCGGATGCGGCGGCGAAGGTGCAGTCCAATGGCGAGCGCGTGCTCAAGCCGTGGATCCTGCCCACGGCGAATCCGCTGATCCGCGATCCGGCGAAGCATCACGCGCGCCCGGCGGGGAATCCCGGCGGCGACGTGCCGTTCGTGCAGCGCGATTTCGACGATCGCGCGTGGACGAACGTGACCTTGCCGCACGACTGGGCCATCGCCGGCCCCTTCCTGAAGGACGGCCCGTACGGCGGCATGGGACGCCTGCAGACGTGGGGGCCAGCGTGGTATCGGCGCACGCTCGACATTTCCGCGAGCGATACGGGACGCAGGGTGTTCCTCGATGTCGATGGCGCGATGTCCTACGCGACGGTGTGGCTCAACGGCCAGCTCGTCGGTGGCTGGCCTTACGGTTACAACGGCTGGCGCGTGGATCTCACGCCCTATGTCGTGCCCGGCGGCGAGAACCAGCTGGCGATCCGCCTGGACAATCCGCCCGATTCGGCGCGCTGGTATCCAGGCGCGGGGCTGTATCGCAACGTCTGGCTGGTGAAAGCCGACCCGGTGCACGTCGCGCACTGGGGCACCCGCGTGACCACGCCGCAGGTGTCGAACGACGTTGCAACCATCACGCTGGACGTGTCGATCGACAACGACTCCACGCGCGCCACCGACGTGACCGCAAGCACCGAGGTGTTCGAACTCGATGCGAACGGTGCGAAGCGAAGCGCCGCCGTCGCGCGCATCGAGGGCGGACGCGCGCGTCTTGCGGCGAAGTCCGGCAGGACGCTGACCGCATCCACCACGCTGAAGAATCCGCGCCTGTGGGGCCCGCCGCCGACGCAGCAGCCGAACCGCTATGTCGCCGTCACCACGGTCTCCAGCGGCGGCCGTGTCGTCGATCGCGTCGAAACGCCGTTCGGCATCCGCACGATCCGCTTCGATGCGAACGAAGGCCTGTTCGTCAACGGCGAGCGCATCGCGATTCACGGCGTGAACAACCATCACGATCTCGGCGCGCTTGGAGCGGCGTTCAATGTCCGCGCGGCGGAGCGCCAGTTGCAGATCATGCGAGACATGGGCGCCAATGCCATCCGCATGGCGCACAACCCGCCGGCGCCGGAACTGCTCGAACTCACCGACCGCATGGGGCTGCTCGTCGTCGATGAAGTGTTCGATTCGTGGGAACGCAGGAAGACGCCGCTCGACTTCCACCTCGTCTTTCCCGAGTGGCACGAGCCCGACCTGCGCGCGATGCTCCGGCGCGACCGCAATCATCCGTCGATCGTGCTTTGGGGCGTGGGCAACGAAGTCGGCGAGCAGTACACAGGCGACGAAGGCGCCGCCATCGCGCGCAAGCTGCACGCCATCGTGCGCGAGGAGGACCCGACGCGCCCGACGATCAACGCGATGAACTGGGCCAAGCCCGACATGCCGCTGCCGCGCGAACTCGATGTGATCGGCCTGAACTACCAGGGCGAAGGCATCCGCCAGGAGCCCGAGTTCGAAGGCACCGAACGCATCCGCACGCCGCCGCAGTACGACGCGTTCCACGCGGCATTCCCGGACAAGGCGATCGTCAGCACGGAAACCGCATCGGCGCTCAGCAGTCGCGGCGTGTACCTGTTCCCGGTGACATCGAAGACCAGCGCGCCGGTGCGCGATGGCAGCGGCGGCGACGCGAGGATCCGGCAGGTGAGCGCGTACGAGCTTCACGCGGTGGACTTCGGTTCCAGCGCGGACAAGGTGTTCGCCAGCCTCGACCGGCATCCGTTCGTGGCGGGTGAGTTCGTATGGACGGGCTTCGACTATCTCGGCGAACCGACGCCGTACTACGACTCGCGCAGTTCGTATTCGGGCATCGTCGATCTCGCCGGTTTCCCGAAGGATCGCTATTACCTGTACCAGGCGCGCTGGCGCTCCGACGTTCCGATGGTGCACGTGCTGCCGCACTGGACCTGGCCCGGTCGCGAGGGAAAGGTCACGCCGGTGCACGTCTTCACGTCGGGCGACGAAGCCGAGCTGTTCGTCAACGGTGTATCGCAGGGGCGCAGGAAGAAGGCGCCATTCGAGTACCGCCTGCGCTGGGATGATGTCGTCTACCAGCCGGGCGAGATCCGCGTGCAGGCCTTCAAGAATGGGGCGCCGTGGGCGAGTACGTCCATGCGCACGGCGGGCGCACCTGCCTCGATCGAAGCGAAGGCGGATCGCAGCGCGATCGTCAGCAACGGACGCGATCTGTCCTTCGTCACCGTGCGCGTGCTCGACCGGAACGGCATCGCGGTTCCGAACGCCGACAACCGCATCCGTTTCACCATCGAAGGGCCGGGCGAGATCGTCGCCACGGACAACGGCGATCCCACGGACATGGACGCCTTCCCATCCCACGACCGCCGCGCGTTCAGCGGACTCGCGCTGGCGATCGTGCGCGCCATTCCCGGCAAGGCCGGCACGATCACGCTGCGCGCGGACGGCGACAATCTGAAGGGCGCGCGCGTCATCCTCGACAGCCGCGCACAGGAGCAACCATGACGGCACAACTAATGACGGTCCGACGACCGACCTTGCGCGCGGCGATGCTGGCCGGCGCCCTCGCCTTCGCACCCGCGGCATTCGCCAAGCAGCCCGCGACGACGCTGAAAGCCGCCTATGCCGACGATTTCCGCCTTGGCGTGGCCGTGAACGACGACATCGTGTCCGGCCGCGATGCGGCATCGCAGGCGCTGACGATCAGGCATTTCAACGCCATCACCGCCGAGAACGTGATGAAGGCGGAGGTGGTGAATCCGAAGCCCGGCGTGTACGACTTCACGGCGGCGGATGCGTTCGTCGATTTCGGCCGAAAGCACGGCATGTACGTCATCGGCCACACGCTGGTGTGGCACAACCAGACGCCGGAGTGGTTCTTCCTCGACGCGAACGGCAAGCCGAACACGCGCGAGGCGCAGCTCGAGCGCATGCGCGCGTACATCGAGAAGGTCGCCGGTCGCTACAAGGGCCGCGTCGATGCGTGGGACGTCGTCAACGAAGTCATCGACGAGCACGGCGGATATCGCGACACGACCTGGGTGCGCAGCGTCGGCGACGGCGACGACCTGGTGAGGCACGCCTTCGAGTTCGCGCACCGCTACGCGCCGGATGCGCAGCTTTACTACAACGACTTCAACACCTGGCGGCCAGAGAAGCGCGACGGCATCGTGCGCATGGTGAAGAAGCTGCAGGCGCAGGGCGTACGCATCGACGGCATCGGCATGCAGGGCCATTGGGGCCTGAACTATCCCTCGCTCCCAGACATCGAAGCGGCCATCGACGCCTACGCGGCGCTGGGCCTGAAGGTGATGATCACCGAGCTCGACGTCGACGTGCTGCCGCTTACGCGCGAAGGCCAGGTCATCGGCACCGTGATGGCGCACCCGCAGTTCCAGCTGCCGGAGTTCAAGCGCTATCTCGATCCGTATCGCGACGGCCTTCCGCCCGACGTGCAACAGCAACTGGGCGCCCGCTACGCCGAGCTGTTCGCACTGTTCCACCGCAAGCGCGACGTGATCGACCGCGTGAGCCTGTGGGGCGTGCATGACGGCATGTCGTGGAAGAACGACTATCCGGTGCCGGGCCGAATCAATTATCCGCTGCTGTTCGACCGGGCACGCCAGCCCAAGCCGGCGCTGGACGCCGTGCTGCGTGTACCCTGCGGGGACTGCGCGCCGTCGCACTGAACATTCCAGGGGAGTCGCCATGCCGAAGGGAAGTCGCGTTGCCGCCGCACTGATCGCCAGCCTCCTCCTCGCCTCCTGTGTTTCTCAACGGGAAGCCGATACGCACGGTGAAGCGATCGGGCGCGTCACCGCGCTCGATCCTGCATTCGGTGCGCTGGTACCTGCCGACGCGCGCATCGAGAAGATCGCCGAGGGGTTCACCTGGGCGGAAGGGCCGGCGTGGATCGCGAACGGCGACTTCCTGCTGTTCAACGATGTGCCGGAGAACACGATGCATCGCTGGTCCGCGCGCGACGGCGCGTCGGTGTTCGTCAAGCCGTCCGGGTACGCGGGCACCGACCTGGACGGCCTGCGCGAAGCGGGCGCGAACGGGCTGGAAGCCGAACCCGGCGGCACGGTGCTGCTGGCCGATTCGGGCTCGCGGCTGATCGCACGCTTCGATCCGGCTACGAAGCAGCGCACGACGCTCGCCGCGACCTACAACGGCAAGCGCTTCAACAGCCCCAACGACATCGCGCGCCGCGGCGATGGTGTCGTGTTCTTTACCGATCCGCCGTACGGGCTGAAGGGCATCGACGAATCGCCGCTGAAGGAACAACCCGTCAACGGCGTTTACCGCCTCGATACGGACGGTTCGGTGCACCTGATCGAAGGCGCGCTGAAGCTCCCCAACGGGGTTGCGCTGTCGCCGGACGAACGCACGCTGTATGTCGGCAATTCCGACCCGGATCATCCTGTGTGGATGGCGTACACCCTGGACGAACGCGGCGAAGTCATGGATCGACGTGTGTTCGGCGATGCGTCGGACATGATCGCCGCCGGCGCATCGGGCGCACCCGACGGCCTGACCGTGTCGCGCGACGGCCACCTTTTCGCCAGCGCACCCGGCGGTCTGCTCGTAATGGATGCGAACGGAAAGCGGCTGGGCATGATCGAAACGGGATCACGCGTGTCGAACGCGACGTTCGGCGATGACGGGCGCACGCTGTACCTGACGTCGCATACGTTCGTGGCGCGCGTGCGCGTGAATGCGGTTGGCATCGGCTTCGAGCCGTAGCCGAGCGTTGTAGCCCCTGCAGGGATCACTTCAACGCCGCACCCACCGCTTCCGGCGACCCATCGCCCAGCGCCGCGTACGCACGCTGCAGCGCCGACACGAAGCGCTCATCCTCCGACAGCGGCGCGAACACCGCGTCCAGCGTCAGGAACGCCGCGACGTCGTGCGTCGCATCGCCCGTGGTCTCGCGCCCGACCTGCGACAGCAACGCGTCCATCGGATCGGCCAGTGTCGCGCCGTTGCGCGCCTGGCGACGGACGAACTGCAACCAGCCCGCGACCGGAAGGCATAGCATGTCGATCGGACGCCCGGCTTCGAGCGCATCGGAGATCGTGGCGAGCAACCGCACCGGAATCTTCTGCGAACCGTCCCACGCGATCTGCGAAAGACGATGCTGGATCGCCGGATTGCGGAAGCGCTCCAGGATCGCATCGACGTAACGCGCCGCATTGAAGCCGCGCGGAGCGGCGACATTCGGCACGATTGCCTCGTGCATCAAGCGTCCAACGAAGCCGGCGAGCACCGGCGTCGCCATCGCCTGCGCGACGGTTTCTATTCCCATCAGCGACCCAAGGTACGCCAGCGTCGAGTGCGGCGCGTTGAGCAGGCGCAGCTTCGCGCGGTCGTAGCCGGCTATGTCGTCGCTCATCGTCACACCGACGCGCTCGAGCGGCGGCCGGCCGTTGCAGAACGCGTCCTCAACCACCCACTGCGTGTACGCTTCGCGCTGCACGGGCCAGGCGTCGACGCAACCCAGCTCATCCGACACGCTGGCGATGAGCGCGTCGTCCGTGGCGGGCGTGATGCTATCGACCATCGATCGCGGGAATGCGCCGTTTTCGGCGATCCAGCAGGCGAGGTCGTGGTCGATGCGTTGCGCGAGCGCCACCACCGCGCGCCGCAGCTTGCCGCCGTTGTCTGGCAGGTTGTCGCAGCTGAGCACGGTGAAGGGTTCGAGCTGCTGCGCCTTGCGGCGACGCAGGCCTTCCACGAGATAACCGATCGCGCTGACCGGCGTCGTCGGGTAGATCACGTCGTGCGCGATGTCCGGATGCGCGAAATCCAGCTCGCCCGCCGACAGGCAATAGCCCTTCTCGGTGATCGTCAACGTGACCAGCCTGACATCGGCGTCGGCCAGGCGCGCGAGCACGCGCTCGCCCTGCTCGCGCGCGGCGATGACCTCGCGCAACGAACCGATCACGCGCAGGCGCGGCTGCTCGCCGAGCAGGGCGAGCGTGTAGAGCCCGTCCTGCGGCTCCAGCGCGTCGCGCACGTCGCGACTGTTGAGCGACACGCCGCAGATCGCCCAGTCCGGATCGTGTGCGAGCACGTCGTCGATGTAGACCGCCTGATGCGCGCGATGGAACGCGCCCACTCCGATGTGGACGATGCCGATGCGGGTGGCGTTGCGGTCGTAGGCGGGACGCTGGATGTTTTCGGGAAGCGTGGCGAGGGTTTCGGGGCTGAGTCGGCGTTCGGTCATGAGGTATTGCTGTTTTCGGATTGAATCCGCCATCCCCGTGAAGGCGGGGATGGCGGTGAGAGGTGAAGCTGGTTTTCTATTCGGTCACGTTCAGACGCGTCTTCGCGCGAACGTCCGCACTCGACGCACCGATCTGCACTTCGTACGCACCCGGGTCCACCGAGTACGCGTCGCGCGCTTCGTCCCAGGTGCGCAGGTCCTTCTGCGGCGTGATGGTGAAGCTCACCGCGCGCGACTCGCCCGGCTGCAGGTGAACGCGCTGGAAGCCGCGCAGCTCCTTGCCCGCGCGCTCGCGCTTCGCATCCAGCGGATGCAGGTACAACTGCACCACTTCGTCGCCCGCGCGCTTGCCGGTGTTCTTCACCTGCACGGTCGCGGTCACCGGCTGCGTCGCCGTCGCCTTCGCGCGGTCGAGCTTCAGGCCCGAATACGCGAACGTCGTGTACGAAAGGCCATGGCCGAACGGGTAAAGCGGCTCGCCCTGGAAGTAGCGGTATGTGCGGTTGCGCATCGAGTAATCGTCGAACGCCGGCAGCTTCTCGTCGGCCTTGTAGAACGTGACGGGCAGACGGCCGGCCGGATTCGCGTCGCCGAACAACACGTCGGCGACCGCGTTGCCGCCGC
>Ga0209257_1001506_pt1 | contig 27363 bp, 24 predicted proteins | sample AraplaCvi_mCL_r2_FD_184277 | JGI IMG/M metagenome (GOLD analysis project Ga0209257, IMG submission 184277) | Arabidopsis root microbial communities from North Carolina, USA - plate scrape MF_Cvi_mCL_r2 (SPAdes) (version 2) | ecosystem: Host-associated > Plants > Roots > Endosphere | place: USA...
AGGCTGGCGAGCGCAGCCTTGCCCTCGTTCACCGCCTGGCCGCCTCTGATCACATAGAGCAGGTAGCTGTAGATTGACGCCGTCTTGGGATCGAGGGTGCGGCGCAGGCCGTAGACGAAGTCGTCCGCCGTGACCGGGACCCCGTCCGACCACTTCGCGTCGCGCAGGTGGAAGGTCCAGACCAGGCCGTCGGGGCTGACCTCCCAGCTCGTCGCCGCGCCGGGGATCGGCCTGGCGTCCGGCGAGTCCGTGGTCAGGCCCATCATCAGGTCGCTGATGACCGAGGCCTCGTCGACCAGGTTGGCCTTGCCCGGGTCGAGGGTCTGGACTTCGGAGTTGTTGCCGTATTCGAGGCAGGTCTTGCCGGCGGGGCAGGCGGCGCGCTGCGGGGCGCTGTCGCACGCGGCGAGCGCAAGGGCGGCGAGGGCGGGCAGGGCGAGCTTCAGCACCCGGCCATCAGTTCACGCGGATTCGGCCCCTGTCGAGGCGCCGTCAGTTCAGGCGGAACTCGGCGCCGATGGCCTTCAGTTCCGCCGGCTTGATCAGCTTGCAGTGGCCCACAGTCACCTTGAACAGCGGACCGTCCAGGCTGCGGGTCCAGAAATCCAGGAATTTCCGCAGCGTCGGGAACTCGGGGAAGATGTCGTAGTCCTGCCAGAGGTAGCTCTGCAGCAGACAGGGATGGTCCGGCATCCGGTAGAGAATCTCCGCCGTGGTCAGACTGTAGCCTTCCAGCTGTTTTCGGAACTCGGGTGACGCCTTCATCGACGACCTCGCGACCAGAGTGGCGCGCGGCCGGCGACGTTGCAGCCGCGCTCTATGACAGAGAGCCTGATTCCAGATGAAAGTTCCATGAATACATAATGTTAGCACTCACGAAGCTACACTGCTGCCAGGGACGGTGCGGCGGCGGGGTGGATGGCTCTGTCGGCCGCCCTTCCACAGCTGTCATGCCGGCCGTAGCGCAGCCGAGAACCGGGACCCCGGGCGGCCCGCACTGCAGAGCTACTGGGTCCCGGCTCTACAGCCCGCAAGCGGGCTTCCGGCCGGGATGACAAGATTTGGTTTGGCAGAGCTATTGGGCACGCGACCTCAGCCGAACAGCTCCGGCCGGCGGACCTTGAGCGCCAGGATCAGCGCCAGCGACTTCAGGTCCTCGATCTTGCGCTGCTCGACCCAGCTCCAGAGGAGCGAGAGCGGGACCTCCTGCAGGTCGATGTGCTCGTTCTCGCCCGCGAGGCCGCCGCCCGCCGCCGTGCGGTCCTGCGGCGAATAGGCGGCGAGGAACAGGTCGACGCGCTCGCTCGAAACCCCGGGCGAGGAGAATGGCGAGCCCACGGGCTCCAGCCGGCGCAGCAGGACGCCGCACTCCTCCATGGCCTCGCGGACGGCGGTGTCCTCGGGGTCCTCGTTCTCCACCATCCCGGCCGGCGCCTCCAGCAGCTCAGGCGGCCCGCCGGCCCAGATCACCGGCGCGCGGGGCAGGTTGACCAGCAGCGCCATCTTCCGCTCGGGGTCGTAGGGCAGCACGCAGGCGGCGCGGCCGTGGTGCTCGATCTCCCGGCTGAACGCCTCGCCGTCGGCGCCCGTGAAGGTGGCCATCAGCAAGGTCACGTAGCCCTGGTAGACGGTTTCGACCTTCCGCAGCTCAACGGTCGCCATTTCGCCATCCTCCTGACCGGCTTCCGCCGGGAACCGGGGCGACGGTCCCTCGTTGCGTAGCGTCCCTCGGAGTTGGCCATGCCCGACATTCGTCCGTACGTCGAGGAATCCAGCCGCCATCCGAGGGGACCCTCGGGCCATATCGCCGCCGCCGCCGAGCGGCTGCCGGACTTCGACGATCCTGCCTTCGGGAGGCTGTTCGACCGGTTCGCCGACTCCCGCGTCGTGCTGCTGGGCGAGGCCAGCCATGGCACGGCGGAGTTCTATCGGGCCCGCGCGGCCATCACCCGCTGGCTGGTCGAGAAGCGCGACTTCAACATCGTGGCCCTGGAGGCCGACTGGCCCGACGCCCGCGTGCTGGACGCCCGGGTCCGCGGCCGCCGGGCCGCTCCCGGCCAGGCCTTCGCCCGCTTCCCGACGTGGATGTGGAAGAACCGCGAGTTCGACGACTTTCTGCGCTGGCTGACCACGTTCAATGCCGGGCGCCCGGAGACCGATCAGGCCGGCGTCTACGGCCTGGACCTCTACAATCTCGCCGGCTCGATGCGCGCGGTGATCGACTACCTGGACGGCGTGGATCCCGAGGCGGCGGCGGTGGCGCGCGAGCGCTACGGCTGCCTGAATCCCTGGGCGCAGGAGCCGCAGACCTATGGCCGGATGGCGGTCTCCGGCCGCTACGCCGCCTGCGAGGGCGCGGTCACCTCGATGCTCGCCGACATGCTGGCGCGCCAGGTGCGCGAGACCCCGCGCGGCGACGGCGACGCCTTGCTGGACGCGACCCAGAGCGCGCGGCTGGTCCGCGACGCCGAGGCCTACTATCGGGCCATGTACTATGGCGGCGGGGCCGCCTGGAACCTGCGCGACACGCACATGTTCGAGACGCTGCAGGCGCTGATGGAGGCCAAGGGGCCTTACGCCCGAGCGGTGGTCTGGGCGCACAACTCCCACATCGGCGATGCCCGGGCGACCGAGATGGGCCTGGTCCGCGACGAGTTGAACCTGGGCCAGCTCTGCCGCGAGGCCTGGGGCCAGGACGCCTGCCTGATCGGCTTCGGAACCCACACCGGCACCGTGGCCTGCGCGTCCGACTGGGACGCGCCCATGCAGGTGAAGGCGGTGCGGCCGTCGCTGCCGGAGAGCCAGGAGCGCCAGTCGCACAACGCCGGCCTCGACCGCTTCCTCCTGGACCTGCGGCCGAGCGTGAACACCAGCGCCCGCCGCGCCCTGGCCGACCCGCGGCTGGAGCGCTTCATCGGCGTGATCTATCGCCCGGAGACCGAGCGCTGGAGCCACTACGTCGATTGCCGCCTGTCCGAGCAATTCGACGCTTGGGTCTGGTTCGACGAAACCACCGCGGTCACCCCCCTCTCCGCCACGACCACCGGAGCGGGCGAGGACGAGACCTGGCCGTTCGGGTTGTAGCGGGCTAGGCTCGCCCTCCAGCCGCTGGGGAGCGGCGCGTGGGACCTCGGGCATGCTGTGGTTTCTGGTCCTGGGCCTGCTCGTGTGGGCGATGTTCCTGACCTTCCGCGTCAGCGACCTCAAGGAACGCACCCAGTGGCTCGAGCGGCGACTGCTGGACGTGAAGGATCAGCTGGAAGCCGGCGCGGTCGTGCGACCCGTGGCGGCGAAGCCGGAACCGCAGGCACAGCCAAGGCCGAAGCCGCGCGCGGCGGCGGAACGGTTCGTTCCGCCGGAACCGGTCCGGATGAGCGCGCCGGCCGCCCTGGCCGAAGCCCCCGCTCCCGAGCCCGCGCCGCGCAGGCCGGCAGGCCCGCCGCCCCGCCAGGTCGCGCGAGCCTGGCTGGAGGAGAACGGCCTGGCCTGGGCCGGGGGCGCCGCCCTGGCGTTGGGCGGCCTTTTCCTGGTGACCTACGCCGCGCAGCGCGGCGTGTTCACGCCGGCCATGCGAATCGCGGCCGCCGCCGGCCTGGGGGCGGTCCTGTTGGGCGCCAGCGAATGGCTCAAGCGGCGCAGCGGTCACGCCCTGGCCGCGGCCCTGGCGGCCGGCGCCGGCGCGGCCACGTTGTATGGCGCGGCCTGGGCCAGTCACGGGCTCTATGGCTTGATCGGCGCGGGCGTCGCTGGCGGCCTGCTGGCGGCGACCTCGCTCGGGCTCCTGGCGATGGCCTTCCGGCACGGCGAGCCGCTCGCGCTCCTGGCCCTCGCCGGCGGTTTCCTGGCCCCGCTGGTGACCGGTCTGGACCAATGGACGCCGATCGGCCTGACCGCCTATCTCGCCGTGCTGACCGCCACCGGCTTCGGCGTCGCCGCTGTCCGCCGCTGGGGTCCGGCCGGCATGACGACCCTCGTCGGCGCGGCGGTCTGGGGGCTGCTCGCCCTCGTGGACCAGAGCGGCGTGCGGGTGGCGGCCCTGGCTGCGGCGCCCGTCGTCCTCGCCTTTGCGGCCCTCCAGTGGCGCCGCCGTACGGCCGCGCCGGCCGAGGCCGGCAGCCGCGACGTCTTCGACCTCCTGCCGCCCGTGGCGCTGATGGTGGGCGCCGGACTGCTCGCCGCGCTCTGGACCTTCACCCCGGGGGACGGGCTCGCGCCGGCGGCCCTGGGGACGATCGGGCTGGCGGCGCTGTCCGCCTACGGCGTCCGCCGTGACCTCGTGTCCGCGCCCCTGCAGCTGGCCGCCTATCTGACCGCCTCCGCCGCGGTGCTCTGGGGCTGGTCACACCCGGCGTCCGGGGCCTACCAGCTCTGGCTCGCGGCCGTCCTGGTCGCGGTCGCCGTCGCCGGCGTCGTGAGCGCGCTCGGCCGCGAGGGATCGGGCGCGCGCTGGGCGGGCGGGGCCGCCGCCGCCGTGCTGCTGCTGGCGACCAACATGGCGGCGCCCCTGCCGGCCCTCGGCTGGGCGCCCGAAGCCGTGGCCGCTCTACTGCTCTTGGGCGCCGCGGCCGTGCTGGCGAGGGCTTCGGGTGAGCCCGGCAAGGCGTTGGCCCCCGCGATCTGGATTTGGACCGCGGGCGCGGCGGCGCTGGCCGCGCTGAACGAGGCCCTGGATCCGCGCTTCCTGCCGCTGGGGGCCGCGGTCTTCGCCCTGGCCGTCGCCTTGCTGCACGCGCGCCTGCGCTGGCGGGGGTTCGCCGCCGTGACCCTGGCGGCCGGCCTGGCGGCCCTCACCGCACTGATCTCGCCACTGATGTTCGGCGCCTTGCAGGCGGGCGATCTGCCCTGGCCGGCGTTCGCCGGGATCGCCGCTGCGGCGGCTGCCGCGATCTTCGCCGCGGCCCGGATCACCGGGCGTATCGAGGGTTCGCGACCCAGCGCCGAGGCGCTGAGCACCGGCGCCCTGGTCGTGCTCCTCGCCGGCGGCTTCCTGCTGCTGCGGCCCTGGGGGCCCGCCGGCGGGATGGATCCATTCCTGGAGGCCAGCCTGCGCACCCTGCTGATCCTCGTCGCCGGCCTCACGTCCGCCCTGGCGACGCCGGTGGAGGCGAGCCCGGAGGACCGGCTCGGCGAGAAGGTGCTGCCGGGCGTCGTCGAGGAGCTCTATTCGGCGGTGGTGAGCCACGAGCAGCCGGGCGTGATCGGCCGCTGGCGGGGGCAGGCGCTGCTGCTCGTCGGCCTCGCCCATGGGCTCGTTTTCCAAGGGCTGATGTTCAATCCGCTCTGGGCCTCGTGGACGCCCGCCGTCGCTGGCCCGCCGATCCTCGACAGCCTGCTGGCGGGCTATCTGGCCCCCGCCGTGCTGTTGGCCGCAGCGACGCTGGGCCGGGTCAGCATCCACCGCGCCCTGCTCGCCGCCCACATCCTGGGCGCGGCGGTCTTCGGGTTCGCCTGGCAGATGCTGGAGGTGCGCCGTCTGTTCCAGGGCGCGAGCCTGCATGCGGGGGCCGATGTGATCGGCCGGGCCGAGATCGCGGTCTATGCCGTCCTGCTGCTGCTTTCGGCCAGCTCGACTCTCTGGCTGGGAGACCTGGCGGGGCGCCGGCGCCTGACGGTCTCGCCCTTCGCGCCCGAGATCAGCCTGGCCGGCCGCGCCGGCGCCTGGGCGGCCCTGGCCGCGGCGCTACTGGTGTTCGGCTTCGCCGCCAGCCCCTGGTGGGGGCCGATCGACCGGCCGCTGGAAGGTCCGTTCGCGGTCGCGCTGTTGCTGGGTGTCTACGCCCTGGGCGCGGCGATCCCGCTCGCGCTGGCCTCGCCTGCGGGCAAGGTGAGCGACCCGCTCCTGTTGCGCGCGCTGCGGCTGGGCGGCGTGGCGATCGTCTTCGCCTTCGTCAACCTGGCCGTCCGCTGGGCCTTCCGCGGCTACGACATGCGGCCGGACCTGCGCGAAGCCAGCCTCGAGACCTGGGCCTTCTCGGCCGTCTGGGGGCTCTACGGCTTCGGGCTGCTGGTCTATGGCGCCGCCCGGCGCTCCAACGACCTGCGCGGGGCAGGGCTGGTGGTGCTGATGATCACGCTCGCCAAGATCTTCCTGTTCGACATGTCGCGGCTGGACGGCATCATCCGGGCCGGCTCGTTCCTGGCGGTCGGGGCGCTCTTGATGGCCGCCGCCGTGATCGTCCGGCGCCTCGGCGGGGCGGACGGCCTGCCGTTCGGGCTGGGCCGCAAGCCGTCCGCCGAGGCCGCCGACTAGCTAGCCGATCGAGACGCGCAGCATCCAGGCGTGCTTCTCGTGCGCCTCGACGCGGGCGTCGATCAGCGAGGCGGTGACGTCGTCGGCGCCCTCGCGGGCGGCCTTGGCGGTGGCCACCAGGGTGGCGTGGTCGGCGACCAGCTCCTTCAGCATCGCCTGGGCGTCCTGCCGGGGGTCGCCGTCCTTGATGTCCGACAGCTCGCCGAAGGCGCCGTAGCCCTGGGGCGCGTACTCGCCCAGCGCGCGGATGCGCTCGGCGATCAGGTCGATGGCGGCCCACATCTCGGTGTAGTGGGTCATGAACAGGGCGTGCAGCGAGCCGAAGTTCGGGCCGCGGACGTTCCAGTGGTAGCCGTGGGTCTTCAGGTAGACGGCGTAGGTGTCGGCCAGCAGCCTGGCGAGGCCGGCGGCGACCTTGTTCTGCGGGTTCTCGGCCATGGTCATCTCCTTCGGATCAATGGTGGGCGTGGACGCGGATCGGGACGGCCTGGCGGGCCCAGGCGCGCTCGTGCAGGGCGAAGGCGATGGTCTGGAAGATCGGCTCGATCAGGCCCACGGCCAGCGCCGCACGCCAGTTCTGGGTGAGAGCATAGGCCACCGCGATGGCGACGGTCATGTGAACCAGCGACCAGCTGGCGGTCTTGGCGACGAAGCGCATGGCGGCTTCCTTCTTGAGAATTGTTCTCAATATAACCAACGTCGATGGATAATCAATTATCCAGAGAGAAATTTTGTTCCGCCGTTGACGTGCTCCGGTCATCCGAAGGGGTGACGGATCGGCGCGTCCACTTTGGGGGTGACGGGGCCGCCTTCTAGGTTATCGTTGTTCAGCGACCCTCCTGCAGAGAGGGCGCCGGGAGGATGCCACCATGAAGTTCACGTGGTTCAACCTGATGCCGTGGCCGTATCTTCCGGACGATTTCCGGAAGACGAACCGCTCGGTCTGGGTGGACATCGACCAGCGGCTGTTCGACCCGGCCAGAAGCCACGAGGTCTACAACACCTACATGGACCTGCTGGAGTACGCCGGCACGCTCGGCTTCGACGGCATCGGGGTGAACGAGCACCACCAGAACGGCTACGGCATCATGCCCAGCCCGAACCTCATCGCCGCCGGCCTGGCGCGCCGGACCTCGGATGCGGCGATCGTGGTGCTGGGCAACTCCATCGCCCTCTACAACCCGCCGGTGCGGGTGGCCGAGGAGTTCGCGATGCTGGACTGCATCTCGGGCGGGCGGCTGGTGGCGGGCTTCCCGGTGGGGACGTCCATGGACACCAACTACTGCTACGGCCAAATCCCCAGCCTGACCCGCGAGAAGTACCAGGAGGCCCACGACCTGATCATCAAGGCGTGGACCACCCGCGACCCGTTCGCCTTCAACGGCCGCTACAACAAGCTGCGCCACGTCAACATCTGGCCGCGGCCGATCCAGCAGCCGCATCCGCCGATCCACATCCCCGGCGGCGGGTCGGTCGAGACCTACGACTTCTGCATCGACAATACCTACTCGTACTCATACCTGAGCTTCAGCGGCTACATCCGCGCCCAGGCGCTGATGAACGGCTACTGGAAGCGGGTGGAGGAGCGCGGGGCGCCCGACAAGAGCCCCTACCGGGCCGGCTTCGCCCAGACGATCTGCGTGGCCGAGACCGACGAGGAGGCCGAGCGGCTCTATTCCGAGCACGTCAGCTATTTCTACAACCGCTGCCTGCACGTCTATCCGGGCTTCGCCGACGCGCCGGGCTACCGCACGATCAAGACCATCCAGACCGGCGCACTGTCGCAATACGCCCCGCCAGTGGGCGGCTACACCCAGCTCACCTGGAAGGACCTGGTCGACGGCGGCCACGTGATCGCGGGCAGCCCTGAGACCGTCCGCCAGCGGATCGAGGAGATGATCAAGGGCCTGCACGTCGGCAACATCTTCTGCCTGATGCACGTGGGGAACATGCCGGCCGACAAGTGCATGTATTCCACCCGGCTGTTCGCCGAGAAGGTGATGCCCAAGCTGCGCGACATCTTCCCCGAGTACGCCGAGGACGACCGGTTCTGGTGCAAGCCGCTGGCGAAGCGGGTGACGGCGGGCTCGCTGCCGGCCGCCCCGGCCCGCGCGCCGATCCCGGCCGAATAGGAGGGCGAGATGGAACTCAGGACCGTCCAGACCCACCACGTCCCCGTCCGCTATCTGGCCGGCGGCTCGGGCCCGGCCCTCGTCTATCTGCACGGCGCGGGCGGGGTCACCGCCGACGATCCGCTGCTGGCGGAGCTGGCGAAGACCCACACCGTCTATGCGCCCCTGGTCCCCGGCTACGGCGACAGCGAGGAAGCGCCCGAGATCCGCGACATGCTGGATTTCACCCTGCACGCCTGGGACGTGGTCGCGGCCCTGAGCCTGAAGGACCCGCTCCTCGTCGGCCATTCCATGGGCGGGATGATCGCCGCCGAGATGGCGGCGATCGCGCCCAACGACGTGTCGCGGCTGGCGCTGATCGCGCCGGCGGGCCTGTGGGACGACGACCACCCCATCGCCGACCTGTTCGCCACCCTGCCGTACGAGATGCCGCAGCTCCTGTTCCATGACCCCGAGGCGGGCGCGGCCATGCTGACCGCCGGGCGGAACGTCACCGATCCGGGCTTCCTGCAGGCCTATCTGGTGACCAATGCGCGCCAGCTGGGCATGGCGGGGCGCATACTGTTCCCCATTCCGGAACGGGGGCTCCAGCAGCGGCTCTACCGGATCAAGGCCAGGACCGTGATCGTGTGGGGGGATTCGGACCGCCTGATCCCGCCGGTCTACGCCCACGGGTTCAAGAAGGGCATCGCCGGCTCGGAGCTCGTCTCGATCCCCGAGGCCGGGCACATGGTGGTGATGGAGAAGCCGGTCCTGGTGGCCGAGGCCGTCGGCCGACTGGGCTAAAAGCCCGTCATCCCGGCCGGAAGCCGGGACCCAGGAGTTCCGGCGACCGACCTGACCGGCCGGTCGCCCGTGTGGCGCCGCGCCTCCGAGGGGCGACATCACGGATGCGTGATCAGACCTGCGGCGACGCTGAACCAATTCGGCCGCACGGAGTTTCGCCTCCCCAATCGGGGGACCAACCGAGCAGACGACCGCTCGAGGAGTCCGAAGATGAGGAAGACCCACCTGCTACTCGCCGCCACCGCCGCCCTGACACTGAGCGGCACGGCGGCTTCCGCCCAGGTCTGGCTGCCGATGATCGAGCGCCAGGCCGTCCTCAACGACCGCATCGACGCCAGCCTCGCCTCGGGCGAGATCACCGGCGCCGAGGCCCAGATGCTGCGGGCCGACATGGGCAGCCTAGTGGCCCTGGAAGGGCGCTACCGCTATGGCGGCCTGAGCGCGCGGGAAAAGGTCGACCTGGACCGCCGCTTCGCCTTGATCGACGACCAGATGCGTCTGGCCGTGCGGACGAGCGGGCCCGCGGACAGCTATGTGGCCCTGGAGGACCGCAAGCTGGATCTCGACGCCCGCATCGACCAGGGGCTGCGCAGCGGCCAGCTGACCAGCGCCGAGGCCGACGCCCTGCGCGCCGACTTCGACGACATCGCCCGCGTCGAGGCCAGCTACCGCGTCGACGGCCTGTCGCCCGAGGAGCGGGCCGACCTGAATCGTCGCTTCGACGAGCTCAGCACCTCGATCCGAATCGCCCGTAGCGACGCCGACCGCACCTACGGCTGGAACCGTTACTGAGGCGCCACACCGGATGAACCAACCGGGTGGTCGGCCGTTCTGACCACCCACGACGAGGGATCAACCCACGCACTGAGGAGAGAAAGTTATGAGAACTCTGATGATTACCCTGGCGGCCGCGGCCGCGCTGACCGCGGGCGCCGCCTCTGCCCAACCTTATGGCTACGGCCGTCAATGGGCGCCGATCGAGCAGCGCATCGAGCGGATCGACTTCCGCATCGACCAAGGCGTGCGCTCGGGCCAACTGACCCGCCGCGAGGCCTATGAGCTCCGCGCTCAGCTGAACGGCGTCGTGCGCCTCGAGGCGCGCTACAGCCGCAACGGCCTGTCGGAATGGGAACGCGTCGACCTGAACCGTCGTATCGACGCCCTGTCCCAGAACCTCCGGATGGCCCGCAGCGATGACGATCGTCGCTACGGCTACAACCAGTACTATCCCCCCTACTAAGGGCGGATTCCGGACATGACTGATCGGCGGCGGGAAGGGCGACCTTCCCGCCGCCTTCGTTTGCGCCCATCTGAGCCGCCGTGAGCGCCCTGTTCGACCTTCCACCGGCCGCACCGCCGGGCTTCCGCTACCAGCCGGACCTCGTCACGCCGGAGGAGGAGCGCGACCTTGTCGCGCGCCTGGAGACCCTCGCGTTCGAGCCGTTCCAGTTTCGCGGCTACGAGGGCCGCCGGCGGGTGGTGAGCTTCGGCCTGAAATACGACTTCAACGGCCCGGGCCTGGTGAACGTGGAGGCGATGCCCGACTGGCTGCTGCCGGTCCGCGACCGCGCCGCGGCCTTCGCCGGCCTGGCGGGCGACGACTTCGCCCACGTCCTGATCAACGAGTACCGCGAGGGCGCGCCCATCGGCTGGCACCGCGACCGGCCGGTGTTCGACAAGGTTGTGGGCGTCTCGCTGCTGGGTCCCACGGTGATGCGCTTCCGCCGGCGGGCAGGCGCGCGGTTCGAGCGCATCAATACGACCATCGCGCCGCGCTCGGCCTACTTGCTGGACGGCCCAGCGCGGACGGAGTGGGAGCACTCACTGCCCGAGGCGAAGGCCCACCGGTTCTCGATCACGTTCCGGAATCTGCGCTGACGCCGCCGCGCTAGTGCGTCTTGCCTTCGCCGGTGTCCTTGCGGGCCTTCTCGAGCTCGGCCCCTTCCGGGCCGTCCAGGGCCTGTTCGGCCTCCCGGGCCTTCTTCTCCACGTCGCCCTTGGCGATGAAGTCGCGCTCGTCCTTGTCGAACTTCCGGGCGGCGTCGTAATTGCCTTCGCCCTGGATCTTGTTGTCGGCCATGACCGTCTCCTTCGTTCGAAGGCACAACCCGCCACGCCGCGGCAAGGCTCCATAGACCGGCTCGATCTTCAGCATAGAGCATATCATGTTGATCGATGGGGACGGGGGTCCATAGTCCCACCCGCACAGCGCCGGGCCGGGGGCTCGGAGCCGTCTAGGGAGATCACCAATGTCGCTTGCGGACAGCAAGACTATCGAGAACCTCAAGGCCGCCTTCGCCGGCGAGAGCCAGGCGAACCGCCGCTACCTCTATTTCGCGCAGAAGGCGGACGTGGAAGGCTACAACGACGTGGCCGCGGTGTTCCGCTCCACGGCCGAAGGCGAAACGGGCCACGCGCACGGGCACCTGGAATTCATGGAGTCGGTCGGCGATCCGGCCACCGGCCTGCCGATCGGCCCGACGGGCGACAACCTCAAGGCCGCGATCGCCGGCGAGACGCACGAGTACACCGACATGTACCCGGGCATGGCGCGCACGGCCCGCGAGGAAGGCTACGACGAGATCGCCGACTGGTTCGAGACCCTGGCCAAGGCCGAGAAGTCCCACGCCGGCCGCTTCCAGCGCGCCCTCGACACGCTCGACTAAGCAGCGAGGCGGCGGGTTTCGCGACCCGCCGCATCCATTATGAGCGAAGACACCAAGGCCCCGGCCACTGGGGGTCCGCCGCGCGAGGGCAGCCTCGACGCGCCGTTCCGTCGTCCCATCCTGTGGCAGGACGACGACTACTACGACCTGGCCAAGGTCGAGGCCGAGCTGCAGCGGCAGTTCGACGTCTGTCACACGTGCCGGCGCTGCTTCAACCTGTGCGACAGCTTCCCGCGCATGTTCGACGCCATCGACGAGAGCGCCACGGGCGAGGTCGACGGCATCGGGCCCAAGGACCACGCCCACGTCGCCGAGGCCTGCACGCTCTGCGACATGTGTTTCCTGACGAAGTGCCCCTATGTCCCGCCGCACCCCTTCGACATCGACATCCCGCACCTGATCCTGCGCTATCGCGCCGCCAAGCGCCGGGCCGGCGAGAAGGAGTTCGTGCGCGAGCAGCTGGGCCAGACCGACCGCAACGGCAAGCTGGCCAAGCCGGTCGCGGGTCTCGCCAACTGGGCGACCGCGCGGAAGAACACCCCGCTGCGGAAGCTCCTGGAGGCCATCGCCCAGATCGACGCCGAGGCCGAGCTTCCGACCTACCATGCCAAGACCGCCACGGACCGGCTGAAGGATCCTCTGGCGCCCAACCCGCAAGGCCCCGCCTTCGGCCTGCGCAAGGTCGCGCTCTATGCGACCTGCTTCGTCGACTACAACCGGCCCGACACGGCGGTGGCCGCCGCCAAGGTGCTGGCGCTGCAGGGCGTCGAGGTGAAGCTGGTCTATCCCGAATGCTGCGGCATGCCGCAGCTCGAGGCCGGCGACTTGCACGACGTGGCCGGCAAGGCCCGCCGGATCGCCGCGGCCTTCGCGCCCTACGTCGAGCAGGGCTACGACGTGGTCGCGCTCACCGCCTCCTGCGGCCTGATGATGAAGTTCGAGTGGCCGCTGATGCTGCCGGAAGACCACGCCGTCGGCCGGCTGTCGGCGGCGACCAAGGACGTGGCCGAATACGTCGTCGAGCTCTCCAAGACCTTCGGCCTGGTTCCCGGCCTGCAGCCCGTCGAGGGCGGCGTCACCTTCCATCACGCCTGCCATGCGCGGGCGCAGAACATGGGCGCCAAGTCCATGGAGATGCTGAAGCTGATCCCCGACACCAAGGTCGACCTGGTCGAACGCTGCTCGGGCCACGGCGGCACATTCGGGGTGATGAAGAACACCCACCACGTCGCCAACAAGGTCGGCCGCCCCGCCGCCCGCCAGGTGGCGGCCAAGGCCAACGAGACCCTCTGCTCGGACTGCCCGCTGGCCTGCAAGCATCTGGCCCAGATGGTCGGCGACGACACGGCCACGACCGCCCCGCCGCGGCCGGCCGAGGCCCATCCGATCGAAGTCTTCGCCCGCGCCTACGGAGTGTTCTGATGCCGCTCGCCCAGCGCCAAATCACGCCCCAGGACCTGCTGCCCGATACGGAGTTCGCCAAGGTCCGCAAGGCCCGCCGCCAGGAGCTGCTGCCGCTCAAGCGCCTGCGCCGCATCGAGCTCGGCCCCTACTGCACCTTCTACTTCGAGAGCTACGAGACCATGCTCTTCCAGGTGCAGGAGATGCTGCTGATCGAAAAGGGCGGCGCCGAGCAGGTGCCGGACGAGCTGGCCGCCTACAACCCGCTGATCCCGAACGGGTCGGAACTGGTGGCCACGGTGATGTTCGAGATCGACGATCCGGTCCGTCGCGAGGCCGTGCTGGCCCGCCTGGGCGGCGCCGAGGACTGCTTCTTCGTCTCGGTGGGCGGGGAGCGGGTCATGGCCGTGCCCGAGGGGGACATCGAACGCACGCGCGAGGACGGCAAGACCTCGTCGGTCCACTTCCTGCGCTTCCCGCTGAAGCCCGAGCACATCGCGGTGTTCCGCAGCCCCGGCACGGAGATCATGATCGGCTGCAGCCACGACCGCTACAGCCACCAGGCCGGCCTGTCGCCGGCCAGCCGGGCGGAGCTGGCGAAGGACTTCGCTTAGTTCAAAGCAAAAGGGCCGCCCTCGCGGACGGCCCTTCGCATTCGGTGCTCGGCTGAGGCTTAGAAAATCTCGAACAAGCCCGCCGCGCCCATCCCGCCGCCGACGCACATGGTGACGACGCCGTACTTCGCCTTGCGGCGCCTGCCCTCGTACATGAGGTGCGCCGTGCAGCGGGCGCCGGTCATGCCGTAGGGGTGGCCGATCGAGATCGAGCCGCCCGAGACGTTGTACTTCGCCGGGTCGATACCCAGCTTGTCGCGGCAGTACAGGACCTGCGACGCGAAGGCCTCGTTCAGCTCCCAGATGTCGATGTCGTCGACGGTCAGGCCGTTGCGCTCCAGCAGCTTGGGGATCGCGAAGACCGGGCCGATGCCCATTTCTTCCGGGCCGCAGCCGGCCACGGCCATGCCGCGGTAGGCGCCCAGGGCTTCCAGGCCGCGCTTCTCGGCTTCCTTGCGTTCCATCAGGACGATCGCTGCAGCCCCGTCCGACAGCTGCGAGGCGTTGCCGGCGGTGACGAACTTGCCTTCCTGGACGTAGCGGCCGCCCTTGAAGACCGGGTTCAGCTTCTGCAGGTCGGCCAGGACGGTCTGCGGGCGGTTGCCCTCGTCGCCGGAGATGGTGATCTCCTTGTCGGCCGTCTCGCCGGTCTCCTTGTTGACCAGCACCTTCATGACGGTGGTGACCGGGATGATCTCCTGGGCGAAGCGGCCTTCCGACTGGGCCTGGGCGGTGCGTTGCTGCGACTGCAGGGCGTATTCGTCCTGGGCTTCGCGGCTGATGCCGTAGCGTTCAGCGACGATCTCGGCGGTCTCGATCATCGAGGTCGCCAGTTCCGGCACATGCTCCTTCAGCCACGGGTCGGTGGCCATGAAGCGGTTCACCTTGTCGTTCTGCACCAGGCTGATCGACTCGATGCCGGCGCCGATGGCGATCGGAGCGCCGTCGTTGATGATGTACTTGGCCGCCGTGGCCACGCCCATCAGGCCCGAGGAGCACTGGCGGTCGATGGTCATGCCCGAGACGGTGTTGGGCAGGCCGGCGCGCAGGGCCGCCTGGCGGGCGATGTTGTTGCCGGTCGTGCCCTGCTGCAGCGCGCAGCCCATGGCCACGTCGTCGACCTCGCCCGGATCGATTCCGGCCTGAGCCACGGCCGCGCGGATGGCCTCGGCGCCCAGGGTCGCGCCGTAGGTGTTGTTGAAGGCGCCGCGATAGGCCTTGCCGATGGGGGTCCGCTTGGCGGCGACGATGACGGCTTCACGCATTCGGAGGAGTCCTGCTTTCCGTTGGGGTAGGTTCGAGGTCTAAAAAAGCGGGGCGGCCACTCGGACCGCCCCGCCTGGTGTCGGGATCAGCGCTTGAAGTCGGCCAGTTTCTTGCCGTCGGCGACCAGCTTCTCCAGCGTCGCCGCCGGCTTGAAGTCGTCGCCCATCGCGCCCTGGAATTCCTTCATCTTGGCGAGCACCTTGTCGGCGCCGATCTGGTCGCCGTAGTGCATCGGGCCGCCGCGGTAGACGGGCCAGCCGTAGCCGTTCACCCACACCACATCGACGTCGGACGGGCGGATGGCCTTGCCCTCTTCGAGGATCTTCACGCCCTCGTTGATCATCGGGTAGATGCAGCGTTCCAGGATCTCCTCGTCGGAAATCTTGCGCGGGTTGCGGCCGGACTTGGCGATGAAGTCGTTGATGATCTTCTCGGTGACCGGCGACGGCTTGGCGTTGCGGTTCTCGTCGTAGTCGTAGTAGCCGGCGCCCGTCTTCTGGCCGCGGCGGTCCATCTCGCAGAGCACGTCGCGGATGGTCTCGCCCTTGGACTTCTCCTTCACCCAGCCGATGTCGAGGCCGGCCAGGTCGCTCATGGCGAACGGGCCCATGGGGAAGCCGAAGTCGTAGAGCACGCGGTCCACGTCCCAGGGCATCGCGCCTTCCAGCACCAGCTTGTTCGCCTCGCGCTGGCGCTGGGCCAGGATGCGGTTGCCGACGAAGCCGGGGGTCACGCCCACCAGAACCGCGATCTTGCCGATCTGCTTGGCCAGCTTCATCGAGGTGGCGATCACGTCCTTGGCCGTGTGGTCGGCGCGGACGATCTCCAGCAGCTTCATGACGTTGGCCGGCGAGAAGAAGTGCAGGCCGATGACGTCTTCGGGCCGCTTCGTCACCGAGGCGATTTCGTCGATATTCAGCGCCGAGGTGTTTGTGGCGAGGATCGCGCCCGGCTTACAGATGGCGTCCAGCTTGGTGAAGATGTCCTTCTTGATGTCCATCCGCTCGAACACGGCCTCGATGACGAGGTCGACGTCCTTGAAGGCGTCTTCCATGGAGAGCGAGCCGGTGATCAGGCTGATGCGCTTCTCGGTGTCCTCGGGCTTGGCGGTGCGCGAGCGCTCGTAGTTCTTGCGGATCGTGGCCAGGCCGCGGTCCAGCGGTTCCTGCTGCTGCTCGACGATCACCACGGGAATGCCGACGTTGGCGAAGTTCATGGCGATGCCGCCGCCCATGGTGCCGGCGCCGATGATGCCGACCTTCCTGATGGGGCGGACCGGGGTGTCGTCCGGCACGTCCGGGATCTTGTTCGCCTGGCGCTCGGCGAAGAAGTAGTAGCGCTGGGCGGCGGACTGGGCGCCGCTCATCAGCTCGCCGAACAGCTTGCGCTCGGCCTGCAGGCCCTCTTCGAAGCTGGCCGAATTCACCGCCGCCTCGATGCACTTGATGTTGGCTTCCGGCGCCGCGAAGCCGCGGAACTTCCGCGCATTGGCCTTGCGGAAGTCGGCGAAGATCTCGGGCTTGCCCTTGGCGGCTTCCAGCTTGGCGTTGTTGTCGCGCACCTTCACCAGCGGCTTGTTCTCGGCGACCGCCTTGTTGGCGAAGGCGAGCGCGCCTTCCTTCAGCTTGCCTTCCTCGGCGAGCTCGTCGACCAGGCCCATGGCCAGCGCCTGCTTGGCCGGCACGTGGCGGCCCGAGGTGACCATGTCGAGGGCGGCTTCCACGCCGACGATGCGGGGCAGGCGCTGGGTGCCGCCGGCGCCCGGCAGCAGGCCCAGCGCCACTTCCGGCAGCCCGACCTTCGCGGACGGAACCGCCACGCGGTAGTGGGCGCAGAGCGCGACTTCGAGGCCGCCGCCCAGGGCCGTGCCGTGGATCGCGGCGATCACCGGCTTGGGCGAGTTCTCCATCATGTTCTGGACGTCGAACAGCGAGGGGCCGGTCATGGCGCCGCCGAACTCGGTGATGTCGGCGCCGGCGATGAAGGTGCGGCCTTCGCAGATCAGCACGATGGCCTTGGAGTCCGACGCGCCGGCGGCCTTGAAGCCCTCGAACAGGCCCTCGCGGACCTTGGCCGACAGGGCGTTCACCGGCGGCGAGTTCAGGGTGATGACGTCGACGTCGCCTTCGCGGGTGAGGGTGGTCACCGAATTGATCTCGGTCATGTGGCTTCCTCGAAATGGCTGGCGGACCGCTCGTTCAAAATATCTGGCGGTCGTGAAATTCAAACGCGTGTTATAGGCCCCGCGGAGCAAGGCCAAGTCAATTCCCGAGAGGGATTCTCGGAGGTTGGCGGCCTGCCGCAACGACAGGGAAGGGACGGCTGGATGGCCACGAATCTGTTTTCGCTCGACGGCAAGGTGGCGCTGGTGACCGGTGGGTCGCGCGGCATCGGCAAGATGATCGCCAAAGGCTTCCTCGAGGCGGGCGCCGCTAAGGTCTATATCTCGTCGCGCAAGGCGCCGGCGTGCATCGAGACGGCCGAGGAACTGGGTCCGCAGTGCATCCCGCTGCCGCAAGACGTCTCCACCGTCGAGGGCGTGAAGGCCCTGACCGCCGCGTATCTGGCCAAGGAGGACAAGCTCGACATCCTGCTCAACAACGCCGGCGCGGCGTGGGGCGCCGACTTCGACGCGTTTCCGGAGAGCGGCTGGGACAAGGTGATGGACCTGAATCTCAAATCGCCCTTTTTCCTGACCCAGGCGCTGCATGGCGCCCTGAGCAAGGCCGGCAGCCACGACCAGCCGTCCAAGGTGATCAACGTCGCCTCGATCGACGGCATCCGGCTGAACCCGCAGGAGACCTATTCCTACCACGCCTCCAAGGCCGGCCTGATCTACCTGACCCGCCGCATGGCCGCCCGGCTCATCCAGGACAACATCGTGGTCAGCGCCATCGCGCCGGGCGCGTTCGCCTCGGAGATGAACCGTGTCGCCCGGGACCAGGGGGACGAGGTGGCCAAACGAATCCCGTCGCGCCGCATCGGCACGGACGAGGACATGCAGGGTGTCGCGATCTACCTGGCCAGCCGCGCGGGCGACTATGTGGTGGGCCAGACCATCGCCGTCGACGGCGGCATCGCCTGGGCCCAGCTCGCGGTCTGACTGCGTCCGGGGCCCGGCGCCGAGCGTAATGTCCGGCGGAGGGGGATCGTTCGCCGAACGGCGGCCGATGGAGCGTAACGGGTCTATAGCGCTCCGAGCCTGATCTCGCCCCCTCCACCAGGCCCATTTCCGAGCGGCCGCGCCTTCCCCGGGCGCGGCCTTTTTTGATGTCCGGAAAAACCACTTGCAAAACAGAACCGGTTTAAATACGAAATCACTGCTTGCAGATCGCAACCGCTTCAAAACCAGGAGACGCCCCATGTCGCTGCAGACCGTGATCTTCGATGGGTTCCAGATCGAACGGACCGTCGCCGCCTCACCCGCCGAGGCTTTTCACGCCTATACGGACCGCGCCGCCAAGGCGGTCTGGTTCGATGGCGGCGACGCCTGGGAGATCTTCGAGCGCTCGCTGGACTTCCGGCCCGGCGGAACCGAGGTCAGCGTCAGCCGCGCGGCGGGGGGCGGCGACCGGTATGGCTACTTCGCCCGCTTCCACGACATCGCGCCGAACGAACGGATCGTGATGAGCTACGACATGGAGATGAACGGCGAGCGCCTCTCCACCTCGCTGGTGGTCGTCGAGTTCCAGGCGGCCGGCGCGGGCACAAGGGTCGTCTATTCGGAAGCCGCCGTCTTCGCGAAGGGGAAGGACACCGTGGAAAGCCGCAAGGACGGCTGCGCCTGGCTCCTCGATCAGCTCGCCAAATACGTGGAAGGCGCGAAGGTCGGGGCCTGAGGGGAGAGCAACTGGACGTCGCGGCTTCATCGAGGGAACAGTCACGGTTCGGACGCGATTCCCTCTAATGAGGGGATAGGCCACCTGAACGAGCGCCCGTGACCGACGCTGAATCTCTGCCCCCCAAGCCGCGAACCGCACGCCCGCTGATCGCCATCCTGGCGGTCGTGGGCGTCGTCGTGCTGGCCGTGGCGGCGCTCGCCTATCTCAATCGCAGGACCCTGGCGCGTGAGGCGCTGACCGGCTGGCTGCGCTCCAAGGGTGTGGCGGCCGACGCCCAGGTGGAGGCCTTCGGGCCCAATGTCTTCACCGCCCGCCTGCGGATCGGCGACCCCAACAACCCCGATTTCGCCGCCGAGCGCGCCGAGGTGCGCTACCGGCCACGGATCAGCGGGCTGGAGGTGATTTCGGTCACCCTGAAGAAGCCCGTGATGCGCGCCCAACTGCGCCGGGACGGTCTGCACGTGGGGGCCCTGGACCCGCTGGTGCAGGAGTTCCTGCGCCGGCCGCCGCGGCCCGACGTCAAGCAGCCCCGCATCCGGATCGACGGCGGCGTGCTGGTGCTGGCCACCGACTACGGCCCGATGCGCGTGGCCGCCGACGCCCTGGTGGAGGACGGCAAGCTCCAGACCCTGACGACCACGTCCGCCCCGGCGCGGCTGCGCAGCGCCGACTTCGACGTGAGCCTGGGCGCGGGGTCCCTGAAGGCCGTCACCCGCGCGGGCCGGGTCGACGTGACGCTGGCCACGCCGGTGACCGCGGCCAAGGCCGGCGCGGCCGAGGTCGGCGACGGCGCCCTGACCCTGAAGGCGCAGATCCCCTATCCCGATTTCCAGAAGCGCCGCGGCGACGGCGCAGTGGTCGCGGCCCTGGGCCTGACCGGCCGCCGCATTACGGTGGCGGGCCAGGTGCTGGACGGCGCGGAGCTCAAGGCCGCACTGAGCGGCCAGGCCACGGGCTGGATCCCCGACCTCGCCGTGTCCGGCAGGACGACCGCCAGCGTCCACGCCACCGCCGGCCGCTTCGGCGCCACCGAAGCCAGGGCGATCCGTCTGGTTGCGGTCTCGGACGACCTGCGCTGGACCCGCAAGGGCGGCGATCGGGTGGCTGGGCGCGTGAACCTGAACGGGGGCGTCGAGGGTCTGACCGCCGGCGACCTCCGCGTCTCGGCCTTCGCGGCGACTGCTGAAGGGCCGATCTCCGCCAGCGGCAAGGGCCTGGACGCGGCGCTCGACGGCGCCGCCGTGGGCCAGGGCGGCTGGACGGGCCTGGGCGCGGTCACGGCGCAGGACACACCCGACATGGCGGCCATCAAGCGCGCCGCCCGCAGTTTCCGCATCGCCGCGCCGGGCGTGAGCGTGCGCCTGAAGGCCGGCGCCGCCGCGGTCAGCCTGCCGCGGCCCGTGCGGGTCGCGACCGCGGGGGGCGGCGCCATCGAGCTTGCGGGCCGCCGCGACGCGCCGGTGTTCGGGCCCTCGGGCGGAGCCTTCCGGCTGGCGGTGAAGGGCGGCGGCCTGCCGCAGCTCGAGGCCGACGTCGCGAAACTGACCCTCGTCGACGGCGGGGCCGTGGCCGCCGGCCGGCTGCATGCCCGCGCCTCGGTCGGTTTCGTCCAGGGCGCCGACCTCGACGCCGCGGGCCGCCTGCAGATCGCGAACGGCGGCCTGAGCTTCCTCGCCGAGCGCTGCGTGGCCCTGGAGGCCGAGCGCCTGGACTTCGGCGCCAACGACATCGAGGCGCTGTCGGGCCGGCTGTGCCCGGCGGGCGGGCCGCTGTTCCGGATGACCGGCGCCGACTGGCGGATCGCCGGGCGCGCCGAGGCGGTGACGGGCGCCGCGCCCTTCATCCAGGGCCGCGTGGTCGGGGGCGCGGGTCGGGTCGTCGCCGAGAGCCGGCGCGGCCAGGTCACGGCGCGGGCCCACATCGACACCGCCCGCCAGGAGGACACCGCGCCCGAGCGGCGGTTCAACCCGTTCCTGATGACCGGCGACGCCAGCCTGTCGGAGTTCATCTGGCGCGCCGACCTCGACTTCAAGCTTCCGGACGGCGCGCCGCTGGGCAACGCCCTGGTCACCCAGGACGGCCGCCTGGGCCTGGGCGTGGCGGTCATCGAGACCGGGATGCTGGCGTTCGCCGAGGGCGGCCTGCAGCCCGCGCAGATCTCGCCGCTGGCGGCGTCGGTGGGCTCGCCCGTCGTCGGCCAGGCGAAGTTCAAGGGACGCTTCGACTGGACGCCGGAAGGCTCGACCAGCAACGGCGTGATCACTATCCCGCGCCTGGATTTCCAGAGCCCCGCCGGACCGGTAAGAGGCCTGACGGGCGAGCTCACCTTCTCCAGCCTGGCTCCGCTGGTGGCCGCCCCGGGCCAGGAGCTGAAGGTCGAGCAGGTGCAGAGCATGGTGCTCCTCGAGCACCTGACGGCCCGCTTCGGCGTCGTGGACAACCTGCTGAAGGTCGAAGGCGGCGAGGCCGACGTCGGCGGCGGCAAGGTGCGGGTCGAGACCCTGGAGATCCCGCTGGTCCCCGGCGCGCCCACCCGCGGCGTGCTGATCCTGGAGGGCGTGCAACTCCACGACTTGGTGGAGGCCTCGCCGTTCGGCGACAAGGTCGACCTGGACGCCCGGGTCAGCGGCCGGGTCCCGTTCGAGATGACCGGCAACAAGGTCCGCATCGCGGGCGGGGAGATCAAGGCGATCCAGCCGGGTCGCATCTCCATCGACCGCTCGGCGCTCACCGGCGTGTCCGCCGACGGCGCGATCGCCGCCCCCGCCCCGGTGGCCGACCCCAACGCCACCTTCACCGACTTCGCCTACCAGGCCATGGAGAACCTGGCCTTCGACAAGCTGGAGGCCTCGATCACCAGCCAGGCGGACGGGCGCCTGGGCGTGCTGTTCCACATCGTCGGCAAGCACGACCCGCCCACGAACCAGAAGATCAAGCTGACCCTGATGGACCTGATCCAGAAGCGGTTCCTGGGCCGCACCCTGCCGCTGCCGTCGGGCACCGGCGTGAACCTGACCCTCGACACGACCCTCAACCTGGACGATCTGCTGGCGGACTACGCCGAGTACCAGAAGGCCCGCAGTTCAGCTCCGGTTCAGCCGTGAAGCTTCAGACAAGGAAACATGATGACGGAGACCGCCCCATGAGACTCGTACTCGCCGTGCTTGCGATCGCGAGCCTGACGGCCTGTACCCCGACCGTGCGGGTCGAGGTCGCGCCGATCAACATCTACGCCAAGCTGGACGCCAACGTCCGGCTGCAGCTGGACGAGGACGTCAAAGCCCTCATCCAGAAAAACCCGAACCTCTTCTGAGGACGCGGAGATCATGAGAGACCATTTCAACATCGCCGCGGCCGTCATGGCCGCCCTGGCCCTCACCCCGGCGGCGGCCTACGCCATGGACTCCAAGGCTGCGGTCGACGCCGCCAAGGCGGCCGGGATCGTGGGCGAGCAGGCCGACGGCTTCCTGGGCTTCGTGAAGCCCTCGTCCGACCCGGCGGTGAAGGCCGCCGTCGACGACATCAACCAGGGCCGCGCCGCCCTCTACCGCCAGGCCGCCGCCAAGAACGGCGTCTCGGTGGAAGCCGCGGGCGCCTCGGCCTACACCCAGGTCGTCCAGGCCAAGCTGAAGCCGGGCGAGTACTACAAGCCCAACGGCGGCGGCTGGGTCCGGAAATAGCCACCGCGGGCTGTGACATGCTGGCGCGTCACGGAACGCGTTAGCGGAAACTTAGCGAAAACCGGGCGTCCTCGTCGGATGCACGCCAAGCGTGTGTCTGACGGGGAAACACCATGTCCCAACCGAGGCGGGCCGCCCTCGTTGGCCGGCTCAACAGCCGTTGGTCATTCGGCGCGCGCCTGGCGCTGATCTCGGCCCTGTTCTGCGCGCCCGTGGGGCTGCTGCTCTTCCTGTTCATCCAGGCCAGCGCGGCCCAGATCGGCTTCTCCAGCAAGGAGCTGGACGGCGCCCGCTACCTGGACCGGGTCTGGCCGGCCGTCGTGAAGGGCGAGCCTGCGCCCTCGGCCGAGGGCCGGTTCGGCGAGGGCGAAGCACTTGCGGCCGTCCGCAGCGCCGCGACGCCCTACGCCCGCGCCAGCGCCGCGGCCGACCTGATCACCGCGGTCAGCGACGGCTCGAACCTCACGCTCGATCCCGATCTGGACAGCTACTACATGATGGACGCCGTGGCCTTCCGCCTGCCGGCCGTCCACAAGGCCGCCCGTGAGCTGGAGGCCGCTTTCGCAAGCGGTGACCGCGACCGCATCGTCCTGGCCGCCGAGCACCTGTCCATGGCGGCTAGCCAGTCCAGCGCCTCGCTGGCCGCGGCCATGAAGAACAACGCCGCCGGCCTGACCCGCGCCGCCATGGCCCAGCGCGCCCAGGCCTTCATCGTCGCGGCCGACCAGGTCTCCCGCGAGAGCCAGGCCTTCCTGTCGGGCGCGTCGATCGCGCGGCCGGGTTTCGACGCCCTGGACGCCGAGCTGAGCGCGACCTGGCGGGCGTCGAACCGCGAGCTCTCCCGCCTGCTCGTCGTCCGCATCGACGGCTTCCAGCATCAGCTCGTGCTGCACCTGGCGCTGACGGCGGCCGCGCTGGCCGCCGCCGGGCTGCTGTCGTTCCTGATCGCGCGCGGGCTGTCGGCCCGCCTGGGCGCCCTGCTGGCCGCCATGGGCCGCCTCAGCGACGGCGACACCGGGGTGGAGATCCCCTGCCTGGATGACCGCAACGAGACCGGCCGCATCGCCAAGGCGCTGGCGGTGTTCCGGGACGGCATCGCCGAACGCAATCGGCTGCAGGGCGAGGCCGCGGTCGCCCACGAGCGCAACGCGGTCAAGCTGCGGGAAGTGGAGGCGGCGTTCACCGAGGCCGGCCGCGACCAGACGGCCGCCCTGGCCGCGCTCACCCGCGGGCTATCCGACATGGCGCAGGGCGACCTGACCACCCGCATCGAGGCCGAGCTCGCCGCCGACTACGCCCGGCTGCGCGACGATTTCAACGCCACCGCGCAGCGGCTGCAGGACACCCTGCAGGCCATCGCCGGCAAGGCGTCGGGCGTGCTGTCGAACTCGCAGGAGATGGCTCAGGCCTCGGACCAGCTGGCCGAGCGGACCGAACGGCAGGCCGCGGGCCTGGAGCAGACCGCCGCCGCCCTGGACCAGATCACCGCCACCGTGGGCCGGACCGCCACCGGCGCGCAGCAGGCGTCCGAGAGCGTCTCGGCGGCGCGGGCCGAGGCGGCGGCCGGCAGCGAAATCATGGAACGCGCGCGCCAGGCGATGGCCGAGATCGAGGCCTCCTCGGCCCAGATCGCCCACATCATCGGGACCATCGACGAGATCGCCTTCCAGACCAACCTGCTGGCGCTGAACGCCGGCGTCGAGGCGGCGCGGGCCGGCGAGTCGGGCCGCGGGTTCGCCGTGGTCGCCGCCGAGGTGCGCGCGCTGGCCCAGCACTCCGCCGAGGCCGCCCGCGAGATCAAGGCGCTCATCCGGGCGAGCGCGGATCAGGTCAGCGGCGGCGTCCGCCTGGTCGGCGAGACCAGCGAGGCGCTGGACCGCATCGTCGGGCGCGTCTCCGGCATGGAGGCCCTGCTCTCCGAGATGGCCGGCTCGGCCCGCGAGCAGACCACGACCGTCGGCGAGGTCAGCGCCGCCATCTGCCAGATGGACCAGGTGACCCAGCAGAACGCGACCATGGCCGAACGCTCATCGGCCGCCGCGCGCGGCCTGCGCACCGACATGGCCGAGCTGACCGCCCTGCTCGACGGCTTCCGGGTGGCCGAGGAAACCCGGCGCGCCCGGGCGGCATAGGTTCGGGGCTCAGCCACCTCTCATTGATCGTCATCGCCCGGCTTGTCCGGGCGACCCATGAACACAGATCTCGCTTTGAAAAGCGCAGTGGGCGTCGCCGTTGTGACCGGCCAACGCGGAGATCATGGGTGGCCCGGACAAGCCGGGCCATGACGTGACTATTGTCTGTTCAATGGCTTGATTGAGCGCCGATCTCAGGCCGTCTCGGGCAGCTTCGCCGCCTGCGCCTTCCGCTCGCGGCGGCGGCGGGTGAGGATGTGCTCGGTGTAGCCGTTGGGCTGCTCGCGGCCCTTGAACACCAGCTCCAGCGCGGCCTGGTAGGCGACGCTGTCCGGGTTGCCGGCCATCGGCGTGTAGAGCGGGTCGCCGGCGTTCTGGCCGTCCACCACCTTGGCCATGCGGGCCATGGTTTCGCGCACCTGGGCCTCGGTGCAGACCCCGTGGTGCAGCCAGTTGGCGATGTGCTGGCTGGAGATCCGCAGGGTGGCGCGGTCCTCCATCAGGCCCACGTCGTGGATGTCCGGCACCTTCGAACAACCGACGCCCTGGTCGATCCAGCGGACCACGTAGCCGAGGATCCCCTGGGCGTTGTTGTCCAGCTCCTGCTGCACGTCGGCGGGGCTCCAGTTCGATTTGGCCAGCGGCGGGGTCAGCAGCTCGGTGAGGCCGGTGGCCTCGCCGGCCGCGGCCATCTGGGTCTGCAGGGCGGGCACGTCGACGTCATGGTAGTGCAGGGCGTGCAGCACCGCGGCCGTGGGCGAGGGCACCCAGGCGGTGTTGGCCCCGGCCTTCGGGTGGCCGACCTTGGCCGCCAGCATGTCCTTCATCATGTCGGGGGCGGCCCACATGCCCTTGCCGATCTGGGCGCGGCCCTGGAAGCCCGTGGCCAGGCCGATCTCGACGTTGCGCTTCTCATAGGCCGGCAGCCAGGGCTCGGCCTTGATGGCGTCCTTGCGGGCCACGGGGCCGGCTTCCATGGCCGTGTGGATCTCGTCGCCCGTGCGGTCGAGGAAGCCGGTGTTGATGAACACCACCCGGTCCTTCGCCGCGGCGATGCAGGCCTTGAGGTTGGCGCTGGTGCGGCGCTCCTCGTCCATGATGCCGATCTTGACGGTGTTGCGGGCCAGGCCCAGCGCGTCCTCGACCAGGTCGAACAGGCGCACGGCCAGCGCCACCTCGTCAGGTCCGTGCATCTTGGGCTTCACGACATAGACCGAGCCCGCGGGGCTGTTCTTCCGCGCGCCCTTCAGGTCGTGCAGGGCGGCGGTGACGGTGACCAGAGCGTCGACGGCGGTCTCGAACACCGGTTCGCCGCCGAAGCGGACCATGTCGGTGGTCATGTGGTGGCCCACGTTGCGCACCAGCATCAGCGAGCGGCCGCGCAGGCTGAGCCGGCCGCCGTCCGGCGCGGTGTAGAGGCGGTCCTCGTCCAGGCGCCGCGTCTCGGTCCGGCCGCCCTTCTGGAAGCTGGCCGAAAGGTCGCCGCGCATCAGGCCCAGCCAGTTGCGGTAGACCCCGACCTTGTCCTCGGCGTCGACTGCGGCGACCGAGTCCTCGCAGTCCTGAATGGCGGTCAGGGCGGCCTCGACCAGCACGTCGGCGACGCCCGCCGGATCGTCCTTGCCGATCGAGTGGTCGCGGTCGACCTGGATCTCCAGGTGCAGGCCGTTGTGGCGGATGAGGACGCCGTCGGGGGCGCCACTTTCGCCGCGATAGCCGGCGAACTGGCCGGGGTCGACAAGGCAGGAGTCCTGGCCGTTCTTGAGTGTGACCACCAGGTCGTCGCCGACGACGGCATAGCCCGTGGCGTCGGCGTGCGAGCCGCGCGACAGCGGCGCCACGCGGTCCAGCAGGGCGCGGGCATAGGCGATGACCTTGGCGCCGCGGACGGGGTCGTAGCCCTTGGTCCCGGTCGGCGGCTCCAGGGCGTCGGTGCCGTAGAGGGCGTCGTAGAGGCTGCCCCAGCGGGCGTTGGCGGCGTTCAGCGCATAGCGGCCGTTGGACACCGGCACCACCAGCTGCGGGCCGGCGGTGGCGGCGATCTCGGCGTCGACGCCCTGGGTGCCGATCCGGAAGGCGTCGGGCTCGGGCAGCAGGTAGCCGATCTCGCGCAGGAAGGCGGTCTCCTCGGCCACGTCGAGCGGCTGGCCTTTGCGTTCGCGCCACCAGGCGTCGATCAGCGCCTGCAGTTCGTCGCGGCGGCGCAGGAGTTCCAGGTTGCGGGGGGTGAAGTCGGCGAGGATCGCCTCCAGGGCGCTCCAGAACGCCTGCGGCCCCACGCCGGTGTCCGGCAGCAACTCGGTCTCGACGAAGGCGTGCAGCAGGTCGTCGACGGAAAGGGTGTTGGAGATGTCCATCTTGGGGCTCTCGACAGGCTGGGCGGGTGGCGTCGCGCAGGCGGCGCGGCCTAAGGAATAGCAGGAAAAAAGAGGGCGGCCCGAGACATCCCAGGCCGCCCTTTGAACGCGTGAACCTGAGCGCGGTTTAGGCGAACTGGTTCATCGTGTTGTGCACGCCGCCGGCCTTCAGGGCCGCCTCGCCGGCGAAGTATTCCTTGTGGTCGTCGCCGATGTCCGAGCCGGACATGTTCTGGT
>Ga0209257_1001508_pt1 | contig 27353 bp, 23 predicted proteins | sample AraplaCvi_mCL_r2_FD_184277 | JGI IMG/M metagenome (GOLD analysis project Ga0209257, IMG submission 184277) | Arabidopsis root microbial communities from North Carolina, USA - plate scrape MF_Cvi_mCL_r2 (SPAdes) (version 2) | ecosystem: Host-associated > Plants > Roots > Endosphere | place: USA...
CGGTGGTCGGCTTCATCGCCGGCGCCTCGGCCCCGAAGGGCAAGCGCATGGGCCACGCGGGCGCGATCGCCTCGGGCGGCTCGGGCACCGCGGAAGGCAAGTTCGCCGCGATGGAAAAGGCCGGCGTTACCACGGTGAAGTCGCCGGGCGACCTGGGCGCGGCCATCGCGAAGCGTCTGGCGAAGTAAGCGTCTCCAGCGTTTGTTGCTCGAAAGAGGCCGCCTTCGGGCGGCCTTTTTCTTAGTTCGCGTATCGGTACCAACCCCGATGATCGACGTGGGACGTTTCGATGTCCCGCCTGGAGTTTTTCATCGGAGGAGTGACACCGTGAACCTGTATTTCCGTATTGCGGGCTCGATGCTGGCGTTATGCCTGTCGGCTACCGCCACAGCGGCCGCGCCGACCACCGCGAAACCCGCCATCGTGTCGCCGCGCGTCGCGCTCGATAGCGCAACCGTATTCCTGCGTGGCGCGCAGCTGGATGGCTCGGTGACGCTCGATGTTCCCGCTGGCGACAGCGAATGGGTGTTGCAAGGCGTGTCCGGCGGTATGGATGCCGACAGTCTCGCGCTGGGCACGCGCGCCGATGTCGTGGTGCTGTCGTCCACGTTCACGCCCGCGCTGGAAGGCGACGACGATGCGCTCTCGCCCGAAGCACGCCGGGTACGCGATCAGCTCGACGACGCGATGGCGCGCACCGCGCGGATCGAGGCCCGGCAGGTGGTGATCGACGAGCAGCTGGCGCTGCTCAAGGAAAACCGCCGCGCCGGCAGCAAGGACGGTGCGGTCTCGGCCGCCGAAGTCAGCCGCATGCTTGCGCTGCTGGACACGCAGATGCAGCAGGCGCTGGTCGAACGCGCCGCCAACGTGGAGCGCCTCGCGCGTGCACAGGCGGAGCAGGCGCGCGTGCAGCAGATGTTCGACAGCGTCAACGCGCAGGGCTTCCAGCGCGCCGGGACACTGACCCTCGCGCTGCATTCCCCGCAGGCCACGCGCGCTACGTTCCGGTTGTCGTACTGGGTCGACGATGCGGGCTGGGTGCCGTCCTACGACTTGCAGGTCGGCCGCGTGGATCAACCCGTGACGCTGGTGCAGAAGGCGCGCATCTTCCAGAACACCGGTATCGCATGGAACCAGGTGCGGCTGACGCTTTCGAGCGGCAATCCGGGCCGTGGTTCACAGGCGCCGGAGCTGCGGCCGTGGCGGGTCGGGGTGCGCGAGCGTGAGCAGATCGCAGAGGTTTATGCCGGCGCGCCCGCGCCGGCACCCGCTCCCATGCTCGATCGCATCGAGGAAACCGGTTCGCGGATGCGGTCCACTCTCGACGGCTACGTCGCCACCGACGCGAGCGGCCTCAACGTCCAGTACAAAGTCGCGCTGCCGTACACCGTGCCGTCCGACGGCAAGGGCCACATGGTGATGCTCGGATCGACCGATCTACCGGCCACGTACCGCTACGTCGTCACGCCAAAACTCGATCGTGAAGCCTTCCTGCAAGCGCAGGTCGCCGACTGGAATCGCCTGAACCTGCTGCCGGGCGCGAGCAGCATCTTCCACGACGGTGCCTATGTCGGGCAGGGCAGGGTGGATGTCCGCGCGGCACACGACACGATGGACATCTCGTTGGGACGCGACCCGCGCATCCTGGTCACGCGCAAGCAGACCACCGAACACGCCTCCCATGCTGGCAGCCGGCAGCAGTTCGCCTACACGATCACGGCGCGCAATACGCGGCCGGAGGCCATCGATCTGGTGGTCGTCGATCAGGTTCCCGTCTCCACCGACAGCCGCGTGCGCGTGGACGACCTGAGCTACGCCGACGCGAAACTGGACACCGATACCGGCCGGCTCGAATGGACGCTGCATCTGGCTCCAGGCGAACAGCGCGAACTGCCGCTGTCGTACACGGTCGTGGCACCTCGCGGTCTGGAGCTCTCGGGCATGTAAACAGGGGCGCCGTCACGCGTGAGTTGCGCGTGTTCGGCGTCAGGGCCGGTTTCTGCAAGAATTACGCTTCCCAACGCGTTTGCAGCCCGATGACTACGTCCCTACGCATCGCCCTCGCCCAGTTCGACTTCCCCGTCGGTGCCGTCCAACGCAATGCCGAGCGCATCGCGGCGATGATCGAGCAGGCGCGCGACGAATACGGCGCCGACGTCGTGCTGTTCCCCGAACTCGCGCTCAGCGGCTACCCGCCGGAAGACCTGTTGCTGCGTCCCAGCTTCCTGGCCGATTGCCAGGCCGAGATCGAACGCATCGCCGCCGGCGTACGCGACATCGTGGCCGTGGTCGGCTGGCCGCAGGCGGCTGGCAGCGTCGTCTACAACGCCGCGAGCGTGCTTCGCGATGGCCACGTCTCGCACACCTACCGCAAGCGCGAACTGCCGAACTACGCGGTGTTCGACGAACGCCGCTACTTCGACGTCGACCCCGATCGCGACGATTGCGTCTTCGACGTCGACGGCGTGCAGGTCGGGTTGCTGATCTGCGAGGACCTCTGGTTTCCCGAGCCGATCGCCAGCACTGTCGCCAAGGGCGCGGAACTGGTGCTGGTGCCCAACGCGTCGCCGTTCGAACGCGACAAGCATTCCGATCGCGATGCGTTGATGGCGCAGCGCGTGCAGGAAACCGGCGTGGGCCTGGTGTACGTCAACGTGGTGGGCGGGCAGGACGCGCTGGTGTTCGATGGCGGGTCGGTCGTGGCCGACGGCGACGGCACCGTGCATCCGGCCGCGGTAGCGTTCGCCGAACAGTGGCTGGTGGTGGATTTCGATCCGGATTCGCGACGCTTCTCGCCGGTGCAGTGGGTTGAGGACGGCGACGAGAGCCGCGACGCCCTGGCGTGGCGCGCCGTCGTGCGCGGCACGCGCGACTACTTCACCAAGAACGGTTTCAAGCATGCGTGGCTGGGATTGTCGGGCGGCATCGACTCCTCGCTGGTGCTGGCGATCGCCGTCGATGCGCTGGGCGCGGAGAACGTCACTGCCGTGCGCATGCCGTCGCGCTACACGGCCGGGTTGTCGAACGACCTGGCGGAAGAACAATGCCGCGTGCAGGGGGTCAGGCTGCTGACGATCCCCATCGAGAAGCCGTTCCAGGGTTTCCTCGATGTGTTGTCGGAGACCTTCGCCGGGCGCGATGTCGACACCACCGAAGAGAACCTCCAGTCGCGCACGCGCGGCGCGCTGCTGATGGCGATGAGCAACAAGTTCGGCGGCCTGCTGCTTACCACCGGCAACAAGAGCGAATACGCGGTCGGCTACGCCACGATCTACGGCGACATGTGCGGCGGCTACGCGCCGCTGAAGGACATCTACAAGACCGAGGTGTTCGCGCTCGCGCGCTGGCGCAACACGGTCGGCGACCGCGTGATACCGCAGGAAGTGATCGACCGCCCGCCCTCGGCGGAACTGCGCGAGAACCAGAAGGACCAGGATTCGCTGCCGCCCTACGACGTGCTCGACGCGATCCTGCTGCGCTACGTCGACCAGGAGCAGTCGCGCGAGGACATCATCGCCGCGGGCTTCGACCAGGGCACCGTGGATCGCGTGCTGCGGCTGGTGCGCATCAGCGAGTGGAAGCGCCATCAGGCGGCGCCGGGACCGAAGGTGTCGCGGCGCGCGTTCGGGCGCGAGCGGCGGTATCCGATTTCGAACGGGTATGGGCACTGAGGCGGGCGAGGCGGTTCGGCGCCTCTGACCGTCCTCCATCTCACACGTGATCCCCGGGTGCGCTTCGCTTATCCGGGCTACAAAGGCACCGTCATTCGAGCGAACGCGGTGGAATCCACGGCTTGGCCTTTCGCACGTGATCCCCGGGTGCGCTTCCCTTGCCCGGGCTACAAAACACCGTCATCCCGGCGAAGGCCGGGACCCAGGCCCGTAACGCATGGGCACTCCACCGGCGCCCGCACACCTCACCCGTCATTCCAGCGAAAGCTGGAACCCATGTTGATTTTCGATCCGCATCGTCAGCATTCCCGTAGCGGCGAAAGCAGGGCGATCCCGTCGGCAAGGCGATCGGCTTGGATCCCGGCCTTCGCCGGGATGACGACAAGAGGGTGGGTCGACGCACAGGCCGATCCTGCCGCGCGAGGCCCAAAACAAAAACGCCGCCCGAAGGCGGCGTTTTCGCGATACATCGATGACACCCGATCAGTCGTTGTCCAGCGCCGACTTCTCGCCCGCGAACGGGTTGAGCTTGCGCCAGTTGCTCGGATAGTCCGGCCACTTGCCTGCCAGGAACGGGTGGCTCGGATCGTTGAGCTGCAACACGCGGCGGGCGTCATCGGCCAGCGCCTTGTTGCCCAGGCCCTCGTACGCGGCGGCCAGCGTGGCGACGGCGTCATTCTGGTACGAGCTCTGAGGGTAGGTTTCGAGCAGGAACTTGGCGCGCTCCGCGGCAGCGACGTAGGCGGTGCGACGCAGGTAGTACAGCGCCGTGTCGAGTTCGTGGCGGGCGAACATGTCGCGCAGGCCGGCCATGCGCACGCGGGCATCGGCGGCGTAGCGGCTGTTCGGGTAGCGGTCGGCGACGATCGAGAAATCGTTGAACGCCTGCAGCGGCGTCGCGAGGTCGCGGCGGCTGGCGTCGAGCGTCCACACCTTCTGCAGGAACACCGTGTCGCGGCTGGAGTTGGTCAGCCCGCGCAGGTAGTACATGTACGCGATGTTCTTGTGCGTCGGGTAGGTGCGGATGAAGCGGTCGATGCTGCTGATCGCGTCGTCGTGCTTGCCGGCCTTGTACTGCGCGTAGGCGGTCTCGACCAGCGCCTGCTCGGTGTAGGGGCCGTACGGGTACTGGGCGACGAGGCGCTTGAACGTCGTCTCGGCCGCCGACCAGTTGCCGTTGGTCATCGACTTGTGGGCTTTCTCGTAAAGCTGCTCGACGGGGACGCCCTCGTCCGCATCCTTGTCTTTGAATTTGCTGCAGCCCACGCCGGCAAAAGCGACGATCAACAGCAGGGCCAGCAGGCGCGAAGGGGCGGAACGTAGGCTCATGGGGTCTCGACGGGCGCCGAAGGTACGAAGACCGGATAATAGCAGTCCCCACCTGCCTGCCCTGAATCCTCCCCGTCCGATGACTGCCAATTCCCAAGCGCCCGCCGCTCCCCTGCAGGCGACCGTTCCGGACGCCGCCGCCGGCCGTCGTTTCGACGCGGTGCTGGCCGAGCTGTTCCCCGATTTCTCCCGTTCCCGCCTGGCCGCCTGGATCAAGTCCGGCGACGCCCGCCTGGACGGTCGCGAGGTCCGCCCGCGCGACCCGGTGCGCGGCGGCGAGACGGTCACGCTGAACGTCCAGCTCGATGTCCAGACGCATTCGGAGCCCGAGGACATCGCGCTCGACGTGCTCTACGAGGACGAGCACGTCTTCGTGATCAACAAGCCCGCCGGCCTGGTCGTGCACCCGGGCGCGGGCAATCCGGCCGGCACGCTGGTCAACGCGCTGCTGCATCGGGATCCCTCGCTCAACGTCCTGCCGCGCGCTGGCATCGTGCACCGGCTCGACAAGGACACGTCCGGCGTCATGGTCGTCGCGCGCACGCTGCAGGCGCATACGGCGCTGATCGAGCAGCTGTCCTCGCGCGAGGTCCACCGCCAGTACCTGGCCGTCGTGGTTGGCTCGCTGGTGTCGGGCGGCACGGCGAATGCCCCGATCGACCGCCACCCGCGCGACCGCATCCGCATGGCCGTGCGAGAGGACGGCCGCGACGCCGTCACGCACTACCGCCTGCGCGAACGCTTCCGCGCGCACACGCTGCTGGAATGCCGCCTCGAAACCGGCCGCACCCACCAGATCCGCGTGCACATGGCGCACCTGAAGCATCCGATCGTCGGCGACCCGCTGTATGGCGGCCCGCTGAAACTCCCGCGCGGAGCGACCGAGGACCTGATCGCCACCCTGCGCGGCTTCAAGCGCCAGGCGCTGCATGCCGAGACCCTGGAATTCGCGCATCCGGTGACCGGCGAACCCGTGCGCTGCACCGCGCCGGTGCCGGACGACCTCATCCAGCTGGTCCGCACGCTGCGGGACGACACCGTCGCCGCAGCCGAAAAGGAGCGGTAAGCGATGGCCGCCGCGTGGATCGATGCGCAGTGGCCGGTGCCCTCGCGCGTGCACGGCTTCACGACGGTGCGGCATGGGCTGGGCGTTTCGGCGCCGCCTTTCGATGATTTCAACCTGGGCCTGCGCGCCGGCGACGAAGCGCAGGCGGTGGAAACCAACCGTGCGTTGCTCGTCGAACACGCCGGTCTGCCGTCGACGCCGTGCTGGTTGCGGCAGGTCCACGGCACGCACGTACACCGCTTCGATGCGCCGGCGACGGAGGAAATCGAGGCCGATGCCTCGGTGACGTCGGAGCCCGGCGTCGTGCTGGCGATCCTCACCGCCGATTGCCTGCCGGTGCTGTTCTGCGCGGACGATGGCCGCGAGATCGGCGGCGCGCACGCCGGCTGGCGCGGGCTGGCCGGCGGCGTGCTCGAAAACACGCTGGCCGCGATGCGTACCGCGCCCGATCGCGTGCACGCCTGGCTCGGCCCCGCCGCCGGGCCGCAGGCGTACGAGATCGGACGCGAAGTGTTCGACGCATTCGTGTCGCCCGATGCCGGCGCGGAAAGCGCGTTCGTCGCGACGCGTCCGGATCACTGGCGCGTGGATCTGTACGCGCTCGCGCGGCGCCGCCTGCAGGCGGCCGGAATGGCGTCCGATCGCATCCACGGTGGCGGGCTGTGCACGATTTCCGATCCGCAGCGCTTCTTCTCGCATCGACGCGACCAGCGCGGCGGCCGCATGGCGTCGTTGATCTGGATCGACGAACGCGAATGACCCTGGCCGCGCCGACGCCGCTGTACCGTCAGCTGCTTCCGGCGCGTTTCGACGACCTGCCGCCGACGGTGCGCGCGTTGCACGAACGCGAAGGTCTGCATCGCTATCGCGGCAAGGTCGAAGTGGAGCGCGGGCACGGCGCGATGTCGCGACTATGCGCGTGGGCGACGCGGTTGCCGGTCGAAGGCCGTGGCTCGATCGAGGTGGAGATCGACAGTACGTCGCAGCACGAGCGTTGGGCGCGCAAGTTCGCCGGACGCGCGATGCGCTCGCATCTGTGGGTCGACGATGGCCTGTTGTGCGAACGGCTCGGGCTCGTGACGTTCGCGTTCCGTCTCGATGTGGAGTCGCTCGGCGCCGGCAATGCGATCGTGTGGCGCGTGGAGAACGTGCGCGCGCTGGGCGTGCCGCTGCCGCGGGCCTGGTTCGATGGCGTCGGAGCGCGCGAATACGAACGCGACCGGCGTTATCGTTTCGATGTGTTCGCCACGATGCCGTGGATCGGACGGCTCGTGCATTACCGGGGATGGCTGGATGTCGAATGAGCTTCGCCACGAGCATGACGTGATCGTCTTCGACGGCGTCTGCGTGCTGTGCAACGGCTGGGTGCGTTTCCTGCTGCGGCACGACCGGCGCGCGCGGTATCGCTTCGCCGCGATGCAGGGCGAAAGCGGCCGCGCGTTGCTGCTTTCGCACGGACTGGACGCGGACGATCCGGTGTCGTTCCTGCTGATCGAGGATGGCATCGCATGGACCGATACCGACGCGATCGTTCGCGTGCTCGCGGGGCTGGGCGGCGTGTGGCGGCTGGTGAACCTGTTGCGCGTGGTGCCGCGCGGCGTGCGCAATCGCCTTTATCGCGGGTTCGCGCGCAACCGTTACCGGATATTCGGACGATACGACCAGTGTGCGATTCCCACGCCGGAACAGGCCGCGAGGTTCCTGCCATGAGGCGATCGCGAATCATGCTGGCTGCGTTATTGGCGACAGCGCTGATGACCGGATGCGCGAGCACGGCGACCACTACCGCCTCGATGCATGGCGATGCGACGCGGCCCGCAGAGTCGTCAGGCTGGATCCGCAGCGAGCTGTACTTCGCGGTCGGCAACGAGGACGGCACAGGCATCATCGACGACGCGCAGTGGCGCGCCTTCCTTGATGGCGAGGTGACGCCGAGGTTCCCCGATGGCCTGACCGTGCTCGACGGCTACGGCCAATGGCGCTTCCAGCAGGACGGCCGGCTGGTGCGGCAGCGCTGCAAGGTGCTGGTCGTGCTGCATGAGGACGGGGCGAAGCCGCGCGCGGACATCGAAGCGATCCGCCTGGCGTGGAAGCGCATGACCGGGCACGAGTCCGTGCTGTGGGCGAGGGGACCGGTGGAAGTTTCATTCTGATCGACCGAACACTCACTCCCCTGCAGGTACAGGGGAGGGTTGGGGAGGGGGGAGACCGCCGCCGAGCCTTCTGCCGAAGGTGTTTTTCGAACCAGCAGCATTTCACCGTACTAGTCGTTCACCTGAGCCACTCCGTTACCCCTCACCCCAACCCCTCTCCCGGTGGGAGAGGGGCTTATCTCCGCTACGATTTCCCCATCCCACGCCGCGAGCCCTCCATGCCGACCACCCCATCCCGCCGCTGGTTCGTCCCCGGCGATCTCAACGGCTTCTTCGGCCTGGTCGTCGACAATCTGTCGATCCTGGGTTTCATCTCGGCCGCGCTGATCGGCATCTTCGGCTTCCCCGCGGACGTCGTGTTCACCCGCATGTTTCCCGGCACCGCATTCGGCGTGCTGATCGGCAACCTGATCTACACCTGGATGGCGCACCGCCTCGCACGCGAAAGCGGACGCAGCGACGTCACGGCGATGCCGCTGGGCCTGGACGCACCGACCAGCATCGGCATGGCGCTGCTCGTACTGGGCCCGGCATTCGTGGCGTTCAAGCAGCAGGGCATGGACGAAGCCGCTGCGGCGATGGCGACGTGGCAACTGGGCATGGCCTCGCTGGTAGTGATGGGCGCGCTGAAGCTGCTGCTGTCGTTCTTCGGCGATGCGATCACGCGAGCGGTGCCGCGCGCGGCGCTGCTGGGTTCCATCGGCGGTGCGGCGCTCGCCTTGCTGGGCTTCTTGCCGCTGATCGAAACCCTGCGCTCGCCGGTGGTCGGCTTCGTCACCTTCGGCCTGCTGATGTACGTGCTGGTCGCGAAGGGCAAGCTGCCCATCCGCATGCCCGGCGTGCTGCTCGCCTTCATCGTCGGCACCGTGTTGTATTACGGGCTCGGAATCGCGGGCCTGGGCACGCCGGGCTTCAAGTTGCCCGATGCCGCACCGTTGCGCTTCACGCTGCCGCTGCCGACGCTGCAGTTCATCGATGGCCTGAAATACACCGTGCCGTACCTGCCGCTGCTGCTGCCGTTCGGCCTGCTGATGGTGGTGGGCGGCATCAACGTGAGCGAAAGCGCGCGCGCCGCGGGCGATGATTACCGCACGCGCGACGTATTGCTGGCCGAGGCCGTGGCCACGCTGGTCGCCGGCTTCTGCGGCGGCGTCGCGCAGACCACGCCGTACATCGGCCAGCCGGCGTACAAGCACATGGGCGCGCGCATGGGCTACACGCTGCTGACGGGTCTGTTCATCGGCCTGGGCGGCATCTTCGGTTACGTCTCCGGGCTGGTGCAGTGGCTGCCGATCGCGGTGCTCGCGCCGATCATCGTCTACGTCGGCATGGACATCACCGTGCAGGCCTTCCACGAAAGCCCGCGCCGCCATGCGCTTGCGGTCGCGCTCGCGTTCCTGCCGTCGGTGGCGTACCTGCTGGTGATCAAGATCGGCAATCCGGCGTGGATCGCGCCGGATCGTTTCGCTGCGTTGTACGAAGGCATCGACAGCCATGGCCTGCCGGATCTTGCGACGATCGTGACGCTCGGCAACGGCTTCATCATCACCGCGATGATCTGGTCCACCGCGCTGGTGGCGATGATCGACCACCGCTTCCGCCGCGCCGCCGTGGTGCTGCTGATCGGCGCGGTGCTGACGCTGTTCGGCTTCATCCATTCGGTCGATCCGCGCGGCAGCATCTACTGGCCGTGGATGCTGGAAGGCCTGCGCCGCGCGATCGCGTGGCAATTCGCCGGCGCGTATGTCGCGCTTGCGGTGCTGCTGGGGCTGCTGTCGCTGCAGCGGCAGGCGCCGCTCGAAGGCACCGACCAGGCACATTGATCGGCCCGATCGCCGCCCTCACTTCATTACTTCGCCCCCACGACGAAAAAGCCCATGTCCCTGCAGAAAGAACTCAACGCCATCCCCGGCGTCGCCGCACGCGATGCCGCCACGCACGGTTTCGTGTTCAACCACACGATGCTGCGCGTGAAGGACATCCGGAAGTCGCTGGACTTCTACACGCGCGTGCTCGGCTTCACCTTGGTGCGCCGCCGCGATTTCGACGAAGCGAAGTTCAGCCTGTACTTCCTGGTGCTGGTGGACGATCCGTCGCAGATCCCCGCGGAAGAGCCCGCGCGCGGCCAGTGGCTGCTCAGCCAGCGCGGCGTGCTGGAGCTCACGCACAACCATGGCACCGAATCGGATGCGGATTTCCGCTATCACGACGGCAACGGCGAGCCGCGCGGCTTCGGCCATATCTGCGTGTCGGTGCCGGATGTCGAGGCGGCCTGCGCGCGTTTCGAGCAGCTTGGCGTCGCGTTCCAGAAGCGCCTCACCGACGGGCGCATGAAGGACATCGCCTTCATCAAGGACCCGGACGGTTACTGGGTGGAAATCCTGCAGCCCACGGCACGCGTTTAACGCCCACGTGTTCATCTGTAGCCCTCTCCCGCTTGCGGGAGAGGGTTGGGTGAGGGCAGGCAGCCGAAGTGCTAGATCGGCTCCCGCAACGCCGCCAGATACTTCCGACGCCACGCCGTGATGTCGTTCTCGCGAAGCACGGCCATCATCGCTTCCCAGCGTTCGCGGCGTTCCTGCAACGGCATTTCCATCGCGGCGGCGAGCGCATCGGCCACGCCGTCCATGTCGTAGGGATTGACCAGCAGCGCCGCGTCCAGTTCGCGCGCCGCGCCGGCGAAGCTCGACAGCACCAGCACGCCCGGATCCTTCGGATCCTGCGCCGCCACGTACTCCTTCGCCACCAGGTTCATGCCGTCGCGCAATGGCGTGACCAGCCCCACGCGCGAGAGTCGATAGAAGCCGGTCAACGTCGGATGCGGATAGTTGCGGTTGACGTAGCGCACTGGCGTCCAGTCGGGCTCGGCGTGCGCGCCGTTGATGTGACCGGACAACTGCTCCAGCTCGCTGCGCAGCTTCTGGTATTCCAGCACTTCGCCGCGCGACACCGGCGCGATCTGCAGGAACGTCAGCTTGCCGCGATGCTCCGGATGCCGCTTCAGGAAGCGTCCGAACGAACGGAAACGCTCCGGCAATCCTTTCGAATAGTCCAGCCGGTCCACGCCGATGGCGAGCGCGCGGCCCGACAGGCTCGTCGCCAGCCGCTTCACGCCGACCTTGCCCACGGCCACGCGCGCCTGCTCCTCGATCTGCGCGGTATCGATGCTGATCGGGAACGCGCCCGCGCGCAGGCGCACGCCCTTGCGCGTTTCCAGCACGCCGTGCGAGATCACGCGTCCGCGTCCGAATAGGCGCACGTAATCCTGGAAGCGCTCCAGGTCGCGCTCGGTCTGGAAGCCGATCAGATCGTAGGACGACAATCCTTCGAACAGGCGCTCATGCTGCGGCAACGCGGCGAGCAGGTCGGAGGAGGGCATCGGCACGTGCAGGAAAAAACCCAGCCGACACGTCACGCCCAGCTCGCGCAGCAGCTTCGCCATCGGGATCAGGTGGTAATCGTGGATCCACACGATGTCGTCGTCGCGCAGCAGCGGCGCCAGCTTCTCGGCGAACAGCGCGTTGACGCGGCGATACGCGGCGTAGGTGATGCGGCTGTAATCGACCAGGTCGACGCGGAAATGCAGCAGCGGCCACAGCGTGCGGTTCGCGAAACCGTTGTAGTAATCATCGTGGTCGCGCTTGGAAAGATCCACGGTGACGTAACGGATGTTGCCGGCATCGTGCTCGTGCACCTGGCCGGAGTCGTCCGGATCGATGCGTCCGCTCCAGCCGAACCACATGCCGCCCGTTTCCTCCAGCGCGGCCTGCAACGCCACCGCAAGACCGCCGGCACTGCTGACTCCCGGTAACGCCACGCGATTGGAAACGACGACCAGACGACTCATGCCGCATCCTGCCAGGGCCGCGACAGGCGCATGGCGGCGTTGATGAGGCCGACGTGCGAGTACGTCTGCGGGAAGTTGCCCCACGCCTCGCCGCCGTCGAATTCCAGGTCTTCCGACAACAGACCCAGGTGATTGCGCCGGGCGAGGATGCGTTCGAACAGCGTCCTCGCCTCTTCCTGCCTGCCGATCGACGCGAGCGCGTCGATGTACCAGAACGTGCAGATGGTGAAACTGGTTTCCGGCGCGCCGAAATCATCGGGCATCACGTAGCGGAACAGCGCATCGCCGCGCTTGAGGCCCTTGCCGATCGCCTCCACCGTGCGCACGAAACGCGGATCGTCGGGCTTCACGAAACCAAGATCGGCGAGCAGCAACAGCGACGCATCGAGCCGATTGCCATCGAGCGATTCGACGAAATGCCCCAGTTCTTCGTTATACGCATGCGCGACGATGCGCGCGTGTATCTCGTCCGCACGCTGCCGCCACAACTGAGCCTGCGGCGCGAGCTTGAGATGCACCGCGATGCGCGCCAGCCGGTCGCACGCGGCCCAGCACATCACGCTGGAATAGGTGTGCACTTCCTCCCGCCCACGGAATTCCCACAGCCCCGCGTCGGGCACGTCGTGCAGCGCATAGGCGCGTTCGCCCACCGGTTCCAGCCGCGCGAATACCGATGCATCGCCCACGCGCGCAAGACGCGTATCGAAGAACAGTTGCGTGGAAGCGAGCACGACGCTGCCGTAGACATCGTGCTGTTTCTGCAGCCAGGCGAGGTTGCCGCGACGCACCGGCCCCATGCCGCGATAACCGGCGAGCGAATCTACTTCCGATTCGGCCAGCTGCCGCTCGTAGCCGATGCCGTAGAGCGGCTGCAGTTCCCCATCGTCGGCCGCGATGTTCGCAAGGTAGCGAAGGTACTCCTCCATCGTGCGCGTCGCGCCGAGCCGGTTGAGGGCGCGCACCACGAAGGCCGAGTCGCGCAGCCAGCAGTAGCGGTAATCCCAGTTGCGCACCGTATTGGGCGCTTCGGGAATCGACGTCGTCATCGCAGCCACGATCGCGCCGGTTTCGTCGTACTGGCACAGCTTGAGCGTGATCGCGCTGCGGATCACCGCTTCCTGCCACTCCAGCGGAATCGACAGATTGCGCACCCAGTTGCGCCAGTAGTTGAGCGTCTGTTCCTCCGCGTTGCGCGCGAAGCCGGAGACCGATTGCGTCAGCGTCTCGTCCGGGCCGAGCACGAAATGCGCGTCGCGATCGAGCACGAACGGCAGCGCGTCGCGCACCAGGCGCACGGGCATGTCGCTGGTCAGTCGCAGGGTGAATTCGGGAATGATGTAACGGATGTGGTTGCTGCCCCAGGTGATCTCGGGCTTCACCGATCCGTATTCGGCCAGCGGCCGCAGGTGCACGCGGATGCGCGGCGTGCCGGCGATCGGACGCAGCCGGCGCACCAGCATCACCGGCCGATAGAAGCGGTCGTTCTGGTGCCAGCGCGGTGCGAAATCGACGATTTCCACCGCGCCGCCGTTCGCATCGCGCAGCACCGTCCGCAGCATCGCGGTGTTGTCGATGTAGGACTGTTCGGCCGAAACGAAGTTCTCCAGTTCGATCGTCCAGTCGCCGCCCTCGTGTTCGCGTGGCGAAAGCAGGCCGCAGAACACCGGGTCGCCGTCGAATGCCGGGACGCAGCCCCAGATGATGCGCGCCTGTGGATCGACCAGCGCGGCGACGCTGCCATTGCCGATGAGGCCGAGTTCGAGGCTGCATTGAAGGGTGTCGGTCGGGGTCATCCGTACTCCAGCTGCTCTGATACGTGTTGTTCCGATGCGCGCGATGCACGCCGCGCGCGTGCGCCCGTCACGCGAGATCCAGGCCTTCTTCCAGCCACGCGCGCACGGCGGCCGGATCGTGTAGTGCGTAACGCGCCGCACTGGGCTGGCGCGAACCCACGAGCACACCGAAGCCGGCGTGGCTGCCCACGGCCTGGAAAGCGTGCTCGTCGGTGAGGTCGTCGCCGACGAACACCGGACGGCGCCCGTGGAACGGCGGATGCGCGAGCAGATCGACGACCGCGCTGCCCTTGTGCGCGCCATCGGGCCGGAGCTCGACGACCATGTTTCCGTATTGCAGGTGGTACCCCGGCAGTTCGATCAGGATCGAATCGGCGTACTGGCGCAGCAGGTCTTCGGCATCGGGCGCCGCGCGCCAGTGCAACGCGATCGTCGTGCCCTTGTCCTCCACGCGCGCTCCCGGATAGCGCTGCGCGAGCGCCTGTCCCCAGGCCACGGCCTGGTCGAGCGCGAGCGGTCGCGGGTGGCGCTCCTGATGGCCTTCCTCACGCCGTTCGAGCCCGTGAAGGCCCACCGCCGGCAGCTTCAGCGGGGCGAACAGGGCGTCCAGCTGCGACAGCTGGCGGCCGCTCACCAGGGCGAGCGCCCCGTCGAGGCGCCCGTGCAGCACCGCGAGCACGTCGATCAGGCCCGGGTCGACCAGCACATCGCCCGGAACATCGGCGAAATCCAGCAGCGTGCCGTCGACGTCGAGGAACAGCGCCCATTCGGAGGACACCGCGGGTGGGGCGGGGAGGGTGAGGGCGGGCGTGGGCATGCACGCATTGTGAACACGGGCATGTCAGCATGAAGTGGACGCGCCGTAACGGGGTCGAACAAGCCTCAAGGCCGTTGAATCGGGCACGCGTTGCCCGCATCTGGTGCACATTCGCGGCCACGTCTCGCTGGCCGCCACTGCGATCAGGGATCTTCCATGCGAATGGACAAACTCACCTCGCGCTTCCAGCAGGCATTGCAGGACGCGCAGTCGCTGGCGCTCGGCCGCGACAACACCATCATCGAACCGGTGCACCTCATGTCGGCGTTGCTCGAACAGAGCGGCGGCAGCACGCGTCCGTTGCTCGCGCAAGCCGGAGTCAACGTGCCGTTGCTGCGCGAACGCCTCGGCGAAGCGCTGGAAAAGCTGCCGAAAGTGACCGGGCAGGCGGGCCAGATCAGCGTCGGCAACGACCTCTCCCGCCTGCTCAACGTCACCGACAAGCTCGCGCAGCAGCGCGGCGATGCGTTCATCGCCAGCGAGCTGTTCGTGCTGGCCGCGCTGGACGACAACGGCGACCTCGGCCGCGCATTGAAGGCCGCCGGCGCGAACAAGGATAAACTCGAAGCGGCCATCGCCAAGGTCCGCGGAGGCGAAAGCGTGCAATCGGAAAACGCCGAAGACCAGCGCCAGGCGCTGGAGAAATACACCATCGACCTCACCGCGCGCGCGGAGAGCGGCAAGCTCGATCCGGTCATCGGCCGTGATGAGGAGATCCGCCGCACCGTGCAGGTGCTGCAGCGTCGCACCAAGAACAATCCGGTGCTGATCGGCGAACCCGGCGTGGGCAAGACCGCGATCGTAGAAGGCCTCGCGCAGCGCATCATCAACGGCGAGGTGCCCGAAGGCCTGCGCGGCAAGCGCGTGCTCTCGCTCGACATGGGCGCGCTGATCGCGGGCGCTAAATTCCGCGGCGAATTCGAGGAGCGCCTGAAGGCCGTGCTCAACGACCTGGCAAAGAACGAGGGCCAGATCATCCTGTTCATCGACGAGCTTCATACGATGGTCGGCGCCGGCAAGGCCGAAGGCGCGATGGATGCCGGCAACATGCTCAAGCCCGCGCTCGCGCGCGGCGAGCTGCATTGCATCGGCGCGACGACGCTCGACGAATACCGCCAGTACATCGAAAAGGACGCCGCGCTGGAACGCCGCTTCCAGAAGGTGTTCGTCGGCGAGCCGAGCGTGGAGGACACCATCGCGATCCTGCGCGGCCTGAAGGAAAAGTACGCCGTGCACCATGGCGTGGAGATCACCGATCCGGCCATCGTCGCCGCGGCCACGCTGTCGAACCGTTACATCAGCGACCGCCAGTTGCCCGACAAGGCCATCGACCTGATGGACGAGGCCGCTTCCCGCATTCGCATGGAGATCGACTCCAAGCCGGAAGAGCTCGATCGCAAGGAACGCCGCCTCATCCAGCTCAAGATCCAGCGCGAGGCGTTGAAGAAGGAGAAGGACGCCGAATCCCGCCAGCGTCTGTCCGACCTGGAGGACGAGATCGCGCGCCTGGAGCGCGAGTTCAACGATCTTGAGGAAGTATGGAAGGCCGAAAAGGCCACGCTGCAGGGCGCAACGAAGATCAAGGAGCAGATCGAACGCGCCAAGCTCGATCTCGAAGCCGCGCAGCGCCAGCAGGATTTCGCGAAGATGAGCGAGATCCAGTACGGCACGCTGCCCGAACTCGAAAAGCAGCTGCGCGCCGCACAGGAAGCCGAAACCAAGGGCTTCACGCTGCTGCAGGACAAGGTCACGGCGGAGGAGATCGCCGAGGTCGTCGCGCGGTGGACCGGCATTCCCGTCAGCAAGATGCTCGAAGGCGAGCGCGAGAAGCTGCTGCGCATGGAAGAGCAGCTGCATACGCGCGTGGTCGGCCAGGAGGAGGCGATCAAGGTCGTGTCCGATGCGGTGCGCCGCTCGCGGGCGGGTTTGTCCGATCCGAACCGCCCGTCGGGCTCGTTCCTGTTCCTCGGACCCACCGGCGTGGGCAAGACGGAACTGTGCAAGGCGCTGGCGGAATTCCTGTTCGATTCGAGCGACGCGATGGTGCGCATCGACATGAGCGAGTTCATGGAGAAGCACTCCGTGAGCCGCCTCGTCGGCGCGCCTCCGGGTTATGTCGGCTATGAGGAAGGCGGTTACCTGACCGAAGCGGTGCGTCGCCGTCCGTACAGCGTGATCCTGCTGGACGAAGTGGAGAAGGCGCATCCGGATGTGTTCAACATCCTGCTGCAGGTGCTCGACGATGGCCGACTTACCGATGGGCAGGGGCGAACGGTCGATTTCCGCAATACCGTGATCGTGATGACGAGCAATCTCGGCTCGCATCAGATCCAGGAGATGTCAGGCGACGATTCGCCGCAGGCCTACATGCAGATGAAGGCAGCGGTGATGGGTGTCGTGCAGGCGCATTTCCGCCCGGAATTCATCAACCGCCTCGACGACATCGTCGTGTTCCACCCGCTGGACAAGCAGCAGATCCGGCAGATCGCGCGCATCCAGCTCAATGGGCTGGAGAAACGCCTCGCCGAACGCGGATTGAAGCTCGTGTTGTCGGACGACGCGCTCAACCTATTGGGCAACGTCGGTTTCGATCCGGTGTACGGCGCGCGTCCGCTGAAACGTGCGATCCAGCAGCAGCTGGAGAATCCGCTCGCATCGAAGATCCTGGCGGGCGAGTTCACCAGCGGCGACACGGTGCACGTGGAAGCGCAGGGCGGGCAGCTGGTGTTCCGGAAGGAGTGAGGTTCGCGGGTTCTGCCGCGTAGCTCATCGATTCAAAGCCCCGCATTGCGGGGCTTTGTTCTTAGGGCGCCTCATAGAAGCACCGTCATCCCGGCGAACGCCGGGACCCAGGCCATCACGCCATCCGCAGCCGATGTTGACGAAGTAACCCCACCGTCATTCCAGCGAACGCTGGAACCCACTTTGATCGTTCCGCGGTGACGGGCAAACGCGCAGCGCTGTACGGTGACGATCGTTCACCGGCGGGGCTTCGTTGCCCCTCACCCCAACCCCTGCCGTCGGGAGAGGGGCTAGAGCACCGTCATTCCAGAGAAAGCTGGAACCCACTGACTTCTGGCAGTCGCCTCAGTCGGCCCCACGCCCCGCCTCAAGCGCACTCAATCGAGCTTCCAGTTCCGCAACACGCTGCTCAAGCTCCACCACGCGCTCGGACATCGGCGAGGGTGAGGCATCGGCAGAAGAAGCCGACAACGCGCTCACGTCCGGCTCGCCAGACAGCAGATGCGCGAAGCGTTCTCCGCGCTGCCCCGACTGCCGAGGCAGGGCGATAACCAGTGCCGGCGTGCGCTTCGACAGACGCTCCAGCGCATGCTGCACGTCCTCGATGCCTTCGAAGCGCGCGAGACGATCGGTACGTGACATGAGCTCGTGCGCCGTCTGCGGCCCGCGCAGCATCAGCAGCGCGAGCAGCGCCGTCTGCGGCTTCGTCAGGCTGAGCACCGCTTCGAGTCGATGCGAATAGCGTTCCGCGCGCGCCGTGTGCTGCGACTTCACGAAGCCGCGCGTTTCGAGGCGGCGCAGCGCATTGGCAACCTCGCCCTGTTCGAGGTCCATCACCGGCTCGCGCGCGGTCTTCTGGTTGCATGCCAGCACGATCGCGTTGAGCGTCAGCGGGTAGGCGTCCGGCGTCGTCGCTTCCTTCTCGAACAGCGATGCGAGGATGCGCGCATCGATCGCCGAAAGCTGGGGTGCGTTGTCTTCGCTCATGTCTGCGTCCTCATGCGACGGCCGGCGGCAGGTGCTTCGAGCCGCGATAGGGCGGCGTCGCCATCACCATCTCGGCGAGGCTGTGCGCCAGTTCGCGCTCGGCCATCACCGCGCCATCGGCGCCGTGCTGCAACAGGTGTTTAACTTCAGCATCGCTGTGCGCGCGCGCGACGATGGTGAGCGCCGGATTGATTTCCCGAAGGCGCGCGATGATCTCGCCGGCTTCCAGTGCATTGGGAATCGCGACCATCACCGTATGCGCGCGTTCGGGCGCCGCTTCGCGCAGCACGCGCTCGTTCGCCGCGTTGCCGCGGATCGCCGGAATGCCCGCGGCGCGTGCGCGATCGACAAGGTCTTCCTCTCCATCGATCACCACCAGCCCGACGCCGCGATCGGTCAGCAACCGGCCCAGCTCGCTACCGACGCGGCCGTAGCCGATCTGGATCACGTGGTTGCGAAGGTCGGCCGGAATCGGCGGATACACATGCTCCTCGACTTCGACCGCGCGCCGCGCTTCCTCGCGCGCTTCGCGGCGATCGAGCCAGGTGAACAGGATCGGATTGACGATGATCGACAGCAGCGCGCCGGCGAGGATCAGGTCCTGGCCCTCCTTCGGCAGCACTTCCAGCTGCAGGCCGAGGCCGGCGAGGATGAAGGAGAACTCGCCGATCTGCGCCAGGCTGGTGGAAATCAGCAGCGCGGTGCTGTTGGGCTTTCCGAACGCGCGGACGATGGCATAGGCCGCGATCGATTTGCCCACCACGATGATCAGGAACGTCGCCAGCACCTGCAGCGGGCGTTCGATCAGGATCATCGGATCGAACAGCATGCCCACCGAGACGAAGAACAGCACCGCGAACGCGTCGCGCAGCGGAAGCGTTTCGTTTGCGGCCTGGTGGCTGAACTCGGATTCGTTGAGCACCATGCCGGCGAAGAACGCGCCCAGCGCGAAGGACACGCCGAACAACCCGGCCGAACCGAACGCGACGCCCAGCGCGATGGCGAGCACGCACAGCGTGAACAGTTCGCGCGAACCGGTGCCAGCCACGCGCTCGAGCACCCACGGGATCACGCGCCGGCCGACGATGAGCATCACCGCGACGAAGCCGCCGACCTTCGCCAGCGTCTTGAACAGCGCTTCCCAGATGTCCGCCGCGCTGGTTTCCGCGCCGCCTTTGAGCAGCCCGGCGAGTGCGGGCAGCAGCACCAGCGCGAGCACCATCGCCAGGTCTTCCACGATCAGCCAGCCCACCGCGATGCGTCCCCGGCTGGTTTCGACCAGGCGCCGCTCTTCCAGCGCGCGCAGCAGCACGACGGTACTGGCGACCGACAGCGACAGGCCGAAGACCAGTCCCGCGCCATGCGACCAGCCCAGCAACAGCGCCATGCCCCAGCCCAGCGCGGTCGCCAGCGCGATCTGCGCCACTGCGCCGGGCAGGGCGATCGCCTTCACGTCCAGCAGATCGCGCAGCGAGAAATGCAGCCCCACGCCGAACATCAGCAGGATCACGCCGATTTCGGCCAGCTGCGGGGCGAGGGTCTGGTCGCCGACGAAGCCGGGCGTGAACGGGCCTGCGACGACGCCGGCCAGCAGATAGCCAACCAGCGGCGACAGGCGCAGTTTCTGTGCCATTGCGCCGAAAACGAAGGCCAGGACGAAGCCGGCCACGAGGATCGCGATGAGGGACGTGTGGTGCATCGGCTCTCCGATGAGGGATCGCATTCAGGATGTGGGGCGCGCCCAATCGATGCAACCCGCCCCCGCGCGCAGTCGCCGAGGCAGCAGATTGCGTCAATCCGCGTCAAACGAGGGTCAGCAGGAGAGGGTCGGGGGAGCAGCGGCGCCCGGGCAGCGGGCCAAGCCTTTAGACTACGCGGCCCGGATTGCATCCGATCCCGCGTCCCGCCCGTGATTTCCTTCCGCAATTTCGCCCTTCGCCGTGGCGAGCGCCTGCTGCTGTCCAACGTCGACCTCTCCCTGCACGCCGGCTGGCGCGTGGGCGTGATCGGCCGCAACGGCACGGGCAAGTCGTCGCTGTTCGCCGCGCTGCAGGGCGAAGTCGAAGCAGACAGGGGCGACATCGACATCCCCGCGCGCGTGCGCATCGCCAGCGTCGCGCAGGAAACCCCTGCGCTGGACGATCCGGCGCTGGAATTCGTGCTCTCCGGCGATGCTGCCGTGCACGCGGCCATCGTGATGGAGCGCGAGGCGATGGCGCGCGAGGACTGGGAAGCCGTCGCCGAGGCGCACCACAAGCTGGAAGAGCTCGGCGGCTACGACGCCACCGCGCGCGCCGGCAAGCTGCTGCACGGCCTGGGCTTCACGCCCGACACGCACGAGCGCGCGGTGAAGGAATTCTCCGGCGGCTGGCGCGTGCGCCTGAACCTGGCGCGCGCGCTGATGACGCCGTCGGACCTGCTGCTGCTCGACGAACCGACCAACCACCTCGACCTCGACGCGGTGCTGTGGCTGGAGCAGTGGCTGCTGAAGTATCCCGGCACGCTGCTGCTGATCTCGCACGACCGCGAGTTCCTCGACGAAGTCACCACGCACACGCTCCACCTGCACGATGGCAAGGGCAAGCTCTACACGGGCGACTACACCGCGTTCGAGCGCCAGCGCGCCGAACACCTGCGCCTGCAGCAGATCACCCACGAGAAGGTGCAGGCCGAGCGCGCGCACCTGCAGAGCTTCATCGACCGCTTCAGCGCGAGCGCGGCGAAGGCCAAGCAGGCGCAGTCGCGCGTCAAGCGCCTGGCGAAGATGCAGAACACCGAAGCCGTGCGCGTGGAACGCGCATTGCGCATCGAGTTCCCCGCGCCGACGAAGCTGCCGCACGCCCTGCTGCGCCTGATGCACGCCGATTGCGGCTACGGCCAGCACACGGTGTTGGACCAGGTGGGTTTCATCCTAGAAGCCGGCGATCGCGTCGCCCTGCTGGGCCCGAACGGCGCCGGCAAGTCGACGCTGGTGAAGTCGCTGGTCGGCGAGATCCCGCTGCTGACGGGCGAGCGCGGTGGCCATCCGGACCTGCGCATCGGCTACTTCGCGCAGCACACGGTGGAATCGCTGCGCGAGGGCACCAGCCCGATCGACCATCTGGGCGACATCGCACCGGGCGTGCCGACGCAGCAGCTGCGGGACTTCCTGGGCAAGTGGAATTTCCCGGGCGATCGCGCGTTCGAATCGGTCGACGGCTTCTCCGGCGGCGAGCGGGCGCGACTGGCGCTGGCGCTGATCGCATGGCGCAAGCCGAACGTGCTGCTGCTCGACGAACCCACCAACCATCTCGACCTCGACATGCGCGAAGCGCTGGCCGAGGCGTTGGCCGATTTCCCGGGCGCGATCGTGATGGTTTCGCACGACCGACACCTGATTGGCCTGGTTTGCGAGACGTTCTGGCGCGTGGCCGACGGCGTCGCGCAGCCGTTCGACGGCGACCTCGATGCGTACGCGGTGTGGCTGCGCACGCGCGATTCGTCGGCTGAGAAGCCCAAGGCGCCGGTCGCCGCCGCGCCCGCGCCGAAGACCGCCTCGAAGGGGCCGAAGGTCAACGCGCACAAGCTCGCGCAGGCCGAAGCGCGCGTGGCGGAGCTGGAGTCCAAACTGCACACGCTGGATCTGGATCTGGCCGATCCGGACGCTTACACCGGCGGCGGTACCGACGCCGCGGCGCTGTCGAAGCAGCGCGAGCAGGTGGCGGCGGAACTGGCGAAGGCGGAAGAGGCGTTGCTGGGGTTGTACGAGGCGTAACGCAGCGGTTGTAGCCCGGGAGCGCTTGCCCGGGCTACGTGAGCTCAACGCTCCGCCAGTTCTCCCAGCACCGCGCGCCCCTCGATCGCCACCGCAACCGGTTCACCGCCGCCTACTGTCACGGCGACGTCCATGAAACCGCCGCGCCCTGCGCCATTGCGCTGCCGCGCGCGGAAGCGCACTTCGCCGTCCTGCGCCGGCAAGAGCCCGTGCTTCACCAGCCACGCACCCATCGGGCCGTTCGCGTTGCCGGTCACCGGGTCTTCCTCGATGCCTATGCCGGGCGCGAACATTCGGCCGTGCGTCAGCGCGTCGTCGCCTGCTTCGGCGTCGAGGGTGAATACGAAATAGCCGCGACTGCCGCTGCGTTCGTCGAGCGCCGCCAGTCGCGCCATGTCCGGACTCAGCGCGCGCAGGCGCTCGCGGCTACGGATCGGCACCATCAGCTTGCCGTGCCCGGTGCTGACGAACTGCACGGCGCCGCGCGGATCGAGTTCGCCGAACGCCAGGCCGAGCGCGTCGGCCAGTTCGCGCACCAGGTCGACGGGCAAGGGCTCCGCGAATTCCGGCGCGTTCTGGCGGATGCGGATCGCGATGCCGTCCCGGTCCTCGCGCGTCTCCACTTCCTGCACGCCGGCGCCGGTGAGCTGGCGTCGCATGCCACGCGCCCCGCCTTCCAGCGCCAGCGCGAAATGCGCGCCGACCGTGGCATGGCCGCATACGGGCACTTCGATGGTGGGCGAGAAGAATCGAACGTGCACATCGTGGTCGCCGCCGCGCGGCGGCAGCACGAAGGCGGTTTCCGAATGGCCGAGTTCGCGCGCGATGGCCTGCATCCGCGCGTCGCTCAGCCCGCGCGCATCGGTGACCACGCCGGCAGGATTGCCCTCGCCGCGTGCGGTGGTGAAGGCGTCGATCCGGTAGATGCGCAGCGGGACCATCGGCATGTTCCAGCATTGGGGGAGGGCGAAGTCTAGGGTGCCTGCCCGGCGCCGGCGCGGCGCGGAACGCTGGGTTGCAAGACTGTCCCCGGTCCGGGACCGCGGCCTCGGAACCGCCCGCACACCGCCTCGCGGCCACGGGCCCGCACCGGAAACTTGAAAACCCCGCATTCGCCGCCAGAATGCCCGCCTGACTTCGCAACGCCTGCGCCCATGCCGATCTATGCCTTCGAATGCGCCGCCTGCGGCCATTCCTTCGACCGCCTGCAGAAGATGTCCGACGCGGACCCGGTCCAGTGCCCGTCCTGTGGCGAGCCCCAGGTCCGCCGCCAGTTGACCGCCCCGCAGTTCCGCCTCGCCGGCGGCGGCTGGTACGAGACAGACTTCAAGAAGGACGGCGACAAGAAGCGCAACCTGGCGGGCGAGGGCGGTTCTTCGTCGAAGTCCGACTCCAAGCCGGCTGAAAGCAAGCCTGCCGAGAAAAAGGCGGACGCTCCCGCTTCCAAGCCCTCGACCTGAGGGCCGCGGGGGCCGGCCACGTCGGAAGCATCCCTCCGACCGCCGCGGCTGCCGCTAAAATGCGCAGTTCTCCGGCCACGCGGCCGGACCGTGATCCAGCTGTAGCGCAACCCGGAGCCCCCATGCGTACCCATTTCTGCGGCCTCGTCGATGAGGCCCTGATCGGCCAGACCGTCACCCTGTGCGGCTGGGCCGACGTCGCCCGCAACCTCGGCGGCCTTTGCTTCATCGACCTGCGCGACCACGAAGGCATCGTGCAGATCGTGGCCGAGCCGACCACGGACGCGGCGCTGGGCGCGGGCGAGGCCAATGCGGCCGTCATCGCGACCGCCGCGAACGTCGGTTACGAGGACTGCCTGCGCGTCACCGGCGTCGTGCGCAAGCGCGAGGCGGTGAATTCGAAGATCCGCACGGGTCAGGTCGAAGTCGTCGCGACGAAGATCGAAGTGCTGAACAAGGCCGAGCCGCTGCCGTTCCACGCGCACGAGAACGCGGGCGAGGACATCCGCCTGAAGTACCGCTATCTCGACATGCGCCGCCCCGAGATGCAGAAAATGATGCGCACGCGCATCAAGCTGGTGCAGGCGCTGCGCCGCTACCTCGACGAGCGCGGTTTCCAGGACATCGAAACGCCGATCCTGACCAAGGCCACGCCCGAAGGCGCGCGCGACTTCCTGGTTCCGGCGCGCATGCATCCGGGCGAGTTCTACGCGCTGCCGCAGTCGCCGCAGCTGTTCAAGCAGATCCTGATGATGGCGGGCTTCGACCGTTACTACCAGATCGCGCGCTGCTTCCGCGACGAGGCGCTGCGCGCCGATCGCCAGCTGGAATTCACGCAGCTCGACATGGAATTCGCGTGGGTCTCCGAGCGCGACGTGCAGGACACCGTGGAGGAAATGATCCGCGTCGTGTTCCGCGACGTGATGGGCGTCGAACTGGCGGCCGAATTCCCGCGCATGACCTACGCCGAAGCGATGCGCCGCTACGGTTCGGACAAGCCGGACCTGCGCATTGCCCTTGAATTCACCGACATCGCCGAACTGGTGAAGTCGTGCGAGTTCAAGGTCTTCACCGACTGGGCGAATCACCAGGACGGCCGCGTCATCGCATTGCGCGTGCCGGGCGCCTCGACGCTCAGCCGCAAGCAGATCGACGACTACGCCGCCTACGCCGGCAAGTTCGGCGCGAAGGGCCTGGCGTGGATGAAGGTCGAAGACGCTTCGAAGGGCCGCGAGGGCATCAACTCGCCGATCGCGAAGTTCCTCGACGACGCGACGCTGGCCGCCCTCGTGCAGGCCACCGGCGCGACTTCAGGGGACGCGATCTTCTTCGGCGCGGCGACGTACAAGTCGGCCTCCGACTTCATGGGCGCGCTGCGTTTGAAGGTCGCCAAGGACCTCGGCCTGGTCGGCGAAGGCTGGGCACCGCTGTGGGTCACCGACTTCCCGATGTTCGAGTGGGACGACGAAGAAAACCGCTACGTCGCGCTGCACCACCCCTTCACCGCGCCGGCGGTCGATTCGATCGACGACCTGCGCGCGAATGCGAAGACGGCCGTGTCGCGCGGTTACGACATGGTGCTCAACGGCAACGAGATCGGCGGCGGTTCGATCCGTATCCACAACTCGCAGATGCAGAGCGCGGTGTTCGAACTGCTGGGCATCGGCGCGGAAGAGGCCGAAGGCAAGTTCGGCTTCCTGCTCGACGCGCTGAAGTTCGGCGCGCCGCCGCACGGCGGCATCGCGTTCGGCATCGACCGCATCGCCGCGCTGATGGCCGGCACCGAGTCGATCCGCGACGTCATCGCGTTCCCCAAGACCACCACTGCGCAATGCCTGATGACCGGCGCCCCGTCGCCGGTGCCGGACAAGCAGCTGGCGGAAGTCCACGTTCAAGTCCGTGAAAAGGAAAGCAAGTAAGCCATGAGTGAAGTGCCTTTCGATCTGGAATGGGAAGCCCTCGGCGAGACCGGTTCGGCCGCGAGTGCGGGCCTTGTGACCGAGCGCGCGCAGGTGTTCGGCGGCTGGCTGGTGCGCACGCGCGTTGCCGGCGTGGTGTCGCTGGCGTTCGTGCCGGACGACCAGTTCCGCTGGGACGGTGAGGATTTCGGCGACGAGTACGAAGAAGAAGACGAAGACGCCGAGGAAGACGAGGACGAAGAGTCCGACGAGGAAGAGGAAGACGAAGAGGACGGCGAGTAAGGATGGAGCTTCGTCGCGCGGTTCCGGATGACGCCCAGGCGTTGTCGACCCTGTCCGCGGCGTGCTTCACGCAGACCTTCGGCCATCTGTATCCGCCGCGGGATCTGTCGCATTTCCTCGACGAGGCCTACGCCGTTGCGGCGTGGGCCTCGTTGCTTTCCGATCCTGCGTACGCGACGTGGGTGCTGGAAAGCGACGGCATCGCCATCGGTTACGCCACGGCCGGCGCCTGCACGCTGCCGCATGCGGACGTCGCGCCGGGCGATGGCGAACTGAAGCGGTTGTATGTACTGCAGGAATACCAGGGCGGCGGACGGGGTTCGCGCCTGTTCGATGCCGCGATGGCGTGGCTGCTGCGCGAGGGGCCGCGCACGTTGTGGATTGGTGTGTGGAGCGAGAACCTCGGCGCGCAGCGCTTCTACGCGCGGCACGGGTTCGAACGCGTGGGCGACTACGAGTTCGTGGTCGGCGACACGCGCGACCATGAGTTCATCCTGCGGCGCGATTAGCTCCCTCCCGTGCGAATGCAGGGGAGGGTTGGGGGGCGAAGTCAGCCGTAGCCCGGGTAAGCGAAGCGCACCCGGGGGTCGGGCGTGACAGGTCCCGGGTGCGCTTCGCTTACCCGGGCTACAAGAGCCTTGGCCTGACGCAAGCAGCAACCAGCAGCGCGTCGCTACCACCGCTGTTCACCGGAATCGCTTCGTTGCCCCTCAGCCCAACCCTCTCCCGGAGGGGAGAGGGGCTCAAAACGCGGGCTGACCTAAGGCACCATGCTATCCATGACCGCGCGCGCCGAGCCTGACCGAGTCCTGCTGATCCACGGCCTGTGGATGCCCCGGCTGTCCATGCACTGGCTGGCGCGCCGACTGCGCGAGGCCGGCTTCGCAACCGAGATGTTCGGGTATCCCACTGTCGCCGGTTGGCCCGAAGCGACCGTATCGGTCCTCGCCGGACGACTGCGCGAGCGTCCAGCCCACGTCCTCGCCCACAGCCTGGGCGGCCTGGTGACGCTGCGTGCGCTGGAACTGGAACCGGACCTTCCCGTGCGTCGCGTCGTCTGCCTGGGATCGCCGCTGCGCGGCAGTTCGGCCGCCGAGAACGTATCCGGCCAGGCCTGGGGCAAGCCCTACCTCGGTCGCAGCGCCAGCCTGCTGCGCAGCGGCTGCCAGCCGTGGCGCGGGGCGGCGGAGGTCGGCATGGTCGCCGGCCGCACGCCGATGGGGCTGGGACGCTATTTCGGCCGTTTCCAGGGCGAGAACGACGGCACCGTCGCGGTCGACGAAACCCGCCTGGCCGGGCTCGCGGACCACGTCGTCATTCCGACCAGCCACAGCGGCCTGCTGTTCTCGCCCGATGCCTTCTCGCTGGCCGTGGGCTTCTTCCGCGACGGCCGCTTCCCGGCGCGGGGAAGTGTGCGCCCGATCGAGTAAAATTCCCCGCTTCGACACGATTCAGGCTGGACGGTTCCATGGGCAGAGGTCCCTCCATCGAGGCGCGCAAGAACGCGGTTGACGCGCAGCGCGGCAAGATCTT
>Ga0209257_1001509_pt1 | contig 27348 bp, 25 predicted proteins | sample AraplaCvi_mCL_r2_FD_184277 | JGI IMG/M metagenome (GOLD analysis project Ga0209257, IMG submission 184277) | Arabidopsis root microbial communities from North Carolina, USA - plate scrape MF_Cvi_mCL_r2 (SPAdes) (version 2) | ecosystem: Host-associated > Plants > Roots > Endosphere | place: USA...
ACAACCAGAAGCTGTCCGAGCGCCGCGCGACGGCCGTGTACGACTACCTGACCAGCAATGGCGTGGATGCCTCGCGCCTGCAGGGTCCGATCGGCTACGGCGAAAGCCGTCCGCTGGAAGACAAGGGTCAGGCGTTCCCGGGCTGCAAGAGCGAGATCAACCGCCGTACCGAGCTGAACGTCCAGAACTGACGGTAAGCCGGTACGCGGGATGGCTCCCGCGGTACCAGACGAAGCCCGGCGAAATGCCGGGTTTCGTTTATTTAGAAGTCATTCTTCGCAAACAACGTTAACTAGTATTAACAATCATTTTGACAGGTGTATCATTTCCGAGTCAGTGACCCGCGGTGCTGACCCTCGCTGGCCCCAATTCAGGTACCTGCATCGGAATGCGCCGCCTGCAGTAAATGACGAGTTACCCCCGAACCGTTTCCTTACTGATCCAAGGAGTGACAGATGAAGATCCGTTTGTTGAGCACTGCGATGCTGGCTGGCCTGGCCTTCTCCCAGGTGGCCGGTGCGCAGGAATTTGATGACCGCTGGTACCTCACCGGCTCGGCCGGCATGAACATCCAGGACAACGATCGCGGCACGCGCAATGCCCCGTTCGGCGCGCTGGGCGTCGGTAAGTTCCTGAACCAGAACTGGTCGCTCGATGGCGAGCTGAACTACCAGAACCCGAACAACGACGCGAACCAGGACCTGAATTGGAGCCAGTACGGCGTCTCGCTCGACCTGCGTCGTCACTTCACCGCCGAGGGCCGCAACTGGGCCCCGTACCTGCTGATGGGCCTGGGCTACCAGCGCTCGGAAGAAGAGTTCGATGCGTTCCCGAGCGTGAACTCGCCGGGCCAGCGTGAAGAGGGCAACCTCGCCGCGAAGGTCGGCGTGGGCATCCAGAGCGCCATCGCCGGCAAGCGCGCCGCCATCCGTACCGAGCTGGCCTATCGCGCCGACTTCGACGACGGCAGCATCTCCGCTCCGAACGAAGACTGGTTCGGCGACATCCTCGCTTCGGTCGGCGTCGTGATCCCGCTGGGCGCCCCGGCCGTTGCCGCTCCGCCGGCCCCGGTCGCGCCGAGCTGCGCCGACCTCGACGACGACGGCGACGGCGTCAACAACTGCGACGACAAGTGCCCGGATTCGCAGGCTGGCCAGACCATCGGTCCGGACGGCTGCCCGGTGCCGGTGTCGATCGACCTGAAGGGCGTCAACTTCGACTTCGACAAGGCGACGCTGCGTCCTGACGCGGTTTCGATCCTGTCGGAAGCGACCGAGATCCTGAAGCGTTATCCGGAACTGCGCGTCGAAGTCGCCGGTCACACCGACCAGTGCGGCAAGGATGCGTACAACCAGAAGCTGTCCGAGCGCCGCGCGACGGCCGTGTACGACTACCTGACCAGCAATGGCGTGGATGCCTCGCGCCTGCAGGGTCCGATCGGCTACGGCGAAAGCCGTCCGCTGGAAGACAAGGGCCAGGCGTTCCCGGGCTGCAAGAGCGAGATCAACCGCCGTACCGAGCTCAACGTCCAGAACTGACGGACGCGCAACGTACGCGGATCTCCGCGAGCGACACCACGAAGCCCGGCCTCGCGCCGGGCTTCGTTTTTTTGCGGCATTGCACCGCGAACTTTTCGTGGATACGGCCAGCTAACGGCTTCTTATCATTCCCGCGCCTTCTGAAATCACGCCAGCAACGACGTCGAACGAAACGTTGTCATCGCGTTGCTGATGCGTTCGGAAGTTCCGTTGATTTCATTTTGCGTAAGGAGTGAACCTTGAAGATGCATCTGCTCGGTACGGCCCTGCTGGCCGGCCTCACGTTCGCCCAGGTGGCCAGCGCCCAGGTTTCCGACGACCGCTGGTACCTGACCGGTTCGGCCGGCATGAACATCCAGGACAACGATCGCGGCACGCGCAACGCGCCGTTCGGCACGCTGGGCGTGGGCAAGTTCCTCAACGAGAACTGGTCGCTCGACGGCGAACTGAACTATCAGAACCCGAACTTCGACGACAACCAGGATCTGAACTGGAGCCAGTACGGCATCTCGTTCGATGCGCGCCGCTTCTTCAACGCCGAAGGTCGCAACTGGGCGCCGTACATGCTGATGGGCCTGGGTTACCAGCGTTCGGAAGCCGAGTTCGACAACACCCCGAGCGTCTACTCGCCGGGCGAAGACAAGGAAGGCAACCTCGCCGCCAAGGTCGGCTTCGGTCTGCAGAGCGGACTGGCCGGCAAGCGCGCCGCGATCCGCACCGAAATCGCCTACCGCGCCGACTTCGACGACCGCGATTACAGCTCGCGTCCGGATGGCGCCAGCTCGCGTCACAACAGCGACTGGTTCGGCGACGTGCTGGCTTCGGTCGGCGTCGTGATCCCGCTGGGTGCGCCAACGACGGTCGTGGTGCCGCCGCCGCCGGTGGTGACGCCGGGCTGCGAGGACCGCGACGACGACGGCGACGGCGTCAACAACTGCGACGACAAGTGCCCGAACTCGGTCGCCGGCCAGACCATCGGTCCGGACGGCTGCGCCGTGAACGTGTCGATCGACCTGCGTGGCGTGAACTTCAACTTCGACAAGGCGACGCTGCGTCCTGACGCGGTCTCGATCCTGGCCGAGGCCGCCGAGATCCTGAAGCGTCATCCGGAACTCAACGTCGAAGTCGCGGGCCACACCGACCAGTGCGGTGCGGAAGGCTACAACCAGAAGCTCTCCGAACGCCGCGCCCGCGCCGTGTACGAATACCTGACCAAGCAGGGTGTCAGCGCCTCGCGCCTGTCCGGTCCGCACGGCTACGGCATGAGCCGTCCGCTGGAAGACAAGGGCCACAAGTTCCCGGCGTGCAAGAGCGAGACGAACCGCCGCACGGAGCTCAACGTCCAGAACTGATGGACGTGCGATCCACGCGCGCAACTTCCGCGTGATCCCTTCGAAGCCCGGCGTATGCCGGGCTTCGTCGTTTGGCGTCGGGTTTCGGGATTCGACGCGCGCCGAATCCGGAATCTGGAAATTACCCATTCACAACGCCCACCGCGCCCCGCGGCGTACACTGCGCACGCCCCGCGATTCGGAGAACGGCCATGCGCGCACTGATCGGTCTGTCCTGCCTGCTGCTTGCCGGCGTTGCCCAGGCGCAGAGCGCGCAATGCGGTTCGATGGGCGCGCCCAAGGCGTTGCCGATCCGCCCGACGGTCGTCGCGCCGATCGCGCCGGAACTGGTCGCGCCGAGCCATCAGCTGGGTGCGCCCACGGGCGTGCTGTCGCAGGCGTTCGATGAATCGCTCGCGGTGGACCAGGTCCTGTTCCGGCTGCGTGTCGAAGGCTGCCAGGTCGCCAAGGCGCTGCCGGCCGCGGGATCGGCGATTCCCAATCCCGACGATCCGGCCGCCTACAAGCCCAAGACGCAGTTCGACAACACGCCGTGGCGTTTCAACATGAACCAGAACGGCAAGAAGATGACGGCCGAGGAATTCGATGCATGGATGAAGGCCAAGGGCGTGCGCGTGGTGAAGGGCAAGACCGTCGCAACGCCGCCGCCGGCCGCCGAGGCGGCGCCGACGCCCCCGCCCGAAAAGAAGTGAAGCCGCGCGCGCCTCGCGCGCCGGGCAAAGGCGGATCGCAGAAGAAGGTGGCGGGCGCATCCAACGCGCCGCGCCATGGCCTTGCGCGCGTGCTGTCGAAGCAGGGATTGTGTTCGCGCACCGAAGCGGCGCGATGGATCCAGTCCGGCCGCGTCGAAGTGGATGGCCGCATCGTTCGCGATCCTGAATTCCCCATCCGCAGCGACGGCGCGCAACGCATCGTCGTCGACGGTCGTGCGATCGACGAAGCACCGCGTCTGTACCTGATGCTCAACAAGCCGCGCGGCCTGGTCACGAGCACGCAGGACGAGCGCGGTCGCGACACCGTCTACAGTTGCTTCGAGGGCGCGGGCCTGCCGTGGATCGCGCCCGTGGGACGCCTGGACAAGGCCAGCGAAGGGCTGCTGCTGTTCAGCAATGATCCTGCGTGGGCCGCGCGCATCACCGATCCGGATTCGGGCCCGCTGAAGACCTATCACGTGCAGGTCGACACCATTCCCGACGAACGCGTGCTCGCGACGCTCGTCGAAGGTGTCGACGAGGAAGGCGAGCGACTGCGCGCTGCATCCGTGCGCCTGCTTCGCTCGGGCGAGCGCAATGCGTGGCTGGAGATCGTGCTCGACGAAGGACGCAACCGGCAGATCCGTCGCCTGCTCGCGGCCGTGGACGTCGCCGTGCTGCGCCTGGTGCGCGTGGCGATCGGTTCGCTGTCGCTCGGGGAATTGCCCAAAGGGCAGTGGCGCGAACTGGATGGAACGCAGCTGGAAGCGCTATTCAGCAATGTGCACGTGCACGTTTCGTGAAGCCGCGTACAACATCAATCAAAGAATGTGGGGGAAATCACTGTTTTTCAGGCGATTCTGCTTGCGCTCACCCCCACGTTCCGGCCTAAACTTCCGCGAACTTCGTCGTGGGGGATAACCGGAAATGAACAAAATGATGATGGCGGTTTCGCTGCTCCTCGTGTCCGCCGCGGCATCGGCGAGCACCGGTACGCAGGTGAAGGTGGAAGGCGCGCGTTCGCAGGCGTCCTCGCACTCGGTGGTGCGTTTCGATGCGGCGCAGAACGTCGCGTTCGCTGGCAAGAAGAAGCCGGCTGCGAAGGCCGAAGAGCCCAAGGCCGCCGAACCGGCCAAGGAAGAAACGGCGAACCTCGATCCGAACGCCTACAAGCCCAAGACCCAGTTCGACAACACGCCGTACCGCTTCAACATGCAGCAGAACGGCAAGAAGATGACGGCCGAGGAATTCGACGCCTGGATGAAGTCGCGCGGCTTCCGCGTCGCCAAGGGCGCGCAGCCGGCGGCCGGTGCCGCTCCGGCGGGTACGGAAGTGGCGGCCGAGGCGAAGGGCAAGTAAGCCTTCGCGTTTTTCGCTGCACGCAAAGAGAAAGGCCGGTCATTCGACCGGCCTTTTCTTTTTCATCGAAGTTTGTCTGCGAGCTCAAGTTCGCGCGTCGTTGACTCAGTTCTTCACCACGCCCAGCTCTCGCCCGATCTTGATGAACGCCGCGATCGCGCGATCCAGGTGTTCGCGCGTATGCGCCGCCGACATCTGCGTGCGGATGCGCGCCTGGCCCTGCGGCACGACCGGGAAGAAGAAGCCGATCGCATAGATGCCTTCTTCCAGCAGACGCGCCGCGAACTTCTGCGCCAGCGGTGCGTCGTACAGCATCACCGGCGCGATCGGATGCACGCCCGGCTTGATGTCGAAGCCAGCCTTGGTCATCTCTTCGCGGAAGTACGCCGTGTTCGCGGCGAGGCGCTCACGCAGCTCGCCCGCGCTGGACAGCATCTCGAACGCCTTGATGCCCGCGGCCACCACGTGCGGCGGCAGCGAGTTGGAGAACAGGTAGGGACGCGAACGCTGGCGCAGCAGTTCGATCACTTCCTTCTTCGCCGTCGTGAAGCCGCCGAGCGCGCCGCCCATCGCCTTGCCGAGCGTGCCGGTGAAGATGTCGATCTTCTCCATCACGCCCTTCACCTCGGCCGAGCCGCGGCCGTTAGCGCCGAGGAAACCGGTCGCGTGGCATTCGTCGATATGCACCAGCGCACCGTACTGCTTCGCCAGTCGCGTGATCTCGTCCAGCGGCGCGATGAAACCGTCCATCGAGAACACGCCATCGGTGGTGATCATGATCGTGCGCGCACCGTCGGCCCTGGCCTGCTGGAGCTGCTTCTCCAGATCGGCCATGTCGCAGTTGGCGTAGCGGTAACGCTTGGCCTTGCACAGGCGCACGCCGTCGATGATCGAGGCGTGGTTGAGCGCGTCGGAGATGATCGCGTCCTTCTCGTCCAGCAGCGGCTCGAACAGGCCGCCGTTGGCGTCGAAGCAGGCGGCGTAGAGGATCGTGTCCTCCGTGCCGAAGAAGTCCGCGATGGTCTTCTCCAGCTGCTTGTGAAGGTCCTGCGTGCCGCAGATGAAGCGCACCGACGCCATGCCGAAGCCGTGCGTGTCCAGCGCGTCCTTCGCCGCGGCGATGACGTCGGGATGGTCGGCCAGGCCCAGGTAATTGTTCGCGCAGAAATTCAGCACCGTGCGGCCGTCGGCCAGCGTGATTTCGGCCGACTGCGGCGAGGTGATGATGCGCTCGGACTTGAACAGGCCGGCGTCGCGGATTTCCTCGAGCGTGCGCTCGTAGCGTTCGGTCAGGCTCATCTGCGCGTCCTCAGTTCCAGCTCAGCACGACCTTGCCGGCCTTGCCCGCTTCCATCAGGTCGAAACCCTTCTGGAACTCGTCCACCGGAAGCTGGTGCGTGAGCACCTTGCCGAGCGGGAAACCGCTGAGCACCAGCTGCGTCATCTTGTACCAGGTCTCGTACATCTTCCGGCCGTAGATGCCGTGGATGGTGAGGCCCTTGAAGATGATCTTGTCCCAGTCGGCGCCCGCGCCCTTGGGCATGATGCCCAGCATCGCGATCTTGCCGCCGTGGTACATGCAGTCGAGCATGTCGTTGAACGCGCGCGGATTGCCGCTCATTTCCAGGCCCACGTCGAAGCCTTCCATGTGCAGGTCGGCCATCACGTCCTTCAGCGAGGTGTTGGCGACGTTGACCACGCGCGTGGCGCCCATGTCGGCGGCGAGCTTGAGGCGGAAATCGTTGACGTCGGTGACCACGACGTTGCGCGCGCCGATGTGCTTGCAGATGCCCGCGGCGATGATGCCGATGGGGCCCGCGCCGGTGATCAGCACGTCCTCGCCGACGACGTCGAACTCCAGCGCGCAATGCGCGGCGTTGCCGTAGGGATCGAAGAACGCGGCCAGTTCGGACGGGATCTGGTCGGGAATCGGCCACAGGTTGCTGGCCGGCATCACGATGTACTCGGCGAACGCGCCGTTGCGGTTCACGCCGATGCCGGTGGTGTTCGGGCACAGGTGCTGGCGGCCGGCGCGGCAGTTGCGGCAGTGGCCGCAGACGATGTGGCCTTCGGCCGACACGCGCTGGCCGATCGAATAGCCGGTGACGCCCGCGCCGACTTCGACCACGCGACCGACGAACTCATGGCCGATCACCAGGCCCGGCTTGATCGTGCGCTGGCTCCATTCGTCCCACAGGTAGATGTGCAGGTCGGTGCCGCAGATCGCGGTCTTCTCCAGCTTGATCAGCACCTCGTTCGGGCCGGGCGTGGGGACGGGCACTTCTTCCATCCAGATGCCCTTGCCGGCTTCGCGCTTCACCAGCGCCTTCATCATTTGCGTCATGTGGGATTCGTCCGCGGACTGGCGGTAAAGAAGCGCGAATTATACGCGGCAGCCGGACCCTGACCGGGCCCACGGGTTTGCCGCAAGCCGCCGGCTTGGCCTATCGTCGCCGCCTCCGTCCAGCCGCGAAGACCCCGCCCCGACCATGCGCCGCCGTCTGTTGAGCCTGTCCGTTTCGATCCCGCTGGCCCTGGGCCTGAACAGCGCCGCCCAGGCCGACGAAGGCATGTGGATGCCCTCGCAGCTGCCCGACATCGCCCCGCAGCTCAAGGCCGCCGGCTTCCGTGGCAACGCCCGCGACCTGGCCGAACTGGCGAAACCGCCGATGAACGCGGTGGTGAAGGTCGGTGGCGCCAGCGGCGCGTTCGTCTCGAAGGACGGCCTGGTGCTGACCAACCACCACGTCGCGTTCGGCGTGATCCAGTACAACTCCAAGCCCGGTCGCGACCTGATCCAGGACGGCTACATCGCCGCCGACCGCGCCGCCGAGCTGCCGGCCAATCCCGATTACCGCGTGCTGGTGACCACCGGTTTCGACCGCATCACCGACCGCATCCTCGCCAACGCCTCGGGCAAGCAGGGTCGTGCGTACTTCGACGCCGTCGATGCCGCGACCAAGGCCGCCGTCGCCGAGTGCGAGCGCGAGCCCGGCACGCGCTGCAGCGTCGCCAACATGTACTACGGCACCGACTTCTACCTGGTGCGCCAGCTCGAACTGCGCGACGTGCGCCTGGTCTACGCGCCGCCGAACGCCATCGGCAATTACGGCGGCGAAGTCGACAACTTCGTCTGGCCGCGCCATGCCGGCGACTTCACCCTGCTGCGTGCCTACGTCGGCAAGGACGGCAAGCCGGCCGACTTTTCGCCCGACAACGTGCCCTACGTGCCGCCGGCGCACCTGCAGGTGTCCACGCGCAACGTGAAGGAAGGCGATTTCGCGATGCTCGCCGGCTATCCGGGCGTGACGTTCCGCCATCGCATGGCGTCCGAATTCGCGAACCAGATCGACTGGCAGCTGCCGTCGCGCGTGGCCGTCTACCAGCAGATGATCGACACCATCGAAGGCACCGCCGCGAAGGACGAAGCCGCGCGCGTGGCATATGCCTCGCAGGTGCGCAGCCTGAAGAACAACCTCAAGCGAGCGCAGGGCGAGCTCGACGGCCTGCGTCGCAGCGACGCCGCGCGCGTGCGCCGCGACGACGAAACGGCGATGTTCGCCTGGCTCGACAAGCAGCCCGATGCCGCCGCCACGCGTGCCGACATCGCCGCCGCGCAGGCGGTGCTCGATGCCGGTGTCGCCACGCGCGATCGCGACCAGCTCATTGCGCTTGTGCAGTCGCAGACGCAGCTTCTGCGTGCCGCGCTCACCGTGCAGCGCCTGGCGAACGAACGCAGCAAGCCCGACGCGCAGCGCGAAACCGGCTACCAGCAGCGCGACGAAGTGCTCATCACCGGCCAGATGAAGCAGGCACAGCGTCGCTATGCGCCGCAGGTGGAAAAGGCGCTTCTCACGCAGCTTCTCACGCAGTACCAGGCGCTGCCGGCCGCGCAGCACGTCGCCGAGTTCGACGCCGTATTCGGTACCACGCCGGCACAGCTGAAGCAGAGACTCGATGCGATGTACGCCGGCACGCAACTGGGCGAGGAGGCCAACCGCCTCGCCGCGATGCAGGCCGATCGCGCCACGCTCGCCGCTTCGAAGGACACGTTGTTGCAGGCCGCGGCCACGCTGATGCCTGCGCTGCTGCGACTGGACGATGAAGCCAAGGCCAGCGCCGGCGAACTGCTGCGCCTGCGCCCGGCGTACATGCGCGCGCTGATCGCCTTCCGCAAGTCGCAGGGCCGCGCCGTGTATCCGGATGCCAACTCCACGCTGCGCGTGAGCTATGGGCGCATCAGCGCGATGGATCCGCGCGATGGCGTGCACTACCGGCCGCTCACCACGGTGCAGGGCATCGTGGAAAAGCACACCGGCGAAGATCCGTTCGATGCACCGAAGGTGTTGCTCGATGCGATCGCGAAGGGCGATTTCGGCACCACCGCCGAACCGAGCCTGGGCACACAGACGGTGGATTTCCTCACCAACCTCGACACCACCGGCGGCAATTCCGGTTCACCCGTGCTCGACGCACAGGGCAAGCTCATCGGCTTGAACTTCGACAGCAACTGGGAGGCGGTGAGCGCCAGCTGGATGTTCGATCCGCGCTTCAAGCGCGCCATCCACGTCGACATGCGTTACCTGCGCTGGCTGCTGGCGAAGGTGTATCCGGCGCCGCACCTGCTGAAGGAAATGAACCTGCCGGCGGAGTGATCCGCCGGGTTTCATTCCGATACCGGCGGCTCGTTTCGCGCATGAATGGGCTTCGTGCACGGCGAGCCGCCAGATCGCGCCGCACCGCAGCATGGTGTCGTTGCGCGAACGCGGGCTAGACTCGGCCGTCGAACAACGGACAGGAGTGGTGCATGCGTCTTGCGGGGATTGCGGTTGCTATCGGATGTGGACTGGGCGCGATGTTCGCGGCCAACGCGGCGCAGGCCGCCGAAGGCATGTGGGTGCCGCAGCAGTTGCCGGCGATCGCGGGTCCCCTGAAGAAGGCCGGGCTGAAGCTCAATCCCACGCAGCTGGCCAACCTCACCGGCGATCCGATGGCGGCCGTGGTGTCGCTCGGCGGCTGTACGGCGAGCTTTGTATCGCCGCAAGGCCTGGTGGTCACCAACCACCACTGCGCGTATGGCGCGATCCAGCTTAATTCCACGCCCGAAAAGAACCTGATGCAGGACGGCTTCAACGCCGCCACGCAGGCGCAGGAAGTCTCCGCCGGTCCGAACGCGCGCATCTATGCGCTGGACACGATCCAGGACGTGACGAAACAGGTGCAGGACGCCATCGCTGCCGCACCCGATGCGCTCGGCCGCACGCATGCGCTGGAGAAGATCGAGAAGCAGCTCGTCGCCTCGTGCGAACGTGAAGCGGGCTTCCGCTGCCGCCTTTACAGTTTCTCCGGCGGCAACAGCTATCGCCTGTTCCGTAATCTTGAAATTCGCGACGTCCGCCTCGTCTACGCACCGCCCGGAAGCATCGGCAACTACGGCGGCGAAGTGGACAACTGGACGTGGCCGCGCCACACCGGCGACTTCGCGTTCTATCGCGCCTATGTCGGCAAGGACGGCAAGCCGGCCGCGTATTCGACCGACAACGTGCCGTACCAGCCCAGGCATCATCTGCAGCTTGCCGACAAGCCGCTGGGCGAACGCGACTTCGTGATGGTCGCGGGTTATCCCGGCCGCACCGCGCGCTACGCGCTCGCCGAGGAATTCAACGAGACTGCCGACTGGACGTACCCGACCATCGGCCAACACTACAAGCGCCTGGTCGCGCTCGTGCAGCGCGAAGGCAGCAGGAATCCCGACATCGCCGTGCGTTATGCCAGCACCATTCGCGGCTGGCAGAACGTGATGAAGAATTACGACGGCCAGCTGGAAGGGTTCAAGCGCATCGGCGCGGCGCAGAAGAAGCAGGCCGAGGAAACGGCGGTGCTGGAATGGCTGCGCGGCCAGGGCGCGCAGGGCGAGGCGGCAATCGCCGCGCACAACAAGCTCGTCTCGCTGGATGAAGCCGCGCGCACGCATCGCGAACGCGACCTTGTCTTCGGCCAGCTGCGCAGCACCGGCACGCTGGGCGCTGCGACGCAGCTCTATCGTTTCGCGCTGGAACGCGCCAAGCCCGATGGCGATCGCGAACAGGGTTACCAGGAACGCGACCGCCCCACCATCGAAGGCGCGATGCGCCAGATGGAGCGCCGTTACGTTCCCGCGATGGATCGCGAACTGCAGGCCTACTGGCTCCGCGAATACCTGAAGCTTCCCGACTCGCAACGCGTGCCTGCGCTGGACAAGTGGCTCGGCGGCAACGACGAGAAGGCGATCCAGGCCGCGCTCGACAAGCTCGCGAAGACGCGGCTCGGCAGCACCGAAACGCGCGTGACGCTGATGAACACCGACAAGGCCACGTTCGAGAAGAGCAAGGATCCGGCGGTGCAGTTCGCCGTCGCGATCATGCCGACCGTGATGCAGCTGGAACAGGAAGGCAAGGCGCGCGCGGGCGATGCGCTCGTGGCGCGGCCGCTGTACCTGCAGGCGGTGGCCGACTACAAGGCGAGCAAGGGGCAGTCGGTCTATCCCGACGCGAATTCGTCCCTGCGTATCACCTTCGGCAATGTGATGGGTTACACCAGGACCGATGGCACGAAGCAGGTGCCGTTCACGCGGCTCGAGGAAGTAGCGGCGAAGGCGACGGGCAAGGAACCGTTCGCTGCGCCGCAGGTGCTGCTGGATGCGATCGCCGCGAAGAACTACGGCGGCCTGGCCGATCGCAAGCTCAAAACGGTGCCGGTGAATTTCCTGTCCGACCTGGACATCACCGGCGGCAACTCCGGTTCGCCCGTGCTCGATGCGAACGGCAAGCTCGTCGGCCTCGCGTTCGACGGCAACTGGGAGTCGGTGAGCAGCAACTGGGTGTTCGATCCGGCGATGACGCGGATGATCGCGGTCGACCAGCGCTACATGCGCTGGATCATGCAGGAGGTCTTCCCGGCGCCGCAGCTGCTGGAGGAGATGGGTGTGCCGGAGAAGGCCGGGAAGTAGGGCTTCGCCAACGAGTGAGGGCTTCGTGGCCCGGGTAAGCGAAGCGCGCCCGGGTCCAGCGTGACACTCTCCGCTTCGTTTACCCGCGCTACGGGCTAGACTTCGTGCCCTCGTTTCCCGCAAGGATTGCCGGCAGTGCTCCCGACACATCGGATCAAGGATGCAACGCGCACTTTCGTTACAGGCGCATTGCTGGGTTGTGCATTCGCTTCATTCGCGGCTAACGCAGCCTCGGCCGACGAGCTTCAGGCAGAGCTGACCCAGGCCGGCAAGGCGTTGAACGATGTGCAGCCCGCCGCGACTGCGGACTATCTGCAGGGCAACCCGGATCGCGCGCTTGAGCGCTTCCTTGCGGTCGCCGACCAGAACGACTGGAAGTCGCTCTTCATGCTGGGAAACATGCTGTTCACCCAGCAGCCGGAGGAGTCGTTCCGACTGCACCAGCGTGCGTACGAACTCAGCGGGGACAGCGATTTCGCCCTGCTTGAGTTGGCATACGACTACACGCGTCGCGACGAGTGCCCGAAGGCCCTGGCTGCATGGGAACGGGTCGACAAGGCGGGGCTGTTCGGCTCGTACATGCCGCTGTTGGCCGCTTATTGCCATCTGAAACTCGGTGACGACGCGCAGGCCTTCGCCATGGTCGACCGGTCGAAAGCGCGGTATGGGCAGTTGGAGCAGACGCTCGAAGGTATGTGGGGCGAACCGGTGCTGCGGGTCCACGCCCAAACGCTGGCGCGCTTCAAAGCGGGCGGATCTCCGGCCGACCTTGATGCCGCGCTCGAGAATTCCGTTCGCTTCGGCAGCGGAAGCGATCGCGGTCGCGCGTTGCTTGCCATCGCCAGCGCGGCTGGGGGCACGAAGACGCCGCAACACGACGTGGCCACGGGACTGGAGTGCCTGCGTCCTGCGCTGGAGAAGGAAGCTAAGTTGCCGCCGGATGCGGGCGCGCGTTCGGACGCAGGCAAGAAGGCCATCGGCGACGTGTGGCGCGAGCGGATGGACGCGTGTGGCTTCGTCCTCGACGGCCATGCGTTGCCCGCGAACGCGGCATTCGCAAGGGTCCTGGTCGTCACCGCGATCGAGCTCGACATCGCATCCGCACAGGCGCTCGTGACCGCGCATTCCAAGGCACTGGACGAACGCGCCCGCTCGAAGGCCGGCGACATCGCGGCGCTGCGCCTTCTGGCTGCGATGCAGGCCCGCGTGGGCGATCCCGCGCTACGGCAGACGGACGAACTCGGGTGGTCGCGTTACGCCGATGCGGAATTCGCGGCCAGTGCCTTGAGCAGCATGTTCAGGCCGGACGCGACGCCGACGCCGGCAGACCTTGCGCGCCTGAGCGAAGCGCATCGCCAGTTTCCCGACGATGCGAGGATCCTTCACCTCTGGCTGCGCCACGGAAGCCCTTCGAAGGATGAGGCGCGTGCGGGATGGCGCAAGCTCGCGCTGCTGGAGTTCCGCAAGCCCAGCCTGCAGCGCGACGACATGCACTTCCAGCCCACCGCATACACGCTCTACCAGGCGCTGAACGAGTACCGGAAAGCGGGCGAATCGTGACGGATCAGGTTTCCGCGATCTCGAAATCGAACGTGTAGTAGTGCTTGCCCTCGACGATGTCGATGTGCATCCGTCCGCTCAGCCCTTCCAGTTCGCCCGTGCCCGAATCCGGTACCACCGTCACCGACAGCGTCGGCGCGCCGCGATCCAGCGTGCCGCTGTGCTGCGTCATGAACGCGCCGCGCAGGCCGTCGAGCGTGCCGTCGATGCGCTCCACCGCGACGTAGGCCGCCGAGCCGTCGACCGGCGTGCCGACCGCGAGCATATGCACGACGCTGGTCGCATCGAGCGCGCCGTGGAATTGCTTGTCGAAGCGGAAATGCCCGGCAACGCCGCCTCCGCCAAGATCGAAACCGCCTTCCGGCGTGCGCTTCACATCGAACTCGCCCTTGACCTGTGCCATCGCCATCGCTCCGTGGGTGAAGCGCGCATGGTCCCGCAGCCGCGCGGCCGTTGCCAGTGCAACCGTTGTGCGGGCCGCCGCTTTTGCTAGGCTGGCCCATTCGACGGCTCCGTCGGCCAACCTCCACGAGATCGGAACCATGCGCATCCTGCTTGCCCGTCACGGCGAAACGCCGTGGAACGCCGAAGGCCGCTACCAGGGGCAGGAAGACATTCCGCTGTCCGAAGTCGGCATCGGCCAGGCGCGTGCGCTGGGCGAGCGCCTGCGCGAGGTACAGATCACGCGCGCCGTCGCCTCGCCGCTGGGCCGCGCGCGGCAGACGGCGGAGTTCGCGCTTGGCGATCGCGATCTGCCGCTCACGCTCGATCCGGGTCTGATGGAAATCGCGCACGGCACCTGGGAAGGCCTGCTCGCCAGCGAAATCCGCGAACGCGATCCCGACCGCCTGCAAGCCTGGCGCGACACGCCGCATGAAGTGCTGATGCCGGAAGGCGAGTCGTTGCAGCACGTGTTCGACCGCGCATGGCCCGCGTTCGCCCGCGCCACCGAAGGCCTTGGCGCGAGCGACACGCTGCTGGTCGTCGCGCACGACGCGGTGAACCGCGTGCTGCTGTGCCACGTGCTGGGCATTCCGTTCGCGAAGCTGTGGACCTTCCGCCAGGCGCCGACGACGATCAACCTGCTCGAAGGGCCCGATGTCGATCATCTCGACGTCGTGCGCCTTAACGATTGCAGCCACCACACGGCGTTCTTCGGCGAGGCCGTGCATCGGGCGTTGTGAGGCGAAGGGAGTTCGCGATGCCGGATCGGAGACGACTCAGGCGTTACATGCTCTACAGCCTGGCTGGCTGGGTTGTGCTCATGCTCGCGATCGCGGGTTGGGTTCTTCTCAAGTCGACTGAGCCGACCTTCCATCCGGAAGCGGGGGCGCCGGTGCTGTTCGTGGTGCTTGCGGGCTTCTATTCGATCTACTACGTCCTCGCGATTCTTCTGGTCGGCGCCATCTGCTGGTGCCTCAGGGATTCGCGTCGCTGGCGTCGCCGCGAGCGCGAATCGAACGGGAAAAATGCACCGGGCTAGGCGATTGGCGGCGATAATGCCCGCATGACCCGCACGCTCTCCGACTGGCTCGAGTACATCGAACGCATCCACCCCAGGTCCATCGACATGGGGCTCGACCGCATCCGCGTGGTCGCGAAAGCCCTGAAGCTGGGCAAGCCGGGCAAGGTCGTGATCACCGTCGGCGGGACGAACGGGAAGGGATCCACCGTTGCGTTCATCGAGTCCATCGCGCGCGCGGCGGGATGGAAGGTCGGCGCATACACGTCCCCGCACCTGCTTGCGTACAACGAGCGCGTGCGCATCGAAGGTGCCGACGCGTCCGACGACGCGCTGATCGAGGCCTTCGAGGTCATCGAAGCCGCGCGCGGCGACACGCAACTGACGTATTTCGAGTACGGCACGCTTGCCGCCCTGTGGTTGTTCGAACGCGCGAAGCTCGATCTGGCGATCCTGGAGGTCGGCCTCGGCGGGCGGCTGGATGCGACGAACATCGTCGATGCCGACATCGCGGTCATCACCACGGTCGATCTGGACCACCAGGATTACCTCGGCGACGACCGCGAGCAGATCGGCGCGGAGAAGGTCGGCATCGCACGCGCATGGAAACCGCTGGTGCTGGGCGACGACGATCCGCCGTCGAGCGTGCTCGGCCACGCGTACCGCATCGGCGCGCCGACGTGGCGGATCGCCAACGACTTCTTCTTCAAGCCGCTGCCCTCGTCGATCGACGCCGACGGCAACGCGCTGCCTGCGCGCTGGCAATGGCGGGAGATCGGCAAGCGGATGGAACTGCCCGCCCCGCAGCTGGCCGCGCCCGTGCAGCTGCGCAACGCGGCGGTGGCGGTGGCGGCGTTGCGTTCGCTGAAGAAGCGGCCGAAGCCGCTGCCGCCCAATGCGTATGCCGAGGGCATCGCCAACGCGCGTATCGGCGGGCGGTTGCAGCGGTTCGAACGCGACGGCGTGGAGATCGTCGTCGACGTCGGCCACAACCCGCAGGCCGCGCGCGCGTTGGCGGACTGGCTGCGCGCCGCGCCAGCAGCCGGTCGCGTGATCGCCGTGTACGCCGCGCTGTCCGACAAGGACGCCGCGGGCGTGATCGACGCGATGGCGCCGGTGGTGGGGCAGTGGCACCTGGCCGGACTGGCCGATGCCGGCCCGCGCGGTGGCGACGTCGAAGCCCTGGCGGCGCGCCTGTCGGGCACCGCGGCGGCCGACGGCGCGCGGCACGCGACCGTCGCGCAGGCGCTCGACGCCGCACGCGCGCAGGCGCGGCCGGGCGATCGCGTGCTGGTGTTCGGCTCCTTCCACACCGCCGCCGATGCGCTGACCTCGCTCGCCCGCGACTGAACGTGACCGGCATCGAACCGGCCACGACGGATCGCGAGGGTATAATTCGCGCGGCGATCCGCCTGCGGTAAACGAGAACCGATGGAACCTGCCCTGAAACAGCGCGTCATCGGTGCGGTCGTGTTGATCGCACTGGCGGTGATCTTCCTGCCGATGCTGATCAAGGGGCCGGCGCCCGAAAGCGGGGCGTCCAATGTCCCGCTCGAATTGCCCAAGGCGCCGGAAGGCGACTTCGAAACCCGCGAGCTCCCATTGGTGAGCCCGGGCCAGGCGCCGAGCGGCGGGGCCGTCGGCATGAACGCCGGCGCGACTCCGAACCCGGACGCCGCCGACACCCTCCCGACCGTCGACACCACCGCGGCCACGCCGACCGCACCGGTGCAAGGCGCGATGCCCGCCGCCACCGGCGGTGGCAACTTCGCCGTGAGCTTCGGCAGCTACGCCAGCACCGCCGACGCCGACCGCGTCGTCAAGGCGCTCCAGGGCGCGCAGCTGGCGGCCTACCAGGAATCCGTGCCGGGCAACGGCCGCACGCTGCATCGCGTGCGCATCGGCCCGTTCGCCACGCAGGCTGAAGCGGAGGCCGCGCGCCTCCAGTCCGGTCGCGTGCGCAGCGATGTCGGCGCGAAGGTCGTCGTGCTCGACGCCGAAGCCGCCGAGCCGGTCGCCACCGCACCGCAGCCCGCGCAGGCGGCATCCGTCTCCGCGCCGGTGCCGCTGGCCGAATCCCGCCCGACGACGCCGGCCGCCGCGCCGCTGCCGCCGGAACCCAAGCCCGCCCCGGCCAAGCCTGCGGCTCCGGTCGAGAAGCCGGTCGCCAAAGTGGTCGAGAAGCCCGTCGTCGAGAAGCCTGTCGAGAAGCCCGCCGCCCCCACGCCGCAGCCTGCCGCCCCGCGCTCGAGCGCCCCGGCCGCCTCCGGCACCGGGTTCGCCGTCCAGCTGGGCGCCTTCGGAAGCGCCGAAGAGGCCGGCAAGCTGCGCGATCGCGCGCGCTCGGCCGGCTTCAGCGCCTTCGTCGAGCAGGTCCGCACCGACAAGGGCGTGCTGAACCGCGTCCGCGTCGGGCCGGTCGCCAGCCGCGAGCAGGCGGACCAGCTGAAGGCGCAGGTCGCGTCGAAACTGGGCGTGAGCGGCATTGTCCGCCCGCATCCCTGACCCCATCTGTGCCGTGGGCTAGCTGATGGGCGCGATCGACTGGGTCCTGCTGGCGGTAATCGCGGTATCGGCGCTTTTCGGGCTGATGCGCGGCTTCGTCGGCGTGCTCGCCTCGCTGGTCGCCTGGGTGCTGGCCGGATGGGCGGCGTTCCATTTCGGCGCCGACGTCGGGCTGATGCTCTCCGGAGACAGTGAGATCGGGGCCGGTGAGCTGTTCGGCGGTTATGCGCTGTGCTTCATCGGCGTGCTGGTGGTGGTCGGCCTTGTCGGCTGGCTGGTGCGAAAGCTGGTGCAGTCGGTCGGGTTGTCCGGACTCGATCGCATGCTCGGCCTGGCGCTGGGCATCGCGCGCGGTGCGTTCGTCGCCTGCGTGCTGGTGCTGCTGGCGGGTTTGACGGCCATGCCGCGCGAGCCGGAATGGCAGCGCTCGCAGGTGGTGCCGGTGTTCGTGCCGGGCGCGCAGTGGATGCGCGCATGGCTGCCGGAGTGGGCCGCCGAGCACGTCGACCTCGACGGCAGCGTGCCGACGGAGCATTCGGATCTTCCCCCGGCGGCGACGCCGGACACCACGCCGGCCCTGCCGGCGCCGGTGAGCGAGGCCTGAGGCCTCGCAGCAACAGACAACTTCACAGCAGGACTCATCACCATGTGCGGCATTCTCGGTATCGTCGGCCACAACGACGTCGCGGCGCAGCTCTACGACGGCCTGACGGTGCTGCAGCATCGCGGCCAGGACGCAGCCGGCATCGCCACCGCGAACGGCAGCAAGCTGCGCGTGCACAAGGGCAACGGGCTGGTCAGCGACGTGTTCGACGAAGGGTCGATGTCGCTGCTGGAAGGTCGCGTCGGCATCGCCCATTGCCGCTATCCCACGGCGGGCAGCGAAGGCTCCGACGAAGCGCAGCCTTTCTACGTGAACTCGCCGTTCGGCATCGCGCTCGCGCACAACGGCAACCTGATCAACACCGACACGCTGCGTCGAGAGGTGTTCGAACAGGACCGCCGCAACGTCAACACCGAATCGGATTCGGAAGTCCTGCTCAACGTGTTCGCGCACGAACTGGACGCGACCAAGGCGCTCAATCCCGACGCCGCGTTCCGCGCGGTCGAGGGCGTGCATCGTCGCTGCGTCGGCGGCTACGCCGTGGTCGCGACGGTGCTGGGCCTGGGGCTGGTGGCGTTCCGCGATCCCAACGGCATCCGTCCGCTGGTGCTGGGCAAGCGCAACACCGGGGGCCAGGACGAATACGCCGTCGCGTCCGAATCCGTCGCGCTGGACCTGCTCGGCTTCGAGCGCGTACGCGACGTGCGCCCGGGCGAAGGCATCGTCATCACGCCGCGCGGCGAGCTGTTCACGCGCCAGTGCGCCGAGCCGCGCCAGCACACGCCGTGCATCTTCGAATACGTGTACTTCGCGCGCCCGGACTCGATGATGGACGAGGTTTCCGTGCACAAGGCGCGCATGCGCATGGGCCAGAAGCTCGGCGAGAAGATCCTGCGCCTGCGCCCGGACCACGACATCGATACCGTCATTCCGATTCCCGACACTTCGCGCGACGCGGCGTTGGAAATCGCCAACGTCATCGGCGTGAAGTACCGCGAAGGGTTCATCAAGAACCGTTACGTCGGCCGCACCTTCATCATGCCGGGGCAGGGCGAGCGCGCGAAGTCGGTGCGCCGCAAGTTGAACCCGATTCCGCTGGAATTCCGCAACCGCGTGGTGCTGCTGGTGGACGATTCCATCGTGCGAGGCACCACGTCCAAGCAGATCGTGCAGATGGCGCGCGATGCGGGTGCGCGCAAGGTGTACCTCGCGTCGGCCGCGCCGGCGGTGCGTCATCCCAACGTCTACGGCATCGACATGCCGTCGGCGGAGGAACTGGTCGCGCACGGCCGCACCGACGAGGAAGTCGAGAAGCTGCTCGGCGTGGACTGGCTGATCTACCAGGATCTTTCCGACCTGGAAGAAGCCGTGTCCGGCCCGAAGCACCGCATCGACGCGTTCGATTCGTCCTGCTTCAACGGCGAATACGTCACCGGCATCGAGCCGGGCTATTTCGAGCGCATCCAGCAGCTGCGTTCGGACGAAGCGAAGAAGACGCGGAGGGCGTGACATGCGCGAACTGCAGAAGGCGATGATTCCCGACGACGAGAACGGCGAGGTCCTGCGCCGCATGCTCGACGACGGCGACGACCTCTCGCTGGAACGTCCCATCGAGTTCTTCCACGTCTTCGACGACGAGTCGCAGGCCGAAGCGTTCGCTGCCGCCGCTGCGGACAAGCCGTTGTTGACGGTCGACGAGCCGGAAGTCGACGAGGAAGACGTGTGGCAGGTGTGCGTCGTGCGCGTGATGGCGCCGTCGCACGCGGCGATCACCGCGCTGGAACGCGAGCTGGGCGAACTGGCCGAAACCTTCGGCGGATTCGCCGATGGCTGGGGGTGTTCGCCGGCCGATCCCGCCGCGCATTGACCCCATGACGTCGCTGTTCGACGCAGCGCGTGCCTGCCTCGACGCTGCCACGCCGGACGCGAAGGTCGCGATGACTTTCGCAGCCGCCGAGGCGTTCGCGCGCGGCGAACTGTCAATTCCCGATGATGCGCCCGCGCCCGACGCGATCCGCATGCCGGGCCGCCCGGAACGCCCGCTGCTCGTGCATCCGCGCGATCTGCCGCGACGCGGCTTCGGCAGTGACGAAGGACGCGCGGCGTTCATCCACGCCATCGCGCATATCGAGTTCAACGCGATCGACCTTGCGTGGGACGCGGTCTATCGCTTTCGCGGTTTGCCGCGCGAGTTCCATGCCGACTGGGTCGGCGTCGCGAACGACGAAGCCCGCCATTTCAATCTGCTGCGCGAACGCCTGCGCGACTTCGGTCGCGACTACGGCGATTTCGACGCGCACAACGGCCTGTGGGAAATGGCCGAGAAGACCGCGCACGACGGCCTCGCGCGAATGGCGCTGGTGCCGCGCGTGCTGGAAGCGCGCGGGCTGGACGTCACGCCGGGCATGATCGTGAAGCTGCGTTCGATGGGCGACGAAGCGACGGTCGCCATTCTGGAAGTGATCCTGCGCGAGGAAGTCGCGCACGTCGCCGCCGGTTCGCGCTGGTTCCGCTGGTATTGCGAACGTGCGGGCGTGGATCCGGCGCCGCGCTTCCGCGAGCTGCTGGCCGAATACGCGCGTGCGGTTCTGTACGGCCCGTTCAACCACGAAGCGCGCAGCGCGGCCGGGTTCGACGAAGAGGAGCTGGCGGCGTTGGAGAAGCTGGCGGGATAGGTCGCTTCATCTGCCTTGCCCTACGCATGCTGCGCTGCGTGCTGCCCCATCACCGCATCGCCAACCCGCGCAACTCGAACCCCTTGCGATCCACGCGCAGCACCGAACCGTGGTCGTACCAGTCGCCCAGCACGATGCGCTCGCACGGACGGCCTTCCACCATCAGCTCATGCACCGCGGGACGATGCGTGTGGCCGTGGACGATGCGCTCGATGCCGTAACGGCTGAACGTGCCGTCCACCGTCGGCGGCGACACGTCGGTGATGGTTTCCATCGTGCCCTGCTGTTTCAGGCCGCTCTGGTGCGCGCGGCTGGCGGCCCGCGCCTGCTGTGCGAAGGCGACGCGCGCGGCCAGCGGCTGCGAGAGGAACTGCGCCTGCCACTGCGGATTGCGCGTCTGCGCGCGGAACTGCTGGTAGTTCACGTCGTCGGTGCACAGCGTGTCGCCGTGCATGATCAGCGTGGGCTGGCCATAGAGCATCACGACCGACGGATCGGGGAGCAGGCGCATCCCGGCGCGGTGCGCGAAGTCCTCGCCGAGGAGGAAATCGCGGTTGCCGCGGATGAAGTACACCGGCACGCCCGAGGCCTGCAGCGCATGCAGTTCGCTCGCGACGAAGGCGCCCGTCTCGGACGGATCGTCGTCGCCGACCCAGGCCTCGAACAGGTCGCCCAGGATGTACAGCGCATCCGCGTGGCGCGCATCGGACCGGATGAACTGGCCGAACAGTTCGGTGATCCGGGGACGCTCGGCGTCCAGGTGGAGGTCGGAGATGAAAAGGGTCGCCATGCTTGCGATTCTATGGCGGATTCCACGGCCTGGGCGTCGAATCCGGCCGCATCGCGCCCGCTCCGGTAAAATCGCCGGTCCCCGACGTCCCGAGCCGCCCGCATGAGCTGCCGCACCCGTTTTGCCCCCAGTCCCACCGGCTACCTGCACATCGGCGGCGCCCGAACGGCGCTGTACTGCTGGCTGGAATCGCGCCGTCGTGGCGGCGAGTTCGTTCTGCGCATCGAGGACACGGACCGGGAGCGCAGCACGCAGGCGGCCATCGACGCCATCCTGGAGGCGATGGAGTGGCTGGGCCTGTCCTACGACGAGGGCCCGATCTACCAGACGCAGCGCCTGGAGCGTTACCGCGCCGTCGCCGAGCAGATGGTCGCCGCCGGCACCGCGTACTACGCCTACGAGACGAAGGAAGAACTCGAAGCCATGCGCGAGAAGGCCATGGCCGCCGGCGACAAGCCGCGCTACAACGGCGCGTATCGCGAGCGCAACGAAGGCTTCCGCGACGATCCCAATCGCGTGATCCGCTTCAAGAACCCCGTCGACGGCACCGTCGTGTGGGAGGACAAGGTGAAGGGCCGCATCGAGTTCGCCAACACCGAACTCGACGACCTGGTCATCTTCCGCTCCGACGGCTACCCGACCTACAACTTCGCCGTGGTCGTCGACGACCTGGACATGGGCATCACCGATGTCGTGCGCGGCGACGACCACGTCAACAACACGCCGCGGCAGATCAACATCTACCGCGCGCTCGGCGCCACCGTGCCGCATTTCGCGCACCTGCCGATGATCCTGGACCCGGAAGGCGCGAAGCTCTCCAAGCGCACCGGCGCGGCCGACGTCATGCAGTACCGCGAGATGGGGTACCTGCCGCACGCGCTGCTCAATTACCTGGTGCGCCTGGGCTGGTCGCATGGCGACCAGGAGATCTTCTCCATCGCGCAGATGACCGAACTGTTCGACCTGAAGGACGTGAACGCGAAGGCCTCGCGCCTGGATCCGGCGAAGCTGGGCTGGCTCAACCAGCAGTACCTGAAGAACGACGACCCGAACGACGTCGCCAAGCACCTTCAGTGGCATCTGGATGCCCAGGGCCTGGATTCCGCGAACGGCCCGGCCGCTGCAGACATCGTCGTCGCGCTGCGCGACCGCGTGCAGACGCTGAAGGAGATGGCCGAACGCGCCGCCGTCTGGTTCGGCCCGTTGACGCAGTACGACGACGCGGCCGTCGCCAAGCACCTCACCGCCGCCGCGCGCGCCCCGCTGGCCGACGCCCGCGAACGTCTGGCCGCGTTGCCGCAGTGGAGCGCCGAGGCGGTTTCCCAGGCGCTGCACGCGACCGCCGAGGCGCTCGGCATCGGCATGGGCAAGGTCGCCCAGCCGATGCGCGTGGCGATCACCGGCACGCAGGTGTCGCCCGACATCTCGCACACGGTGTACCTGGCGGGGCAGGCGGAGGCGCTGGCGCGCATCGACGCGGCCCTTGCAAAAGTGCCTGCGGGCGCCTAAATCCGGTATATCCGGACTAGATCCGCAACAAGTTCCGCACGATCACGCCATGGGCCAGCCGCACACCTGCACCGATCCCTCGCACCACGTCCACGACGGCGACGCCTTCGTCCACGAGGTCGAGCGTGCGTGCGAGGCGCGCGGGCTGCGGCTCACGCCGATCCGCGCGCATGCGCTTCGCCTGATCGCCGACGCGGGCCGTCCGGTGAAGGCCTACGAACTTCTCGACCAGATGAAGGCCACGCACGACGCCGCCGCGCCGCCGACGGTGTATCGCGCGCTGGATTTCCTGCTCGAGCACGGCTTCATCCACAAGCTCGCGTCGATCAACGCCTTCGTCGGCTGCCACCATCCGGGTTCGGCACAGCACGCGGTGCCGTTCCTGATCTGCGATCGCTGCCAGTCGGCGACGGAGCTGGAAGACGAGCGCATCGTCGAGACGCTCGATCGCCGCGCACGCGAGCTGGGCTTCACACCGCAGGCGCAGACGCTGGAAGTGCACGGCGTTTGCGCGGCCTGCGCCGCGAAGGGCGACTGAAAGGACTCTGCGTTTGTAGCCCGGGCTGCGACAGAGGCGAAGTCAGATCACGCGACGCTTCGCGGCAGTTCCTGCATCGCCAGTATTCGGCGTCCCCGTCGGTTCGATCAGCATCAGGTGCGCTTCCTCCACCGCGACCGGGCGGTGTTCGACGCCGCGCGGCACGATGAACATCTCGCCCGGCCCGAGTTCCACCGCGCCGTCGCGCAGTTCGATGCGGATGCGTCCGTGCAGCACGAGGAACAGGTCGTCGCTGTCGGCGTGCGAGTGCCACACGAACTCGCCCTTCACCTTCACCACCATGATGTCGTGGCCGTTGAAGGTCGCCACGGTGCGCGGCTGCCAGTGTTCGTCGAACGTCGACAGCTTCGCTGCAAGGTTGATCGGAGCATGGGTCATGTCGGCTGCACCTGCGGTTGCGCGCGTGCCGGCACCGGCACGGATTCGCGGATCGGAAGGTTGGCGGCGGCGGCGATCAGTGCCAGCGTCATGTCGGCGTACCACATCCAGCTGTAATCGCCGAAGCGCTCCAGCACCAGTCCGCCGACCCACGCGCCGAAGAATCCGCCCAGCTGGTGCGACAGCAGCGTGAGGCCGAACAGCGTGCCCAGGTAACGCGGGCCGAACAGCTTGCCCACCAGCCCTGCAGTAGGCGGCACGGTCGCCAGCCAGGTCAGGCCCAGGCCGGCGGAGAACAGGAAGAACGTCAGCGGCGTCGGGGGCGAAACGAGGTAGATCGCGATCAGCAACGCGCGGCTGGCGTACATCGCGGCGAGCAGGTACTTCATGCGGAAGCGTTGGCCGAGCCAGCCGGCGCCGAGGCTGCCGCCGACGTTGAACAGGCCGATCAGCGCCAGCGACACCGCTGAAACGCTTGCCGGAAGCCCGCACAGCGCGATCTCGCCCGGCAGGTGCGTGACGAGGAAGGCGATGTGCACGCCGCAGGTGAAGAAGCCCAGGTGCAGCAGCCAGTAGCTGCGATCGCGCACGGCGATGCGAAGTTGTTCGCGCAGGCCGATGCCAGGTGCGGCGCTCGTCGGCACGGCGCTCGCTACGGCGGAGTGTCCCGTATCGCCATCGCGACGGCGCAGCGGCCATGCGAGCGGCAACGTCGCCAGCGCGGAAACGGCCAGCGTCCACATCGCAGCGGCCCAGCCGGCGGCGCTGATCACCGCCTGCACCAGCGGCGCGAACAGGAACTGGCCGAAGGAACCGCCGGCGTTGATCACGCCCGCGGCCATCGAACGCTTTTCCGCAGGCATGTGCTGCGCGGTCGCGCCGATGAGGATCGAGAAACTGCCCGCGCCCGCACCGGCCGCGCTCAGCACGCCGAGCGTGAGCAGCAGGCCCCATTCGGACGCGAGCGCCGGTGCGAGCACCAGTCCCGCCGCGAGCAGTACACCGCCCGCGACCAGCACGCGTCCGGGCCCGCGCTGGTCGGCGATGGCGCCGAACACCGGCTGCACCACTCCCCACACGAATTGCCCGATCGCCAGCGCGAAACTGATCTGCGCGACGGTCAGCCCTGTGCTGCGCCCGATGGGCGCGATGAACAATCCCATCGATTGGCGTACGCCCATCGTGATCATCAGCATCGCCGTGGCCGCGAGCACCAGCGGCCAGTAGCGCGTGGCGGGGTGGGGCGCAGCCGGGTAAGACACGGCGGTCATTCCAGTTCCATTCGCGCCATCGCGCGGTCGAGTTGTGCGTGCAGCGCATTCACGCCGGTGGCACCGAGGCGGGCGTCGATCTCGTCCTGCGCCTTGCGCCAAAGCGGCTGCGCGCGTTCGAGCACGCGCTTGCCCGCAGGCCTGATGCGTACCAGCTTCGCGCGGGCGTCCTCGTCGCTGCTGGCCAGTTCGATCCAGCCCGCGGCGATGAGCGGTTTGAGGTCGCGACTGAGCGTGGTGCGGTCCATGCCGATCTCGCGTGCGAGCGCGCCCACGTTCTGCGGCGTGCGCGCGGCGCGACGCAGGATCGAATACTGGTTGAGGTTGAGCCCGGCCGCGGCGAGTTCGCGGTCGTAGCGCTGCGTAACGATGCGCGAGAGCTTGCGCAGGCGGAAGCAGGTGCAGAGGCTGGCGGGGAGGGCGGGATCGGGCATAAGCGTGTATATACACCTATTTCGCGAAAAGAAAAGCGCCGCGGGTCAGGCGGCGCTGTTCATGTTCCGATCTGTCATCCCGGTAAAAGCCGGGACCCAAGCCCATCGCGCATCCGCAGGGCGGTACGTGCGATGGGCATGTGCGATCAGAAGAACGCACGCACCCCGAACGCCACGCCTCGACCCGGCAGCGGCGCCACGTCCTTGAGGAACGAAGTGTGCACACGTGCTTCCTCGTCGAGCAGGTTGCTGCCGTCGACGAACAGCTCCCACGCGTTGCCCTTCGGGGTGTCCTTGTGCCAGGCGACGTGCGCATCGACCAGCGTGTAACCCGGCGTCGTCGTCTCGTACGCGGCCACCTCGTCCTGCTCGGCATAACGCGTGGCGCCCAGCGACGCGCGCCAGCTGCCCAGTTCCCAGCTCACTTCGCTGCCGATGCGGCTGGGCGCGATGCGCGGCAGGTTGCCGCTGCGCGAAAGTTCGGCGGTGTAGTCGTGCGAATGATCGCCATGCGGCACCGAGAACGCGACTTCGCGCGTGCCGCTGCCGGTGAGTTCGGCGCGCACCGTGTCGCCGAACACGCGCAGGTTCCACAGACCGCTGTCGTTGTCGGCGAAGTTCCAGTTCACTTCCGCTTCGGCGCCGTTGAAACGCGCGTTGTCCTGCGTCCACAGGCGCACGGGGTTGCCGTCCTCGACGATGCCGGTGTCGGCCAGATAGATGAAGTCGTCGTACTTGACGTGATAGATCGACGCGCTCGCCGTGAACGGACCGCCGTGCCAGTGCAGGCCGATTTCCGCGCGATTGGCGGTTTCGGCGTCCATCATCGGCGAGCCAAGTTCGATGCTGCTGGTCGCCACGTGCAGGCCGTTGGAATACAGCTCTTCCGCCGTCGGCGCACGCTGCGCGCGATCGAGGCCGAACGACAGATGGAAGGCTTCGTTGATGTCCCACTTGAACGCGGCCGACAGGCTCGTCGTGTGGAAGTCGCGATCCGGGCCGATGGCTTCAGCCTGGTTCACGTCGATCTTGTTGCGATCCACGCGCGCGCCGATTTCGGTCTTGATCACGCCGAACTGGCGCTGGCCCAGCCAGAACAGGCCGGCGTCGTTGCCCTTGGATGCAGGCACGAAGGCTTCGGCGCCGATGGCTTCGAAATCGCGCTGGCCCCACTGCACGCCGACCGCGCCATCCCAGCCCCACAGCGGCTGGTGCACGAGTTCCACGCGCGCCTCGGTGCTGGTGTTGTCGAACACGGTGCCGACGTCCTCGCCTTCGTATTCGGTATGCGTGTAGTCGGTGCGCGCGACCTTGGCGCGCAGCGATTTGAATGCGCCCAGGTCGTCCAGTCCGCCGCGCAGTTCGTAGCGATGCTGCGTCATTCCGATGGTGACCGGCCCTTCCTCTTCCTCAGCCGGTTCTTCGCCTTCATGCGCGTGGTCGTCGCCGTGTTCGTGCGCACCGGCGGGCACACCGTAGCGCGTGTCGAACAGGCTGGCGCCGATGCCGAGGAAGCCGCGCTCGCCGATCCAGCTCACGCCCAGAGCGCCGCTGTCGGTGCGCACGGCGCTGTTGGGCAGCGTGCCCTTGGTCGCCGGATCGGGAGTTTCGCCTTCTTCCTGCATCAGGCGGTTGCTTTCCGGATAACCGGGAATGTCGTAGTCGCCGGTTT
>Ga0209257_1001510_pt1 | contig 27314 bp, 20 predicted proteins | sample AraplaCvi_mCL_r2_FD_184277 | JGI IMG/M metagenome (GOLD analysis project Ga0209257, IMG submission 184277) | Arabidopsis root microbial communities from North Carolina, USA - plate scrape MF_Cvi_mCL_r2 (SPAdes) (version 2) | ecosystem: Host-associated > Plants > Roots > Endosphere | place: USA...
AAGCGCGTGGCCGAGGAAACCCCCGGCGCGTACTTCATCAACCAGTTCGGCAACCCGGACAACCCGGCCGCGCACGAATTCGGCACCGGCCCGGAAATCCTGGAACAGATGGACGGCGACCTGGATGCCATCGTGTTCGGCTGCGGCAGCTCCGGCACCATGACCGGCCTGTCGCGCGCCTTCTCCACCCTGTCGCCGAAGACCGAGCTGGTGCTGGCTGACCCGGTTGGCTCGATCCTGGCCGAATACATCAATGACGGCGTGCTCAACGACAAGTCCGGCAGTTGGCTGGTGGAAGGCATCGGCGAGGACTTCCTGCCCTCGATCGCCGATTTCAGCCGGGTCACCAAGGCCTATGCCATCACCGACGCCGAAAGCTTCCACACCGCGCGCGAGCTGCTGGGCAAGGAAGGCGTGCTCGGCGGCTCCTCCACCGGCACCCTGCTGGCGGCGGCGCTGAAGTACTGCAAGGAGCAGACCACCCCGAAGAAGGTGCTGGTGCTGGTCTGCGACACCGGTAACAAGTACCTCTCCAAGATGTACAACGACTACTGGATGCTGGACAACGGCTTCCTGGAGCGCCCGCAGACCGGCGACCTGCGCGACCTGATCCTGCGCCCGTACGGCCAGCGCGACACCGTCGTGATTGGCCCGAACGACCTGCTGACCACCGCTTACCAGCGCATGAAGCTGTATGACGTGTCGCAGCTGCCGGTGATGGATGGCGAGCAGCTGGTCGGCATCGTCGACGAAAGCGACGTGCTGCTGCACGTGTACGGGGACGAGTCGCGGTTCCGCGACAAGGTCTCCACCGCCATGGTCAGCAAGCTGGACCGGCTGGACGTGAAATCGCCGATCGAAGCCCTGCTGCCGGTGTTCGACCGCGGCCAGGTGGCCATCATCATGGACGGCGGCAGCTTCCTGGGACTGATCACCCGGATCGACCTGCTGAACTATCTGCGACGCCGGGTGCAATAACAGCGCATTGACCGACGTTCAGCGCTGAATATCTGTTTATCCGCGTCAAAGATTGATTAAGCGCGCGCTGGTAGACTTCCGCTCCATTTAGGTAGGGCCCAACGGGGCCCTCAATCGCTGGGAATCCACATGTCCGACCCTGCATCCTCCGGGCACACCAAGCGCTCGCTCGCACTGGCTACACTGGCCATCCATGGCGGGCAGTCGCCCGACCCGAGCACCGGCGCGGTGATGCCGCCGATCTACGCCACCTCCACCTACGCCCAGTCCAGCCCCGGCGAACACCAGGGCTTCGAGTACTCGCGTACCCACAACCCGACCCGCTTCGCCTATGAGCGTTGCGTGGCTTCGCTCGAGGGTGGCAGCCGCGGCTACGCGTTCGCCTCGGGCATGGCCGCCACCTCCACGGTGATGGAGCTGCTGGACGCCGGCAGCCACGTGGTGGCGATGGACGACATTTATGGCGGCACCTTCCGCCTGTTCGAACGCGTGCGCAAGCGCACCGCCGGCCTGCAGTTCGGCTTCGTCGACTTGACCGACATGGCCGCGTTCGAGGCTGCGATCACCCCGCAGACCAAGATGGTCTGGATCGAAACCCCGACCAATCCGATGCTTAAGGTCGTGGATATCGCTGCGGTGGCAGCCATCGCCAAGCGTCATGGGTTGATCGTGGTGGTGGACAACACCTTCGCCTCGCCGATGCTGCAGCGGCCGCTGGAGCTGGGCGCGGATCTGGTCCTGCACTCGGCCACCAAGTACCTCAACGGCCATTCGGACATGGTCGGCGGCATGGTGGTGGTGGGCGACAATGCAGAGCTGGCCGAGCAGATGGCGTTCCTGCAGAACTCCATCGGTGGCGTACAGGGTCCGTTCGACAGCTTCCTGGCCCTGCGCGGCCTGAAGACCCTGCCGCTGCGCATGAAAGCGCACTGCGCCAATGCGCTGGCCCTGGCCCAGTGGCTGGAAACGCACCCGGCCATTGAAAAGGTGATCTACCCGGGCCTGCCGAACCACCCGCAGCACGAACTGGCCACGCGCCAGATGAACGGTTACGGCGGCATCGTGTCGATCGTGCTCAAGGGCGGGTTCGAGGCGGCCAAGCGGTTCTGTGAAAAGACCGAGCTGTTCACTCTGGCCGAATCGCTGGGTGGGGTGGAAAGCCTGGTGAATCATCCTGCCGTGATGACCCATGCCTCCATCCCGGTGGAACGCCGTGACCAGCTGGGCATCAGTGACGCGCTGGTGCGGTTGAGTGTGGGTGTAGAGGAACTGGGTGATCTTCAATTAGACCTTGAGAGGGCTTTGAAATGACCGTGGAAATTTCCTCGTCCATGGCGACGGCGCGGATTGATCGGCGACATCTGCGAGATACCGAGCTCACGCCACTGCGCGCACTCGGCTCCGACGTCGCCGATGGCATGCGTTCCTGGCGGGCGTGGCTGGCGCTGGCGATGATGGATACCAAGCATAAGTATCGGCGTTCGGTGCTGGGCCCGTTCTGGATCACAATCAGCATGTTCGTGCTGATTCTGGGTATCGGCCTGCTGTACAGCCAGCTGTTCCGAATGAACCTGCGCGAATACCTTCCTTACATCGCGCTGGGCGACATTGTCTGGATCTACATTTCCACGACGGTCCAGGAGGGCTGCACGACCTTCACTGCATCCGAAAACCTGATCCGCTCAATGCGCCTCCCGGCGACGTTACATGTGATGCGGCTGGTCACCCGCACCTTCGTTGTGTTCCTGCATGGCGCTGTGGCTTATATCCCCTTCGCCATCTACCTCAAGATTCAGCCTGAACTGGTCTGGTTCCTGGCTCTTCCCGGCATTTTTGCGATCCTGCTGGCCACCATACCCATCACTGCCCTCTTCGGCGTCATGGCGGCACGTTTCCGGGACCTGCAGCCTGCCATTGCGAATTTCATGCAGCTGGGGTTCTTCATGACCCCAATCATCTGGAAGGCGGACATGTTGGGTCCGCACCGCTGGGTGGCCGATTTCAATCCCCTCTACCACTTCATCCAACTCGTTCGTGATCCACTGATGGGTAATGTCCCGCCGGATCATTCCTATTGGGTGGTAGGGGTCTTCATTGTGCTGGCCTACCTGATCGCCATTCCGGTGTTGGCGCGCAGCCGCCACAAAATCTCCTTCTGGGTGTGACATGACGAACATCAGTGTCGTCAACTGCAGCGTGCAGTTGCCTGTTTACGGAACCAACAACCGCTCCATGAAGGGTGCCATCATGTCCGCCGTCACTGGCGGCCGTGTAGCGCCGTCCAGCCGAAACGTCACTGTCGTCGATTCGCTCCAGGACGTTTCATTTGAGCTTCGCGAGGGCGACAAGCTCGGTCTGGTAGGGCACAACGGTGCAGGCAAAACCACTTTGCTGAAGACATTGGCTGGCGTATATGAGCCAACGTCCGGTTACGTGCGCAGTCGCGGGAGGATCGCCAATCTCCTGGACGTCACCATGGGGATGGACTTCGAGGCCACCGGCGTGGAAAACATCCGCCTGAAGGGCCTTCTGCACGGCCTTTCGCGCGCAGAGATTGCAGCAAAAATGCCATCGATCTGTGAATTCTCCGGACTCGGTCCCTACGTGGACATGCCTGTGCGTGTCTACTCGAGCGGCATGCTGGTCCGCCTGGCTTTCTCCATCGCCACCAGCTTTGACGCCGATATCCTCTTGATGGACGAGTGGCTGGGCGTGGGTGACGCGGATTTCAATGCGAGAGCGCAGCAGCGACTTTCAGAAATCGTCCAGAAAGCAAGCATCCTCGTCCTGGCCAGCCACAACAAGGACATCATTGCGGCCAACTGCAATCGAATCATGCACCTGGAACATGGCAGGGTGATCAGCGACGAAGCGTGCGGCGGGGGGGCTGAGCCATGAGCACAGAGAATCGAGACTACTGGCTTTCCAGGGATGGCGGACTTTACGCTGACCAGCAGAAGGTGCGGCGGGACGCAGGAAACGCCAACTACGGACTTCAGGAGTCGTGGTTGATTGAATTTCTGCGGACAGCAGCCGCGGAGCGTGGAGCGCCGGTCAGGGTTCTTGATTACGGGGTTGGCTTCGGCCGCATGACCCGGCTCCTGGCCGAGTACGATTTCGTTGACTACTACGGATTCGACATCTCCGCACCGATGGTCGAGCCACTGCTTTCAGCCCCACCTTCCAGATACGCCTCGGACATCCGCGATCGCATCATGGTGGGGTCTGACCTTCCAGTCCTGGCAGGCTCCAGGCAGTTCGACGTGATCTTTACCGTGTCGGTGATGATCCACAACTCCCCCGAGCAGGCTCGTGAGGTGATCGAAGGGATGCGCGCGGTTCTCGCGCCCGGTGGCTGCATATGCCTGATCGAAAACCGTCCGGTGGCAATAAGCATGCTGGGCAATTTGTGGCACGCAGGTTGCTGGAGCCATGACTTTGCAAACACTACCGCGAACGACATGGACGTTGACGTCGATGACGGCATTCTCGCCGATCATGGCATCTATTTCCTCCGGGAGCCGCGGCCCGGCGCACTGCGCAGCGTGCGGGTCCCGGGGAGCAACGGGTTTGAAGTCATTGATCGCCCTGGATATCTGGTGCGCTCGCACGAAAACACCGTCGCAGCGGTGAGAGGTCTGGAGAATGAAATCAATGTCGGCGGCAGCCAGCTGGCTGAGCTCCGGGATGCAGTTGAGCTGTACAAACGGGCGGAGGAACATGCGAACAAGGCGTTCAATGGCATCGCCGAGGGTCTTCCCGCTGCGCTGCGTGAGAAAGTCGGGCCCGGTCACCTCATTGATGTGCTTGAACTGGTTCCGGCGCTGGCGACGCAGTTGCGTGAGCGCGATCTGGCCAACCGGGTGCAGGTCGAGGAGCTTCACGCCGAGTTCGAGCATCGCTTGGCTGAACAGCGCAGTGCGTTGGAGCAGGAGGAAGTCCGCATCAAGGCAGATCATGCCGAGCAGGTCGAACGCTATCAATGGCAGCTTGGTCTGCGCGGGCGCTTGAGCGCCTTGATGTCCACGGATCACGAGGAGCCCGCGTACGCTACGTCTGACCTTCGGAACGCAGAGCCCAACCTCCCGGTCATGCCATCGCACCTGTTCCAGTTTGACGCTCCTCGCGATACGCGGTTTGCCCAGGAGTTGAGTGGGCATGAGCGGGTCTGCCACGTCATGCATCAGGAATGGTTTGGAATCCGGGCAGCAGCGGGCGCGCTGCCGGGGCATAAGTTGGCAGTATCTGCCACGGATCGACCTTCTGCTCTCGATATCGAGGCCGTCGCCAAGCTGTTCCAACAGGCCGGTGTTGACCGAATTGCCATTCATGGCTTCTCAACGGCAATGGCTGCGTGGATCAAGGGCTTCGCCGGGGCGGGATTCAATCACATCTATCTGGTCTGGCATGGTGCTCCCGTCATGTGGGTGCACAATGATGAGCGGCGATTCTTCGCTTTGGCGCTCGACCTGGCCAGGCAGGGCTACATCAAACGTATCCAGGGCATGCGTGGTGGCAGCCATGCAGCGATTGGTCCGCTGGGTTGGCCGCAGCAGATATACAATATGCCCCCCAACTATCGGCAGGGCACGCCACGGCATCAGCGTCGGCACGAAGGTGCCATCGCGTTCTCACCGTCGTGGAACCTGGTGCACAAGAACCTCGCCAGCAATGTGGCAGGCGCAGTTGCTAGCGACCAAGTCGATACGATCTGGGTGCTTGCGAATGATTTCCAGCTTCCCTATCCGACTGAGAAAAAGATCGAGGTTCTGCCCAAGCTCGATCAGGTTCAGATCATGGATACCATGTCGCTGGCGGACGTGGTGCTGAATGCATCGGTGGTGGATTGCCACCCGATGGTGGAGTTGGAAGCGCTGGCTGTTGGAACGCCGAGCGTGCGTGGCAGGTTGGGAATGGATGCGTTGGAGGACCACGAGTACGTGAGCCTTACGCAAGTCGGTGATGCGTTGAACGTTAGGGACATAGCTCGTACGATTTCTCGCGTACTGGGCACGCCCGACATGGAACTGGAGCAGATGATGGCCTCTTATTCGCGCCAACTCATCGAGCTATCAAGCGCCCGGTACACTGAATTCATGGAGCTGTAGATGACCGCCTTGAGAGTATTCGTAACACGCGAGCTGTACCCCTTCACTGCGGGCGGCATCGGTCGCGTCGTTGCAAACATTCTGGCCACTTCCACGCAGCAGGAGCGCGATAACACCGCAATTCTCTACGTAGGCGATGGCCTTGACCCAAGTGCCTTTTCGGCGGTCTATCCTGGTGTTCGCCTGCATGTCTGCCACATGGGTACGTACCAGACCGTAGATGCCCATGGTCGGCGTTACCCTGCGTATGGTGCATTCAACAACACCGTGCTGCATTGGGAATCCGTCCTCATCCTGCAGGGGCTTCGGGCGCTACAGGAGAGCGAAGGTGCGCTGGGTTACGTCGAGTTTGTTGACTGGGGGGCAGCCGCGTTCGCAGCAACGCAGGAGAAGCTGCTCGGCAACGATTTCCTCCAGACTACGTTGGCGGTGCGCCTGCACACGACCGACAGTATTCTTGCCGACTTCGAGCCGCGTGCGCAGAGCATCCACGGCCTAAGCCTGTACGACCTGGAGCGCAAGGCCTTGGCCGACTGCGACCTTATTGTCGCGCAGCTCGCTCCTGTCTCCGAAGCTTTCAGGGCGTTCTATGGTTTTGAAGACCAAGATTGGGCTGATCGAAGCTGCGTTCATTCGCCTCCAGTGTTGCTGGACTCGCTTCCGTTCGCAAGCAGGTCGGTCGCTATTGGCCTGGAAACACCGCTGTTGTTTACATCGAAGCTGCAGGACATCAAGCGTCCGGACGTTTTCATCCGTGGCTGCGTGCAGTTCATGCGTGACTTCCCTGCATACAAAGGCAACGTTGTCTTCCTGGCCCACTCCTTTGATGCCGCTTACCAACAGACCATCGTAGACATGATCCCGGCAGATCTGGTGGGCCGGGTCGTGTTCGCAAGGGGCGTGAATGGCGCGCCTCGCGAAAGAATGATCGCTGACTCCGTCTGCATCTTCCCATCGCCGTGGGAGTCATTCTGTCTTGCGGCCTACGAGGCCTCATTGTCCGGCGCAGTATGCGTACTCAATGATCGCAATCCTGCATTCGGCGACGACACACCATGGCGCGATGGCACCAACTGCACCAAGTTCAATGGTGTGCCTGCTGATCTGGCCAGGGCGTTGACTGAGCTGTTCTCCGGTAGCATCGGGGAGCTGGTGCCTGTGACTCAAGCGTCGACTGCAGCTCCATGGGCCCTCCAGGCCGAGAGCGCCGACTGGGCCGAGTCCTCACCGCCCAGGCTTGGCGCTGTCGTGATCAACCAGGGAGAGGGTCGAGGGCTGATGCCCAGCATTGACAGTCTCGTCGCGTCATCCTGTCTGATCGAGGAAATCATCATCGTCGATGATGCCTCCGCTGATCCCATCAGCCGCGAGGTTCTGAAGCGTCTGGAAGTGATCGATCCGCGCGTTCGCGTTGTTCGGCTCCCGATCCGTTCTGGCGCTGCCGCCGCGCGGAACGTGGGGCTCAACGCTGTCAGTTGCGATTACGTGGTGTTCCTTCGTGGCGGCGAGCAGCTTGCCCCACATTTCCTCGGCGCGGCGGTGAGTGGACTTTCCCGTCATCCGGACTTTGACGTGGTTGTCTCCCACCATGGAGTGGCGGCTGCCTTGCCGGCAGTCGGCGATCGTGCGGCGAACTTCGATACATGTCATGTGCACTACGGCGAGGCGCGTCTCGCAGGCCTCTACGAGAACCGGTTCGGTCCGGACACCTTCGTTATTCGAACCGACCGCGCGCGCGCACTTGGTTTCCATGAGGCGGTCCCCGCTAATGAGACTTGGGAAATGCTGCTGAGGGCGTGCCAACAAGGGGTGCGCTTCATTGCCTCGTCCTCCATCGATATCACGTCGCGTCCCGCTTACCCCCTGGTTTCGAAAATGCACGGCGACATAAGTGGTGCCGTGCTCGAAGCGCAGCGACGTCTCCTTCATGGCAAGCGTGCGCAGCTCGGCGCGCTGCAGGTGCCTGCTTACGTAGCGGCGATTCAAGGGAGTGGGGGTGCGGTTACGCTGCTCAGCCTGGATGAGTCCTCCTACCGTCTGCAGGAGCTTCTGGACAGCGAGACCGTCAGGTACACCTTGGCCTTGGCGAATCTGCTGCAGCGTCGCGCTCCATGGGTACTCCGGATCGGCAAGCAACTGATTCAACGCATGCGCCCCCTGTATCGCCGGTTCCGCTGAGCCACTCATCCCGGAGTGTAATATGCACGTGGTCGTTGGTTTCGCTTCGTCCCTATCCGCATTGGACGCGGACGGTCGAGCGGTCTGCCAATTGCTTGGAGAGGATGGCAGTAACGCCATCGTGGTTCTCCTCGGAGCGGACATGCACCCGGAGGAGTGGAGGGGTTTCATTCCAGACCGAGCCCAGTGCATTCCATTAAGGAGCGACTACGCTCGTACTCCAGCAGAGCCTGGCCGTAGGTGGCCCGCCGCACCCGCCGTATCAGGCTTGAAGGAGGACTGGGCTGCGCGACAGGTGCTGCACTGCCTGAAAGAGATCGAGTCCGAGCGCGGACCGATCGCGCATGTTTCGCTTCCCTGTTTGGGAGCCTCCGGTTTCTGGCTGCTTCAGGAGCGATTGATCCATCAGGCTTTTGCCGCCACTAGGGTCGCAGTTCGCTTGACGGGTCTCACGGTGCTGGAAGCTGCCCGGGAGGGGCGGGCACTCTCAACTGCCGATCTGCTCACAGCGGACATGGAACGGCGCTGCCTTGCCGATTGTGATGAGCTCCGTTGCGAGAATGTTGAGGTCGCTGCGTCCATCATTTCGGCATCGGGCATCGACGGTGATCGCTGGGAGGACCGGCTGGCGCTGCAGAGGCAATCGGAGAAGCCACTGGCGGCTCGGCTCGGTCCGTCATCTGCCGACATCGCGGGCGTCGTTTCGGAGTCCTCGGCGCTGCGACAATTCGTGCGGGCGTCAATAGGCTTCATGCAGAGCGCTTCGGGTGCCGCCGTCTGCATGAAGCTCCATCTTGCCGGTAGTGTGCTCCCTGACGGCTTGGCCGCGGTTCCATCAGTGTGGCGCCACCGTTTCGAGCTCATCTCCTGGAATCAGCTCGTGGGCGATGACGGACCGGGAGTGGTGGTCTTCGCCGACAGCTGGAGTGCCAGCGCAGATCTGGCCCGGTCCGCGATCCGACAGTGTCGGCGGGTTGTCGTAAATGCGCGGAATCCTGCCTATCCTGCGGGTGCCGGCTGGGACCATGGCCGCCACGTGCTTCGCTACGATGGAACTGCTTCGTCGCTCGTACCGGTGCTCACGAGTGCTCCCGAGTGGAACCCGCAGTCGCAGTTGCTGGAACACTGGCCGATTGTACGCCGCATGCCTGCTGCTCGCGCTCTTGATCCAGCAGAATTAACCCGTATCGAGCCCTTAGTCAGCGTTTTGGTGCCGCACTTCAATCTCGGCGCCTATCTGCCTACGACTCTGGCCAACCTGCGTGAGTGTGCCTACGCGCAGATGGAGATCATAGTGATTGATGACGGATCTACGGACCCGGCGTCGATCAGCTTGATCGAAGACCTGGCGGCGTCTTCCGATTCATCCCTCAGGGTGCTGCGCCTGCCATTCAATCAGGGATTGGCCGCAGCTCGAAACGCCGGGCTTCGAGCGGCTAGGGGCGAGTACGTCCTGACCCTGGATGCGGACGACCTGATTGCGCCCCAGTTTGTTGGCGAAGCCGTATCTGCACTGGAGCGATTGGCTGAATTCGATTTCGTTGTGCCACAGGCCGCCTATTTTGACGACGCCTGCCGTTCCAGTCATTTCAAGGATGTTCCCTTTCAGCAATGCATTCCCCTGATTGGCGAAGCCTGGCAGTCAGGGATATTCGCAAACCGCTACTCCACGGCTACATGCCTGGGACGAATTGAGGTAATGCGCGCGCTGGCCTACGACGAAAGTCTTCGCGCCTATGAAGACTGGGATTTCTACCAGCGTGCATTGGATCAGGGCAGCCGTTTTCTTGTGACTGCAGATGTCAACTTCCTTTACCGGCGTCGTTCGGATTCGATGATCCATTCTCCTGAAATGCGCAATCGTCATGCGCAATTGATGGCGGAAATGACCGGAAGGGGTCTGCTTTCGCGCAAGCGCATTGAGGTCGCGCGCCAATCGCTTCAGGTAATCTGTGCTCCCCCGGGCGTGGATGGCGACGCTCTGCAGGGGCTTCTGCTTGCGGACCTCGGGGCGACACTGCAGGACATGAGTAATCTGCGCAGGAGCCGGATCGTCGGGACTGCGTACCGTTTGTCTGCTGTAGTTGGAAACCTGCGTAGACGTCTGGCAGGGCTTCGCAGCTAAACTTCCATCAACAAACGCTTCAGAGGGGCCATAAATGTGGACCAGCGGTGTCGCAGTAGTAATTCCCTGTCATAGGGTGACGAGGCATATCCTGCCGCTGTTGGAGCGGATAGGTCCTCTGGTAGATCGGATCTACTGCGTGGATGACTGCTGCCCGGACGGCAGCGGTGATCTGGTGGAACGCGCCTGCGGCGATCCCCGGGTGGTGGTTGTGCGCAACACAGTAAACCTTGGCGTTGGCGGGGCCGTCATGCACGGCTACGAGTGCGCCATGGCTGATGGTGCAACGGTCATGGTGAAGCTGGACGGCGACGGTCAAATGGATCCATCTCTGATCGACGTTTTTGTCGCGCCCATACTGGCAGGAGACGCTGACTACACCAAGGGCAATCGATTCTTCGACTTGCGTGGCATCAGCTCAATGCCCCTTCTGCGACGGATAGGTAACCTGGGACTGTCCTTCATGGCCAAGGCGTCGACGGGGTACTGGGATGTGTTTGACCCCACCAATGGCTACACTGCCATCCATGCGGCCATCGCGCGCCGGCTTCCCCTTGAGGCGATCAGCAGACGCTACTTCTTCGAAAGCGATATCCTGTTCCGCTTGAATGTCATGCGTGCAAAGGTCGTGGATATTCCCATGGATGCGCGCTACGCCGACGAAGTGAGCGGACTCAAGGTGTCGAAGATCATCGGGGAGTTCTTTGCCAAACACGTTCGCAATGCCTGCAAGCGCGTGGTGTACAACTACTATCTGCGCGACTTGAACATGGCGTCGATTGAGCTGCTGGTCGGATTTCCCATGCTCGTATTCGGATTGATGTTCGGGCTCTTCCACTGGCTGCACGCGGCCGAGCAAGGACTGTTCACCCCGCTTGGTACCATCATGCTTGCTGCTCTGCCGGTGATGCTCGGTCTCCAACTGCTGCTGGCGTTTCTATCGCACGAAACCTCGGCGATGCCACGCCATGCCCTGCACCCGCTGCTTACGCGCTATCCCTCCGCGCGACCTCTGCCGGGGAAGTAATCTCGCCGCGACGGGACAGCGCCAGTGCTGGACCCATCGCCAGAAGGACGATGTATATCGGGAGCTGGTACCGGGCATCCTGGGCGATGATTGCCACCATCAACACCATCGTGTGCACCAGTACCAGTGCGGGTATCAGCAGTACCCGTCGATCCCCGGTACGGCGCCATGCCAGCACAGTCAGCAACGCCAGCGCGCAAAGAAACGGTGCGGGGCGCCAGAAACGTGCCAAGCGTACGTCCAGCATCGTGCGCCCAATGGACGCAGCAGCGCTTGGAAATGGTGATGTCTCAACAAAACCGCTCAAGCCCGGCTCTACCCATTGCAGGCCAGGCTCCCCCTTGTCAGTAAAGCCGAACGCGTACAGGTAGAGGGGGCCGTCGTCAGATGTCCGGTAACGCCAGACCATGCCACTCGCGCACAGCATGTGGCCCAGCTCTACGTCCGGCCGGTCCAGCGCCATACGCAGCCAGATCCGGAACAGGTCGTCCTGATGCGTCACCGCTGTTGGTATGTCATACGCGGTGTCGAAGATGGTTGTGTTGACTACCGAGCAGCGATAGCGCCAGTCATCGGCACCCTTGTCGATCGCGTCGAGAATGGCAGCATCCGTAGCGGATTCGGGTCGCTGGCCGGATGCGAGGTGCGCTGACAGATGGTGTGTGTAGGCCATGTAGGCCGCACTGGTGCGCTCTGTGCCCACGGCGTCCGCCAATGGCCCTTTCACGCACCAGGCCAGGGCAACGGCCATGACCAGGTAGGCGACCGTATGTAGCCGATGGCCCGGACGCAGCAACAGGATCAGGAAGGCGGCGGCCGCCACGGGTGGGCCGTTGTGGCGGAGGCCAATGCATGCTGCCGCCAACGCGGCCAGCGCCAAGCCATTATGGAAACGCCGGAGGTCGGGAACGCCCAGGAACAGGTTGCCGATCACCAACGCGGTGAGGGCGGTCACGCTGCTGGCATATGGAACATCCTTCCAGAGCGTGATCGATGTCAGTGCGGTCAGGGGGTATGCCGCTACCAGCACGCCACCGGCCAAGGAGGTCCATACGGGTGCGTTGCACGCGCGTCGGACCGTTACGGCCAGCCAGCCGCTGGCCATCGCCATCGCGGCCATCTGGAGCCATGCAGCGAGAGCCGGACCCCCGTTGATGCGCTGGATCACCCATAAGTAGAAGGCGTACATCACTGGATGCGCGTCGGAGTAACGCCCGGTACTGGCCTGATTCCACTGGCCAAGTGAGTCCGTGGTCAGGATGGCAGGGGAAAAGATCACCAGCAGTACGCTTCCCACGGCAATCAGTGGCAGCGCCGCAATCAGCACCTCGCCTGTCATGCTTCGATTGACGACCGCGTTTGGCGCTGCAGTGGGCAAGGGCCAGCGCGAGAAGAGAGCTAGACCACCCAGAATCAACAGCCCCAACGAGGTTGCCTGGCAGGCCTGTACCAAGTACTGCAGTGGCGTTCGGGCGGGCAGCAGCAGGAACTGAGTTGAGGTCTGGGTGACGCCATGTGCGAGCGCAAGATCGACGTTGCCGCCAACGCTGCTATACAGATCGAACGTGCGCTCGTTTCCCGGCCAACGCACCCGTGCCTTTCCCGACCACGGATGCGTGTACAGATGGAGCTGCACGCTGCGGCGATAGTGGCCGTTCCATTCGATGCGGTCAGGAGGGCTGTTGATTGGCGTAATCAAGTAACCGTGCCCGGTAATCCAGGTCGGACCCGCATCCGTTTCGCCGAGCTCGACTGACCTGCCGTCTACGACCAGCTTGGCCCACACTTCTGCGCCTTGTGATGCCTTGGAGTGCGTGCCCAGCGAGCTGATCTCGACTGAAAATGGCTTGCCGGGCGCAGGCGCAGGATCCAGTGGAATCATCCAGGTAAGCAACCAACCTGCCAACACTGCGCCGGCCAGCCATGCAATGCGGGAACGCCTTGAAAGTGCGCTCCATCGCGGCCTGGTATGTTCCAACACCAGAAACGACATTGCTGCAAACACGCCAGCCGTTGCGATCAGCAGCGTCATGATGAGCGGAGCCGGCAGGCGTGCAAAAGCCTGCCACGAATAAAGAAATGCCGCTGCCAGCATGAGCCCTGTGCAAATGACGATGGACAGCGTGCGCGGTGCCGGACGCCGCACTGTCACGACCCAGCCTGCCCACTCAACTGCCGCTGCCCACGACGGGCCGCTACGAGCAGCGGCACGGCGATAAGGGTAATCCCATAAAGGGGCAGCTGGTACCTGGCATCCTGCGCGACGATGGAGATCGCCAGGAACGCCGTATGCACAGCGGGAAGGACAAGCAGCAACCAGATGCGTCTATCGCTAAGCCGTGCAAAGGCCACACCGCAGGCGAATATGAGCATGTACATGTAGATCGCCGGACGGAATACGGCTTCCATTCCCGGAAGAAGAGCCAACTTGCCAACAAACTCGGCGAGCGCGGGAGACATGGAATCCTGGACAGGGTCGCCGCGCTCGCCGGAAATCCAATTGACCTTGCCATGGGGCGCCCACAGGCCCACGCTTGAGAGATACAGCGGGTCGTGGTCGTAATCCTTGATCCTCCAGATGAGGCCGCTGGAGCACATGCCGTGCTGGAACTCGATATCCGGTCGGTTACGGGCCAGCTCCAGCAGAATTCGCAGCAGATCGCTGTTGTGCGCCATGGCCAAACGGGCATCGAAATGGGGATTGAATACGGTAGGGTTCACCGTGGCGCAGTTGTAGGCCCAGTCTGCATCGGTCGCATTGATCTCCCGCAGCAGCGCCTGGTCCGCAGCCGACGAAGGATGGTGCTTGGTGGCCAGGTGTGCGGCAATGTGGTGGGAATACAGCACGTAGCTGACAGGCTTGCGCTCGATACCCACCGCATCCGAGATCGGTCCCTTGAGCAGCACCATCATCATGATCGCAGCCATGACGGCGAGTGCGACGCGAAGACGTGCACGTCGGGCAATGAAGAACAACACCAGTGCGGCGGCGAACGCGACAGGCGGCCCGTTGTGACGTAGCGCCATCGCACAGAACATCAGCAAGGCAAGCGCGATGGCAGCGCCGACACTCATCTCATCAGTTGCCCTGCGAGGCAGGCGTGCTACGACGAAGGCAGTCAATGCAATAACGGCAGCAGAATAAGGTACATCCTTCCACAGGGTGACCGCAGTCATTGGAAGTAACGGGAATACGGCCAGTAAACACGCGGAGAACCACGCCAACAAGGTCGGAGCACCTGTGGCGCGGCGCACCGAGGCCACCAGCCAACCGCTGCTTGTGGAGAGCAGCACCAACTGGACCGTCGCAACGGCCGCCGGGCTGTCCCAGAGCCACCGTGCAGCGACCATCATCAGGCCGTAAAGCAATGGATGGGCGTCGTTGAAGGACAACGACCCGGACTGCCGCCATTGATCCAGGGAGTCAGAGGTCATCATCCCGGGGTAGAAGATGATCAGGCACGCTACACCGGACGCAAACAGTGGGAGGGAGTACAACAGTGCTTCCCGCCACGCTGGGTCGGAGGTCGCAACCTCCGTTGAGGGATCGGGCCGCGCAGCAAGCCAGCCGAACAGCCACAAACCAAGGGCGCCCATCAGGATGATATCCGCGATGGCAGTTGCCCACTGGCGCGAGCTGCGATCGGGAATGGACAGCCGACTCTGGGTGACCTCAAGTCCGCCAAGGTCGAGGGTCAGGCTGCTACCCTCGGGACGGTAAAGATCCAGGTTGCGCTGCATGCCATTCCAGGTCACGCGCGCGCGGCCTGACCAGGCATGGGAAACGAAGATCAACCGGAGGCTGTCCGCATACGAGCCCCGCCATGCTATTGACGTTGGGACGGAAGGATCCACAGCAACCAGGAACGGCGCCTTGTCCACCCATTTTCCCGATTGCCTGAGGTCACTGAACGGGACATCCTTTCCATCGCGCTCCAACCGCAGCCAAACCTCCCGTCCTTGTGAGCTCTCCGACTTCCCGTCCAATACGCTTACCGAGACGTTCGCAACGCTGTTCGGCGCGGGCGAGATCGGCAATGCGAACAACAGGATCGTACCGGTAACCAGGGCGCAGGCGATTGCGATCACGCGGATGCGCGTGGACAAGGCGCATGCCCATCCGAGCAGCCGGCGTGATAGCGGCAGCATGATGAACCACAGGGCTGTGGCGCAGAACACCACTGGCACCAGCGAGTGGGGAGCATCGAGAAACTCGGCGCCCGATACGCGCGACAGGATTGAAAAGGCACTGCAGACAGCGAGTAGGCCCGCCAGCGTGGCAACCGGCCAAGGCTTGCTGCGCAAGCCCCACGATGTGGTGTTCATTGAGTGGTCCAACGGGCGTGATCAGTTCTGCTGCAGGTGCATCTGCCAGCGCCAAGCGTCGGCGCAGATTTCGTCCAATCCCCGCGAAGCCCGCCATCCCAGCAGCTTTTCAGCCAACGATGGATCGGCATAACACGCGTCGGCGTCACCGGGGCGTCGATCGGTGATCTGGTAAGGGACCTGACGGCCGCTTGCCCGGATGAAGGCATGGATGATTTCGATCACCGAATACCCGCTGCCGGTGCCCAGGTTGACCACAAGTCCTTGCTTTCGACCGCGCAGGTAGTCGAGTGCGTGGACATGGGCCTGTGCCAGATCCATTACGTGGATGTAATCTCTGACCCCTGTCCCATCGGGTGTCTTGTAGTCCCCGCCAAACACCTTCACTTCGGGACGGATCCCGGCTGCCACCTGCGCCACGAACGGTATGAGGTTATTCGGGGCGCCACGTGGAAGCTCGCCGAGCTGGCCACTGTCGTGCGCACCGGCGGGATTGAAATAGCGCAGAACCGCGGCATGGAATCCTGGGCGGGAGGTGCCGATGTCCTCGATCGCCTGCTCCATCATTAATTTGGTGCGCCCGTAGGGATTGATCGCGTGAAGAGCAGCGTCTTCGCTGATGGGACAGCGGTCGGGGTAGCCGTAGACGGTGGCCGAGGAACTGAACACCAGGTTGTTGCAGCCCACGTGCTGCATGGCATCGAGCAGGTTCAGCGTTCCGGTGACGTTGTTCTGATAATAGTGCAGCGGATTGGTGATGCTCTCGCCTACCGATTTGAGCGCGCCGAAATGGATCACGCCGTCGGGTCGAACCTGCTGCAGGCACTCCAAGATCGCAGCGTGGTTCCGCAGGTCCAGCTCATGGCACTGCACGGCATGCCCGGACAACGTCGAAATCCGATCAGGAATCCAGCGCTCGCTGTTGCTGAAGTTGTCGGCGATCACGACTTCATAGCCTGCCTTCAGCAGTGCGATGGAGGTATGCGAGCCAATGTAGCCCGCCCCGCCCGTCACTAGAATCCTGTTGTTCAACGTGTTCCTCCAATTCCTTTCAGTGGGTATTGCCAGCGTCGCTGCAGTTCAGCCGCGGGGCGCGTCGACATTGGTTGGCGGCTTACCTGCCGTTGCTTCAAGAATTGCGATGCGACGTGCCAGGTGGACGATCTGCTTCTGGTTATGCTTGTCCTTGGCGTACGTGTTGAAAAGCTGGAATGCAACCACTTGCACCAGCGCGTAAACCAACAGGTCGGTGCCACGCCCCACGCCAACCAGGTTTGCCAAGGCAGTCAGGCTGTCCGGAATCAGTACGGCTACCACTGCAGCCACTACGAACCCAACCAGCAGCACCTTCTTGAAGGCGTTGGATCTGCTAGAGCCGCGCGAAGAAAGGAAATACCACGCAATCCAGACGGTCGAGACAATCAGTAGGATTCGGATGATCATTACTTGATCACCTTGCGCAGAAGTGCATCAAAAGCGATGTTGACTGCGTTGATCATTGACTGGCCCTTGCTGCGAGAGTACTCACTGTAAATGATGGTCACCGGTACTTCCGCATAGGTAAGGCGCTGTTGCCCAATTCGCTCAACGATTTCGGAGGCATGGGAGAAGTCCGGCAGCTCAAGCTTCATGCGTTCGGCAGCGGAACGATGGATGACCCTGAGCCCGTTGTGGGTGTCAGTGAGCCGCACCCCGGAGGTTATGTTCGAGAACCAGACGGCTGCTTTCAGGATGACCCGCTTCATGCCAGGCATGTTGATGGCTTCGCCCAGGAATCTAGAGCCCAGGACTACCTGCACGCTGTGTCGTTCGGCATGATCAATCATGGAGCGCACATCTTCAATGCGATGTTGGCCATCAGCATCGAACGTAACTACGTAATCAACGCCAGGGTCCAGCAGCGCCATGTCAATACCGGTCTGCAGGGCGGCACCCTGGCCGAGGTTGATCGGGTGCTTCACCAGCGCCGCGCGTGTGGCAGCAACCTGCTCGCGGGTGTCATCGCGGCTGCCATCGTCGACGACGATGATGTGCGGGAAGTCCTCGGGTATGCCGTTGATGGTTCCCAGGATCGCGCTGCCCTCGTTAAAGGCAGGAATGACGATTGCTACGTTTGAATAGTGCCGCGCCATGGGACTCATGTGTTCTTATCGATCCGTTGCCTGAATACGAGCTGGGAGAAAATCAGGTAGTTCCAGGCAGCAATGACCACCATCACCACCAGCTTGGCGAGGTAGTGATTCACCTGGAGCGGTCCCACCAGTAGTCCAATTGCAAGATTGCCGGCAACCAGATTTACGGCCGCGACGAGGCCGTACTTTAGCAGCTCCCCCGAGAATGCGCCGCTGCTGCGGAACACCCAGCCTCGGTTGAGCAGGAAGCTGACCACGAACCCGCAGAAGAAGCTCACTGACTGGCTGGCGAACAACCAAGCCGCGCCCAGCAGCCAGTGGAGCGCTACGAAGGCGGCGTACTCTACCGCTGCGGCGGAGCCTCCTGAGACAAGAAAGCGAAACAGTCTTGCTGACATGGGAATACCGTGGTGTGGATTGAAAAGAACGAAAGGGGCACCCTGGGTGCCCCTTTCTTCAGCTTGCAACCGAGCGAACGTCAGCCGAGCGCGGATTCAAGCTCCGGCAGCAGGGTAAACAGATCCCCCACCAGCCCGATATCGGCAATCTCGAAGATCGGCGAATCGGGGTCCTTGTTGATGGCCACGATGGTGCCGGCGTCCTTGATCCCGGTCAGGTGCTGGATGGCGCCGCTGATGCCCACCGCCACGTACAGCTCCGGGGCGATGATCTTGCCGGTCTGGCCGACCTGCAGGTCGCTGGGCACATAGCCGGCGTCCACGGCAGCGCGCGAGGCACCCACGGCGGCGCCCAGCTTGTCGGCCAGCTGGAAGATCACCTTGAAGTTCTCCTCCGAACCCACGCCACGGCCACCGGACACCACGCGCTTGGCGCTCTGCAGGTCCGGGCGGTCGGTGGCACCGGCGGCCAGGCCGATGAACCGGGTGTGGGTCGGCAGGGCCGCGTCCACGCTGGCCGCTTCCACCGGGGCGCTGCCGCCGCTGGCGGCTTCCGGCCAGGAGGCTGCGCGCACGGTGGCGACCACGATCTGGTCGGTCGGCACGTCCACGGTGATGATCGCGTTGCCCGCGTAGATGGGGCGCTTGAAGCTGTGGCTGCCTTCAACTGTCATCAGGTCCGAGACCTGGTTCACGCCCAGCAGGGCGGCCACGCAGGGCATCAGGTCCTTGCCGAAGGTGGTGGAGGGGCCGAACACGTGGGTGTAGCCCTTGGCCAGCTGCGAGATCTGCGGGGCCAGCACCTGGGCCAGTGCCTGGGCGTTGGCCGGGTTGGCCACGGTCAGCACCTTGGCCACGCCTGCCAGGCCGGCGGCCTGGGCAGCCACGGCGGCCGGGTCAGCGGCCAGCACCAGCACGTCGATGCTGGCGCCGCTGATGGCGGCTGCCGCGCTCACGGTCTTGGCGGTGGCGGCGTTGAGCTTGCCGTCATGATGTTCGGCAACAACGAGGATCTTGGTCATTACAGCAACCCCTTCTGCTTGAGTGCGGCAACCAGTTCGGCCGCGTCCTTGACCATCACGCCCTTGCTGCGCTTGGAGGGCGCGGCGTACTGGGTGGTCTTGAAGGTATCGGCGGCTTCAACCCCGAGGTCGGCCAGCTGCAGCGTTTCCAGCGGCTTGGCCTTGGCCTTCATGATGTCGGGCAGCTTGATGAAGCGCGGTTCGTTCAGGCGCAGGTCGGTGGTGACCACGGCCGGCAGGTCCACTTCCAGCGTTTCCAGGCCGGCGTCGACCTCGCGGGTCACCGTGGCCTTGCCATCGGCGATCTCCAGCTTGCTGGCAAAGGTCGCCTGCGGGCGGCCCCACAGCGTGGCCAGCATCTGGCCGGTCTGGTTGGCGTCGTCGTCGATGGCCTGCTTGCCCAGGATGACCAGGTCCGGCTGTTCCTTCTCGACCAGCTTGAGCAGGGTGCGCGCGGCGGTCAGCGGCTGGATGGCCTGGTCGGTGACCACGTGGATGGCGCGGTTGGCGCCCATGGCCAGGCCGTTGCGCAGGTGCGCCTGGGCATCGGTCGGGGCGATGGTGGCGACCACGACCTCGGTGGCGATGCCCTTGTCGCGCAGGCGCAGGGCTTCTTCCAGGGCGATTTCGTCAAAGGGGTTGGGGGACAGCTTGACGCCGTCAGTGACCACGCCGGAACCGTCCGGCTTGACCTGAATGCGGACGTTGTAGTCCACCACGCGCTTGTACGCGACGAGGATTTTCATCTGGTGCGGGATCCTTCAATAACGGGGAACGTCCGGCTGCAGGGTGCGGCAACCGGTTCGGGGGTGGGATCGCGATTCTAACTGGCTTGAGCCGACCATGCGAATGCGTATGGACCCCTCCCGCGTGCTGCGCTGCGGCACACGGTAGCGACGGTTTACCCGCGGGCGACTCAACTTGAAGCCCCCGGTTGTATCCTTTGATGCTGAACCGGGGCCGCAGAACCGCCCCGCACGGCTTTTTAACAGGAGTACGGGTAGTGCCCACTTGGCTTGTCACCGGCGGCGCCGGATTCATTGGCGGTAATTTCGTGCTGGAGGCCGCAGCCCGGGGGGTGCGCGTAATCAACCTTGACGCGCTGACTTACGCTGGCAACCTCACCACGCTGGCCTCGCTGGATGGGAATCCCGATCATCTCTTCGTCAAGGGCGACATTGGCGACACCGTACTGGTCCGGCAGCTGCTGGACCAGTACAAGCCCGATGCGGTGGTGAACTTCGCAGCGGAGAGCCACGTGGACCGCTCGATCGATGGCCCCGCGGCCTTCATTCAGACCAACGTCGTGGCAACGCTGGGGTTGCTGGAGGCGGTGCGTGACCATTGGAAGGTGCTCGGCAAAGATAGGGGGCGGGATTTCCGCTTCCTGCATGTGTCCACCGACGAGGTGTACGGCACGCTGGGCGAAACCGGCAAGTTCAGCGAAACCACTCCGTACGCCCCAAACTCCCCGTACTCGGCTTCGAAGGCCGCCTCAGACCATCTGGTGCGTGCGTTCCACCACACCTACGGGTTGCCGGTGCTGACCACCAACTGTTCCAACAACTACGGCCCGTTCCATTTCCCGGAAAAGCTCATTCCGCTGGTGATCGCCAAGGCGCTGGCCGGTGAGCCTCTGCCGGTCTATGGCGACGGGAAGCAGGTTCGTGACTGGCTGTTCGTGTCCGATCATTGCGAAGCGATCCGTACCGTGCTGGCCAAGGGCCAGGTCGGAGAAACGTACAACGTGGGTGGCAATTCCGAGAAGCAGAACATTGAGGTGGTGCATGCCATCTGTGCACTGCTAGATGCGCGCCGTCCGCGTGAAGATGGACAGCCGCGCAGCAGCCAGATCACGTACGTGGCCGACCGTCCGGGCCATGACCGGCGCTACGCGATCAACGCCTCCAAGTTGAAGGAACAGCTGGGCTGGGAGCCGAAATACACGTTCGAGCAGGGCATTCGCGTCACGGTTGACTGGTACTTGGAGAACCAGGAATGGGTCAATGGCGTTCTCGACGGCAGCTACCGGCTGCAGCGCATCGGTACCTCTGTCTGAATAAGGAAAGCACACATGACCCAGCGTAAAGGCATCATTCTCGCCGGTGGTTCGGGCACCCGCCTGTATCCGATCACCAAAGGCGTCAGCAAGCAGCTGCTTCCGGTGTACGACAAGCCGATGATCTACTACCCGCTCAGCGTGTTGATGCTGGCAGGAATCCGCGACGTACTGATCATCAATACGCCCCATGAGCAGGTGCTTTTCCGGGAGCTGTTGGGTGATGGTTCGCAGTGGGGCATGAACATCCAATACGCCGTGCAGCCCAATCCAGATGGCCTTGCACAGGCCTACCTGATCGGGAAGGAGTTCGTCGATGGCAAGCCCAGCTGTCTGGTGCTCGGGGACAACATCTTTCATGGCCACGGCTTGAGAGACGTATTGCGCAACGCAGATGCGAGGGACGCAGGGGCTACGGTGTTTGGCTATTGGGTGAACGACCCGCAGCGATATGGCGTGGCCGAGTTCGACAAGGACGGGAAGGTCGTCGACCTGGTTGAGAAGCCGCAGGAACCGCGCTCCAACTACGCTGTCACCGGTCTTTATTTCTATGATGGAAATGCGAGCAGGTACGCAGCGGAACTGCGACCTTCCGCGCGCGGCGAACTCGAGATCACCGATCTAAACCACCATTATCTGCGCGATGGTCAGTTGAATCTGGAGCCTTTGGGCCGCGGGTTCGCCTGGCTGGACACCGGCACCCACCAATCGCTCCTTGAGGCGTCCAACTTCATCGAAACCATCCAGACCCGCCAGGGGCTTCAGGTGTGTTGTCCAGAGGAGATCGCGTTCGGGCAGGGGTGGATCAATGTAGAGCAGCTGGAGGCATTGGCAGCGCCACTGCTGAAGAATGCCTACGGTCAGTATCTGCAGAAGCTGGCTCTTCGTGGAATGGTCCCATGAAAATCATCGAGACACAGTTGCCGGGATGCGTTGTGATTGAGCCGGCAGTCTTCGGCGATGCCCGCGGATCCTTCTTCGAAACATGGAACGCGGAGCGATTTGCGGCCCACGGTCTGCCAAGCCGTTTCGTCCAGAGTAACGTATCTACTTCCGTGAAAGGGGTGCTGCGTGGGCTGCATTACCAATGGCCTCGGCCACAGGGAAAGCTGGTAACCGTGCTGGCTGGGGAGGTATATGACGTGGCGGTGGACATCCGTCGCGGTTCACCGACGTTTGGCCGCTGGGAGGCCGTGGTGCTTTCCGAGGACAACAGGCGGCAATTCTGGATACCGGAGGGGTTTGCACACGGCTTTGCCGTTCTTTCCGATCGCGCGGTGTTCAGCTACCTGTGCACCAACCTCTACTGCGCGGAGTTCGACGCGGGCGTGAGGTGGAACGATGCCGAGATCGGCATCGACTGGCCGATCAGTCTTCCAAGCCTGTCAGCGAAGGACGAATGTGCTCCGTTTCTGCGGGATATCCCCGAGGAACGACTGCCGGATTACCACGCTTGAGTCGCCTGGGCAGAGTGCTGGTGCTGGGAGCCGGAGGCCAGGTCGGACGGGAGCTGCTGCGGGCGCTCGCACCCGTGGCGGATGTGTTGGCGGCCACCCGTTCGGGTCGCGTTGTGGATGGTGGAACATGCGAAATTGCCGACTTCAATGTTCCCGAAACTTTGGCGCCGCTGTTGGACCGCCTGCGCCCTGACTGGGTGGTCAACGCGGCGGCATACACCGCCGTGGATCGTGCGGAAGTCGAGAGTGAGGCTGCATGGCGCACCAACGCCGAAGCGCCGGGAGTGATTGCGCGATGGTGCGCGGCTGAGCAAGTTCCGTTGGTGCACTTCTCAACCGACTATGTCTTCGACGGAAGTGCAGCGACGCCTTATCGAGAGGAAGATGCAACTACGCCGCTGAGCGTTTACGGCAGGAGCAAGGCGGCGGGAGAAGTGGCGGTGCGCGCCGCTGGTGGTCCCCACTTCATCCTTCGGATCGCCTGGGTTTTTGCCTCCCACGGTTCAAACTTCCTCCGCACCATGCTGCGCCTGGCTGCCACCCGCGATTCGCTGGATGTCGTGTCCGACCAGGTTGGCACGCCTACCTCGGCTGCGCTGATCGCTGACGTAACCGTTCAGTTGATGCAGCGAGGAAGCGGGATGACCGGCACTTGGCACCTGACTGCGAGAGGCGGGACGTCCTGGTACGGATTCGCCAAGGCAATTTTTGCGAGGGCGGAAATGTCTGGGTTGATTTCCCGGCAGCCAGTCGTAAACGCCATCAGCACGGGTCAGTACCCAACGACTGTAAGGCGCCCGTCATTCTCACTCCTGGATACGTCCAAGCTGGAGTCGGGCTTGGGGATGGCGCTTCCGGGCTGGGAGGAGGGCCTGGACCATGTCATCGATGAGTTGGTTCAGGCCCAGCGCGAGGGCTAGGCGTTCAAAGATTGACGTGGCATTTACTGCAAGCTGTAGGTTACCTTAACGCTCACGGCTGCATGGGCGCTGCGTCGCGGCGCGCCCGGCGCCGGCAGGTCGACAGAGTGTCAGCAGCTATAAGGAACAAACGGGATGTCATTGCCACAGAATCGACCGGGATATCGTCCGGATATCGACGGGTTGCGCGCTATTGCCGTGCTCGCGGTTGTTGTATTTCATCTCAACAAGAGCTGGCTGCCAGGTGGCTTCACCGGCGTTGACGTCTTCTTTGTTATCTCCGGCTTCCTTATTACGGGAATTCTGAGCCGAGGATTGCAGTCGGGCACGTTCTCCTACGCGGGATTCTATCTTGCGCGGGCGCGGCGCATTCTGCCAGCTACCATCTTCTGCATAGCCGTCACCCTGTTGGTGGGAAGCGTAGTGATGCTCCCACAGGACGCTGCGAGTCTTGGGGCGTCGGCGGCGGCAAGTTCAGTATGGGCTGCCAACATATATTTCTGGCGGGCGCTGGATACGGGCTACTTTGCTACGTCATCTGAACTTGTTCCATTGCTCCATCTCTGGTCCCTGGCGGTTGAGGAGCAGTTCTATCTGTTCTGGCCCCCGTTGCTGGCAGCAGCGTACCGATGGTTGCCTGCGTCCGCCAAATACGTTCTCGTCGGGGGTCTTGCCTTGGGAAGCTTCCAGCTTGGACAGGCGCTGATCCACTCGCACCCGTCGTTTGCCTACTACATGTTACCCACGCGTGCCGGTGAACTGATGGTCGGGGGCCTCGCCTATTGGCTGACTACCGACATCAAGAAGATACCGTCAGTGCTGGGGTTCCTGGCAAGCCTGGTCGGCGTTGCGTTGGTAGGGCTGTCCATTGTGTCCCTCGACGAGTCGAGCGGATTCCCCGGTTACGCGGCCCTTCTTCCTACTCTGGGAACGGCGCTCCTGCTGTACACGGGCAGCGTAGATCGCACCTTGGTTGCTGCGGTGCTTTCGTTCCCCGGACTGGTGGCGATCGGGCGGGTATCCTTCTCGCTTTATCTCTGGCATTGGCCGGTCATGGCTTTCTATAGATACGCTTATGGAACGCCTTCCATCGGTGGCTATATCGCGTGCGTTGTCGCGATGGCGGCGATGACACTGATCTCATACTTCGCAGTCGAGCGCAGGTTCCGAACTGGATCCAAGCGGTCGAGCAAGCTCGCAGTTCTTGGCTACCCTGCTGCCAGCATGATGATCGCGGGTCTTGGATACTTTGTCTTCGCCTCAGGTGGAGCCGTGTCAGTGTTCAAGCCGACTGCGTATGCCAGCAATCTGGCGAAACTGGATGGCGAGACGAAGCCAGCCAGTGAGTATCCCTACAACTGTCAGATTGGCGGGTTTGACGCGGCAGTCTTCAGTGACCGGCGATGCCTTCTCGGCGATACATCCAAGGCTGCCGGGATTCTGCTCTGGGGTGATTCCCATGCGGCCCATCACGTCGGTTACGTAAAGGTCTTGGCGGAGCATAACAAGCTTGCAGTTCGAAACGTCTCGATGTCGGGTTGCATGCCGGTCTTCAAGACGTCGGCCGCCTATGCGCATCCATCAATTGTGGAAGCATGTTCCAAGTTCAACGATCGTATGGAGCAGGAAGTCGAAAAGTACTCAACAGTGGTTGTTGGGAGCGCATGGGTAGGCTTCGACCGGGGCAATTCCAGGGAGGATATAGCTCGGACCATCGCGACGCTGAGTGCCAAGGTCCCGCATGTTGTCATTGCGCTCTCGGTCCCGCTTTTTCCTGACTATGACCGTGAATGCGAGAGAAAATCATTGATGTTCCCGGGGCTTCACTGCAAGACCGAACGCCCCTTGTCGCAGGGTTTGGAGAACGACGTCAACAAGTACCTGACGGAGCTGGCAGGCAGGTACCCGAATGTGACTGTATTGGATCTGCACCCCTTGTTGTGCGATCGGCAATCCTGCAGGGCAGTGTCCGATGGAAGGCCTGTGTACTACGATGCGGGCCATTTGAGCATGGCTGGTTCGCGCGCATTGGGTTACAAGGCCATTGCCCTTGGCGAGACCCCATCGTTCATCGATCGGGACCGCCTTTCAGAGCATAACCACGCCGCTATAGATGATTCGGCCCCCCGATCGGCAGATTGAGGGAGCGCGGGATTCCTGAACGGACATGACTGAATATGTCAGGGGTTTCTGAAAATCCCTTTCCCTATGCCAGCTGATTGGAACTTTGAACAGTTGTATCATGGGGGATTGGATCACTATGGGCACGATGCAATGTGTGGAATAGTTGGGGCGATCGCCGATCGCGACGTGGTTCCTGTACTCATCGAAGGACTGAAGCGGCTGGAATACCGGGGCTACGACTCTTCCGGCATCGCGGTGCTGGACCAGACCCAAGCCGACGTGCGCCGCGTGCGCCGCACCGGGCGCGTGGCGGAAATGGAAAGGGCCGCCCTGGCCGAAGGCTTCGACGCCACACTGGGCATCGGCCACACCCGCTGGGCCACCCACGGCGGCGTGACCGAAGCCAACGCCCACCCGCACATCAGTGACGGCGTGGCGCTGGTGCACAACGGCATCATCGAAAACCACGAAGAGCAGCGTGAGCGCCTGCGCGGATTGGGCTACGTGTTCGAGTCGCAGACCGACACCGAAGTCATCGCCCACCTGATGCACCACAACCTCAAGAACGGCGACAGCCTCCTGTCGGCGCTGCAGCGCACGGTCAAGGAACTGACCGGTGCCTACGCGCTGGCGGTGATGAGCCGCGCCGAGCCGGACCACTTCGTCTGTGCGCGCATGGGCTGCCCGCTGCTGGTGGGCCTGGGCCAGGGCGAGAACTTCGTGGCGTCCGACGTGTCGGCGGTGATCTCGGCCACCCGCAACGTGATTTTCCTGGAAGAGGGCGACACCGCCGACATCCGCCGCGATGGCGTGCAGGTGTATGACGAACACAACCAGCCGGTGGACCGTGGCGTGCACCAGTCGGATGTGTCGCTGGCCTCGCTGGAGCTGGGCCCGTACCGCCACTTCATGCAGAAGGAAATCCATGAACAGCCGCGCGCGCTGGGCGACACCATCGAAGCGGCGATCGACGCCGGTGGCTTCCCGGCCGAGCTGTTCGGCAAGAACGCCGAAAGCGTGCTGGCCGGCATCGAAGGCGTGCAGATCCTGGCCTGCGGTACCAGCTACTACGCCGGCCTGACCGCGCGCTACTGGATCGAATCCATCGCCGGCCTGCCGTGCAGCGTGGAGATCGCCAGCGAGTACCGCTACCGCGCCGCGTATGCCAACCCCAAGCACCTGATCGTCACCATCTCCCAGTCCGGTGAAACCCTGGACACGATGGAGGCGCTGAAGTACGCCAAATCGCTGGGCCACCTGCACACGCTGTCGATCTGCAACGTGCCGGAAAGCGCGATCCCGCGCGCCAGCGAACTGGTCTGCTACACCCGTGCCGGTGCCGAGATCGGCGTGGCCTCGACCAAGGCGTTCACCACCCAGCTGGCCGCGCTGTTCCAGCTGACCGTGGTGCTGGGCAAGCTGCACGGCCGCATCGATGCCGCGCAGGAAGCGGAGTACCT
>Ga0209257_1001512_pt1 | contig 27306 bp, 20 predicted proteins | sample AraplaCvi_mCL_r2_FD_184277 | JGI IMG/M metagenome (GOLD analysis project Ga0209257, IMG submission 184277) | Arabidopsis root microbial communities from North Carolina, USA - plate scrape MF_Cvi_mCL_r2 (SPAdes) (version 2) | ecosystem: Host-associated > Plants > Roots > Endosphere | place: USA...
CGGGCCACCCGGCAGGTTGAACAGATCGCCGCCGATGTTGGCGTAGTAGGTCTTCTGCGTATAGCTGTACTCGTCGTGCGCGACGAAGGTCGCGTAGTCGAGCATGTCCTGCGTCAGGCTGCCCACGCCGCCGAGCATGTTCATCGGCACGCAGCCGGCGATCGGGGAATCGACCGTGCCGCAGGTCGGAACGCCTTCAGCGTCGATGAACGACGGCCCCAGCGCGTTGCCCAGCGAGATGACGTTGAACAGGCCGTTGGTGGTGTTGTTGGCCTTGTTGCGCCCGTAGAAGTAGCCCGCTTCCCAGTCGTAGTACTTGTCGGAGAAGTTCAGCGTGCCTTCGAAGCCGGCGTTCATCGCGAACGTGCGCACGTCCTGGCTGAACCTGCGGCCGCCGGTCTCAACGGCGCGACGCTGCACCCAGTCGATGTCCTCGCCGAACGGGTTGTAGATGCTGTCGGCGCTGATGACCACATTGCCGGCGTTGGTGCCCGCGACCGGCACGCCCAGCGTGATGGGCATCGCCGCGAGCAGCTGTTCGGACTGGCGTTCGTTGTAGGTCAGCGTGGTCTTGAAGCGGACGTTGTCGGTGATGTCCACCGAGGCGTTGCCGAACACCGAGCGGCGTTCCTGCGGGGTCAGCAGGTAGTTGTCGGGCGCGAAGTTGTAGATGTCGTCGTTGGTGAAGTTGCGCCAGTTGGCCGCGCCCGCGCCCGGGTTGTAGGTGAAGCTGCCCGGCGTGCCGTCAGGCCGGCAGCGCGTGGCCGTGTCCGGGTCGGTCGGATCAGTGAAGCACTCGCCGAAGCGGACCGAGAAGTTGCCGTTCGGCGTCGTCGAGCTGCCGCCCAGCGCCGCGCCGGTGGTGTAGATCGGCTCCTTGGAGATGTAGCGGTCGCCCGCCATCACCGGATCTTCCTTGACGTAGCCGAATCCCAGCATCGCGGAGAAGCGGTCGGACGTTGCACCGATGGTGAAGTCGTAGGACTGGCGGAAGCCGTCGCCCTTGTCGTACTGGCCGATGTAGGCGTTGGCTTCGGCGCCTTCGAAGTTCTGGCGCAGGATCACGTTGACGACACCGGCGATGGCGTCGGAACCGTAGATCGCCGAGGCGCCGTCCTTCAGGACTTCGATGCGCTCGACCGCGGCGGTCGGGATCGAGTTGAGGTCGACCTGGCCACCCAGGCCCGTGCCCGATGCGCCACCGACCCAGCGGCGGCCGTTGACCAGGACGAGGGTGCGGTTCGCACCGAGGTTGCGCAGGCTGACGCCGGTGTCGCCGTTGCCGCCGTTGTTGAAGGTGGTGTTAAGCGTTGAGCCGTTGGCCGTGATGTTCTGGATCACGTCGCCGACGGAGGTGAGGCCCTGCGCGGCGATGTCGTCGCGACTGAGCGAGAAGATCGGCTGCGAAGTCTCGATGTCGGCCCGCTTGATGCGCGAGCCGGTGACTTCGATGCGGTCGAGGGTGGTGGCTTCTTGCTGGTTGGAAGCCGGAGCGGGTTCCTGGGCCTGTGCTGCACCCATGCCCGCCGCCGTGGTCGTGCCCAGGGCGAGCGTCACGCGAATTGCGTCCCGGAGCTTCGTCGTTTTCAGATTCATCGCTCTCTCCAAGTCGGTCTAATCGTTGTTCCCATGGGAACCCACCGGGCGGAGCAAAAAACCGCGCCAAGTCCGGCAAGGTCGGGCCCGATGGTAGACCTGCAGAGCGAATACTTAAAGTGTTGTTAATCTTCAACAGTCTGAACGGCCATTGTTTCATTTGTGAAACGGCCGCAAAGAACTACGGCCCCTTTCGGGGCCGTAGTGGTTACGCAAGTGCTGCAAGTACCGATCAGAACTTCTGCGAGTAGCGGAAGTAGTACATGCGACCCGGGATTTCATACTGCGGGTCGAAGCTGTTGGCGAACGCGTTGACGAAGGTCGGCGGATCCTGGTCGAGGATGTTGTTCACACCCACGGTGATGCGCGCATTCCACGGCGCATTCCAATAGACGCTGGCGTCGTTGTAGACGCGGGCGCCGATGTGGTTCTGCGGACGCAGCTGCGGGGTGCCGCTTTCGTCGTCGTAGAAACGGTTCGGATCGCCCGAGCACACGAACGGACGCTGCACCGCCGGGATCGCCGAGCAGTCTTCTTCCTGTTCGGAATAGAAGCGTGCGTTCCAGGTTGCGCCGAAGTCGTTCAGGTCCCAACGGATGGCCAGGTTCGAACGGATGCGCCAGTTGTTGCTGTTCTGGAAGTACTCGCCCACCTGGTTGCCGGCTTCGCCAGCGACCGGGTCGTCGGTGACCACGCCGTCGCCGTCCAGATCCTGCTCGAACTTGGACAGGTAGGTGGTATCCCACACGAACGAGAACTTGCCCCACGCCGTTTCCGGCAGGCGGTAGCTCAGCGTCAGGTCGTAGCCTTCGGTGTTGAACTCACCGATGTTCAGCGGACCGGCGATGAGGTCGGCGATGTCGCCGGCGGCGGTACGCGTGATCAGCGCGCACGAAGCGGAGTCGCCCGCGCGGTAGCACTGGTCAAGCACGGTCTGGCCGGTGACGGTGATGATCGCGTCGTTCAGCTCGATCTTCCACCAGTCCAGCGACACGTCGAAGCCTTCCAGCCAATGCGGGCTGTAGACGAAGCCGAAGGTCGTCGAGGTCGAGGTTTCCGGTCCGAGGTTCGGATTACCACCGACCGAGATGCGCACCTGCGCATTGGGCTGGTCGTAAGCCGGCACGCCACCGCACGAAGCCGGACGGCTCGGGTTCGGAGCGCCCTGGTAGGTGCCCGCGCAAGGATCGGCGATCGACGGGAACGAGTCGCCCAGGCCGGAGAACAGTTCCGAGATCGACGGAGCACGGAAGCCTTCGGACCAGTTACCACGCACCATCAGGTCGTCGATCGGCTTCCAGCGGAAACCGAACTTGCTGTTGAGCGTGTTGCCGAAGTTCGAGTAGTCCGAGTAACGCGTAGCGGCCGAGAAGTCGAGCAGCTTGGCGCCCGGGACGTCCGACAGGACCGGAATGGCCAGCTCGAGGTACGCCTCTTCCAGCGTGTACGCACCGTTGGTGGCGGTACGCGCGTTGCCGGTGGTGTCGCCCGAGTTGATCAGCGCGTCCGGCGAGTCGTAGCCCGACTCGGCGCGGCGCTCGGCACCGAACGAGAAGGCCAGCGGGCCGGCCGGCAGGTCGAACAGTTCGCCGCTGAAGTTCGCGTAGTACGTCTTCTGCTTGTACTGGAACTCGTCGTGCGCGGTGAACGTCGCGTAGTCGAGCATGTCCTGCGTGACGGAACCCACGCCACCGAGGAAGTTCATCGGCACGCAGCCGTCGATCACGGCGGCGGCGGTGCCGCAACGCGCGACGCCGGCGGAGTCGATGAACGACGGACCCAGCGCGTTGCGCAGCGCCGGGACGCTGAACAGACCGAAGGTCGTGTTGTTCGCCTTGTTCAGGCCGTAGAAGTAGCCCGCTTCCCAGTCGTAGGCACGGTCGCCGAAGTTCAGCGTGCCTTCGAAGCTCGGGTTGAAGACGGTGGTGGTGACGTCCTGGTTGAACGAACGGCCGCCGGTCTCGGTGATACGACGCGTTGCGTAGTCGATGTTCTGACCCGTCGTGTTGTAGACGTTCGCGCTGCTGATGACGATGTTGCCGGCGTTGGTGCCCGGCGCGGCGCGACCCAGCGAAACCGGCATTGCGGCCAGCAGCTGTTCCGAACGACGGTTGTTGTACTGCGTGGTGAACTTGAAGCGCACGTCGTCGGTGATGTCGACCGAGGCGTTCGCGAACAGCGAGACGCGCTCCTGCGGCGTGATCAGGTAGTTGTCCGGCGCGAAGTTGTAGCTGTCCTGCGCTGCAACGTACGGACGGAAACCACCGGTGCCGTTCGGCGTGATGTTGGTCGGCGAGCCCTGGAAGCGGAAGACGCCGGCCGGGATGTTGCCGCTGTAGCGGAAACGGTTGATCGCGCCGTAGAGCGGCACGGACGAGATCTCGCGGTCGCCCGCGCGGACCGGCTCTTCTTCCACGTAGCCCACGCCCATCATGGCCGAGAAGCGATCGCTCGCCGTGCCGATGGTGACGTCGTACGACTCGCGGAAACCGTCGCCCTTGTCGAACTGGCCGAGGTAGGCGTTGGCTTCGGCGCCTTCGAAGTTCTGGCGCAGGATCACGTTCACAACGCCGGCGATGGCGTCGGAACCGTAGATCGTGGACGCGCCGTCCTTCAGCACTTCGATGCGCTCGACCGCTGCGGTCGGGATCGTGTTGAGGTCGACCGCGCCGCCGAGGCCGGTGCCACCGACCCAACGACGGCCGTTGACCAGCACCAGCGTGCGGTTGGAACCGAGGTTGCGCAGGTTGACGCGCGTTTCGCCGTTACCGCCGTTGTTGAACGTGCTGTTGAGCGTCGAACCGTTGGCGGTGATGTTCTGGATCACGTCGCCGACCGAGGTCAGGCCCTGCGCGGTGATGTCGTCGCGGCTCAGCGAGAAGATCGGCTGGGACGTTTCGATGTCGGTGCGCTTGATTCGCGAACCCGTCACTTCGATGCGATCGAGCGTGGTGGTCTGCGTGCCTTCCTGGGCAAAGGCGACGCCGGTGCCGGCCGCCGCGGTGGTGCCCACGGCGAGCGCGAAGGTGATCGCGTCGCGGAGCTGGGTGGTCTTCAAGGTCATCTCTCTCTCCGAAAAACAGGTGGTACTTCCCATGGGGCCCGCCGGCGGAGTCAAGAAAGACGCCAAAAGCGGCAAGGCTTAACCCGATCCTAACCCCGTCATCAGAAAAGTGAAAGAGATGTTAACTACCGGTTATCGGATCGTGATGACCGGATGTTGCACCTAGGTAGAACCGAATCGGCAAAGTTAGAGGCTCCTTCGAGGAGGGCTGGAAAGAGGTGCCGATTGACCGCCGGACGGAGCGGGGCGGACGCGCGCGTGCCCTGGCGGTGGCCGTGCTTGGCGACGAGACGGATCGCGAGGCAAAAAAAAGCGGCCCCTTTCGGGGCCGCTCGATTACGCAGTGCAACAAGGATCAGAAGCGCTGCTGGTACTTGAGGTAGATGAAGCGACCGATGTCGAAGCCGCCGTAGTACGCGTAACCCGAGTTCGGGTTGCTGTACATCGGAGCGGAGTAGTGCTCGAACACGTTGTTCGCACCAATGGCGACGGTGGCGTTCCACGGTGCGTTCCAGCGGACCTGGACGTCGTGGAAGGCGTTCGAACCGACTTCGTTCTGCGGCGAGATCTGACCCTGGAACTCAGGCGCGCTGAACTCCGGCAGGCTGCAACGCTCGTCGAAGAAGCAGTCTTCGCGCAGACCCGAGTAGTAACGCACGCCCCAGGTCGCGCCCCACGGGCCCTGATCCCAGTTGAGGCTCGCGTTCGAACGCAGGCGGAAGTTCGCACCGAAGTTCGTGGTGCCGTTGAGCTGCAGCGGCGGCGTATCCAGGTTGTCCTGCTTCAGCTCGTTCTTGCTGACGTAGGTGTTCAACCAGGACAGACCGAAGCGGCCCCATTCCGTCTGCAGGGCATACGTCAGGTCGAAGTCGAAGCCTTCGGTTTCCTGGAAGCCGGCGTTGCGACCGCCGAACGACAGGGCGATCACGTCGCCGGTGGCCGGATCACGCGTGAACGTGGTCGGACCTTCGCAACGCGACTGGATCCCGCGCAGGTAGCAGTCGTCGAGCATCGAGGTCGGATCGTCGGCGACGATCGTGTTCTCGATCTTGATGGTCCACCAGTCCAACGACAGGTTCAGGCCTTCGGCGAACTCCGGGCTCCACACCACGCCCAGCGTCTTGGACTCCGAGGTTTCCGGGGTCAGTTCCGGGTTGGAACCGGACAGGAACGGAACCGGCGACTGCGTGCCCGGGCCCGGGGCGAGCTGACCGTTCTGCGCCTTCTGGCGGAAGCCGGCGGGCACATCGGCCACGCAGGCCGCGTTGCCGCGGGCGTCACCGAACTGCGTGTCGCAGGGGTCGGTGTACGACTCGAAGCTCTGCGAGACGCCGCCGTACAGGTCGGCCACGGTCGGAGCGCGGAAGCCCTCCGCCCAGGTGCCGCGCACCAGCAGCTGGTCGAGCGGCTTCCACTTGAAGCCGAACTTGCTGTTGGTGGTGTCGCCGAAGGTGTCGTAGTCCGAATAGCGCGTCGCGAGGCTGAAGCTCAGTTCCTTCGCGAAGGGCATGTCGGCCAGCAGCGGGATGCTCAACTCGCCGTAGATTTCATCCAGCGAGTAGCCGCCACCGGTCGGGCCTGCGGCCAGGTCGGTCGAGATACCGGTCTGCGCAAGGCCGTCGGGCGAGAAGAAGCCCTCTTCCTTGCGATGCTCCACGCCCACCGCGACGCCCAGGTCGCCACCCTGCAGGGTGAAGAGCGAACCGGAAATGTTGGCGTAGTAGACGTTGGTCTCGGTCTCCGACAGCGCCTGGCCCGGCAGGTACAGGAACGCCTGCACATTGGGATCGGCCAGGCTGTTGGGCGAGTTGTAGCCCTGCGGCACCAGCGGGTTCCACGGCGTGCATGCGCCCGGACCGAAGCCCAGCGGGATCGGGTTGGCAGCCGTACCGCACTGCACGACGCCCTGCGCGTTGAGGAAGGACGGACCCGTCGCCAGGCCCACGGCCTGCGTATTGAGGTTGCCGGTGCTGACCTGCACGCCCTTGTTCTGGTTGTACAGGTAGCCCGCGTCCCAATCCCAGAAGCGGTTCTCGCCCAGCTCGAACGAGCCGTTGAACGCGCCGCTGAAGCGCCACGTCGTCAGGCTGTTCTGCACTTCACGCGGCACTTCCCAGCCACGACGCACGTACTGGATGGCTTGCGGTGCCACGCCCGCCGGCAGCGCGCCGGTGGCCTGGTTGCCCAGCGGATTGAAGAAGCTGTCGACATCGAGGCCGCCCGAGGACAGGTCGAAGTTGGCGCTCTGGAACGGATAGCCGGCGTTCTGCGCAAACGATTCGCGATCGGTGTACAGCACGTCCGTTTCGAACGCGATGTTGTCGGTGATGTTGAAGATGCCGTTCAAGAACGCCGACTTGCGCTCCACGCCGCTGTAGACGGTCGAAGCCAGGTTCGGATTCGAGTTGTCGGTGGCGGCAACGAAGTTGCGATAGTTGGCGATGTTGGCCGGATCAAGGCCTGGGGTTTCGCGACGCAGCGTGACGTTGCGGGTCGCGCCGCCCGCGGTGTAGCGGAAGCTGCCGTACTGGCTGGTGCCGGACGTGCCGCCCGGACGCGGTGCGCTCTTCTCACCGGTCGGGAAGCGGTTGCGCGAGAACCAGCGATCGCGCGCCCACACCGGATCTTCCTTCGAGTATTCGACGCCGGCGGTGACCGAACCACGGTCGCCGGTGAAGCCCATCAGGAAGTCGTAGACCTGGCGCGTGCCGTCGCCCTGGCCGTACTGGCCCATGTAGGCATTGGCTTCGGCGCCTTCGAAATTCTTGCGCGTGATGATGTTCACCACGCCCGCGATCGCGTCGGAACCGTAGATCGTCGACGCGCCGTCCTTCAGCACCTCGATGCGTTCGACCATCGAAGCCGGAATGGACGCGATGTCCTGCAGGCCGTCGTTGGTGATGCCCAGGCGCTTGCCGTTGACGAGGATCAGCGTGCGGTTCGGACCCAGGTTGCGCAGGTCGATGTACTGACCGCCGACCGCTTCACCCGAGGACAGCGGCGAAGTACGGCTGATGGCGGGCGAACCCACTGCGGTGATGTTCTGCAGGATGTCCGCGACCGAGCTGAAACCTTGCTTCTCGATGTCGTCGCGGGTGATCTGCAGCACCGGTGCTGCGGTTTCGATGTCGACCTGGCGAATGCGCGAGCCGGTCACTTCGATGCGATCCAGGGTGGTGGCGCCCTGATCGGTGGTGCTCTCCTGGGCGGCGGCAGCGCCGATGCCAGAAAGTGCGGTGGTGCCCACGGCGAGCGCGAAGGTGATCGCGTCGCGGAGCGGGGTGGTCTTCAAAGTCATCTCTCTCTCCAAGAATCGGATTCGGTCGGTACCCATGGGGACTCCACCGGAGGCGACAAGAAGTGCGCCCAAAACGGCAAAGTCAGCCCGATCCTAACCAGACTTTTACAAGAGTGAAAGTGACGTTAACCACGCGTTTTCCCCGCGTGAAAACCATGCGCGGGCGTATTCACCCACAGGCGGGAGAATCACAAAAATGAATGGAAGTGGGCGATGCGCCCGGGGTACGACAGTCAGAGATCCTGCTCGTAACGGACATAAGGCACGGTGCCTTCGTCCTTCTCGCCATTTTCCGGAGCGAACGGATTCTTGCCCCGGGTGACGACGTTTTCCGCGCCGACCGTGAGCTGTCCGCTCCACGGGGTGCGCCAGGTCAGGCCGACGCCCAGACCTTCCCACTGACCGGGCTCGCCCGGGGTATCGACCACGCGGCCGACGATGTTCGCGCTGAAATTGCCCATGCCCGCGCCGACGGTGACGCTGCGGGTATTCCAGCGATCGGCCAGCGCGGGCATCTCGCCGGCCGGGATCAGCTTGGCGCGCGCCCACGTACCGCCAATGGACACGGTGGCCTCGCGGCCGATGTTCTTCTGGCCGTACACGGTGAGCGTGTTCTGGTCGACCTTGCTGAACTTCGCGTTCGGACTCAGCCAGGCGGGCAGGGTGTCGCGACCGGTGCCCAGCGCCAAGCCGACCTTGCCGTTGGCGCGGCTCAGGCTGGCGCCGAGCGTGCCCTGGCGTGCGCCGGAGTGGTCGTCGTCGTCGTCCATCGAGGCGAGCGAGCAGTGGTTGGCGAGGTTGCCGATGGCGCCGGCCAGGCCGGTCTTGCGATCGCAGACCAGGCCGAGCGTGTCGCCCGCTTCCAGTCCGAAGGCGGCGTCGAGCGTGTTGCTGCCCACGCGCCAGCGCGCACCCGCGACCGGGGTGCCGGTGGGTTCAAGCTGGAGGAGGTATTCGAGCTTGCCGCTGGTCTGGTTCCAGACCGGCAGGTAGGTGGTCTCCGCGGCCGTGGGCTTGGCCTGCGCGTGCACGCCCGACGCCACGCCAATGGCGAGCATCAGGGTCAACGGCAGTCGAAGCAGGCGCGTGTTCATGTCTTGGTTACGACCGGACGAACCGGGCGGAGTTCCCCTCTCCTGAGGACCGCGACTATAGACCGTTTATGTTTATTTAACAATTCCCCGGGGCGTTCCGGCCGGTCATTGCACCCGGTCGGGGGCTGCAAGTTCCGTCGTTGCCGCGGTGAACAAGCTAGCGATTTCCTCTGAGTCGAAACGGTAACTCTGTCCGCAAAACTCGCAACGGATCTGGGCGCTGCCACCGGCCGCCTCCACGGCCGCCTCCGCTTCGGCCACGCCGAGGGAGACGAGCATCGACTCCACCCGCTCCCGGGAACATGAGCAGGCGAAGGCCAGTGGCTTGTGCCCCAGCACCTGCACCCCGTCCTCGTGGAAAAGGCGCGTCAGCAGGTCTTCCGCCGAACATTCCAGCAGTTCGCGTGTAGTGAGCGTGTCGAACAGCGCGCCCACGCGCGCCCAGCCGTCCTCGTCCCCATCATCCCCCGGCAACTTCTGCAGCAGCAGCCCCGCAGCCTGCCGTTCGTCGGCGGCCAGCAGGAGTCTGGTCGGCAATTGCTCCGACTGGCGGAAGTAGTCCTCGAACGCCCCCGCCAGCGAATCCGATTCCAGCGCGACCATGCCCTGGTAGCGCATGGGGTCGCGGCCGTCGCGCGAGGGGTTCTCGATGGTGATGGCCAGCAGCGCGTCGGACCCGAGGTCGCGCAGGTCGCGCGACACGGTGCCCGCGTCCTCGTCCACCTGCGCGATGCCGCGCAGCGTGCCGGCGGCGGTGCATTCGGCGAACAGGGTGCGCAATGCGCCGTGGCCGCGCAGCTGCACCGACAGCCGGCCGTCGACCTTGGCGTGGCCGGTGAACGCAGCCGAGGCGGCGAGCGCCTCGCCGAGCAGTTCGGCGGCGGCCTGCGGATACTCGGCGCGTTCGCGGACCTGCGTCCACGTGTCGGCCAGGTGGACGCGCACGCCACGTACGCCGGCGGTCTCGATGAGGAAGCGGGTCAATTGATCGCGGTCGCCGACGGGCGCGGTATCGGTCTGGGTCATGCGGAACTCGTGCGGTTGGCGCGCGTCGTCGGGATAATGCGCGCGGACGTGTGAAGAGGCGTGGAGCTTGAAGAGTAGAGACCACCATGGGGATGGAGCACCGCTCGTGCAAGAGTTGAATCTCGCCGCGCCGCCCTTGCAGGCAACACCGGCACGCAGGCGCCGCTGGCTGCGCTGGCTCATCGCGCTGCCGCTGGCGGCGCTGGTGCTCAGCGTGGTGCAGGTGGCGACGCTGCGCTTCGTCGATCCGCCCTTCAGCGCCTTCATGTTCTCGCGCCAGCTGGAAGCCTGGGCCGAGGGCGACTGGTCGTTCCGCATCGCGCACGACTGGCGCGACCTGGACGAGATCTCGCCTTACGTACCGCTTGCGGTCATCGCTTCGGAAGACCAGAACTTCGCCGAGCATTTCGGCTTCGACCTCAAGGCCATAGAGCGCGCGCGCAAGAACAACGAACGCGGCCGCAAGGTGCGTGGCGGCAGCACGATCAGCCAGCAGACGGCGAAGAACCTGTTCCTGTGGAGCGGCCGCAGCTGGGTACGAAAGGGCATCGAGGCCTGGTACACGCTGCTCATCGAGACGATGTGGCCCAAGCACCGCATCGTCGAGGTGTACGTGAACGTGGCCGAGTTCGGCGACGGCGTGTATGGCGCGCAGGCCGCCGCGCGCACGTTCTTCGGAAAGGACGCCAGCAAGCTGTCCCCCGCCGAGGCCGCGCGGATGGCCGCGGTGCTGCCGAGCCCGCGCCGCTACAGCATCGCCAAGCCCGGTCCGTACGTGCAGCGCCGCGCGCAGGCGATCCAGCGGCAGATGCGCTACATCGGCGGCACGCAATACCTGCAGCGCCTGAATTGACGCCCCGTCCTCCGGCTACCATGACCCCATGGATCGCGAATACCTGACCATCGTCATCGCCGCCTTCAACGAGGCCGAAAGCCTGCCGCTGCTGCAGCCGCGCATCGGCGCCGTCCTCGACGCGCTCGCAGCCGACGGCATCGAAGGCCAGGTGCTGTACGTGGACGACGGCAGCCGGGACGCGACCTGGCCGGTCATGCAGCAGCTCGCCGCCATGGACCGCCGCGTCGCGTTGCTGCGCCTGTCGCGCAATTTCGGCAAGGAACTGGCGCTGACCGCAGGCCTGGATCGCGTCGAGGAAGGAGCCGCGCTGATCCTCGACGCCGACGGACAGGATGCGCCGGAGCTGATTCCGCAGTTCGTGGCGAAATGGCGCGAAGGCTACGACGACGTTTACGGCACGCGCCTGGAGCGCGAAGGCGAGGGCTGGCTCAAGCGCACCACCGCGCACGCGTTCTACCGTGTGATCGGAAACCTTTCGAAGACGCCGATTCCTGCCGATACCGGCGACTTCCGCCTTCTGTCGCCGCGCGCGCTGCACGCGCTGCAGCAGCTTCGCGAGCGGCACCGCTTCATGAAGGGCCTGTTCGGCTGGGTGGGCTACAACCGCGTCTCCATCCCGTACCACCGCGACCCGCGCAGGGCAGGGCACAGCAAGTTCAATTTCTGGCGGTTGTGGAACCTGGCGCTGGAAGGCATCACCAGTTTTTCCACCGCGCCGCTCCGGTTGGCGACCTACCTCGGGCTGCTCACCGCGTTCGTGGCGTTCCTCTACGGCGTGGCGATCATCCTCAAGGCGCTGCTGTGGGGCGATCCCGTCGCCGGCTGGCCGACGATGATGTCGGTCATCCTGTTCCTCGGCGGCGTGCAGCTGATCGCACTGGGCGTGATCGGCGAATACCTGGGCCGCCTGTACGACGAAGCCAAGCAGCGCCCCCTGTACCTGGTGGACAGCTGGCAACCGTCGAGGCCCGCGCAGCCGAACCAGGCGCGGAGCGAGCTGGCGCTGGGCGAGATCGAACGCGTGCAGCGGCTGCGCGGTTCGGCGGTGGACTGACGCCGACTGCCTTCACGCTGCCCGCCTTCGCATGCGTTGACATCGCCTTGGAGTATGCTCGGCCGCGAGCCCCTGGCGAAGGAGACGATCATGCGCACCGTGCGGCAGTTGCTCGAAGCCAAGGCGCCGGAAGTGTTCGCGATCGGCCCCGACGCTCCCGTCATCGACGCGATTCGCCTGATGGCCGAAAAGCGCATCGGCGCGGTGCTCGTGCTCGACGGCGGACGACTGGTGGGCATTCTTTCCGAACGCGATTACGCGCGGAAGATCGTGCTGCAGGGCCGCTCTTCGGCCGACACGCCAGTGCGCACGATCATGACCGGCGAAGTGATCAGCATCGGACTGGACGACACCACCGATCGCTGCATGCAGATCGTCACCGACCGCCGCATCCGCCACCTGCCGGTCGTGCACAACGGGCAGGTGCTCGGCGTGGTGTCGATCGGCGACCTGGTGAAGGCGGTGATCGAGGACCAGCAACTCGAACTGGACCAGCTGCAGCGTTACATCGCCAGCTGACGATCGCTTCGCCGGCATTGCTTCGTCGCCGGCCTTACTTCGCGTACTTGCCGCCGCAACCCGAGTCCTCGCCTGGTCCCAGTTCCAGCGTTGCCAGCAGCGCCGCCGGCGGTGTGATCGTGGCCAGCGTGAGCGCGATGGCGCCTCGCAAACCGACCTTGGCCAGGTCCGGATGCACGCCCGGCTTCTTGAACGTGCCATCCACGAGCAGCGGCGTGCGGAATACGAGCAGGCTGCGATCCTTCGGGCGCGGGCGTATCGTCAGGTCGAACTTCTCGTCGCGCAGGTTCACCGTGCCCGAACCGACCAGGATCGTGTCGGTCGTGTCGAAGGCCATCGTGCGCGTCGTCATCAGGCCGTTCTGCACGCCGAAATCGGCGAACGCGCAGCGCACGGGAATCTGCTTGTCGCCGCCGAGCTTAAACTTGATGATCTCGGCCAGGTCGATGCCGGCCATTTCCATCAGCAGGTTGCTGATGCGGCCCTGGCCCATGCCCACGGCGATGTTGCCATCGCTGCTGCCGAGCATCGTGGCGATGGAGTTGCCAGTGCCTTCGATGCCGACCTGCCCGTTGATCCGGCCGATCGCGTTCTGCGTCAGTGCGACCTTGGGCAACAGCTTTCCGAGATTGAGCCCGGCGATGTGCGCGTCGGCGCGCGTGCGGATGGAGTCGGTGCGGGCGTCCATGCGGATGCGCGAACGGATGTCCCCGTCGGCCACGCCGAAGTTCAGCGGATCCAGCTTCACCAGCCCGCCTTCGAGCAGCAGGTGCGCGTCCATGTCGTCCAGCGGAAGGCTGGGCGCGTTGATGCGCACCGCGCGCAAACGCACGTCCGCATCCATCGCGCGCAGCTTGGTCAGGTTGTACGGCGTCTGCGGCAGCACGCGCGCGCTGGCGTCCTGCTGTGCGGCGTCGGCGTCCTGTTTGGCGTTCGCGGTTTCGCCGCGGCCGGTCTGCGGCGTGCCGCCGACGAAGCCGGCGAGGTCGTCGAAATCCAGCCGGCGCGAGGTGAGGTCCGCGCGCAGGTACGGCCGCTTGCCACTCGTGTCCACGCTGGCGTCGCCGTGCATGTCGCTGTCGCCGATGCGGCCGTCGAACTTGCGGTAATGCCAGACCTCGCCTTCGCGGCTGAAGCGGCCGTCGAGCGAATAGGGCGGGGTGTGCGGGATCGCCAGGCCCAGGAGCGGGTACAGGTCACCGAGGTCGCGACCGGCCAGCTTCATCTGCAGATCGAAACCGCGCAGGCGCAGCGGATCGAGCAACGTGCCTCGTGCGTGCGCGTGCGTCGCACCGGCGGAGGCGCGCACGTTGATGCGGTAGGGCGCGTCGCGATCGCGCAGCAGCAGCGGCGACGCCGCGTTTCCCTGCAATACGAAACGGTTGTTCTGCCACAGCCCGCCGCCGATGACGGACACCGGCGCCGACGCATCGCGCGCCCCCGCCGACTGGCTGCTCACGCCGACGCGGATGTCGGTCTTCTTCGGCGCATCGAGGAACTGCACGAAACCGCGCTGGATGTCGACGCGACGGAACTGCACGTTCATCTCGCCGCCTTTCTCGCCGAACACCCAATTGCCGTCGCCGCCCTTCGGATTGGTTTCCAGCAACAGGCGCGGGTTGTCCAGACGGATCAGCGGAAGCAGCACCTGCCGGCGCAGCAGTGGCCGCAGCGCGATACCGATCTGAGCGCGATCGGCCGTGGCCATCTGCGGTGCGCGCGACCATTCGGCATTGCCGAAACTCACCTTCTCGGCCGATACGACGGGCGTCCAGCCGAGATCGACATCGAGGTTGCCGCCGATATGGAACTCGCGGCCCGTTCGTGCCTTGACCTGGCGTTCCACCGGTCCCTTGAACCAGTTCCAGTCCCAGATCGCGATGAGGATGGCGATGAGCGCCGCGACGATCGCGATGGCCGTCATCACCGGATGGCGATGCGGCCATGCGCGTCCGCTCGCGTCGCCTTCGTGTGTTCCTGCCTGCGTGCCGCGCCAGCGCATGCCGTCATGCACGCGCGCCGTGGCGCACGCGGAGTCCGGGAATGAAGGGGCTGTCGAAACGGATCACTGCAAGCTTCCGCCGGGGGTCGACCCCACCTTCGGCGGCGTGCAGTCAAGCGAAAGTGAATGCGTTGTGCGCAGTTCAGGTGGGAAGCAGGGTGCCGGGTGAAACGACCTGCGCCATCACGGCGACGTAATGGCAGACGCTGCCTGCGACCACGAACAGATGCCAGATCGCGTGCGAATACGGCAGCGAGGGGCGGTGATAGAACACCGTGCCCAGCGTGTAGAAGAGCCCGCCGCCGAACAGCCAGGCGATCGTCCACGCGTCGAGCGCGCCGATCAGCGGCTTGATCGCGACGACCACCAGCCAGCCCATCGCGATGTAGATGCCGGTCGACAGCAGCTTGAAGCGTCCGGTGAAGAACAGCTTGAACACGACGCCCGCCACTGCCAGCGTCCAGATCGCCGCGAACAGACCCCAACCCCACGGGCCGCGCAGGCCGATCAACGTGAAGGGCGTGTAGGTGCCGGCGATCAGCAGGTAGATCGCGCAGTGGTCCACCACTTTCAGCCGCGCCTTCGCCACCGGGTGCTGGATCGCGTGATACAGCGTGGAGGCGAGGTACAGCAGCAGCAGGCAGATGCCGAATACGATCGCACCGGCAAGCTGCCAGCCGTCGCCGAACAGCGCCGCGAGCGTGATCAGCACCGCGCCGCCGGCGAGCGCGGCGGTCGCGCCGAGGCCGTGGGTCAGTGCGTTGAAGAACTCCTCGCGGATCGAATGCGGTTCGTTCAAGTGGAGTTCCTCCGGCGCGGAAGACCGCGCGGGAGACGCAACGGCCTTGGGGCCGTCATGGACGGTGCGGGCGGGGGACATGGTGCGAGCATCCTAGCGCAGGCTGGAGTAAATGCTCTGACGCCGGTCAAGCGGACCGGCCGGGCTGTGACGCGGCACCCGGAACGGGACAGCGGCCGCATGCGGCAACCTCTATGATGCGGCCAGAGCCAATCGCGTCCGGTGGTCGATGATCATCTCGCACCAGCACCGCTTCGTCTTCGCCGCCATTCCCAAGACCGGCACGCATTCGGTGCGGCAGGCCTTGCGCGAACATCTCAGCGACGACGACCTGGAACAGGTCGGCCTGTTCGTGAACAAGCGGTTCCCGTTCGAGGAACTCGCCGCGATCAAGCACGGGCACATCTCGCTGCAGCAGATCCGCCCCTTCCTGGGCGACGAGGCCTTCGGCTCGTACTTCAAGTTCGCTTTCGTGCGCAATCCCTTCGACCGATTCATCTCGTACTGCGCGTTCATGACGCGTGCCGATGGTGCGTTCCTGAAGAACCCGCAGCAGGTGATGCGCTACATCCTGCACGAGGCGCGCCCGGTGCAGCACGTGCTTTTCCAGCCGCAGAACAGCTTCGTCACCGACGCCGACGGCACGCTGCTGGCAGACCATGTCGGTCGCGTGGAGGACATGCAGGGGTCGTACGACGCCATCTGCGAGCGCCTGAACCTGCCCGGTGCCACGCTCGAACAGGTCAACAGTTCGCGTCGGGGGAGCTACCGGGACTACTATGACGACGCATTGATCGAGGGCGTCGCGCAGTTGTACAGGCGCGATCTGGAACTGTTCGGATACGGGTTCTGACCATGGCGTCCACCGTCTTCTCGCCTGCCGACATCCAACCCAACCCGCGCAAGACGACGTCCGTGCGCCGGCTCGGCCACGTGGACATCGCCCGCCTGCGCGAAGCGGTGCTGGCGATTCCGGAAGCGACGTGGGATGCGGAGAACGCCGACAAGCCGAACCGCTTCGAGGCGCTCGATCGCACGCGGCACATCGTGTTCCGCTTCGTCAGCGATTTCCAGGACTGGCGCAAGCACTACGAACGGCCGCTGTGGTTGTCGTGGCGCGCGCTGCTCGAGCCGGTGCTGATGCAGGCCGTCGCACCATATGGTTATGCGAATGCACAGTTCCCGCGCGTGATGCTCGCGCGCATGGCGCCGGGCGGGGTGATCAAACCGCACCGCGACGCGAACCCGGCGGCGAAATGGCCCCACAAGATCCACGTTCCGCTGCTGACCAGCGAGGCCGTGGTGTTCTACATCGACGGCATCGGCTACCACTTCGTCGAGGGCGAAGCGGTGGAAGTGAGCAACATGGCCGTGCACGCAGTGGAGAACAACGGCGACACCGATCGCATCCACCTGATCTTCGAATATTTCGATGCGGACCAGCCGGTGCCGGACTGGGTGGGGAAGCTGCCGGCGCGGATGTGACGCGAGTGCGTCAACGAGGGAAGTACAGGAACCCGAGCAGCGCCGCCTGCACGATCACGATCGCCATCATCGACCGGCGGAACGAGGCCTTCGCCGTCTTGTGCCGGAACAACCCCATCGCCAGCAGCGCACCGGGCGATCCGCCGAACAGCGCCAGCGCAAGCAGCGTGCGTTCCGGCACGCGGCGGCGCGTGCCGCCGGCGATCGCCTTGTCGTAGCCGTACACCAGCACGGTGGCGACGTTGAGCGCCAGCCACCATGCCAGCCACATCGGCATCAGCGTGCCTTCCTCAATCGAACGCCGCAGCGTGCGCGTGTTCGCGCGTGGCCAGGAACGTCACGTCGGGCGCGCGTTCCTGCGCCAGCTGCAGGTTCACGCGCGTCGGTGCGAGGTAGACCAGCTGGCCGGCCGCATCGACCGCGAGGTTCATCGCGTTCTTGTCGCGGAATTCCTCGAGCTTCTTCTCGTTGTCGCAACGGATCCAGCGCGCCGTCGCGACGCCGACCTGTTCGAAGCTCGCGTCCACGCCGTACTCGTCCTTCAGGCGGTACGCGACCACGTCGAACTGCAGCACGCCGACGGCGCCGAGGATCAGGTCGTTGCTCATGAGCGGGCGGAAGAACTGCGTCGCGCCTTCTTCCGAGAGCTGCGCCAGGCCCTTCTGCAGCTGCTTGAGCTTCAGCGGGTCGCGCAGGCGCGCGCGGCGGAACAGTTCGGGGGCGAAGTTCGGGATGCCGGTGAAGCCAAGTGATTCGCCTTCGGTGAACGTGTCGCCGATGGAGATCGTGCCGTGGTTGTGGATGCCGATGACGTCGCCCGGGAACGCGCTCTCGGCGATCTCGCGATCGCTCGCCATGAAGGTCAGCGCGTTGGCGAGCTTCACTTCCTTGCCCGTGCGCACGTGGAAGGCCTTCATGCCGGCGCTGAACTTGCCCGAGCACACGCGCATGAACGCCACGCGGTCGCGATGCTGCGGGTCCATGTTCGCCTGGATCTTGAACACGAAGCCGGTGAGCTTGGGCTCGTACGACGCCACTTCGCGCGACGTAGTGGCGCGCGGCCTGGGCGACGGCGCGTGTTCGACGAAGAAGTCCAGCAGCAGCTGCACGCCGAAGTTGTTCACGGCCGAGCCGAAGAACACCGGCGTCTGTTCGCCGGCGAGGTACTTCGCCACGTCGAACGGATGCGATGCGCCTTCGACCAGTTCGAGTTCCTCGCGCAGTTCCTGGAGCATCTGCGTGCCGATGCGTGCTTCAAGTGCGGGGTCGTCGATGGACGGGAAGATCGTCGAATCCTGGCGCGTGAAGTTGCGGCCCTGTTCGTACAGGTGCACTTCGCCGGTGACCAGGTGCACCACGCCCTTCAGGCGCTGGCCCATTCCGATCGGCCAGGTGATGGGCGCGCACTGGATCTTCAGCACGCTCTCGACTTCGTCCAGCAGGTCGATCGGGTTCTTGCCCTCGCGGTCGAGCTTGTTGATGAAGGTCATGATCGGCGTGTCGCGCAGGCGGCACACCTCCATCAGCTTGATCGTGCGCTCCTCGACGCCCTTGGCCACGTCGATGACCATCAGCGCCGAGTCCACCGCGGTCAGCACGCGGTAGGTGTCCTCGCCGAAGTCGGCGTGGCCGGGGGTGTCGAGCAGGTTGACGATGCAGTCCTCGTACGGGAACTGCATGACCGAGCTGGTCACCGAGATGCCGCGCTCCTTTTCCAGCGCCATCCAGTCGGACGTCGCGTGGCGCGCGGCCTTGCGGCCCTTCACCGAGCCGGCCATCTGGATCGCGCCGCCGAACAGCAGCAGCTTTTCGGTGAGCGTGGTCTTGCCCGCGTCGGGGTGCGAAATGATCGCGAACGTGCGGCGGCGGGCGGCTTCGAGGGAAACGTCGGACATGGACAGGGGGCGGACGGGCCGGACGGCGGTCCGCGAATCGTTCGGCGGGAAGCCGGCGATTATACGCGCCGGCGGAGGCGGTCCCCGGCGCGACCCCGGGCCCTGCTTCGGACGGGCAGGGCGACAGGCGCCAGACCGTGCAAAGTCAAAGTGTGCGCCACCTCGCACTTCCGAACATCCCCATTCAGTCGCCCCTAAAGACCGGCGCCGCCATGCCGCTACCCGACGTGGATATCCGTATTCCGCTATGCCGGGGGTTGCAGTGCGCATCGTGATCGTGGGTGAGGACGCCGGCCGCGCCGGTGAATTCGAGGAGTCGCTGAGCTATTTCGATCTCGGCTGGGACGTGCAATGGCTTGCCGAGGCGGACGCCGCGCTCTCGCTGGGCGAACCGGTCGACGTCTTCATCTGTGGCCTTCGCCTGGGCGCGGTGCCGGGACCTGTGCTGCTGAGCCAGGTGTCCGCGCTGTACCCGCAGGCGGTGCGCATCCTGCTGCTGGATCCAGAAGAGGACAGCGGCAGCATGCAGGGCCTGGATTGCGCGCACCGGCTGCTTTCGCGGCCGCTGGATGCGGGTGAGCTGATCGAGGCCGTCGACAGCGTCGCCGAGCTGCGCAACGTGCTGGGCAGCGAGGAGCTCAAACAGGCCGTGGGTCGCATCGGTTCGCTGCCGCCGCCGCCGCGCCTGTACCTGGAACTTTCGCGCCTGCTGCGCGATCCGGATGCGAGCAATGCCGCGATCGCGCAGATGCTGTCGCAGGACCCGGCGATCGTCGCCAAGGTGCTGCGTCTGTGCAATTCGGCGTATTTCTCCGGTGGTCGCGAGATCACCGACATCCGGGCCGCGGTCACGCGCCTGGGCCACCAGCAGCTGCTGCGCCTGGTGCTGGCGAGCGAGGCCTTCGGTCCGACGCAGCTGGCAGGGAAGGAGCGCGAGGCAATCCAGGATCGCGCGTTGCGCACCTCGCGCCTGGCGCGTCGCCTGCTGGCCGGCCCGAGCGCCGAGCTTGCCGCCACCGCCGGCCTGCTGGCCGAAGTCGGCAAGCTGCTGCCGGGCGTGTCGGACGGTACGGAAGGTTCGACCGGCCCGCATTACGCGGAAGCCGGCGCGTACCTGCTGGGCCTGTGGGGCCTGCCGATGCCGATCGTGGAAGGCGTGGCGTTCCAGCACCGCCCGGGCCGCCTGAAGGCCAGCGGCTTCTGGGTCGCCGGCGCGGTGCACGTCGCGTCGTCGCTGGTCGCAGGCTCGCCGGTGGACGAAGGCTATCTGCGAGGCGTCAACGTGCTGGACCGTCTGCCGCAGTGGCGCGATCTGGTGGAACCGTCGGCGGCGCAGGCGGCATAAGCGCTTCGTTCGACTGGTGTTGCGAAAGGGCGCGCCGGTGACGCGCCCTTTTTCATTGCGTGGGGGGCCTGGTCATCCAGGCGATGCAATGCCTTGCCCCAAACGTCGCGGTTCTGGATTCGTCATCCCGGCGAAGGCCGGGACCAAGGCCCGAAACGCCAGGCATTCCCCAGGCCGCGTGGCAGTGCCGCGCAAGCGGCGTGCCTTACCCGCCGGAAATCCGCAGCGGCCCCTGTGGCCCCGTCATGCGGAACGGGATCGACTCCAGTTTCATCCCGCGATTCACCTGCACGGCGAAATGCAGGTGCGGTCCCGTGGTGAAACCCGTGTTGCCCGACAGACCGATCTGCTGTCCCGCGCGCACGCGCTGGCCGACGCGCACCAGCGCGCCTTCGGTCTTCAGATGCGCGTACAGCGTCATCGTGCCGTCGTCGTGCAGGATGCGCACGAAGTTCGCGCGGCCGCCATAACGCTCGAGGTTCAGTCCGGCCTTGTCGAAGTCCGACTCCACCTGCATCACCACGCCGTCGCGTGCGGCGAGCACGGGCGTGCCGATGTCGGCAGCGAAGTCCACCGCGTAGCGATTCTGTTCGTCCTGATGGCTGAAGTGCCCGCCATACCCCTGGTCGATGCGGAACTGGGCCTGCTGCAGCGGCAACAGGTATTCCACGTCGCGCGGGCGCGCGCCCGGGTCGCCCGGCAGGCTGTCCATCTGCAGTTCGAAATCGAAGCCGCGATCCGGATCGGCCGAACTGAGCACCGCCACCAGCGCACTTCCGCGCGCGCCGACCGTCGCGCGCGCCGGCAGCACGGGATTGCCGATCACGTTGTCGCTGCGGCTGAAATCCAGTTGCACCTGCACCGGGCCGGAGAGCCGGTTGTCGGCGAAGGCGAGGTAACGTTCGCCGTCGTTCTCGATGCGCAGCCGCGCGATGGCGCTCGGCTCGCCTTCCACCGGGATCACCTTCAATGAATCGCGCACCTGCGAAGGCGGGGCGTTGGGCACGTGGTCGCCGTAATGCGTGATGCCGGCGCGGTCGGTCCAGCGGTAGATCTTCGCCGCGCCCGCGCCGAAGGCCATCAGCAGCGCGACGCTGCCGATAATCCATGCCGCATGGCGAGGCAGGTGGCTCATCCGATCATGCCCATCGCATCACTGCGCGCATTCGGACGAAAGCTGCAACACGCGCGCGACTTCGGCCAGGTCGAAGGCCGTCACCGACTTGTCGTCGTGCACCGCGAACAGCGCGCCGTTCGGGAACGCGCGCGTGGATGCGGCATGCAGCGCGACGCCGTCGGTGTGCGCGGTGGTTTCGCCTTCGAAGCTGCCGCGCGGCTGCAACGTGGCACGGTCGAACAGGTGGAAGATCGTCAGCGGTGCGAGCTGGTCGACGGCGATCCAATAACCGCTGCCGTCGGCGCAGCTCCACAGCGCGACGCCTTCGGCCTCGGCGCCGAAGCTGTCCTGCGGAAGGCTGCGGCCGGTGTATTTGCCACTGAAGCTGTACTCGCGCAGCGTGGATTCGTGGCGACGGTCTTCGTCGGCGACCAGCAGGCGGTCGTTGCCGGGGTCGCCGGCGATGGATTCGACCATGCGCAACGCGGCGTCCGGTGATGTGTCGCCGAACGAACCGGCATACGACGAACGCAGGCGCCCGGCCTGGTCGAATTGCACGCGGTAACGGCGCACGCGCTGGTCGAGTTCCGCAAGCGGCGGCACTTCGTCGAACTTCTTGCCGTACATGAAGCTGTCGGTGACGTAGACCTCCAGCTCGCCCGGCTCGGTCTCGGTGAGCCACAGGCCGTACGGGCTGCGCAGCTCCTTCGTGCCGAACATGCCGACCGGCGCGAAATCCGGCAGCGAAAGCACCTGCACGCGATGGTTGTCGCGTTCGACGACGAACACGTAATCGCCGTACACCGCGATGCCGTTGGGACGGTTGAACTGGCCCGCCGCCGTGCCTTCGCCGCCGACGTCGCGCAGGCGCTTGCCGGTGTCGGCGTCGAACACGACCAGGCGATGGGTCGACTTCGCGGTGGCGATGAGCCAAGTTCCGCCGTCCTCGGTGGTCCACGTGGCGAGCGAATCCAGTTCGTCCTGCGCGCTTTCGTCGGAGACGTAACGTTCGAGCACGGTGCGGACTTCAGGCGTGGCGGCGGGCGCGACCGGATTCGCGGGCGCGACCGGTGCGAGGGTGGAGCAGGCGGAGGTCAGTGTCGCCAGCGCAATCGCGATGGCGGCGGGGACGGAAAGGCGTGGGGTCATGGAGCCGAAGTGTATTCGGGCGGCCTTTGCACGGGGAGCCGGAGACGTGACGGACATAATAAATCGCTATATGCGGATGAAGCGATTGACACCGCCCCGGACCGGGGGCAGACTGCGGCCATCCATCGAGACCGGCAGAGGGACAGGCCCTTTGAAGCCGGGGCAACCCAACCCAGTGCGCAAGCGCGGGCGAAGGTGCCAATTCCTGCGACGGGGCGCTTCATGCGCCGGTCGGAAGATGGTTGCGCTGCGCGCTCCACGGGAGTGCGCACTGCGACTCGCAGGCTCGGTGGCCCTTATGTCTTCAAGGATGCCGCCATGAGCTTCGCCCCCACCGCCCAGACGTCCGACGCCGCGCTCGCCGAGCGCCTGGATGCGTTCGACCCCGTCGTCCACGCCACCGTCTTCGCGCATGCGATCAACGCCGTGCGCGGCGAATGCACGGTCGAACTCGACCTTCGCCACGCCGGCCGCCGCAGCATCGCGTTGCGTTACGAGATCCTCGGAGACCGCACGTTGCCGGCGGTGTTCGTCGCGGGCGGCATCTCCGCGCATCGCCACCTCGCCGCCAGCGCCGCGTTTCCCGAAGGCGGCTGGTGGGAACAGCAGATCGGCACGGGCAAGGCGCTCGACCCGCGCGAACGTTGCCTGATCGCATTCGACTGGATCGGCGCCGACGGCACGCTCGACGCGCCGCTGGATCCGGCCGACCAGGCCGACGCGATCGCCGCGCTGCTCGACGTTCTGCATGTCGCGCGCCTGCAGGCGTTCGTCGGCTGCTCGTACGGCGCGATGGTCGGCCTGCAGTTCGCCGCGCGGCACGGTGCGCGCGCCGAGCAGCTGGTGGCGATCAGCGGCGTGCATCGCGCGCATCCGTATGCGAGCGCGTGGCGTGCATTGCAGCGCCGCGCCGTCGCGCTGGGTGCGTTGCAGTGCGACGAGACGCACGGCCTCGCGCTCGCCCGCCAGCTGGCGATCCTGAGCTACCGCACTCCGGAGGAATTCGCCGCGCGCTTCGAGCCGGCGCAGGTCACCGACGGCGTCGTGCGCGTGGGTGCCGAGGACTACCTCGATCATTGCGGCGCGAGCTACGTGCAGCGCACCTCGCCCGTCGCCTACCTCCGTCTGTCCGAATCCATCGACCTGCAGGACGTCGATCCGACCGCGATCCGCCTGCCGGTCACCGTCGTCGCCGTCGCCGAGGACCGCCTCGTCCCGGTGTCCGACGCATACGACCTGGTGGAACGCCTCCGCGGCGAAACGCGCCTGCGCGTGGTGCGTTCGCTGTACGGACACGATGCCTTCCTGAAGGAGGAGCGCACCATCGCCGACCTGCTTGGCGAAGCGCTCGACGACGTGCTGGAGGTGGCCGCATGAGCACCCGCAACCGCTGTACGTCCGCCGTCCGCGCGGGCATCGATCGCGATACGGCCTTCGGCGCGGTGACCCCGCCGCTGGTGCTGTCGTCGAACTTCAGCTTCGCCGGCTTCAACGAGAAGCGGCAGTACGACTACACCCGTAGCGGCAACCCCACGCGCGACCTGCTGGGCGAGGCGCTGGCGGAGCTCGAAGGCGGTGCCGGCGGCGTCGTCACCGCGACGGGCATGGGCGCGATCACGCTGCTGCTGCACGCGCTGCTCAAGCCGGGCGATCGCCTCGTCGTCCCGCACGACGGTTACGGCGGCAGCTGGCGTCTGTTCAATGCGCTTGCGAACAAGGGCGCGTTCGAGCTCATCACCGCCGACCTCACCGATCCGCGTTCGCTGACCGAAGCGCTGGCGAGCGACCCGACCGTGGTGTGGATCGAAACCCCGTCGAACCCGCTGCTGCGCATCACCGACCTGCGCTTCGTGATCGAAGCCGCGCAGGCGAAGGGCGCGTTGACGGTCGTCGACAACACCTTCCTGTCGCCGGCGTTGCAGCAGCCGCTCGAGTTCGGCGCGGATTTCGTCCTGCATTCGACGACCAAGTACATCAACGGCCACAGCGACGTCGTCGGCGGCGCGGTCGTCGCGCGCGAGGCCGGACAGCACCAGCAGCTGGTGTGGTGGGCCAACGCGCTGGGCCTGACCGGCTCGCCGTTCGATGCCTTCCTCACGCTGCGCGGCCTGCGCACGCTGGACGCGCGACTGCGCGCGCACCAGGAGAACACGCAGGCGCTGGTGTCGCTGCTCGATGCGCACCCGGCGGTGCGCGTCGTGCATTACCCGGGGCTGGAATCGCATCCGGGCCACGCGATCGCCGCGCGCCAGCAAAGCGGTTTCGGCGCGATGCTGAGCGTGGAGCTCGATGGCGGTGTCGATGCGGTGCGCGCCTTCCTCGACGGGCTGCAGTGCTTCACGCTGGCCGAATCGCTGGGTGGCGTTGAAAGCCTGGTCGCGCATCCGGCCACGATGACGCACGCGGCGATGTCGGCCGAGGCGCGCGAAGCCGCGGGCATCGGCGAAGGGCTGCTGCGGTTGTCGGTGGGCATCGAGCACGTCGACGATCTGGTCGCCGATATCGCCGCCGCGCTGGAACGCGCGGAGCAGGTGGTAGCAATCGCCGAGCGCGTCAAACGATGAGCGTTGCGGCGGTCGAAGTCGCGCGCGCTTCGGCCGCGCATCCCGCACCGGTGCGCGTGGCGTTGCTCGGCACCGGCACGGTCGGCGGCGCGGTGCTGTCGCGGTTGGCGTCATGGCGCGGTTCGTCGCTCGGCGAACGCCTCAGCCTGGTCCACGTCGCAAACTCGCGCGTCTGTGCCGGCGATCGCGATGGCCTGGTCGCAGGCGATGCGTTGCGTCGCCTCGCGCTGACGCCACAAGGCAGCTCGCTCGATACCGTCGATGTCGCGCTGCGTGGCGACGGCGCGCGCGTGGTGATCGACGCAACGGCGAGCGAAGCCGTCGCCGAGCGGCACGCGCACTGGCTCGCGCAGGGCATCCACGTCGCGACCGCATGCAAGATCGGGCAGGGCACGTCGCTGTCGCGATGGCGCGCGATCCGCACGGCAACGCTCGTCGGCGACGCGCGTTACGGCGACAGCGCGACGGTGGGCGCGGGCCTGCCGCTGCTGCGTTCGCTGCGTGAGTTGCGCGAGGGCGGCGATCGCATCCATGCCATCGCGGGCGTGCTGTCCGGGTCTCTCGCGTGGCTGTTCAACCAGTACGACGGCATGCGGCCCTTCTCCACGCTGGTGCGGCAGGCGCGCGATGCCGGCTACACGGAGCCCGACCCGCGCGACGATCTTTCCGGCGAGGACGTGCGCCGCAAGCTGCTGATCCTCGCGCGCACGGCGGGCGTGGAGCTGGAGGCGGGCGATGTCGACGTCGCCTCGCTGGTGCCGCCGGAACTGGCGATCCTGTCGAAAGACGCCCTCGACGCCGCGCTGCCAGCGCTCGACGCGCCGCTGCGCGAGCGCTTCGCCAACGCGTACAAGCGCGGCGAACGGCTGCGCTTCATCGCGCGACTGCAGGACGGGCGGGCCAGCGTCGGTCTGGAATCGCTGCCGGCGGATCATCCGCTCGCCGGCGGCGCCGGCACCGACAACCGCGTGGCGATCTGGTCGGATCGCTATTCGAACCAGCCGCTGGTGATCCAGGGACCGGGCGCGGGGGCGGAGGTGACGGCAGCGGGGTTGCTGGACGATGTGTTGAGGTTCACGCGCTGAGCCGTTGCCGTTATCCGGGCTGGAACGCACTTCGCCCTTGCCCTGAGGCGGGCAGCCAGGAGCGCATGAACAGGCTCCGTTCGAAGGGAAGGCCAGAGCTGAGCGCAGCGCCAGCGACGACAACGAGGCGCTGCGCGCCGATTCAGCGTGGTAGCGCTCACCACCGCGCGGCCCACCAACGTATGGCCTATGTGATCGTGCGCTGCGCTGGCTAGGATCGAGCGCAGGTTCACGTCGAGGGCGCGCGATGGACAGAACGACCTCGACCGACACCGACCCGCACGCGCGCTGGCGCCTCGACGACGACGGCTGGTCGCTGCGCTGCCCTGATGACAGCTCGGTGCCGCTGACGCGTACCGAACGCCTGCTGATCGAACGGCTGCTGCTGACGCCCGGGCAACTGGTCACGCGCGAGGCGCTCGCCGATGCGCTGGCCGATGGCAATTTCGATTCGCACCGGCTCGATTCGCTGGTCTACCGGTTGCGTCGCAAGGTCGCCGATGGCTGCGGCGCGAGCCTTCCGCTCGATTCGATCCACGGCGAGGGCTACATGCTCGACGCGATGCGCTGACGCTGCGCGCTTCGATACGGGACAAGGCGCATAAAAAAGGCGCCGACCATGCGATCGGCGCCGAGGGCAAACCCGTTGACGGGTCTGGAGAGGTCGAATGTCGGACTCGTTGTCGTCAGCGTGTCACTTGAGTCCGCTTCACTTGAGTCCAGTGTTGATCGTGTTGACCAGCGTGCCGGCCGCGTCGTCGCCGCTGAACTCCCAGAAGAACGCGCCGCCCAGGTTCTGCGCCTTCACGTAGCCCATCTTCTCGGTGACCAGCGCCGGCGTGTCGTAGCTCCAGAACGTGTTGCCGTCGTACTTCCACGTGGCACGCGCATTCGCGTCGGTGTAGATCGTGCCGGGGCGATCCTTCAGGACCTTGTAGTCCTCGTTGCCCGCTTCATACGTGCCGGGCGCCGCCGAGCCGCTCTGGTACAGGCCGTTGTTGACGTTGGCAACGCCGGTCCAGCCGCGGCCGTAGAAACCGATGCCGAGGTTCAACTTCGACGCCGGAACGCCGCGCGTGAGGAACGCCTCCATCGCGTCGTTGCTGTTGTAGAACTTCTGGTCGCCCGTGGACGGGTCGTTGGGCGAGTCGAACAGCGGCGAGTGATGGTTGGTCTTCGCGTCCCACGTGCCGTGGAAGTCGTAGGTCATCACGTTGATGTAGTCCAGGTACTGGCTGTACGTGGCCGGATCGGTGACGCGCACCTTGTCCACGCCCGCACCGGCGGCGATGGTCAGCAGCAGGCCCGGACGCACCGCGTTGAGCTGGCGGCGGAACTCGGCCAGCAGCGCGGTGAAG
>Ga0209257_1001516_pt1 | contig 27229 bp, 20 predicted proteins | sample AraplaCvi_mCL_r2_FD_184277 | JGI IMG/M metagenome (GOLD analysis project Ga0209257, IMG submission 184277) | Arabidopsis root microbial communities from North Carolina, USA - plate scrape MF_Cvi_mCL_r2 (SPAdes) (version 2) | ecosystem: Host-associated > Plants > Roots > Endosphere | place: USA...
TATAGACGGTGAGCTTGGAGACCCCGGCCTCGGCGGCGATCTGGTCCATGCTGGCGCCGTCGAAGCCGTGCTGAGTAAACATTCTTTTCGCCGCCTCCAGGATGGCGGCGCGCTTGCCCATGTCCTTCGGACGACCGGGGCCGGCCGGTTTCCCGGTGCCGGGGTTGGATGGGCTGGAGGGCTGGCGTGAAGCGATCATGCTGGAATACTAGACTAACCGGTTTGATATTTATACAGTACCCGCAAGTACATTAATTAACCGCAGGGACCCTCGCAATGCGCAGTCATTCCCCCACTGCGTTCCGCCTGTCGGCATGGACGCTGGTCGCCGTCTCCACCTTTCTATTGGGCGCCTGCGGACGTGGCGAGAAGGTCGAAGAAGCCCCGCGCCCCGTGCTGGTGACCCACCCCGTGGCCTCCGACCACACCGCCAGCGCATTCGCCGGCGATGTCCGTGCGCGTGAGGAAAGCCCGCTGTCGTTCCGCGTCGGCGGCAAGCTCGTGCAGCGCAACGTCGATGTCGGCGACCACGTCCGCGCCGGCCAGGTGCTGGCGACGCTCGACCCCGGCGACCTGCAGGCGCAGGCCCGCGCGGCGCAGGCGCAACTGGCCGCCGCCGAGGCCGAACTCGGTCGCGCCCGCGCCGACCAGACCCGTTTCGCCAAGCTCGCCAACGAACAGCTGGTGAGCCGTTCCACCCTCGACGCCCAGAACGCCGCCGCCGTCGCTGCGCAGGGCCAGGTCAACGCCGCGCGTGCCGAAGTGGAAGTCGCGAGCAACCAGGCCGCCTATTCGCAGCTGCGCGCCACGCGCGACGGCGTGATCGCCGCACGCCAGGCCGAAGCGGGGCAGGTGGTCGCCGCCGGGCAATCGGTGTTCACGCTCGCCGCCGATGGCGTGCGCGAGATCGCCTTCGCCGTGCCCGAAACCATGGTCGCGCAAGTAAAGGCCGGCCAGGCGGTGCAGGTCGAAGCCTGGTCGCGTCCCGGCCAGCGCTGGAACGGACGCATCCGCGAACTCTCGCCCGCCGCCGATCCCGCATCGCGCACCTTCGCCGCGCGCGTCACCGTCGATGCGCCGGCCGGCGCGATCGAACTGGGCCAGAGCGCGCGCGTCTACCTGCCCACCAACGGCAACGGCGCGTTGAGCGTGCCGATCGCCGCGCTCCAGCGCGAGAACGGCAAGTCGTCGGTGTTCGTGGTCGACATGAAATCCTCCACGGTGAAGTCGCGGCCGGTGCAGATCGGCGCGTTCGGCGAGGACCGCGTGCCGGTGAAGGGCGGGCTCGACGCGGACGAATGGGTCGTCGCGGCCGGCGGACATCTGTTGCGCGAAGGCCAGAAAGTGCAGCCGGTGGATCGGGACAATCGTCCGGTCGTAACCGCCTCCGCGACCACCGCGCGCTGAGGCCGCCATGCGCTTCAACCTTTCCGAATGGGCGCTGCGCCATCGCAGCCTGATCATCTACGCGATGCTGGTGATGGCCATCGCGGGCACGTTCTCGTACCTGCGGCTGGGTCGCAGCGAGGACCCGTCCTTCACCTTCAAGGTGATGGTGATCCGCACGTTGTGGCCGGGCGCGACCGCCGAGGAAGTCTCGCGGCAGGTCACCGAGCGCATCGAAAAGAAGCTGATGGAAACCGGCCAGTACGAGTTCATCCGCTCGTACTCGCGCGGCGGCGAATCGCAGGTGATCTTCGTCGCGCGCGACTCGCTGCGTTCCAAGGACATCCCGCCGCTGTGGTACCAGGTGCGCAAGAAGATCGGCGACATCAGGCCGACCTTGCCCGGCGACGTCGTCGGTCCGTTCTTCAACGACGAATTCGGCGACACCTTCGGCAACATCTACGCGCTGACCGGCAAGGGCTTCGACTATGCCGTGCTGAAGGACTACGCCGAGCGCGTGCAGCTGCAACTGCAGAAGCAGCCCGACGTGGGCAAGATCGAACTGTTCGGCGTGCAGGACGAGAAGGTCTGGGTCGAACTGTCGAACGTGAAGCTCGCCACGCTCGGCGTGCCCGCCTCCGCCGTGCAGCAGGCGCTGGACGAGCAGAACGCGATGGTGCCCGCCGGCTTCTTCGAAACCGGCAGCACGCGCGTGGCGCTGCGCGTGGGCGGCAAGTTCAAGTCGGTCGATGAGATCCGCGAATTCCCGATCCGCGTTGGCGACCGCACGTTCCGTCTGGCCGACGTCGCCGAGGTGAAGCGCGGCTTCTCCGACCCGCCGGCGCCGCGCATGCGCTTCATGGGCGAGGACGCCATCGGCATCGGCGTCGCGATGAAGGAAGGCGGCGACATCCTCAAGCTCGGCAAGACGCTGGAAACGCAGTTCGCCGACCTGCAGAAGACGCTGCCCGCCGGCATGGAGCTGCGCAAGGTCGCCGACCAGCCCGCGGCCGTGACCGAATCGGTCGGCGAATTCGTGCGCGTGCTGTCCGAGGCCGTCGCGATCGTGCTGCTGGTGAGCTTCTTCTCGCTGGGCCTTCGCACCGGCTTCGTCGTCGCGCTGTCGATCCCGCTGGTGCTGGCGATGACGTTCGCCGTGATGGACCTGTTCGGCGTCGGTCTGCACAAGATCTCGCTGGGCGCGCTGGTGCTCGCGCTGGGCCTGCTCGTGGACGACGCGATCATCGCGGTGGAGATGATGGCCATCAAGATGGAGCAGGGCTTCAGTCGCCTGAAGGCCGCCGCGTTCGCATGGGATTCCACTGCGTTCCCGATGCTCACCGGCACGCTCATCACCGCCGCCGGCTTCCTGCCGATCGCCACGGCGAAGTCGAGCACGGGCGAGTACACGCGTTCGTTGTTCGAAGTGGTGACCATCGCGCTGCTGGTGTCGTGGATCGCGGCGGTCGCGTTCATTCCGTACCTGGGCGACAAGCTGCTGCCGGATTACGGGCACGCCGCCAAGCCGATGAAGCCGGGATCGATTCCGTACCGCTGGCACGCACTGCGCGAACGCATCGCCAGCCGCTTCCCGAAGCTGCACGACTACATCGCGCCGAAGGCGCCGATCGACGGCCACGCGCACGATCCGTACGCGACCAAGTTCTACGTCAACTTCCGTCGCTGGGTGACGTTCTGCGTGCGTCGCCGCTGGCTGGTGATCGCGGTGACCGCTGCCGCGTTCGCCACCTCGATCTTCCTGTTCCGCTTCGTGCCCCAGCAGTTCTTCCCCGATTCCACGCGACCGGAACTGATGGTCGACATGGAGCTGGCCGAAGGCAGTTCGCTGCGTGCGACCACCGAACAGGCGCAGCGTTTCGAGCAGATCCTGAAGCAGAACAAGGATCTGGCGAACTTCGTCGCCTACGTCGGTACCGGTTCGCCGCGTTACTACCTGCCGCTGGACCAGCAGCTTCCCGCCGCGAACTTCGCGCAGTTCGTGCTGACGCCCAAGAGCCTGGAAGCGCGCGAGGAAGTGCGCCGCTGGCTCATCAGCGACGTGTTCCAGCGTTTCCCCGAATTGCAGATGCGCGTGACGCGCCTGGAAAACGGGCCTCCCGTCGGCTATCCGGTGCAGTTCCGCGTGTCGGGCGAACACATCGACAAGGTGCGACAGATCGCCTACCAGGTGCGCGAGAAGATCCGCGAAAACCCGCACGTGGTGAACGTGAACCTCGACTGGGACGAGCCGAACAAGGTCGTGCGCCTGACCGTCGACCAGGAGCGCGCCCGCGCGCTGGGCGTGAGTTCGGCGCGACTGTCGCAGTTCCTGTCCAGTTCGCTGTCGGGTTCGCACATCAGCACGTACCGCGAGGGCAACGAGCTGATCGAGATGCTGCTGCGCGGACCGGCGGAAGAACGCCTGCGCCTGGACATGCTCGGCAGCCTGATGGTGCCCACCGAAAGCGGCAAGAGCGTGCCGCTGACGCAGATCGCCACGCTGGATTACGGTTTCGAGGAAGGCATCATCTGGCATCGCGATCGCCAGCCGACGATGACGGTGCGCGCCGACATCTACGACGGCACGCAGCCGGCGACGGTGACGGCGCAGATCTCGCCGACGCTGGACGGCCTGCGTTCGAAGCTGCCGTACGGCTATTCGATCGACGTCGGCGGCAGCGTGGAGGATTCCGCGCGCGGCCAGAAGTCCATCGCCGCCGGCATGCCGCTGTTCGTGTTCGTCGTGTTCACGCTGCTCATGCTGCAGCTGCGCAGCTTCACGCGCAGCTTCATGGTGCTGCTGACCGCGCCGCTGGGGTTGATTGGCGTGACGCTGTTCCTGCTGGTGTTCCGCGTCCCGTTCGGCTTCGTTGCGATGCTGGGCACGATCGCGTTGGCGGGCATGATCATGCGCAACTCGGTCATCCTGGTGGACCAGATCGAACACGACATCGGCGAAGGTGCGGCGCCATGGCAGGCGATCGTGGAGGCGACCGTTCGCCGCTTCCGTCCGATCGTGCTGACCGCGCTCGCCGCGATCCTCGCGATGATCCCGCTGTCGCGCAGCGCGTTCTTTGGTCCGATGGCGGTGGCGATCATGGGCGGCCTGACGGTCGCGACCTTCCTGACGCTGCTGTTCCTGCCGGCGTTGTATGCGGCGTGGTTCCGGGTGAAGGCGCCGGAGGCGGCGGCGTAATCGATATCGCTGAAACGGAAAGGGCGCCTTCGAGGCGCCCTTTCTTTTTCGGTCACCGCTTCGGCGCAACACTCCACGGCGGAGGCGGCGCGGGGATCGGATGCTCCAGGTCGAACTCGATCCGCACTTCACGCCCAGGGCGGGTGAGTTCGTAGACGAAGCGCTCGTTCGGTTCGATCTCCATCGCCCATACGTTCGTCACCGACGAGGCGCGATCCTCGCGGGCGAACAGCGCCTTCGATGCGGCATCGGTCGGGAATTCCTGCCGCTCGGTCGTGCCCATGTCGATGGTGTCGCCGCCGTACTGGCTCAGTGCGGCTTCGGTCCCGTCGTCATGCCGGTGGTCGTGCTTCAGGCGCAGGCCGGCGGAGGTGCGCGTCAGCACCCACGTGCGCGAGCGGTCGCTGCCGACGAAGAACGGGATGCGGATGGTGTCGCGGCTGCATTCGCGCACGTGCATGACCAGGGCCTTGCCGGCCAGCGGGTTGTCCTCGGCCGGGGTCGGCGGGCGATCGACGACGATGCGCCCGGCGAACGCCTGCCCGCACAACGAAGCCACCCGCTGGAAGAACACGTCCTGCGGCGCGGCGCTGGCGGCGTCCGGCGTGGAGCCGCAGGCGGTCAGGCAGCAGGCGAGGGCGAAGGTGAGGGCGGTGCGTGGGCTCATGGGCGCCCACGCTATCCCGAAGCACGTGAAGCCGGCAATGCGACCCTGGCCCAGTGACGGCCCCGGTCGCAGCCAGATAGCGCGTCACGCCGCGCATCTCAGTCGCGCATCACCACCGGCTGGCACTCCAGCTCGAGCTGTTCCAGCACCGCGACCATCGCCGCCTGCGTGGAGACGCCGCGGCCGGCCGGCGCCAGGTCGGCCGTGAACACGCCCGCGGTCAGCGCGCCGTCGACCGCCTTCTCGACGCAGCGGGCTTCCGACTCCAGGCCCAGCGAATGCCGCAGCAGCATCGCCGCGCTGAGGATCGTCGCGTACGGATTGGCGATGCCGCGTCCGGCGATGTCGGGGGCCGAGCCGTGGATGGGTTCGTACAGGCCGATCGATCTCGCGCCGCCATCCGTGGCGGGACGCTGCGGGCTTTCGGACAGCCCGGCCCGGCCATCCACGGCCGGTCGCTCCGAAGCGCTGCGAGCCGTGCTCGCAAAGCGCGTTTCGTCGCCCAATGAAGCCGAAGGCAGCAACCCCAGCGACCCCGCCAGCATCGACGCTTCATCGGTCAGGATGTCGCCGAACATGTTCTCGGTGACGATGACGTCGTACTCGCGCGGCCGTGCGAGCAGGTGCATCGCCATCGAATCGACCAGCTGGTGTTCCAGCGTGACGTCGGGGAATTCCTCGCGCACCACGCGCGTGGCGACTTCGCGCCACAGACGCGAGGTTTCCAGCACGTTGGCCTTGTCGACGGACGTCACGTGGCCGCGACGCGTGCGCGCGAGCGTGCAGGCACGGCGCACGACGCGTTCGATCTCCGCGACGGTGTATTCGCACAGGTCGCTCGCGGACGTCGCGGTGCGCTGCTTCTGTCCGAAGTACACGCCACCGGTGAGTTCGCGTACGACGACCAGGTCCACGCCGGTCAGCAGGTGCGGCTTGACCGGCGATGCCCCCAGCGCTGCGGCATGCGGCTTCACCGGACGCAGGTTCGCGTACAGGCCCAGCGCCTTGCGGATCGCGAGCAGGCCCTGCTCCGGGCGAACTTTCGCGCCGGGATCGGACCACTTCGGCCCGCCCACCGCGCCGAGCAGCACCGCATCGGCGCGCCTGGCCGCATCCAGCGTCTGCGCCGGAAGCGGCTCGCCGGTCGCGTCGATGGCCGCGCCGCCGATCAGTTCCTGCGTGAAGTGGAAGGTGTGGCCGTAACGTTGCCCGACGGCGCGCAGCACCTGCACCGCGGCGGCGGTGACTTCCGGGCCGATGCCGTCGCCCGGCAGAACGACGATCTCAGCTTGCATGGCGGAACTCCTGGTGTTGGCGTTGTTGTTCGAAACGGGTGATTGCCGGGTCCTGCTTCAACAGGTAACCAAGCTGGTCGACGCCTTCGAGCAGGCAGGTCTGCGCGAAGGCATCCAGCGGGAACTGCACGCGACGGCCGTCCGGCAGCGTCACGGTGCGCTGTGCGACGTCGATGCGAAGCTCCACGCCGGGCTGTTCCAGCAGTTCATCGACGACGGCTTCATCCAGCACGATCGGCAGCAGCCCGTTCTTCAGCGAATTGCTGCGGAAGATGTCGGCGATCTCCGCGCTGATCACCGCGCGCAGGCCGAGATCGGTCAGCGCCCACGGCGCGTGTTCGCGCGAGGAACCACAGCCGAAGTTGCGGCCGGCGACAAGGATGCGCGCGCCGATGTTCTCCGCGCGGTTGAACGGAAACTCCGGATTCGGCGAACCATCGGCAAGGCTGCGCCAGTCGTTGAACGCATGCTTGCCCAGCCCCTTGCGTTCGGTGGTGGTGAGGAAGCGCGCGGGAATTATCTGGTCGGTATCGATATTGCGTTCGCGCAACACGACGGTGCGCGAGACGACTTCGGTCAGCGGCTGCATCATGCGGTCTCCAGCTGGGCGGCCCCGTGCGGCGCGGGTTGCGTGGTCAGGTACGGACGCGGATCGGTGATCTCGCCAGCGACGGCGCATGCGGCGGCCGTGGCGGGCGAGGCGAGCACGGTGCGCGCACCCTTGCCCTGGCGGCCTTCGAAATTGCGATTGCTGGTGGATACGGCGAGCTGGCCTGCGCCGACGAGATCGCCGTTCATCGCGATGCACATCGAGCAACCGGGCTCCCGCCACTCCGCGCCGGCTTCGCGCACGATGCGGTCGATGCCTTCGCGTTCGGCCTCGCGCTTGACCTGCTCGGAACCAGGCACCACCAGCATGCGCACGCGCGGATGCACGTGGCGGCCGCGCAGCACGCTGGCCGCTTCGCGCAGGTCCGACAGACGCGAGTTGGTGCAGCTGCCGACGAACACCACATCCACCGCACGACCCGCGATGGCGGCGTTGGCGTCCCAGCCCATGTAGTCGCGCGCCTTCGCTTCGTCGGCATCGTCGTTGCCGGGAATGTGCGCCGAGACGGCCGCGACCTGGCCCGGGTGCGTACCCCACGTGACGGTCGGCTGGATGTCGCGCGCGTCGATGCGTACTTCGCGGTCGAACGTCGCGCCCTCATCGCTGCGGAACGTCTTCCAAGTTTCGATCGCCGCATCGAACGCCTCGCCCTGCGGCGCGCGCGGACGACCGCGCAGATACTCGAAGGTGACTTCGTCCGGCGCGATCAGGCCCGCGCGTGCGCCGGCTTCGATCGACATGTTGCACACCGTCATACGCTGTTCCATCGACAGAGCGCGGATGGCCGAGCCGCGGTACTCGATGACATGACCCGTTCCGCCGTTGACGCCGATTACGCCGATCACATGCAGGATCAGATCCTTCGCGCCGACGCCGGGTGCGAGCTCGCCATCGACGGTGATAGCAAGCGTCTTCGCCTTGCGTTGCAGCAGGCACTGCGTGGCCAGCACGTGGCCGACCTCGCTGGTGCCGATGCCGAAGGCGAGCGCGCCAAACGCGCCGTGCGTGGCGGTGTGGCTGTCGCCGCAGACGATGGTCTGGCCGGGCTGCGTGAGGCCGAGTTCCGGCCCCATTACATGCACGATGCCGCGCTGCGGACTGTCGTAATCGAACAGCTCCACACCGAAGCGTGCGCAGTTGGCGCGCAGCGTGTCGACCTGCGCGCGCGCTTCATCGTTCACGTAGGGAAGCTGCCCGTTCACCTTCGCCGGCAGCGTCGGCGTGGAGTGGTCGAGCGTGCCTTTCGTGCGATCGGGACGGCGCACCGGCAGGCCGCGCGCGTCGAGTTCGGCGAAGGCCTGCGGCGAGGTGACTTCGTGGATCAGGTGCAGGTCGATGTAGAGGATCGCCGGCGCCGCTTCGGTTTCGGGCGATACGACGTGGGCGTCCCACAGTTTGTCGAACAGGGTTTTCGGTTGGCTCGTCATTGACTTGGCTTGGTATGAATTCTTTGTGTCTGGATGCGATCAGGCGATCGCAACAGTGCGCGCGTCGGCCGCCTGAGCACGCGTGCGCTGCAGGCGGTTGGCGATGTCCAGCCACGCGAGCGCGCTGGCTTCCAGGATGTCGGTGCTGGTGCCCGAGCCGGTGTACTCGCGGCCGTCCACGCGCGCGATCACCTGCGCCTGGCCCTGCGCGTCGTCGCCGGTGGTGACGTTGGAAACCTGGTAGCTGTCGATCTCCAGCGCGATACCGGTCGCACGCGCGAGCGCGGCGAACAATGCGTGCACCGGGCCGTCGCCGACCGCCGCTTCGCTCACCGATACGCCTTCGGCATCGACCAGCTGCACGCTCGCGGTTGGAAGACTGTCCTGCGCGACGCCGGTGCTGACATGGAAGCGCGCCAGCCGGTGCCCGCGAACGGCACGCGCATCGGCACCGAGCACCAGCGCTTCCAGGTCCGCATCGAAGACTTCGCGCTTCTTCTCGGCCAGCGCCTTGAAACCGGCGAAGACTGCGTTGAGCTGCGCCTCGGGCAGCGTGAAGCCAAGCGTCTGCAAACGATCGCTCAGCGCCGCGCGCCCGCTGTGGCGGCCCATCACCATCTGCGATTGCGCCCAACCGACATCTTCCGGCCGCATGATCTCGTAGGTGCCGCGATGCTTGAGCATGCCGTGCTGGTGGATGCCCGACTCGTGCGCGAACGCGTTCTGTCCGACTACCGCCTTGTTGCGCTGCACGGCCATGCCGGTGATGCGCGAGAGCAGGCGCGAGGTGGGAACCAGTCGGCGCGTGTCGATACGGGTATGCGCGCCGTAGTACTCGCCACGCACGCGCAGCGCCATCACCAGTTCTTCCAGCGCGCAGTTGCCCGCGCGCTCGCCGATGCCGTTGATCGTGCATTCCACCTGGCGCGCGCCGCCTTCGATCGCCGCCAGCGAATTCGCCACGGCCAGTCCGAGGTCGTTGTGGCAGTGCGCGCTGAAGACCGCTTCGCTCGCGCCTCGCACGCCCGACTCGACGACCGACGCACGCAGGTATTCGAACAGCGTGCGGATCTCGCTCGGCGTGGTATAGCCGACGGTGTCCGGGATGTTGAGCGTGCGCGCGCCGGCTTCCACGGCGGCGATGCAGACCTGCGCGAGGAAATCCGGTTCGGTGCGCAAGGCGTCCTCGGCGGAGAATTCGACGTCGTCGACGTGGCGCTTGGCCAGTTCCACTGCCATCACCGCGCGCTCGAGCACCTGCTCGCGACTCAGGCCGAGCTTGTGTTCGCGATGCAGCGGGCTGGTGGAGATGAACACGTGGATGCGTGGATGCACGCTGCCTTCCAGTGCGCGCGCGCAGGCCTCGATGTCGCCGACGTGGCAGCGGGCGAGCGTCGCAACCGTCGCGGTACGCACTTCGCGTGCGATGGCGCGGACCGCGTCCATGTCGGCTTCCGAGCTGGCCGGGAATCCCGCTTCGATGACATCGACGCCCAGCTCGGCAAGCGCGTGCGCGAAGCGGAGCTTCTGCGGCGCGGTCATGCTGCAACCGGGCGATTGCTCGCCGTCGCGCAGGCTGGTGTCGAAGATGCGTACTCGGGCGGCGGGGTCGTTCATGCGGTCAACTCCTCGTGGGCGCGCTCGACGGCTGCGGCGCGCGGCTGGGGTGGGGAAGCGGGGCGGGCGGGCTTGAGCGTGGCGATGGCCGGCTCCAGTGCGGGCGCGGCATCGCGATGGCGACGACGCGGGCGACGCGGCGCGCGCGGGCGCACGTCGGAAAGCAGTTGGGCGAGGACGATCGCATCGACGTTCCCCCCCGACACGACCGCGCACTTGCGCTTGCCGGCGATGCGGCGGCCAGCGGCCAGCGCGAGCGCGCCCGCGCCTTCGGCGATCACGTGTTCTTCCAGTGCGAGGCGGACCAACGTTTCGCGAAGTTCGGCCTCGCGCACGACGACCACGTCGTCGAGCAGTTCGGCGAGCAGCCGCTGCGTCAGTTGCCCGGGCTCCTTCACGCGCACGCCGTCGGCGAGCGTCGCGGCGGGATCGCGCAGCGTGCGATCGCCACGCAGCGCACGCAGCATCGAATCGACGCCTTCGACCTGCGCGCCGATCACGCGCACGCCCTGCGACTTGAGTGCGAGCGCAACGCCAGAGGCGAGACCGCCGCCGCCGATCGGCACCAGCACCACGTCGGGAGCGAGGGCCGCCAGTTCCAGTCCGACCGTGCCCTGGCCGGCGATCACGTCGGGATCGTCGAACGCGGACAGCACGCGGTAGCCGTTCTGCGCGGCCAGTTCGGCGGCGAAGGCCTTGGCTTCGTCGTAGCTGTCGCCGTGCAGGCGCACGGTGGCGCCCCAATGCGCGACACCGGCGATCTTCGTCTCTGGCGCGCCGCGTGGCATCACCGTGATCGCGTTGACGCCGAGGCGATACGCAGCCCACGCCAGGCCCTGCGCATGGTTGCCGGCGGACGCGGCGATCACGGGGCGATGATCGCCGCGTTCGCGCGCCGCCAGCAGCGCGTTCAGCGCGCCGCGCACCTTGTAGGAGCCGGTGCGCTGCAGGTTTTCCAGCTTCAGCCAGCAGCCGAAGCGCTCGGCGTGATGCAGGGGCGTCGGCGGGAGATAGCGACGCAGGCGTGCCTGCGCCGCCAGCACGTCGGCTGCGGTGACGCGTACGTCGGTGGCTACGTCGCCGTCCATGGTCAGACCGTCGTCAACCAGTGCGCGTACGAAGCTTCTTCGCCGCGCACCACGCGTGCATACAGCGCCTGAAGCTCGCGAGTGACAGGGTTGTCGCCGAACTCGCGACGGTCCAGTGCGCTGATCGGCGCGATCTCCGCCGCCGTGCCGCAGACGAAGACCTCATCGGCATCCAGCAGCTCGTGATGAGTGACCGCCCGCGACTGCGCACCGCTCAGCGCCATCACCGAGTCGCGTGTGATGCCCGGCAACGCATCGCGATGCGACACCGCGGTCACTTCGCCGCCGCGCACCATGAACACGTTCGCGCCGGTGCACTCGACGACATAGCCGTCCTCGTCGACGAACAGCGCCTCGTCGAAACCGCGCAGGCGCGATTCGCGCTTGGCGAGGATCGAATTGATGTACGCCCCGCACAGCTTCAGCGGCGGCAACGAGGAAGCTGGATTGCGCTTCCACGGCGACACTGTGAGGCGCGAACGCTTGCCGTTGAGGTGCACCACGGTCGGCAGCGTCAGCACCATGAAATGCTGGCTGAGGCCCGGCACGTCGAGGCCAACCGTGACACCGTCGGCGCCGTTGCCCAGCCACGTCAGCGGGCGCACATAGGCATCGCGATGCCCATTCGCACGCAGCGTCTGCAAGGTGGCATCGAACGCGGCATCGACATCGAAATCGATGCCCAGCAGGTCCGCGCCCTTGCGCATGCGTTCCAGGTGTTCGGGCAGGCGGAACACCGCTGCGCCATCGCGCGTGGCGTAGCTGCGGATGCCCTCGAACACGCCGGTGCCGTAATGCATCGCGTGCGTGGTCAGTGGCGCGTGCGGCGTATCGGCGCTGGTGAGTTCGCCGTCGAACCACAGCAGCGGCATGCCGGGGCGGCGTGCGTCCTCGCGCAACGCGATGGGCGTGGCCGGTTGTCGCGCGGTCGCAGGCGCGGCCGGAGCGGCGATCATCGACATGGCGAGACCTCCACCGCGAGGCAGTCGTAGAGCTTTTCGAGCTGGTGCTGCAGGTTGGCTTCGTCGCGTTCGCCTTCGACGGTCAGCCGCAGGTACCAGCGGTCGCCATCGGCCTGCGCTTCGCCATCCACGGCGAGCGGACGGAAACCGCGGCGTTCGGCCGCGCCCAGTACCCGCGACAGCGCGCCTTCGGCCTGACGGAGCGTGAGATCAAGCTGGTATCGCATGGCGGGGATCCTCGGTGGGGGTGGGTTCGTTCGACGCGCCGGCATCGAGTTCCGGATCGAGCATCTGCGCGTTGTTGTGGTTGGGCGGCACCAGCGGCCACACGTTCGCGGCCTGGTCGATGGCGACGTGCAGCAGCGCCGGGCCTTCGGCGGCCAGCAGCGCCTGCAATGCTTCCTCGACGGAATCGGCGCGATCGACGTGCAGCGCCTGCACGCCGAACGCCGCCGCGATCGCGCCGAAGTCGGGGTTGTCGGACAGGTCGATTTCCGAATAACGCCTGTCGAAGAACAGTTCCTGCCACTGGCGCACCATGCCCAGCGCCTGGTTGTCCAGCAGCACGATCTTCACCGGCAGACCGTATCGGCGCAGCGTCGCCAGCTCCTGCACGTTCATGAGGAACGAGCCGTCGCCGCTGACGCACACGACCGGCGTGCCGGGCGATTCGATCTGCGCGCCGATGGCGGCGGGCAAACCGAATCCCATGGCGCCCAGCGCGCCGCTGGTGAGATGCTGGCGCGGTGTCCCAAAGCGCCAGTGCTGGGCGACCCACATCTGGTGCTGGCCGACGTCGCAGGCGACGACAGCATTCGGTGCGAGCTCGGACAAACGCTTCAGCAACGCGGGTGCATACACCGTCTCGCCCGGTGCGTCGTAACGCGCCGCGAATTCGCGCATCCGCTGCTGGCAGGTCGCGCGCCAGTCGCGTCGCGCCGCGCCGTTGCGGCCGTGCAGGTGCGCGGCGCAGGGCAGGGTGAGTGCGGTCAGTGTGCGACGGATGTCGCCGCACACTGCGGCATCGGCGTGACGCAGCTTGCCGATCTCGCACGCGTCCAGGTCCATGTGGACCACGCGCGCGTTGGGCGCGAACTCGGCGAGCTTGCCGGTGGCGCGGTCGTCGAAACGTGCGCCGACGACGATCAGCAGGTCGCTTTCCTGCACCGCCAGGTTCGCCGCGCGGCTGCCGTGCATGCCGAGCATGCCCAGGTTCAGCGCATGGCCCGACGGCAGCGCGCCCAGGCCCTTCAGCGTCAGCACGGTCGGAATCTGCGTCGCATCGACGAACGTGCGGAACGCCTGCACCGCATCGCCCAGCGCGATGCCGCCGCCACCGTAGACCACTGGCTTCTTCGCCTGCGAAACCAGCGCGAGCGCGGCGTGCAGCGATGCATCCTTGGGCGTATCCACGTCGTCGATCTGCGCGGGCACGTGCAGCGGCAGATGCGATGCATCGCCGATCTGCACGTCCTTCGGCAGGTCGATCAGCACGGGTCCGGGCCGGCCGGAGCGCGCGATGCGGAACGCTTCGGCGACGACGTCCGGCAGGTCCTCGACGCGACGCAGCAGGAAGCTGTGCTTCACGATCGGCATGGTCATGCCGAACACGTCCAGCTCCTGGAACGCATCGGTGCCCATCAGCGGCGTCGCGACCTGCCCGGTGATGACCACCATCGGCACCGAGTCGAGCATCGCATCGGCGATGCCCGTGACCAGATTCGATGCGCCGGGACCGGAGGTCGCCACGCATACGCCCACGCGCCCGCTGGCCCGCGCATACCCGTTCGCCGCGAAGGCCGCGCCCTGTTCGTGGCGGACCAGCACGTGCCTGAGCTGCGATCCGTGCAGCGCATCGTAGAAGGGCATGATCGCGCCGCCCGGGTAGCCGAAGAGCGTATCCACGCCCTCGGCCGCCAGGGCCTGCACCAGCCAGCGGGCACCGTTCATCACGCCGCCTCGGTCTGCGCGTCGCGCTTTTCGGTCGCGGCCGGTGCGGCCTGCGGCGCGGTGGAAAGCCACTTCATGTTCGCGCGCAGCTTCTTGCCGACGGCCTCGATCGGATGCGTCAGGTCGGCGTGCTTGAGCGCCTTGTAGTTCGCGTTGCCGGCGGCGTACTCGGCGATCCACTGACGCGCGAACGTGCCGTCCTGGATCTCGGTGAGGATCTTCTTCATCTGCGCGCGCGTGTTGTCGTCCACGACGTAGGTGCCGCGCGTGAGCGCGCCGTACTGCGCGGTCTCGCTGATGAACTCGTGCATGCGCGTGATGCCGCCTTCGTAGAACAGGTCGACGATCAGCTTCAGCTCGTGCAGGCACTCGTAGTACGCGACTTCCGGCTGGTAGCCGGCTTCGACCAGCGTTTCCCAGCCGGCCTGCACGAGCTTGGTCGCGCCGCCGCAAAGCACGGCCTGCTCGCCGAACAGGTCGGTCTCGGTTTCTTCCTTGAACGTGGTGCGGATCGCGTTCTGGCGCGCGCCGCCGATGCCGGCGCAGTAGGTCAGCGCAAGCTGTTCGGCGTTGCCGGTCTTGTCCTGGTACACCGCGTACACCGACGGCACGCCGCGGCCGATCTCGTATTCGCGACGAACGAGCGCGCCCGGGCCCTTCGGAGCGACGAGGACGACGTCGAGGTCCTCGCGCGGGGTGATCTGGCCGTAATGCACGTTGAAGCCGTGCGCGAACAGCAGGCACGCGCCCGGTGCGATGTTGGGCTCGATCACCTCGCCGTAGAGCTGCGGCTGGACCATGTCGGGCGTAAGCACCGCGACGAGTTCGGCGTTCTTCACCGCGTCGGCCGGGGATTTGACGGTGAAGCCGTCGGCCTTGGCCTTGATCTCGGTCGGGCCGCCCGGACGCAGTCCGACGGTGACGTCGAAGCCGGAATCGCGCAGGTTCAACGCATGCGCGCGGCCCTGGCTGCCGTAACCGACGATGGCGACGCGGGGTTTTTGCTGGGTGGTCATGGTGGTGTCCGTGGTGTGAGTGGAAGTGGAGGCGTTCGTCAGACCAGAAGCAGTTCGCGCGATTCGTCGGGGACGACGAGCACGGGAATTTCGCGGTGTTTCGTCGATTCGGCATCGAGCGGGCCGGGCGCTGTCACGGCGCCGCGTGAGGCCGAACTCACCAGCTGCGCGTACTTGGCGAGCGTGCCGGTGGAGACGCGCGGCTTGATGCGCGCCGGCTCGCGCAGGGCGAGATTCGCCTCGACGTCGATGCGCCGCGTCTTGACGTCGATGCGCACGCGGTCGCCGTCGCGCAGCTTCGCGATGGGACCGCCGCGCGCGGCTTCGGGCGAGATGTGGCCGACCATGAAGCCGTGCGTCGCGCCGCTGAAGCGGCCGTCGGTGATGAGCGCAACGTCGTTGCCCAGTCCCTGTCCCACCAGCGCTGCCGTGACGGCCAGCATCTCGCGCATGCCCGGGCCGCCGGCGGGGCCCTCGAAGCGGATGACGACGACATCGCCCGCGCGGATCTGCCGCGCCTGCACCGCGTTGAATGCGGCTTCCTCCGAATCGAACACGCGCGCGGTGCCTTCGAAGTGTTCGATGCCGTGGCCGGCGAGCTTGAGGATGCAGCCTTCCGGTGCGAGGTCGCCGTAGAGGATCGAATACCCGCCGCGCGGCTTGAACGGATTCGACACCGGGCGCACCACGTCCTGCGCGCCCGGCTGCGGCACGTCGTCGAGTTCGGCGAAGAAACTGCGGCCGGTCACCGTCGGGATGTCCTCGATCAGGCCCGCCGCGCGAAGTTCGCGCGCGACCAGTGCGGCGCCGCCCATCTCGAACATTTCCGCGGCGGTGTAGCGCCCGCCGGGCTTGAGGTCGGCGATCACCGGCGTGCGCGCGGCGGCCTCGAATTCCTCCAGGTCGAACGCGACGCCGGCCTCGTGCGCGATCGCCAGCAGGTGAAGCGCGGCATTCGTCGAACCTGCGGTGGCCGAGACCGCGCACGCAGCGTTGCGCAGCGCTGCGGGAGAGAGGATCTCGCGCGGTCCCGGACCACCGTTGCGCAAACGCTGCATCGCCATCGCGCCGCAAGCCCGCGCGGCGGCGGGCTTGTCGGCGTGGATGGCGGGAATGTCGTTGAGCTGGAGCGGCGAGAGGCCGAGGAAGGTCAGCACCATCGCCATCGTGTTGGCCGTGAACTGACCGCCGCACGCGCCCGCGCCGGGGCAGGCGTGCGATTCGATGCGATGCAGTTCGGCATCGTCGATGCGGCCGGCCGAATGCGCGCCCACCGCCTCGAACACGTCCTGCACCGTGAGCGCCTTGTCGCTCGCATCCTTGCGGCAGTGGCCGGGCATGATCGTGCCGCCGTACAAAATGACGGTCGGGATATCCAGTCGCGCCGCCGCCATCGCCGCCGCCGGGATCGTCTTGTCGCAGCCGACCAGCAGCACCATCGCGTCCAGGCAATGGCCGTTCACTGCCAGCTCGATCGAATCGGCGATGGTTTCGCGCGAAGGCAGCGAAGCGCGCATGCCGTCCGAGCCCATCGCGATGCCGTCGGTCACCGCGATGGTGTTGAACTCGATAGGCGTGCCGCCGTTCTCGATCACGCCCGCGCGCACGTGCTGCGCCAGATCGCGCAGCGTGTAGTTGCACGGCGAAACGTCCGACCAGGTGTGCACCACCGCGACCAGCGGCCTGGCGATGGCCTCGTCGTCCAACCCGGTCGCGCGCAGCATGGCGCGTGCGGGAGCGCGTGCGGGACCTTGCTTGATGGCATTGCTTCTCACGGACAACGGTCTCCTGGATGAACTTTTCCGGAGGCCGAAAACGAAAAACCCCGCGCCGTTTCGGGCGCGGGGTCTTGGGTATCGACCTGGGTGTGTGGTTCTTACTTACACAAACCCGTACTCCGCGCTGGCAAGCCCGGTAATAAGTACGAGTACAAGAATGAGCGAGGCCGCGATGGGCGCGGCCTGCGTGAGAAGTGCGATGGCGATGCGACGCGCGTCGGCATGAGACGCGGCGGCGGAGCGTTGGCCCCGGCCCGATGCGGTCTGCAAGTGGTTGCTGCGCTGCGTCATGTCGTCGAGGTAAACATGGCCCGAGAGGGCGTGTCAACAGTTTCGTTTGCAACCGCGCGGGGCGATGGGAGCTTGTCGCCCCATCGCGCCCGCGATCGCCTGCTCAGTGGACCCGCTGCTTCGCGGGCGACTTCTTCGCCGCCTTCGCGTGCGGTTTGGCGATGGCCACCTTCGTCGCGGTCTTGTGGGCGACCGGAGGGACGGGCGCCTTCGCGACCTCTCCGACGGGCGGCTCGGTCGCCGTCAGCATGCGGGCAATGTCGGAATAGAACGGCATCAAGTCGCGCTGGTGCCGTACGTGCGGCGCTTCGATGCCGACGATCGCGAAGTGGTCCCAGCCGTTCATCACCGGGAACGAGTTCCAGATGCCCGGCGGGAACGACAGATCGGCCGGGTCCGCATCGCGATGCGGTTGGCCCAGCACATACAGCCCCGCACCGCACGACACGCAACCATCGCCATTGCGCCAGTCGCTGGCGGTGCCCGGCAGTTCCGGATCGATGTTCATGCGGCCCTGGAGCTTGGCGCCTTCGTAGAACATCGGATTGATGGTGAGCAGCGGCAGCGCGAAACCCGTCACCGGATGGGTGAAGGTCGCCTTGCCGGTGTAGGAGAAGTAGTACGTGTCCGGATAGATGTGAAGACGTTCGCGCGCGATCTTCTCCGCGCCGTGCATGCTGAGGTCGTACAGCGCGGTGTTCCCGGATTTCCAGATGGTGCTCTCGTGCACGCGCTCCAGGTACTGCACCAGCGGCTCATCCGGCTCGCGCTTCAAGCCCCACTGATCGAGTTTGAAGTCGTACACGAACTCGTGGGGATCGGCGCCGGCGATCGCCGCCAGACGCAGCAGCATCTGCGACATCAGGCTCATCACGCCGAGCGGGCCTTCGTTCGGATTGAGTGCGATCGAACCGTTGAAGCCCGGCGCGATGCCCGTGATGCTGTGCACCCAGTCGCGTCCGCCCAGGAACAGCTCGGAAATGCCTTCGCTTTCCGGATGCGCCTGATGGTAGTCGCGCTCGGTCTGCGAACCTTCGCGCAGCAGGCTTTGGAAATCGCAGATCGTCTGCGCGCCCATGCTATGGCCGACCAGATGCACCTTGTTGATGTCGCTGATCTGCGAATACAAGCCCGGGAACGTGCGGCCGAAACGCTTCACGCCGTACTTCGCCGCGTGCGCCGCGCCGTAGTCGACGCGCCCGCCGAGCAGATAGTGGTACAGCTCCACCGCGCGTTCCCAACTACTCGACACCGGGCCGACGGCGGCGGTCATCGTGTGGAAGTGCAGCTCGTTCAATCGCGACTGGATGTCGGTGGTGCCGCCCCAATACTTGAATCCCATCACCTCGTCGCGGCCCCACCCGGTGATGCCGTGCACGAGGACGATCGGATAGCGGTTCCTGAAACTTTCGCTGTAGTTCATACGCCTTTCCCAGTCGGATGTACGCGAGCATTCGCGTCGATCCAGAAGCTAGTTCAGGCGGGTGCGGCAGCTCAACGGCGGTTAATGCCCACGGGCCGCCGGTCGAAGGCGCATCGCGCGCAAGGGTGGGTTCGCGAAAAACCGCTTCGTTCCAGCGGGAATCGATGGGCGTGGCGAGGCGGATCCTCGCGATCCGCCACCACCCATGCCATATCGCGCAAACAACACCGACGGTTCGCCAAAAAAACTCAGGACACGCGCATCAAGCGGTCGCGCAGGATCGCGTAGTCCACGGGCAGCGTTTCCGCGTGCGCGGGCCATGCCAGTGTCTGCGCCAGCGCGGCGGGCGGCGGCACCGCGTGTCCGACCAGCGGTTCGACGATGGTCTCGAACTTCGCCGGATGCGCCGTGGCGACCACGGCCCACGGGCGCGCATCGCCGTCGGCGCGCAGCTTCTCCAGCACATGCAGGCCGGCGGCGGTGTGCGGATCGGCGACGATGCCGTGCCGCGCGGGCGCTGTGCGCACGACCCCGGTGATCGTCGCATCGTCCACCGTGAATGCACGCAGCGATGCACGCAGTTCCTCGTCGTTCGCATGCCAGTGGAGGAGCCGTTCGAAGTTGCTCGGTGCGCCCACGTCCATCGCGTTGGCGAGCGTGGCCCGCGTCGCGCGCGGTTCGTAGGCTTCGCCCGCGAAATAGCGCGGGAGCACGTCGTTCGCGTTGCAGGCCAGCACCAGATCGCCGACGGGCAATCCCATGCGTCGCGCGACGAACGCCGCGCAGGCATTGCCGAGGTTGCCGGTCGGGACGATGAAGTTGAGCGCCTGCCCGTGTTCGCGCCGGAAACGCAGCGCCGCGTGCGCGTAGTACGCGACCTGCGGCAGCAGGCGCCCCAGGCTGATGCTGTTGGCGGAGCTGAGCGGGATCTCGCGGCGCAGCGCTTCGTCCGACAAGGCCTGTTTCGCCAGCCGCTGGCAATCGTCGAACGTGCCCTGCACGCGGAACGTGCGCACGTTGTCGCCCCAGCATTCCAGGCCGTGCGCCTGGCGCGGCGAGACGCGACCTTCGGGATACAGGATCACGACGTTGAAGCCGTCGCGGCGATGGAACGCGGACGCCACCGCCGCGCCGGTGTCGCCGGAGGTCGCTACCACTATCGTGGTCGGCCCGGCGTTCCGCGGACGCAGCCGCGACAGGGCTTCGGCGAGGAAGCGTGCGGCGTAATCCTTGAACGCGGCGGTGGGGCCGTGGAAGAGTTCGAGCAGGTGATCGCCATCGCCCGTCATGGGCCGAAGCGGCGCGTCGAACGAGTACGCGTGCGCGCAGATCGACGGCAGCGCATCGCGCAGCGACGACTCGGCGAAGTACGGCGTCAGAACGTCGTGCGCCGTCTGTGCGAGCGTGTCGCCAGGCACGACGTCGACGACCGGAATGCGCTCGGGAACGTACAGGCCGCCATCGGGCGCGAGGCCGGCGACCAGCGCCGCGTCGATGGAGTTGGGCGGCGTCTGGCCGCGGGTGCTCACGAACTTCATGCGTGCCCCCCGCTGGCGATGACGTCGGCGCGCGGACCCGCGACCGGCGTGACATACGCACGCGAGCCGTAACCCGCGTGCGCGAACGCGGCCTGCATCGCGGGCGCCGCCGCTTCGGCCTGCGCACGCGAGGCGAACCACGCGAATGTGCTCGGGCCGGCGCCGGAAATGCTGGCGCCGAGCGCGTCGTGATCGAGCGCGGCGGCCTTGGCTTCGGCGAAACCGGGAATCAGCGGCGCGCGGCGCGGTTCGACGAGCAGGTCGCGAAGCCCTTCGCGAAGCAGCGTCGCATCACCGCGTTGCAGCCCGGTGAGGAACAACGCCAGGTGCGCGCTCTGTTCCACCACGACGTGCAACGGATACGGATCGGCCAGCACGGCGCGCGCGCGGCGAGTCTCCAGCACCTGGTCGGGATGTACGACGACCGCGTGCAGCCAGGCGGGCACGTCGAGCGGAATCATGCGCGTCGCCGTCGCCATCACCACACCGCCGAGCAGCATCGGCGCCACGTTGTCGCCATGACGGCTGCCGCTGGACACCGATTCGCCATCGAGCGCGAACTCGTACAGCGCTGCGCGCGCAAGCGGCGCATCGAGCACCGCGTTCGCCGCGACCAGCGCCGCGACGCAGGACGCCGCCGAGCCACCGAGTCCGGAACCCAGCGGAATGCCTTTCTCCAGTTCCAGCTCGAAACCGTGCGCAAGCCCGAGCTTCGTGCGCAATGCGATCAACGCCTGTCCGGCGGTGTTGCGTTCGGCTTCCAGGGGCAGGGTGTTCGCGCCTTCGACATCGCCGCGGATCGCCGCGATGCGCACGCGCGGTTCGTCGATGCGACGGACGATGGCGATATCGCGCACGCCGTCGATGGAATGGCCGAGCAGGTCGAAGCCCACGCCGATGTTGCCCACGCTGCCCGGCGCGAACGCGCGGGCGACCTTCTGCTGTGCGTCGATGTCGTCGCTCATGCGTGCGCCTCGACGCGTGTGTCCACCAGAGGAGACGACAGCGCCCACGGCACGCCAAGCGACTGCGCGATCGCCAGCACGTCGCCGAACACGCCGGCGGCGGTCACGTCCGGGCCCGCGCCCGGGCCCTGCACGACCAGCGGGTTTTCCGAGTAGCGCCGCGTGCGGAACTGCACGAGGTTGTCGGTGAGGCGCGTGTGGCAACAGGCGTGTTCGGCGGGTAGCGCGACGAGGCCGACGCGTGCGAGGCCGTCGCGGTCGAGTTGCGCGAGATGGCGCAATGCGCGGCCCTCGCGCGCGGCGTCGCGATAACGCGCCAGCATCGGCTCGTCCATCTCCGCGAGCCGCGCGAGGAACTCATCGCGCCCGACGTCGCGCAGTGCCGGCGGCACCAGGTTTTCCACGTCCACATCCTCCAGCGACAGCGCACGACCGGCCTCGCGCGCCAGGATCACGAGTTTTCGCGCGACATCCAGGCCGGACAGGTCGTCGCGCGGGTCCGGCTCGGTATAGCCCAGCGCCTGCGCCTCGCGCACCAGCTGCGAGAACGGCACCGTGCCGTCGAACCGGTTGAACAGCCACGCCAGTGTGCCCGAGAGCATGCCGTCGATGCCGTGCAGCTCATCGCCCGTATCGAGCAGGTTGCGCAGCGTCAGCATCACCGGCAGGCCGGCGCCGACGGTGGCCTCGTAACGGAAGCGGCCGCCGCCGCGACGGCTCGCGTCCTGGATGGCGGCGTAATGATCCCACGCGCCGCTGCCGGCCTGCTTGTTCGGCGTGACCACGTGGATGCCGCGCGCGAGCCAGCGCGGGTACTGCGCGGCGACGTGCGGGCTCGCGCTGCAGTCGACGATGAGCGCATGGGGCAGGTGTTCGCCGCGGACGTGGTCGGCGAAACGGTCCAGGTCCACGGCCTGCGCGGCGCCGCCTTCCAGCCGCGCGGCGGCATCAGCAGGTTCCACGCCGCGTTCGTCCAGCACCATCGCGCGGCTGTTGGCGATGGCGCGCAGGCGCAGATCGAGACCCGATCGCACGCGCAGCTGCGGCAGCGCCGCCGACATCTGCACCAGCAGCGCGTTGCCGACCTGGCCGGGCCCGACGACGCCGACCGACAAGGTCTGCGGCGACAACCAGAACGCCGCATGCGCCGCGCGCAAGGCGCGGGTGGCATCGTTGGCGCCGATGGCGACGGAGATGTTGCGTTCGCCCGCGCCCTGCGCGATGGCACGTGCGTTGACGCGCGCCTGCGCGAGACCGCCCAGCAATCGCGCCGCGACGCCCGGCGTGCCGACCATGCCGTCGCCCACGGCGGCGAGCACGGCGATGTCGCGCGTGAGCGTCACGCCCTGCGCCTGGCCGTCGGCGATGGCGTCGGCGAATGCGGCGGCGGCGGCATCGCGGGCGCGTTCGGCCTGGTCGGCGCGCAGCACGCAGCAGATCGAATGTTCGGACGAGCCCTGCGAGATCATCGTCACCGACACGCCCGCGCCGCGCAGCGCGCCGAACAGGCGCTCGGCCGCGCCCGGAACGCCGACCATGCCGTTGCCGACGAGTTCGACGATGGCGAGGTCGCGCACCAGGCTCAGGCCTTTCACCGGTGCGCCGTCGCGGCCGCTGTCGGGCGCGATCAGCGTGCCTGGCGCTTCGGGTCGCTTCGTGTTGCGGATCCACAGCGGGATGCCGCGCTCCTGCACCGGCGCCATCGTCTGCGGATGCAGCACCTTCGCGCCGAAATACGCCAGCTCGCAGGCTTCGGCATAGGACATCGACGGGAGGCAGACCGCTTCGGGCACCAGTCTCGGATCGGCGGAGAGCACGCCGTCGACATCGGTCCAGATGGTCAGCGCTTCCGCGTCGAACAGGTTGGCGAAGATCGCGGCGGAGTAGTCGCTGCCGTTGCGGCCGAGCGTCGTCGCATTGCCCTGCCCGTCGCGCGCGACGAAGCCGGTGATGACGACGTTTCCATCGCCATGGTGCGCACGCCAGTCGGCAAGGCGTTTGCGGCTTTCGTTCCAGTCCGCCGCCATGCCCATTTCGCCCGAATGGACGAGGAGCACGTCGCGCGCATCGAGGCGCCGCCATGAAGCCGCGTTGCCGCCCAGTGCGGCGTGCATCAGGTGGGAGGAGAGCAGTTCGCCGAAGCCGGGCAGGCCGGGTGCGAGCAGGTGTGCATCGGTTGCGTTCGACGCGATGCATTCGAGATGGTTACGCAACGTGTCGAACTCGCCATTGAGCGCGCGTTGCAGTTCGAAGCGGCCGTCGGGGTCGAGCGCTGCCGCAGCAGCGGCATGGCGTTCGCGCAACGTGTCGAACGCGCCCGGCCATCCATCGCCGCGCCTGGCGGATTCCAGCAGTGCGATCAGCGAATCGGTGACGCCCTGCATCGCCGACACGACGACGACGCGGGTGCGCGTGGGATCGTCCACCAGCGCGGCGGCGGTGCGATAGAGCGAAGCATCGGCAAGGCTGCTGCCGCCGAACTTGTGCACGTGGCACGGCGGGGCGGGTTGGCGGGAAGCATCTGCGGGCGGCATTGGGGCGGGCTCCTGTGGGGGCTTCCGCGAACCGGCCGGGTGCCAGGCCTGCGCACCCGGTTCGGGGTGCGGAGGCGTGGTCTTCAGATCACCTGGACACGCCCGTCCGCACCCGCAAGCGAGTGGTGCCGGTACCAGTGGTAATCGCAACGATGGCCGGGCACGACGTCGATACCGCGCCGGTGGGCACGATCCGTACGGTCTGCAGCGGCATGTTGCGATGCGTCATGTCGGCGAGAAGATCACGCGGTTTCGGGGGCTGTCAACAGTTACATACGCAACCGGAGGCGACATCGGGCCGTGGGCGCCAGCCGGCGGGTTGGACCGGTGACGCCGCACATGATGAAATGCACGCCGAAGCGGGGGTACCGGCGCTGTCGCCGGTTGAGAAAGACCCTTCGAACCTGACGCGGTTGAGACCGCCGTAGGGAAGCTTCGCCGGATGCGGCGTTTCGCTCGCGTCCGTCGCTGCCCGCTTCGTCCCGGCTCGCAAGAGCGCATTACCAGGACGAATCCAATGAACGCAGTCCCCTCCGAACTGATCCAGCAGGCCGAGCAGCTGTCGGCCGACGTCACGCGTCCGATTCCCGGCTCGCACAAGATCCACGTCGAAGGCTCGCGCCCCGATATCCGCGTGCCGATGCGCGAGATCGCGCTGGCGAAGACGCCCACCATGTTCGGCGGCGAGGACAACGCGCCGCTCGCGGTGTACGACACGTCCGGTGCTTACACCGACGCCAATGCGCAGATCGACCTGGCGCGCGGCCTGGCGCCGCTGCGCGCGCAGTGGATCGCCGAACGCGGCGACACCGGCATGCTGGCGGAGCTGTCCTCGGAGTTCGGCCGCAGGCGCGAGCTCGATCCGAAGCTCGACGCGGTGCGCTTCCGCAATCGCCCGTTGCCGCGCCGCGCGCTCGCGGGCGCCAACGTCACGCAGATGCATTACGCGCGCCGCGGCATCGTCACGCCGGAGATGGAGTTCATCGCCATCCGCGAGAACCAGCGCCTGGAAATGATCCGCGAAGCGCACCTGCTGCGTCAGCACGCGGGCGAAACCTTCGGCGCGAACATCCAGAAGATCATCACGCCCGAATTCGTCCGCGATGAAGTGGCGCGCGGCCGCGCGATCATTCCGAACAACATCAACCACCCCGAAAGCGAGCCGATGATCATCGGCCGCAACTTCCTCACCAAGGTCAACGCGAACATCGGCAACTCGGCCGTGTCGTCGGGCATCGCCGAGGAAGTGGAGAAGCTGGTGTGGTCGATCCGCTGGGGCGCGGACACGGTGATGGACCTGTCCACCGGCAAGCACATCCACGAAACGCGCGAGTGGATCATCCGCAATTCGCCGGTGCCGATCGGCACGGTGCCGATCTACCAGGCGCTGGAGAAGGTCGACGGCCGCGCGGAGGAACTCAACTGGGAGATCTTCCGCGACACGCTGATCGAACAGGCCGAGCAGGGCGTGGATTACTTCACCATCCATGCCGGCGTGCTGCTGCGCTACGTGCCGCTGACCGCGGGCCGCGTGACGGGCATCGTCTCGCGCGGTGGTTCGATCCTCGCCAAGTGGTGCCTGGCGCATCACAAGGAGAATTTCCTCTACACGCACTTCGAGGAAATCTGCGAAATCATGAAGGCCTACGACGTGGCCTTCTCGCTGGGCGATGGCCTGCGTCCGGGCTCGATCGCCGATGCGAACGACGCGGCGCAGTTCGGCGAACTGGAGACGCTTGGCGAGCTGACCAAGATCGCGTGGAAGCACGACGTCCAGACCATGATCGAAGGCCCCGGCCATGTGCCGATGCAGCTGATCAAGGAGAACATGGACAAGCAGCTGCGCGAGTGCGGCGAAGCGCCGTTCTACACGCTGGGTCCGCTGACGACCGACATCGCGCCGGGTTACGACCACATCACCAGCGCGATCGGTGCGGCGATGATCGGCTGGTTCGGCACGGCGATGCTCTGCTACGTCACGCCGAAGGAGCATCTGGGCCTGCCGAACAAGCACGACGTTCGCGAAGGTCTGATGGCGTACAAGATCGCCGCGCATGCGGCCGACCTTGCGAAGGGCCATCCGGGCGCGCAGGCGCGCGACAACGCGATGAGCAAGGCGCGTTTCGAGTTCCGCTGGGAAGACCAGTTCAACCTGGGCCTGGACCCGGAACGCGCACGCGAATACCACGACGAAACGCTGCCGAAGGACGCGCACAAGGTCGCGCATTTCTGCTCGATGTGCGGCCCGCACTTCTGTTCGATGAAGATCACCCAGGACGTGCGCGACTACGCGAAGGAACACGGCGTGGACGAGCAGTCGGCGCTGGCCGAAGGCATGGCGGAGAAGTCGGCGGAGTTCCGCGCGCAGGGTGCGCAGGTGTACCGGAAGGCCTAGGGATGAGCAGTGGGAGTGAGGAGTGAGAGACGGGCGACAGCGAAGCGTCCTCACTTCTCTCCCCTCGCTCCTGCCCTTCGGCTAGTCTTTGCGCGACCCGCCCGAAGGATCGCGACCATGGCAGACAACCGCATCGGCACGCTGCGCTGGCGCGTGCAGGCCCGGCGGCATCCTTCGGCGTTCCTGCTCGGCGTGCAACTGCTGAGCCTGGTCCTGTATCCGCTGTTCGACGAGATGCGCGGCGGGCGCGTGCTGTTCGGCGCGGTCGGCGTGGTGGTGATGATGCTCGCCGTGTGGGTGGTGAACCGCAGCCCGGCGAAGGTGTGGGTCGCCTGGCTGCTGGCCGCGCCCGCGATCGTCTTCTCGGTGCTGGCGGTGCTGCTGGACAACGACACGTTGCTGGTCGTGTCCTCGGCGCTGGAAGCGCTCGTCTATCTGTACGCCGCGACGAGCCTCATCGCCTACATGCTCGGCGACCACCGCGTGACCACCGACGAACTGTTCGCCGCGGGCGCGACGTTCACGCTGCTCGCGTGGGGATTCGCCTATGCGTATTTCGTCGTGCAGGCGGTATATCCGGACAGTTTCACCGGCGCGTTGCGGCCGGGCGAGCCGCGCACCTGGCTGGAACTGCTGTTCCTGAGCTTCACCACGCTGTCGGCGACCGGGCTGGGGGACATCGTCCCGCTGTCCTCCCCGGCGCGTGTCATGGTCATGCTGGAGCAGTTCGCGGGCGTGGCATACATCGCCGTGGTGGTGTCGCGGCTGGTGGGGCTGACGATCCTGCGCTACTCGGCGAAGTGATTCCCGGGCCCGGGTAGAGCGGCGCAAGCAGACGCGACCGGGCCGTCGACGACGTGCCTGTGAGGCCGTGCCTGTAAAAGAAGGCGTGTAAAAGGGTGCGTGGGACGGGCGCGAGCTGCGCCGGGGAAAAAGATTCGCGCCGGGTGGCGCGAATGCTGGAACGGAACGTTCTGTAATACGTCGGCGAGAGAGGGCCTGAAGCCCACCCCCGTGTAAACGGGAGTAAGCCTGCGGACGTTAGAATGTTCGGGCGAGCCTTGCTTTCCCCGTCAGGTCTGGCCTCTTTG
>Ga0209257_1001520_pt1 | contig 27171 bp, 19 predicted proteins | sample AraplaCvi_mCL_r2_FD_184277 | JGI IMG/M metagenome (GOLD analysis project Ga0209257, IMG submission 184277) | Arabidopsis root microbial communities from North Carolina, USA - plate scrape MF_Cvi_mCL_r2 (SPAdes) (version 2) | ecosystem: Host-associated > Plants > Roots > Endosphere | place: USA...
GGCTGCTTGGCCTTCGGCGCCGGTTTCGCGGCTGTCTCGGTCTTGTGGCTCGCATTGGCCGTTGCGGTGTTCTTGGCCTCGCGGCGCTTCAGCACCTGCGGGCGGGCGTCGTCGGCGCGATCGTCGGCATTGCTGCGGCTGCGCGGATCGGCGGCGCGGCGGCCGAAAGCGGGATCGGCGCGGCGGGTCGTCTGCTGGTCGAGGATCTGGGCGAAGGCATCGCCGGAATCGGCGGCATTCGCATTGGCCTTGCTGTTCCGGCCGTTGCTGCCGTTGACGCTGCCCAGGAAGTCGAAACGAATCTGATCCATCTCTCTCGCACTCATGTGAGGAAATTCACCAGCGACAGCCGGCCTGTCGTGCCGACCACGCTGAACACGGCTTCGAGCTGGGTCTGCGCGGCCTGCACCTTGGCGGCGACCTCGTTCTTGTCGATGCCTTCGATCTTGTCGGTGCTGTCGGCCGTGACGCTGATCTGGGTCTGATGCGCCAGGGTGGTCGCCGACATCAGGGTGTCGTTGACCGTGTTCGAGGAATGCAGCGCGCGGATCCCGTTCAGCGCGTCCTTCATCAGCGACTGCGCCTGGGTCATCTTGGCCTGGTAGGTGTCGGGATCGGTGACCGCCGACTGTGCGATCCGGAGCGACATGATCATCTTCTGGATCGCCGGCGCATTGGCCGAGAAGGTGTAGTTGATGCTGAGCTGGTCGGCGATGGTGATTTGCGACTGATCCCAGGCCCGGTCGGAATCGCCGGTCGCCTGGTGGATGTTGTAGTCGGTCGGCTTCGGATCGCCCACCACCTGCGGCCGGGTGACGAGAGCCTGGGTATCGAGCGCGACGCCGCCGGTGGTGCCGGTGATGACGATCTGGCCGGAGCCGACCGGGCCGGGCAGCGCCGTCGCCGCCATCGGCGGATTGGCGGCGTTGATCTGCGCCGCGAGGTTGATCGCGATCGCGTCCATGTCGGGCTCGGTGCCGTCGGTCGTGTAGCGCACCGTGCGGCCGTTGACCGTGACCTCGTAGACGTCGCCGACCCGGCCGACCGGACCGGAGAGAGTCACCTTGTCGGTCTGCGGCGTGGCGCCGGCCGGGATGTTGGCGACCAGGGTCGTCGTGGTCGGCGCCAGACTCGTCTGGCCGACATCGGTCGTCAAAGCCGCGGTATAGGTGAAGGGCGTGCCGGGCGTGTCGGACTTCAGCAGCAGCTTGCCGTCCTTCACCGAGGCAGTGATGCCGAGCCCGGCGGCGTTGATTTGCGAGACGAACTTCGCCGCAATATCGGCTTCGGTGTCGTAGGAATTGGTGGTGACGGTGAACGGACCCGCGACCGGCGCCGTGAAGTTCAGCGTGTAGACGTCGCCGTTGTCGCCTTTCAGATCGGGAAAGCCGACCAGCTCCTGCTGCGCGACCGGAACGACGGTGCGCTGGGTGGTCTTTACCGTGGCCGTGTTCTCCACGGCGGAAGTCGTCGTGAAGGCGGTCGCATTCGTGAACTGCAGCTTGCCGGCGCCGAGATTGGCGGTGGTCACCGAGAAGGGCGGCTGATACGCGGTGATCTTCGCGATGAGGCCGTTGACCACATCGTCAATGCCGGTCTCTTCGCCGGTCGTGCGGTAGCTGATGGTGACCGGGGAAGTGTGGGCCGGCGGATCGGTGATGGTGACGCTGAACTCCTCGCCGATCGTGCCGATCGGGCCGGTGAAGGTCGCGACATCGACCTGGTTGCCGCCGATCGGAACATTGGGCTGCACGGTCGTGATCACCGACGGCGTCGGGTCGTTGCCGGAAAGGCTGGCGGTGAAGGCGGTGCCGGCGGTGACCGCGGTCATGGTGAAGCCGGTCGCATCGACGTCGCTGAAATTGACGACGCCGGTCAGTGCCGGCAGGGCGCCGTAATAGGTCGCGACCTGGCTGGCCACTTCTTGGGCGGTCAGGGGGCCGTTCACGGTGAAGGTGTTGCCGTTGATCGAGAAGGTCTCGTTCTGCAGGGCGCCGAGATCGTCGGTCGTAACGCGCATCTGCTGCACGATCGTCCCGCCGGCGAGCTGCTGCGTGGTTGCCGACGCGGCGGCGTTCTTGCTCCCCGTGGGATCCGGCAGGCGGGTCAGATCGACCACCGGCGCCTCGGCGCTCGAGGAGACGCCGCCGAACAGATAGCGGCCGTTGACCTGCTGATTGAGCAAGGTCTGCAGGGTGGTGAGATTGCCGCTGACCTGGGCGATGATCGGCGAGATCTTGCCGGCCGTGGTCAGGGTCGAGGTCATGGTGTTGTCCTTGCCGCCGCTCACATTGGTGACGGAGGTGGTCACCTGGAACTGCGGACCGGGCAGGGTGCCGGTCAGGATCAGCTGGTCGCCGTTGGCCTTGGCCGTGACGTTCAGCGGCGGCTGGTGGTTGTTGATCTGGTTGGCGATGTTGCCGGCGATCTCGTCGAAGCTGCCCTCGGTGCCGTTGGTCACGTAGGTGAACAGGGTGCCGTCGATCGAGAGCTTGTAGATATCGCCCACATCGGCGATATCGCCGGTGAACTGGACGGTATTGACCTGCTTGGTCGGTACGTCGGAATTGGGCGAGGTGAAGGCCTGGAACATGTCCGCAGCCATCTTTTCCATCTGGGTGAAGATCGTGTCGTAGCTCTTCACGTCGGTCGAGGCGCCGTTGATGGAATCGATATAGCTCTGGCGCTTGGTGGCATCGGCGCGCATGCCGAGCAGGCTCTGGCCGTCCGAGCCGTAGTTCACCAGGCTCAGTGACTTCTTCCCGGAAGCAAGCTGCTGCGTCAGCTCGTTGAGCGAGCTCTGCAGGCTCTTGAAACCGTTCAGGTTGCTGAGATAGACCGCATAGGAACTGAATGCGTTGATGGCCATAGGCTAACTCCTACCGCACCGCTTGCTCGAGGGTATCGAACATCTCCTGCACCACCGTCAGCAGGCGGGCCGAGGCGGCGTAGGCGTTCTGCAGCACCTGCAGGTTGGCGATCTCCTCGTCGAGATTGACGCCGGTGTCCGACTGATAGCGCTGGTTGGACATGTTGAGGGCGTCGGTATCAAACTTCGCCTGGTCGCTGATCTGCTTGGCGCCGGAGATCGAATTGCCGACCACGCCGGTCATCATCCCCGAATAGGAGACGCTGGTGAGCGCGATGCCGGTCGACAGGAAGTTCCGGTCGGTCGTGGTCAGCGCCTTGACCACGTCGGAGGAGGCGTTCTTCTTCAGCTGCAACGAACCGTTCAGCAAGGCGGCGTTCATTTGGAAGTCGTAGCGGTTGGCGCCGGTGAACAGGCTGCCGTCGAGCTCCGGAATCTGGTTGTTGACCGTGGTCTGCACGGTGAAGGTTTCACCGAGGGTATTGCCGACCAACTGCAGCGAGGCCGTGCCGGCGATTGCGGTGATGCCGAGCGTCGTGTCGGCGTTGATCTGCGCCGTCAACTGGGCCGCGATCTGATCCAGGCTCTTGTCGGAATCGGTCGCGGTGTAGCTGAACTTCTTGCCCTTGACCGAAACCGAGAAGACGTCGCCGGTCTGCAGTGAACCGCTTAGGCTGACCGTCGTGTATTGCGCCTGTGTTGCCGTCGGCGTCACGGTGGTCTGGAACGAAGCGGAGACCCGCTGGCTGGTCGCGGCGGCGTCGTAGGCAGCGCTCAGGCTCGGCGGCGTGCCGGCGGTCGTCGTCAGCGCCGAGACCATCATATCGAGCTGGGCGCGGAGTTTCCGGATCACCTCGGTGCCGGGATCCATGCTGACCGGCTTGCCGCTGGCGGAGGAATCCTGGCGGAAATTCAGCAGCGCATGGATGCGGCCGCCCGAGAGCTGGCTGTTGATCGAGGCACCGTCGCTCACCCGCGTGACATTGGTGCCGTCGTAGGCGAAGAGGCTCGGCGGTCCGTCCAGCAGCTGCAGGCCGCCCGAAGTGAAAAGCGAAACCGAGCCGTCATCCTGCTCGACCGTGCGCACATCGACATATTGCGCGATCTGCTTCACCAGGTTGTCGCGCTGATCGGTCAAGTCTGCCGCCGCCGAAGAATCGGTCAGGGCGGTCTTCATCTGCAGATTGACCTGGAACAGCTGCTTCAGCAGGTCGTTGAGCTGGTCGACCGAGTTTCCAATGTCGGTGCGGACCTCGTTGTCGATCTGGTCCAACCCGGTGGCGACGCGGTGGATTTCGTTGCCGATCTGCGAGCCGGCGCCGATGATGGCCTGCTGCGCGGCGGCGGAATCGGGCTCCGACTGGAAGTCCTGCCAGGCGCTGATGAATGAGTTCATCGCCTTGGTGAGACCCGACTGGTCGGCACTGGTGCCGAGCAGATCCTGGATCCGTGACATATAATCGTTGGCGGCGTCGCTGGCGCCGGAGGTCGCGGTCTGCGCCTCGACCTGCTTGCGCAGCGTCACTGAGAGCGTGCTCGCATAGCCCGAGATCATCACGCCGCCGACCTGGCCGTTGCCGAAAGTGACGGACTCGGTCTTCAGGGATTTCTTGGTGTAATTCGGGTCCTGGGCATGGGCGATATTCGCCGATGCCAGCTGGATCTGGGCCTGGTTGACCCGGAGCGCCGAGACTGCCGAATTGAGCGCGGCGGTGAGCGACATTTCGCCTGATTCCTACGCTGCGTTACGCATTATCGCTTGATGTTGATGACTTCCTGCAGCATGTCGTCCGCCGTGGTGATCACTCGGGCGTTGGCGGCATAGGCGCGCTGCGTGACGATCATCTTCGAGAACTCCTCGGCGATATCGACGTTCGAGCCTTCGACCGCGCTCGAACGGACCGTGCCCGCGCCGCTGGCACCGGGATTGGTGATGCGCGCGGTGCCGCTGTCGAAGGTTTCGGTGAAAGCCTGGCCGTTCTCGCGCTTGAGCGCGGTCGGGTCGTAGAACTGCGCCAGCGGCACGCGGAAGTACACGGTGCTCTTGCCGTTGTCGTAGTTGAGTTCGACGTCGCCGTTGTCGCTGATGTTGATGCCGGTGAAGAGCCCTTGCGGCAGGCCGTCCTGGCTCAGGCGCTGGATATCGACCTGGGTGCCGGAGAACTGGGTCAGGCCGTCGGTGGTCTGGAACCGGCCGAGATCGAGGGTCACCACCTGCGGGCCCGAGCCGTAGTCAACCGTGAAGGTGATGACGGCCGGATCGTTGGCGTTCTGCGAGGCCGGTACGGTGGCGTCGCCGCCGGGATTGTACTGATTGCTGATTGACGTGATGGTGCCCGCCGTGGTCGGCGTCTCGCCGAAATGGATGTCGATGAAGCCTGGCACGTTGCCGTTGGTCGCCGAGAGAGTTTCGGAGAACGGTGTGCCTGCGACCTTGGCTGTCAATATCACCTGGCCGCCGGAAACCGTGGCTGTGACGGGGAAGCCGCTGGCGGCATTGATGCGGGCAGCGAGGCCGGTGGCGATATCGGCCAGACCGGTCTCGGTCCCGTCGTTGACGTAGGAGATCGTCTGCGTGCCGATGGTGACGCTCCAGGTGTCGCCGATCTCGCCCGGACCGACGGTGCCGCCGAGCGTGATCGTGTCTACCTGGGCGACCGGCACCACGTTCGCGGTGGTAGTGGCGCCCGCGGCCGGCGGATTGGTGGCATAGGTCGCGGCGACGGTGTTGCCGGCACCGGCGGCAGCGGCGGTGAAAGTGCCGCCCGCCGTGTCGGACTGGATCAGGATTTGACCGGCATTGTTGGGATCGGCGACCGCAGTGACGCCGAGCGCGGCTGCATTGATCTGGTTAATGAGAGACGTGCGCGCCGCGGCGACGCTGGAGGGACCGGCCACGGTGAATGGACCGCCGCCGGCGACGGCGACGCTCAGTGTATCGCCGCCGACCAGCGCGCCGGGAATGGTAATCGTGTCGAGCTGCCCGGACCCGTTGCCGGCGAAGGTGCCGGTGAACGCGGTGCCGGCGACGTCTGCTGTCACGGTCAGCGTGTTGCCGGAGACATTGCCGGCCGTCACGACGGCGGCAGCCCCGGCATTGGAGTTGATCTGCGCAGCGAGGGCGGTGGCAAGCTGCGCGCCGGTATAACCGCCGACCGGGGCGGTCACGGTGACCGTATTTGCTCCGATCGTATAAGTGAGGGTGCGTCCGGGCGGCAGGCCGTTGGATGGCACCGTCAGGGTATCGACCTGGGCGGTGCCCGGTGTGTTCGGCGTGGTGGTCGCCGCAACCGCGGTCTGGTCGTTGGTGCCGCTGATATTGCCGCCGACCGGGTCGAGCGTGCTGTCGGCGGCGACAACGTCGAGATTCCAGATGTTGTCCGCGCGTTTCACCCAATTGAGCGTGACGGTGTGGGGATTGCCGAGCGCGTCGTAGACCTTCACATTGGTCGGCGCGAGCGGAGGATCGGGGTTGACGACGGAAGTGGCGGGAAGATTGCCGACGACTTCGATATTTGAGGTGGCGGTCGGGGGAGTGGTCAGCTGGGTGATCTGGATCGGCGCGAGCGACCCGGTGTCGGGAACACCGGTGGTCTGATCGACCGCCCAGCCATTCAGATAGTAACCCCCGCCATTGACCACATAGCCGTCGCGATTGACCTCGAAATCGCCGGCGCGCGTGTAGTAGGGCAGCGCGCTGAATGTGGTGGCCGTGCCATTCTGATCGGTCGGCCGGCTGACGACGAAAAAGCCCTGCCCGCTGACCGCAAGGTTGGTCGTGCTCTGGGTCTGGTTGATGTTGCCTTGCAGCGCGTTGGCATAATAAGGCGAGGCCACGACGCCGCCCGGCAGGTTCAGGCTCTTGTTGGAAATCGTGATGATATCCGAGAACCGGGTATCGACCTTCTTGTAGCCGACGGTCTGGGAGTTCGCGATGTTGTCGGAAATATTGCCGAGGGACCGGGACTGGGCGTTCAAACCGCTCACTGCGGTGAACATCGCGCCGAGAATGCTCATGGAAGGCCTCGCCTTGGGTAACCTTGCGTCAGGTATCGACCCGAATTAGCAAGCGCCGGGCCAAGTCCCGGCGGTTCGATTTCTCGAGTATTATCAAGAGATTGCCGGCATGAGACCGGCCGGGGCGGCAGAAAGTGCCCGGTCGAGGTTCGGCAAGAACTGCTGTGGCCAATCTGCTGGCGTTACGTTTTATTAACCGTAATTGCCTAGAGAAGGTGGGTAAGCCGTGGCATCCGGCTTGCTTCATTGCGCCCAGAGATATCGGTTCTGAAGCGGAGCATTATGTCGATCAAGCGGGCAATCGTGACGGGGGGCGCGGGCTTTATCGGCTCGGCGCTCTGTCGCCTATTGGCACTCAGGGGCGATGTCGCGGTCCTCAACCTCGATAAGCTGACCTACGCCGCCAATCCGGCCTCGCTCGCCGACCTCGAGGGGAAGGCCGACTATCGGCTCGCGGTCGCGGATATCTGCGACCAGGCGACGGTCGCCCGGCTGCTCGCCGAGTTCCGGCCGGATTGCGTCTATCATCTCGCCGCGGAATCCCATGTGGACCGTTCGATCGACGGGCCCGAGGTCTTCGTTCTCAACAATGTGCTCGGCACCCAGCGCCTCCTCTCGGCGGTGCTGCAGTATTGGCGCGGGCTTCCGCCGGCCGCTGCAGAGAGCTTCCGCTTCGTGCATGTATCGACCGACGAAGTCTATGGCGAGCTCGGCGCGACGGGATTGTTTACCGAGGAGACGCCCTACCGGCCGAACTCTCCTTATTCCGCCAGCAAGGCCGCGTCCGACCACTTCGCCCATGCCTGGCATGCGACCTATGGCCTTCCGGTGGTCATCAGCAACTGCTCCAACAACTACGGGCCGCGACAGTTTCCGGAAAAGCTCATCCCCCACATGATCATTCGTGCAATCGGCGGAGAATCGCTGCCGGTCTATGGCGACGGAAAGAACGTGCGCGACTGGCTCTATGTCGAGGATCATGCGCGGGCTCTGACGCTGGTCGGGGAGCGCGGCCGGGTCGGCGAGAGCTACAACATCGGCGGGCGCAGCGAGCGTGCCAACATCGATGTGGTCCGGACCATCTGCGCCTGTCTCGACCGCCGCCGGCCATTGGCTTCGGGACGCTATGCCGACCGGATCGAATTTGTGAAGGACCGCCCGGGGCATGACTTCCGCTATGCGATCGACTCGATAAAAATCGAGCGCGAGCTCGGTTGGCAGCAGTCCGTGGATTTCGAAAGCGGCCTGGCCGCGACGATCGACTGGTATCTGGAGAACGAGACTTGGTGGCGCCAGATTCTCGATCGCGGCTATCAGGCAACAAGGTTGGGCGTCGCCGAGCCGGTGCGGGTAAAAGGGTGACGGCCGTGACCGATATCAGCCAGCGGATGAATTGATGGTGCGCAATCCACAGACCAACGCCTTGGCGCTTGACCGCCTGCCGCGCCGCAAGGGTATCATCCTCGCCGGCGGCTCGGGCAGCCGGCTTTATCCATTGACCCGCGTGATCAGCAAGCAGCTGCTCCCGGTCTATGACAAGCCGATGGTCTATTATCCCCTGACCACGCTGATGATCGGCGGCGTCCGCGAGCTCCTCATCATCTCGACACCGGAAATGCGGCCGAGCTTCGAGAGGTTGATCGGCGACGGCAGTCACTTCGGGATCAAGGTCGACTACGCGGAGCAAGAGAAGCCGGCGGGAATTGCCCAGGCGCTGCTGATCGCCGAACCTTGGCTGAACGGCGCCCATAGCTGCCTGATCCTCGGCGACAATATCTTCTTCGGCGATGGCCTTCGCTCCGTCATGCTGAGCGCTGCCGCACAGGAGGAAGGCGCGACCATCTTCGGCTATTGGGTCAAGAATCCGGAGCACTACGGCGTGGTCGAGTTCGACCAGAATAACCGCCCCTGTGCCTTGCGGGAGAAGCCCAAGGATCCGAAGTCGAATTACGCGATCGTCGGCCTCTATTTCTACGACCCGAGCGCACCCAGGATTGCCCGTGCGCTCGCGCCCTCCGGCCGCGGCGAACTGGAGATCACCGACGTGAACGCGCGCTACCTGGCGGATGGAAAGCTGCAGGTACGCCGGATGGGCCGTGGCTTTGCCTGGCTCGACGCCGGCACGCCGGCGACTCTGCTCCAGGCTGCGTCCTTCGTTCAGATGATCGAGGAGCGGCAGGGTCTGAAGGTCGCGTGTCCGGAAGAAGTTGCCTGGCGCATGGGCTATATCGACGACAACGGCCTGCAGCGTCTGATCGACGACGGTGGCAGTCTCAGCTACAACGACTATCTTCGCGGCCTCCTGGCGGAGACTGTGTCACCCACATTCATCGAAACGGCCGGTCAATAGCAGGCTGGCGGCGGGAAAAAGGCGATGATGACGACCGACAAGTACAAGTTCTTCACCGAAGAGTTGGGCCGCGATCCGAATGCGGCGTTCATCACCACGCCCCACGGCGACTTGACCTATGGCGAGTTCATCGAGCGCGCCGTGCGCATCCTGAACTACTTGCTGAAGCAGGGCGTGCGGCACGGCGACCGGGTCGTGGTGGCGCTGGAGAATCGGCCGGAATATCTGGAGCTGGCGATGGCTCTGGCTCTGGGCGGCATGACGCTCTGCGCCGTCGATCCGCAGCTGCCGCAAAAACAGGTCCGCAAGATCAAGCAGGCTTCGCGCGCCAAGCTCGTCATCTCTTCCTACGACGACATCTCCTATTCCCTGGATAAGAGCGTCCCGGGCAGCGTGAGCGTCGGTGAGCCCGACGATCCGTTCCTGATCGTCTTTTCCTCCGGGACGACTGGCGAGCCCAAAGGCATCATCCAATCCTTCTCGGGATTCTTCTCGAGCGCTCAGGCCTTCGCCAAGCTGGCAGGATTCAAAGCGGGCGCCACGACCTTTCACAACTGGCCGATGTTCTACAACGCCGGCATCTTCAACCTTTTCGCTGTGCCGCTCGTCTCTAACGGCCGGGTCTTCGTCGCGAAGCGGTATTCGGCCAAGGCCATGCAGGACTTCTGGCGCGAGATCGGGCAGGCGAAGCCGGATTATCTCTACCTCTCTCCGACGATGGCTGCGTCGCTCGCCGACACCGCCAAGCTCCTGAAAGTCTCGCGCGATGCTTTCGGCAAGGCGACGATCGTCTCGACCAGCTCGGTGCTCTATCCGGCGATCCGCAACAAGTTCCGCAACGCGTTCGACAGCGATCTCGTGCCGTGCTTCGGCATCACCGAGCTCGGCGGTTCCTTCACCTATGGCGGGACCGAGCCGTTCTCGGTCGGCCGCTGGATTGCCGATGCCGAGGTGAAGATCGACCCGGATGCCGAGAATGAGATCCTGGTCCGTACGCCCCATATGGCGATCGGCTATCTCCGCCAGGACGGCAGCGTCACCGTGTTCGACCGCAACACGTTCTACCGCAGCAACGATCTCGGCTTGGTGAAGGACGGCGAGCTGGTCGTCTATGGCCGCAAGGGCGACCAGATCAAGAAGGGCGGCGAGATGCTGAATCTGCTGGAGATCGAGGACCTGATCCTCGAATCCGGCCTGTGCCAGGAATGTGCCGCGGTCGGCCGCAAGGACGAGTTCTGGGGCGACGTCTACGACATCTTCGTCGTGCGCAAGCCGGAGGATGCCGCACACGGCTTGAAGGATCGCGTCCAGCGCTATGTGAACGATGCGTTGCCGGTCAATCAGCGGCCCTCCTCGGTGGTCGAGATCGCCGAAATGCCGCGCACCAGCTCGGGCAAGGCCGTGAAGCGGCTCGTTCTCTACGCCGAGACGGCACAATAGGCGCATGGATTCGTCCAACGCGGCGGCGACGCTCGCCCGCCTTGATCCTGTGCGCGATGCCGAGCTGATGGATGCACTGATCGGCCAGGCACTCGATTGGTTTCGCCGCGAGCCGTCCGCGGATCAGGAAGCGGCCAATCTGCTCTTGGGCTGCGGCGTCCTCAATTCCCACAATCAGCCGCATGCAGACGCGCTGTTCCACAAGCTGATCGCGCCGGCGATGGAGCTGTTCGGCGAGCAGGGCCGCTTCGAGCTGCTGCTGACGGTGGAGAACAAGCTCTATAACAGCTACATCAAGTTCCGCGAGAATGAGGACCACTTCGCCCGTTCATACCAAGCCTTGATCCCCGGCCTGTGCAAAGGCGGGATGAGGTTTCATCCGCTCATTGCCAAGAGCGCATTCAATCGACCTTCGACCGTCCCGTCGCCCTACCGGGTGGCCTTCTTCATACACTCGGCTTCGATGCTGGCGCATATCGAGACCCTGCTGGCCATGTTGCGGGGCTATCGCCAGCAGCCGTTCCAGCCGTTCGAGCCGTTCGTCATCGTCTGGTCCGGATACAACAAGCAGCTGCACGACGCGCTGCTGGCGGTCAATGCCAAGGTCTTGTTCATGGATCAGGTGGTGCCGCAGGCAAAGTCGATCGGCGCGCGGATCGCGGCCTTGCCGCAGATTCTGCGGCAGCTCGACATTCCGGTGCTGGTCTTTGTCAGCGTGGTCGTGTGGATGCCGTTCATCTTCGCGGCACGGGTCGCCCCGGTCCAGATCTGGTGGGCGATGAAATATCACACGCTGGAATCGCCGGATATCGACGGCTATCTCTGCGGCGGCACCATCTCGCGATTCAAGATGATCGGTGGGCGCCAGTGGCGGGCGGCGCCACATGGTGCCAACGACTGGTTCGATGCGGCTTTGACCGAGCGGGCGCGGCAGGTGAAGAAGGAGCTGGGGCCGTGGCGCCTCGTGCTCGGCAGCTATGGGCGCGAAGAGAAGCTGCGCGATCCGAGGTTCCTCGATATCGTCTGCCGCATTCTGAAGGCGCATCCGGACTGCTGCTTCCTCTGGACCGGGCGCGAGCATGATCGGATCATCGAAGCCGCGTTCCGGTCGCAGGGCGTCAGCGCGCAGACCCGGTTCATCGGCTGGGTCGATACCAAGCTCTACGCCCAGGTGCTGGACGTCTTCCTCGACAGCTTCCCGTTCCCGGCCGGCTTCACCATCTACCAGGCGATGGCCGCCGGTGCCGCTGCGGTGCTCTACGAGGTGCCGGAGGCGGATATCGGCATCCAGAACAGCATCTCCAAGCTCTATTTCGGCGAGGAAGGAGAGCCTGCCGACCAGCAGAATGTGGCCGAGATCTTCGCCAAGGGCAGTGCGGCGCCGCTTTACCTCCTCGCGAAGGACGTCGAGGAATACTACGCCTCGGCCTGCAAGGTGATCGAAGACGAAGCCTTTCGCCGCGCCGTGGGCGCGGCGGGAAAGCGTTTCATCGAGGAATACATGTCGAACGCCGCACGGATGGGCGAGGGCTATGCTCGCCACATCGACGAGGTGGCACGGCTGACCTACTTCGAAGCGAAGGCCTGATAGACGGCTTCGATCACCTGATCCTGGTCCTCGGCCTGCATGCCGTTCCAGAGCGGCAGGCGGATCAGGTTTTCGGACACGTGGTCCGTGACCGACAGCGGTCCGGCGGCGCGGCCATGCGCCTTGCCATAGGGCGATGAATGCAGCGGCACGTAATGGAACACGGCGGAGACGCCGCGGGCGCGCAGATCGGCGATGATCTGGTCGCGCGGCTTCGCCGAGCGGTTCAGCAGATAGAACATATGCGCATTCTGCTCGAGGCCGGGAACCACCGGTGGCCGGCTGGCGCTCTTGAACTGCAGCTCGAGCGCGGCGAAGGCCTCGTAATAGCGGTCCCAGAGGCGCAGGCGCGCGTCCGAGATCGCGCGCGCTTCCTCGATCTGCGCCCAAAGGAACGCGGCGATGATCTCGCCCGGCAGGAACGACGAGCCGGTATCGACCCAGGTGTATTTGTCCACCTGGCCGCGGAAGAAGCGGCTGCGGTTGGTGCCTTTTTCCCGGATGATCTCCGCCCGTTCCATGAAGCGCGGGTCGTTGATCAGCAGGGCGCCGCCCTCGCCGGAGATGATGTTCTTGGTCTCGTGGAAGCTGTAGCAACCGAGATGCCCGATCGAGCCCAGGCTCTTGCCGTTGTAGCGCGCCATGCAGGCCTGCGCGGCATCCTCGATCACCAGCAGGTCGTATTCCTTGGCGATCCGCATGATCGCGTCCATGTCGCAGCCGTAGCCGGCATAATGGACGGGCACGATCGCCTTGGTCTTATGGGTGATTGCCGCTTCGATCTGGCTCTCGTCGAGGTTCAGCGTATCGGGCCGGATGTCGACGAAGACCGGGGTGGCACCCCGGAGCACGAAGGCGTTGGCGGTCGAGACGAAGGTGTAGGAGGGGAGGATCACCTCGTCGCCCGGCCCGATCTCGGAGAGGATGGCCGCCATCTCCAGCGCCGCGGTGCAGGAATGGGTGAGGAGCGCCGAATGGCTGCCGCCCAGCTCCTTCAGCCACGTCTGGCACTGCTTGGTGAAGGATCCGTCGCCGGCGAGCTGCGAGTTCATCTGCGCCTTGGCGATGTAGTGCAGCTCGCGCCCGGTCATGTAAGGCCGGTTGAACGGGACTTGGCGCATCGGGCTCTGCTGCATGGCCAACATGTCAGGCACCCCTCGAAGAAAGGTTCTCGACCTTCTCGCAGAATTCCGAAAACTTGAGCGAGCCGAACGGAAGGTCGTCCATCTCGATGTCGATGCCGAGACGGGATTGCACGGCGAGCAACAAGGTGATGACCTGAAAGGAATCGATCTGCTCGTAGATCGAAGCGTCGAGGTCGATCTGCTCCTTGCCGAGATCCTCGCGGAAGATGGTGCGGATCAGTTCTTCCATGGCAGACACTCCTCTAGACCTTCACCGACTTCACGCCCATGCTGATGAGGCGCGTCTGGTCGGCGATCGTTCCGGTCAGCAGGCAGCCCGCGCCGATCGTGCAGTGGCGGCCGATCGTCGTCCCCGGCATCACCGTCGCACCGGCGCCGATGATGCTGTGGTCGCCGATCACAATGTCGCCGGACACCTTGTCGCGGGCCTGACCTTGCGGCCCGCTGTAGTCGTCGCTCTTGGTGAAAAGGCTGCAATGGGTCGAGATGCCGGCATGCTTGCCGAACTGGATCTTGCCGCCGGTGCCGCCGAGGAAGCTGAAGGGCGAGACATGGGCGTGGTCGTCGAGCTCGATATGCCCGGTCAGGATCGCCAGGGCATCGATCCGCACCCCGTCGCCCAGCCGGCCGCTGGTGGCGAAGAAATGCGCGTGCCGCGACACCTTGCAGTCGTTTCCGACCGCGGCGAAGCCGATCGCCAGCAGCTCTTCCCGAGAAAAGTCGCCGCTAGATGAAGAGGTCATAATCATCGACCGCCTCGACCGTCTCGCCGGCGGCCATGCGCTCGAGCAGCAGGTTCGTTTCGTGGCGGATGCAGTGGAAGCTGCAATGGATCGAGGGATTGACCCGCTCCATCACCTTGCTGCGCTTCGGGCTCTTCCACAGTTCCTCGAGCGAGCTGTTCTTCACGTCACCGATCCGCATGTTCATGTTGCCGCGGTGATAGGGGCAGACGTAGGTGCCGCTCGGCGTGATCACGGTGCGCAGCTCGGCGGTCAGGCAGCGGGTGTAGCTCTTGACCTGGGTCGAATGGCCGCCCAGCGCCTCGTCGAGGGTCGCGGGCGCGATCACCTTGAACCGCTCGTCGGCCAGCTCGCGGATGGCGGCGAACTGCTTGTTCACGGTCTCCACCACAGAGATGTCGGGGTTCTGAAGGAAGTGCATCATGTCGAAGGCCGGCTTCACCTCGAAATAGTCGCAGCCGATTTCCTTCGCCAGATGGCCGGCGCGCTCGATGTCGACGGCGTTGGTGCGGAGGAAATTGCCTTCGTCGTCGTACTTGCTGAGCAGCAGGAACGAATAACCGAGCAGGCCCGATTTGCGCTTGCCGAGCTCGCGCATGTTGTTGATGACGAGGTCGAACTGCGACTTGCCGCTGGCATGCGGCCGGAAGTCGGCATAGACCTCGGTCGAGCCGGCATCGACCGAGACGCGCAGCCAGTCGGTGCGCGCGGACTGGTCCATGTAGCGGTTGATCATGGTGCCGTTGGTGGTGACGCCGACCTGGATCCGGCTGTCCTTCAGCGCGTCGACCAGGGCACCGAATTTCTTATGCGCCATCGGCTCGCCGCCGCCGATCAGCACCACCGCCTTCACGCCGTGGGTGGCGAACTCTTCGGCCAGGCGCATCAGGCGCTCGTCATCGATGCCGCCCTGGTTCAGCAGGTTGGCGCTGATGCAGTCGTGGCAGGCGAGGTTGCAGGCCGTCGTCGGGTCGAGCTCGACCACGATCGGCGACAGATTGGTCTTCGACCAGAGATGAGTCTGGATGAAGTCCTGGATCGTTCGCTGCTTCAGCTTGTCGACCAGCGACAGCGGGCGAATCTGCTGGGCCATCGGGACCTCTTCACCGGAACCGGATTCGCTCGATCCGGATTCGTCCGACGGGACTAATTCATTGGCATTACGCAACATCTGGACCATGTGTATAACCAATCCTGGTTAATGCAACCTTAACAAGCGCCGTTCCAGGCGCGGGGAAGCGATCACTGCGGCGCATAGGTCAGCGCCGGAATCGGGATCATGTATGCGGTGGTCGAAGGCGTCATCAGGCCGATCCGCGCGAGCAGCGTCTCCGACGCCGGATAGACCAGGGCGTGCTGGTTGAAGAACTTGCGGCCGCGCAGGGTGGAGAAGTTGGCAACGCCCTTCTCGATACCCTCGAAATCGTCGAGCGCCATGATGATCCGCGGATCGGCGATCGATTCCAGGAGATCGAAGTCTTCGGGCGCCAGCCGTCCGTCGATATGGGCGAACTCGATCTTGCGCCCGGTCTGCGCCACGTTCCGCAGGGCATCGGTGCTGGTGGTCTTCGGGAAACCGATGATCTTGGTCCGGGTCACGTTGGGGACGTGGAAATCGTTGCTGCCGTCACAGGTATAGATCTCGGCCGCTTCCTCGTTCTCATCCGCCGCCAGCGCCATCGCCAGGGCCGACTTGCCGATGAAGGTCCCGATCTCGAAGATGGTCTTCGGCTTCACGTTGCGGACCGCGGCATAGAGCAGGACGGCGGTGGCGAACGGGATCGAGCCGGTCTTGTAGTCCATCTGCGCCCGCGTCGCCTCGCAGGCGGCGGATTGTTGGCGAAGCTTCGCCACGGCGGGCTCCAGCTCCGCCTCGATCTCGCACAGCCACTGGCCGAGGATGAGCTCGCTCAGATTGCGCGGAGTGAGCCTGATACGAGCGCCGCTCAACTTTAACTCCCGCTCTAGGGCTGAGAAACGGCGCGGATCGTCATTTGACGATCGACTGCGGGTGGAGCTTCGCGACCACACGGCCGTCCGACGTGCGGCCGGCATGGACCGAGCGCGCCATCAGATCCTGCCAGCCCATGGTCTGGTTGGCCTTGGCGTGCTCCTTCTTCCAATCCTCGGCGTATTCGCTGCCCTGGGTTTCCTCGAAGATCGGCATGCCCTGGGTGTAATGCACCATCTTGGCGTCGCTGCGCGGCGCGTCATAGCCGACCAGGTGGTTCCATTCACGCGGCAGGTCGCCGATCAGGTCTTCCGAGACCCAGTCGATGCCATGCGGGTTGCGGCACTGCTGCGGGTCCTGGACGTATTCCGGGGTCAACACGCGGTTCGCGGGATGGCCGCAGTTGAACAGGATGAGGCTGGCCCATTCGAACCGCTTCGCATTCTTCGACACCATCACCGCATAGCGATCGTCGGTCAACGCGAAGAGCTCGGCCACATCGTGGCGGCAGAGATAGTCGAGGTCGAGGAACAGCGCCCAGCCCTGGAAGCCGGCAAGCCAGGGCGTCAGAAAGCGGCTGTAGGTGAACGGCGTGAGCCCGGTCCGGGTCAGCGGCAGGCTGGGCAGGAACAGCGGCGTGATCGCGACCGGCTTCGAGCAGCGGCGGAAGATGCTGAACTGCAGCACGTTGTAGGAGATCGCCTGCCGGTGGTCGTAGCCGATGAAGATGCGCAGCGGCTGTTCGTAGGTCTGAGCGGACATGACCGCTTCCTCCAGTTAGAAAGATCCGGTGTAAATCATGCCGAGCAGCTTGCTGGTGCCCGACGTGCCGATCGCCGGCAACGAGTTGATGCGGCTGAAGGCGTCGGACAGCGCATCGGTCAGGATGTTCCCGGGGCTGTTCGTATTGTTCGCGAGCCCGAACGGATCGTCGGTGCCTTCCGTATAGGCCTGCTCGGTGGTCGTGAAGTCCTTGGTGTAGGTGCCCTGGCTCATCTGGAGCGCATAATTGTACGTGCTCTTCGCCGAAGGATCGACGCCGTCGGCGCGGGTGACCCGGATCACGTACTGGCCGCGTTCCATGCTGAACGTGCCCTGCTTCAGGGCCTGATAATTCTGATAGGCCTCGCCGGATCCGGAATCGCTGTCCGCCACCAGGCCCTTGCCCTTGGCGAAGATCTGGACGTGGACCTTGCCGCTCGAATCCGCCAGCGGGTTCGAGTTGCTGGGATCGTTCACCAGGATCGAGAACTTGGTTTTGCCAGTGGTCGAGACATTCATGGCGAACGTATCGACCTTGTCCCTGGCGTTCAAAGCGCTGATGACGTTCAGCCGGTTGGAGTTCAGCGAGAGCTGTCCGATCTGCCGCGCGGTCGCGTTGTTGTCGTAGAGGACGTCCTGGCTGGTCTTCTCGAACTCCTGCGCGTCGCTCGGCGCCGAATTGGCCAGTGCCGCGATCTGGTCGGAGATCTCCTGCAGTGCGTCGCTGGTGGTATCAGCGATGGTCTGGTCGGCGTTGCTGTTCCCCGAGAGCGCATTGTTGAGATTCGAGGTGGAGTTGTTCGACGACGAAGACGAGCTTCCGGAAAGCAGGCCGCCGCTGTTCGAATTCAGTCCACTCGTGATCGGGCTCACCGCCATGTCCGGTACTCCTGCTGTCGGCCGCTTCTAGGCCGAGACGTTCACCGCCATCCGGGTGCCGCCGACCGCCGGGGCGGGGACGGATTTCGGATGCTCGGCCATGCCTTGCACCGGCTGTGCCAGCGGCGCTTCGGCGACCTGCGGCTTTTGCGCCAGGCCTTCTGCCACGCAGCGATTGATGTCCAGGATCGGCTGCAGCTTCGAGCCGTCGAGATCGCCGAGGCGCTGCAGAATCTGCCGATCGATCATGATCGAGAGGGCGAGGACGTTGTCCCGGATCTCGCGCGGCAGCGGGCAATCCGGCTCGGTCATCGAGGTCTGGAAGATGGTCCAGAGCCGCTGGTTGAGGATCAAGGCGTCGCGGAGCGACTTGCCCCCGTCCTCGGCCTTGGCGGCCACGACCAGCCGGCGCGACGCCTCGGACAGTGCCCAGGCCTCGGTGCTGCGCGGGTCCGTCGCCGCGGGCTGGCTGACATAGCCGGCTTTTTTCGCCCCTTGGTTCATCATCTTACGTGCTCCGTGCTCCTAAAACGCCGCCTTGGCCTCGCGGGCTCCAATGGCGCCTGGAGCCGCGGATCAGAACAGTTTCGCGGTCAGTTTCAGCGCTCGGTAATAGTCCTCGGACTGCACGAGCCGTGCCACGTCCTCGAGCTTCTCCCGATCGCCGGGCCGCTGCCGCACCACTTCTGCCCAGATTTGCTCGAACACGACCCGGTTTTCGGCCGCGTTCTCCGGGAAGAGATATATGAGCTGAATGATAAGATAGAGTTTCTTCTCGAACGTATCGGCCTGCTCCTCCTTCATGACCTCGCGGCCGCGGAGAAACTTGACCTTGTTGTAAAGGTAAAAACTGCCCGGTTCCTCGCCACGGCCGATGACCGCGCCGTTGACGATGACTTTTTCGCCGGGTTTCAAAGTGAACTTGAGGGGCAAAACGGGAACTCCCTGACCAAACCGAATCGGCCCGGTCCCCGCGAGACCCAATATGCTTTTGATTTTCCATCACAACTTGGCCGGGGGAGCCTGGGCGGCGGGTTGCCCCGCCGCCCAAGTCTACCCAACCCCTTGCGATTAGAACAACCGCAGGATCGCCTGCTGGGCCTGGTTGGCCAAGCTGAGCGAGATCGTGCCGAGCTGCTGTCTGGTCTGCAGCGTCAGCATGTTCGCGCTCTCCTCGTTCTGATCCGCCTCGGTCAGCTTGGAGGCACCTTCCGTCAACACGTTCGAGAACTGCAGCGTGAAGTCCTGTCGTGTCTGGATGATGTTCAAGTTGGTGCCGAGGTTGGACGAGGCCGTTCGCAGCAAGTTCTTGGCCTTGTTCAACTGGTCGATGGCGTTCTGAATGTCGGAACGGTCGCCCCAGTTGTTCTGGGCCTGGTCGAGCTGCAAGCCTTGTCCGTTGGTCTGGACGTTCTGGCTGATCACGTTGACGATCGAGGTGTTGGTCTCGTTCAACTGAACAGTCAGGTTGTTCTGGTCGGAAGCGTCGACCAGCTGCTTGGTGGTCAGCGAACCGTCGGTGCCGGTATGCGCACCGCGAACGTCGAACTTCGCATCCCGCGAGGCGGTGTAGGCACCGCGCACCTGGATGTTGAACGACGCCTGGCTCGCTGCCGTGCCGGTGGAGCCGGCATTCGAGAGAGCCGTGTCGGTGAAGCTCAGGTTCAGGTTTGCACCGTTGTTGGCACCGCCGGTGATCGTGAACGACACGACCGCAGCGCTGGTGGCCAATCCCAAGTCGGCAGTGAAGGTGCCGCCCTGGCCGTCGGAGCCGCTGATGGTGGTCGAGCCGGCCGCCGTGACCGTCACGTTCAGGCTCAGGTTGCTCACCTGGTTTTTGGCGAAGCCCGAAACCGAGCCCACGCCGCTGAACGGAGAGGTCGAGAGGACGCCCGTATTGCCGCTCTGCGCCGAGATGCGACCGTTGACTTCGGCCGAACCCGCCGCGGAGGCGGTAGTGATGTACTTCAGCTCATTGTAGTTGAACGCGACGTTCACCGAGCTGCCGTTGTTGCTGCCGCCAGGCCCGAAGGTCACGTTGCTGGCATTGCCTGCGCTGACCACCTGGGTGGCCACGCCGGCGGAACCGCTGCCGTCGATCGAGACGCTGTAGGACTGGAAGTTGCCGGTGTTGTAGTCATAGCTCGTGGCATTCGCCGTCACCGTGAACTTCTCGTCCACGGTCACGCTGCCGGCGGATTGCAGAGTCGGAGTGCCGGTGATGGCCGCGCCGCCGGTGCCATAGGAACCGGAAGCCGCCGCGGTGTAGGTCGAGGCCTGCAGGATCTGCCGCTCGTCCAGAGTGACGCGCGCGGTGCCGGTGCCGAACGAGAACGCGTTCTCGCCGTCCGAGACCTTGCCGTTACCAACCGACTGGAGGCCGTCGCGGGTGACTTTTTCGCCCGCGGAGTTGGTGACGGCAACCTGGAGGTTGATGTTCTTCTGGATGACCGAGGTACCCACGCCGGCGGTATCCGGCACGTCCTCGATCGCATCGAAGTCGACGTCGAAGGTCAGGTTGGTGCCGCTGTCGAAGCTATGCGAGAACTTCAGAACGGTACCGGCAGCCTTCGCCGTGGTCCACTCCGCCTGGGTGAAGGTCGTGGTGAAGGACTCGTCGCCTTCGGTGATCGTGAAGGTCTTGTCCTTACCCGTGCCGCCGCTCAGCTTGATGGAGATGTCGGAGAGGGTGTTCTTCGACGTCGAGGCGAAGCCGTTGACCACGATGTTGCTGATGCCGCGGTCGGTGGCGGCGTTGGCGATATCGCCCGCGTCGCCGGAAATCGCACCGTCGCCGGCCACCGCGATGGTGTAGGTGTCGGCCTTGGTGACGTTGGTGACGGTCGCACCGCTGACGCCCGCAAGGGCATTGACGTCGAGCTGGCTGCTCGCAGTCACGCCGAGGCGGAGACCGCTGCCGATCAGAAGGTTCTTACCGGCATAGCTGGAGTCCTGTGCCTGGCTGTCGATCTGGCGCAGGAAGGCGTTGTACTGCTGGGCAAGGCTCTTGCGGGTCGCGGCGGAATTCGCGTCCGTGCCGAGGTTGCTCAGTGCCGACTGCGTCAGCGCGCTGGCCTTGTCGATCAGGTCCTGAATCGCCGAGATGCCCTTGTCGCCGGCATTGATCGTGCTGATGGCCTGGCCGATACCGTCCTTCAAGCTGGTGAGGTCGGTCGCGCGCTGGTTCAGCGACTTGGCGGCGAAGAAGGCAGTCGGAGAATCCAGAGCCGAGTTGACCTTGTTGCCGGTCGACAGGCGGGTCTGGGTACGGTCGAGAGAGGTCTGCGTCGTCTGCAGCAACAGGAGGTTGCTGCGGATTGAAGCAGAAAGCTGGACAGAGTTAGCCATTCGAGTGTGCTCCCTTTTGGAGGCTGGGTTTCAGCGCCGACCTTTGTCAGACGCACCGGCCGCGGACATGCGGCAGGCCTGGCTAGGTAGCAATTTCCCTGCCAGGAGGAAAAAGTTTCCACTTTTCAAGAATCTGGCGGAAAACCGCGGGTGCGCAGTTAACCATGTCGGGCCACCGCCGGAATGACCCGGCAATTCTTGCCCGCTGGGGCAGGATTTGCCGCCGGCAGGCGGCGCGCCGCGGCAGAATATGCCGTGTTAACGAAGCCGATTTGCGTGGTCGTTCATCGAGTTAGAGTTTATTTTTTGTTAACGCGCGCCGGGTAGCTTGCGTTCAGCCGCGGGTGATTCCCGGTCCGTAATCCACAGGCAGGCAACAGGCGCAGATGGCGACCACCTACCAGATCAATCCAACGGGGTTGATGCCGAGCCAGGCCCAGTCTCCGTCCGCGGCGGGAGCCCCGGAGGACCATGACCTGACGCTGAAAACCCAGCACCAGCGGAAGATCGAGCTGGCGCATGAGGCCAGTCTTCTGAACACCGCCGGACGCATCCCGGAGCTCCGGCGTTGCCTCGAGACCTTGCTCGAGCTCGACCCGAACGACCCGCAAGCCTTGTACAACTTGGGATTGCTGTACTACCGCCACGATGGCGACAAGCCGAAGGCGGAGCGCCTGATCCGCAAGGCGATCATGCAGGACCGCGACTATGTGGATGCCTATCTCGTGCTCGGTGATATGCATTTCGACAGCCGGCACCTGCTCTCTGCGATCGAGATCTACGAGCAGGGCCTGCGTCATGTGCCGACCCGGCTGCAGCTGTTGGGCAGCCTGCTGCGCGCCGCCATCACGATGCGTTCGCCGCACCGGGTGGAATCGATCGCACGGCGCATCCTCGATATCGATGAAGACGAAAGCTATGCCCTGAACTATCTCGCCTGGGCGATCTTGATGCGGGGTGGCAACCTGGACGAGGCGGAGCGCGCCATCACCCATGCGCTGCGGCGGACTCCCGATGCCGCAGTGACTCTGGCCGTCGCCGAGGCGCTCGCCGAGCAGCGGCAAGACACTGAGGCATCCGCGCGACATCGCAGTCATCTCGGCGTGCTTGCGGCCGGCGACTGGTCCATGACGCACCTGGCGGCGGAAACATTCGTCTCGATGAAGCGCACCGAGCGCGCCGCGGAGGTGGTTCGGGATTACATCAAGGCTCATCCCGACGATCCGTCGGCGCATCGCTATCTGGCCGTGACCCTCATGCAGGACGGTGATTTCGTCGGCGGTCACGAGGTCGTCAAGGACGTTCTCGACGCGGGCATGGCAAGGCCTGCGCTGCAGATGATCTATGCTTTGAACGCCTTTCGGCTCGGCGATCTCGAAACCTTTCACCGTTATCACAAAATGCGTTGGGTGCGCGAAGGCGCCGAGGAGTTGTGGAAGCTTCCCGTGCCGGAATGGGACGGCAGCCCGATCAAGCACGGCAAGCTGATCGTGCAATGCGAACAGGGCGTCGGCGACTACGTGATGTGGGCGGTGCTGTTCCCTGCGCTTTCACCGAAGGTGCGCGAGGTCGTCACCAAGGTGATACCGCGGATGTGGAACCTGTTCCGGCGCAGCTTCCCCGATATGCAGTTCATCGCCGAGAACAAGCTGCCACCGGATATTCCACTGGAAGCTGTCGCGGCGCGGGCTGCAGCCGGCGATCTGCTTGAGATTCTGGCGCCGGACTTCGAAAACCTGCCGGGCAGGGGCGGCTTCCTGGTCGCGGATCCGGAGCTGAAATCGAAGCTTCGCAAGCGCTATGAGGCGCTGTTTCCGGGCAAACGGCTGATCGGCATCTCCTGGAGCAGCGGCAACCGTGACAGCGCTGCCATGCGCTCGCTGGAGCTGCCCTATTGGAAGCCGCTGTTCGACATGGAGGATTGCGCCTTCATCAGCCTGCAATATGGCGACTTGACCCGTGACCTGGATGAGCTCCGGGCCCAGCTCGGCGACAAGGTCTATTGGGACAAGGAGGTCAACCCGATGGGGGATATGGACCCCTTCACGGCGCAGATCTCCGCCATGGATCTTGTGATCTCGGTCGATAACAGCACGATCCATTTCGCCGGCGGTCTCGGCAAGCCGTGCTGGGCGATGCTCCCGCTCGCCTCCGACTGGCGCTGGCAGGTCGATCGGTCCGACACCGTCTGGTACGACAGCTTGGAACTCTTTCGCCCCGACAAGGAGGGCGGGTGGGACGGCTTGGTCGAGCGAGTGGCCGAGCGTCTCGCCAAGGTCGATGATGAGGCCCTGAAACAGGCGGAAATCGCCTATCTGCGACGCGCGCTCGCAACCAGCGCGAAGGCGAACCGTATCGGCGATGCCGAGCAATACGGCCGTATGCTGCTCAGCCATGGCGTGGATAAGGCGCAGGCGATGCGCGCGGTGGCCAAGGCCGCCCTTGCCGCCGGCCAGTCCGCCGATGCGGTCGGGATTCTCCACCGTGCGATCGAGCTCGATCCTGGGGACCCCGACCTCCAGGCCGATATGGCACAGGCCATGGCCAGGAGCGGCGATGCGGAACATGGGCTCGCCTTGGCACGTGATTTGACGCGGCGTTTCCCGAACAGCAACGAGGCCTCGGTCGCCTGCGGCCGTATCCTGTCCGAGCTCGGGCGCTACGACGAAGCGACCGATTTCTTCGCGCGGGTCTTGCGCCGTGATCCAGAGAATATCGCGAGCCGCATGGCGCTGGCCGGATTGCAGGCGGCGCAGGGCGACTTCGACCTCGCCCGCAAGAACTACGAGCGCGTGCTCACCATCGAGCCATCGAATGCGACGGCGCACACGGCCCTGGCCGAGATCCTGCTCCGGCTAGAGGATCTGGCGGCCGGCTGGCCGAGCTTCCGCTGGCGCTATGGCGTGCGGCCGGAGGTTCTGCCGCAGTATTTCGCGGCGCTCGATCCGGAGAAGCAGCCGAAGGTCTGGTCCGAGGGCAGCTTAAGAAAGCAACGCCTGTTCCTTGCCGCCGAACGCAATCTCATCGAACAGCTTCTGTTCGCGAGCCTCTTGCCGGAAGTGGTCAAGGAGAGCCGCAAGACCTCGCTCGAATGCGACCCGCGGTTGACGGCATTGCTGAGCACCAGCTTCCCGTCAGTAGACATGGTGGCACGGAACGACCTTTCGCCCGATTACCTGCAGGAACGCAGCTTCCAGCTCGTCAGTACGCTCGGCAATCTTGCCGGACGGCTGCGGGCCGCGGGCAGCCAGTTTCCGCCGCGACCGAAGGGCGTGCTGAGCGCCGACCCGGCCAAGGTTGCGGCGCTGCGCGCGGAATATACGGCAGCGGCCAAGGGCCGCACGCTGGTCGGCCTCTCTTGGCGGCACACCAAGTCTTCTGCACAATGGCCGACGCCGCTGGACGCATGGCTCCCCCTGATCGACCGCTCGGACGTCATGGTGGTCCTCCTGCATCCGGCGGGCTGCGAGGCGGAGCTCGCGGAGTTCTCGCAACGCACCGGCCGCGATCTGATCTTCGATCGCCGGGTGGACTTTTCCGGCGATCTCGGCGAATACGCGGTGCAGGTCCAGGCTTGTGATTGCGTGGTTGCGGTCGAAGATCTGACGGCGGTCCTGGCCGGCGCGATGGGCAGGCCGACCGTCAAGCTGAAGCGGCCGATCGATCATTGGTGGTGGGGCTTGGCCGAAGGTGAGAACCGTTGGTTTGCCGACTTGCGGACGGTGACCGCCGACGGAGGCCTGGGGGAGGCCGCGGTAACGCGCGTCCTCGGCCTGTTGGATCTAAAACGCGCCAGCTGACGAGAGATGGGTATGAACCGGAAGGAACGCCGCGCAGCGGCAAAGCAGGAGCGCAACGCCGGCGGCGGAGCGGCCTCGCCCAGAGAGATCGAAAAGGCGATTGGCTTGGCGCAGACCGGCGATTTGGCCGGTGCCGAGGCTCTGCTCGATCCGGTCTATAAAACCGACCCGGATCAGCCTGAGGCAAACCACCAACTCGGCATGATCTACGTGCGGACCGGCCGCACGGAAGCCGGCCTGCAACTGCTGCGCAAGGCGGTCGCGCTGCGGCCGGAAGAGTCGCTTTATTGGAACAACCTGGCGGCGGCTTGTCTCGCCATCGAGCGGTCGCAGGAGGCCGTGGAGGCTGCGCAAAAGTCTCTGGCGCTCGACCCGAAGAATTTCATGGCGTGGCAGAATTTGGGTTTGGCGCAGCGCGATCTCGGTGACCGCGCCGCGGCAGTCGAGGCGTTCGATCGCGCTGCGGCCCTCGGCAGCCTCGACGCTGCCGGCCTCGCGAGCTGGGGCGAGTGCCTCGGTGCGCTTGGGCGCTTCCCGCAAGCCGAAGTGGTGGTCCGCCGCGGCCTTGATATCGCGACCGACGATCCCGCCATCCTCACTTTGCTTGGATGGCTGCTGAGCGAGCAGGGCAAGAGCGAGGAGGCTCGCGACACGTTCCGGCGCAGTCTCGACCACAAGCCCGATCAGTTCCTGGCGGCGTTCAACTACGCCATTCTTTCCCTGCGCGTGGACGACGCGGAAGCCGGCCTGCGCTGGCTGCGCCGCGCGACCTCGATCGATCCCAAGTCCGCTGCGGCCTGGCGGGTCCTGGCGCTTGAGCTTGCGCGCCGCGGCCACAAGGACGAGGCGCTGCCGGTTGCCGAGCGCGCCTTGCGCCTGAAGCCGGACGACGGCGAGATCCAGAATCTGGTTCGCCATCTGAAGAACGGCGGGGACACGATCGCGCCGTTTGAAATCGACCTCACGGGCGTGCTGTCGGCCGCCATCGGCCTGGACGAGCCGAAGATGGTCCAGCCCAAGCCGGCTACCCCGAGCGCCACCCCGCCAAAGGCGGCGGACCCACAGGCGCCCCAAGGCTCCGGAGTGTTCGACTTCTCTGTCGTGAACATCGCCAAGGGCGACTGAGCCGGAGCGTCTTCGCAGGGCCGTGGCTTGCGAAGGCTTGCTTTGGAACAAAAAGTGAACTATGCTATGATCAACGAACAGCCGTGCCGTGTTGGGCAGCCGGGCGCGGAATTCGCGTGTGGCGCGACCCGGACCCGACCCGGACAAAACGGCCAGGGAACCCGGACAGAAATAAGCTTTGATTCCGATGCCACGCTTTGCATCACCCCGACCGGACCCTTACGGAATCAGGGGGGGCGGCTCTGAACGACTCAATCGATTGTTCCATTGATATCAATGGCTTGAAGGCATTGCGCGGCGCATGGATCCGTGTGGGCCGTACGGGTCCCGAGGCGGCCTGAAACCAAAGAAAAGGCCCGGCGACTGGGGCAAGTCGCCGGGCCGGTCTGATGCGGTCCCCGGGAACGGGGGACAAGCGCGATCAGAACAACTTCAAGATGGCCTGTTGGGCCTGGTTCGCGAGACTGAGGGTGATCGTGCCGAGCTGCTGTCGCGTCTGCAGCTGCAGCATGTTGGCGCTTTCCTCGTTCTGGTCCGCCTGGACCAGCTTGTTGGCGCCCTCCGACAGAATGTTCACGAAGTTGTCCGTAAATTTCTGTCGTTCCTGGATGATGTCGAGATTGTTGTTCAAGCTCGATGCCTGCGACTGCAGCTCGGTCTTGGCCGCCTGGATCATCTTGCTGGCAACTTCGAGATCCGCGCGGTCGAGCCAGTTGTTCTGCGCCTGATCGACCGCGAGGCCCTGGCCGTCGGTCTGCAGGTTCTTGCTGATGACCTGGATATGCGCGACGTTGGTCTCGTCGAGCTGCACCGTCATGTTGTTGGCGTCGGTGGCGTTGGTCACCTGGGCGGTGGTCAGCGTGGAGGTGTATCCGGTCTGCCCGGCGCGGACGTCGAACTGGACCTGGCGCGGTGCGGTATAGGCACCGATCGCGTTCATGATGATCTGGCCGTTGGCGTTCGACTGCAGCACGCTGGAGCCGAGGCTCAGGACCAGCGTGGCGCCGCTGTTGACGCCGCCCGAGATGACGAAGGCCAGCGCCTGCGACGAGGCGAGGGTTCCGGTATAGGTCGCCTTGCCGCCGAACCCGTCATCGAGCACGAAGGTCGACACGCTGGCATCGGTCTTCATGTTGACGGTGAAGCGGGTCGCC